>Ga0302314_10006609_pt1 | contig 20961 bp, 3 predicted proteins | sample III_Palsa_N2_3_FD_200533 | JGI IMG/M metagenome (GOLD analysis project Ga0302314, IMG submission 200533) | Peat permafrost microbial communities from Stordalen Mire near Abisko, Sweden - III_Palsa_N2_3 | ecosystem: Environmental > Terrestrial > Soil > Palsa > Peat permafrost | place: Sweden... | reverse complement strand
TCCAGATCGATCTCACGGCTTGCCTCGTCGAGGTGGATCAGCCCCGCTACCTTCGGTGCCAGCACCGCTTCCAGATCGGCCAGCGTCTTCCGGCCCAGCAGACCATCGCGCAGTACCCCCGCGCTGTGCACAATGCCGTTCAGCGCCTCGTGTTCCTCTTGGATCTGCAGTACCGCTTCGCGCACGGCCTCGCGATCGCCTACGTCGAGCACCCGGTATTGGACCGTTGCGCCCAGGCCCTCTAGTTCGCGTATCCCTTCACGGCCTGCCTCGTCCAGCTCGCGACGTCCCGTCAATACCAGCACAGCACCCGCCGTACGGGCCGCGATCTCCTTGGCAACGATCCGGCCCAGGCCACCCAGTCCACCGGTAATCAGATAGACGCCGCCATCCTTCCACGGCATCAACGATGGCACATTCTCCAGCTCGCCCCAGCCCAGCACCTGACGCTCGCCTTCGTCGTAGCGCACCTGTACGTCTTGTGGGTTGCGGCTGTTCTCTTCCAGCTTCGCCACCAATTGCCCAAGCTCGTCTTCGCCGTCCACGGCGATCACTTGCCCCAGCAGCTTCGGATGTTCGAGCCGCGCGCTTCTCAGCAGTCCCGCCAGCCCCACCGACACTTGCCCTGGACCGAACTCCGGCACCACCACTTGTACGAGGACAGGTCCATCGCTCCGCTCCCGCAACAGCCCTTGCAGCCGTTCCAGCAGGGTGCCGGCCTGAGCCGCGTAGTCATCCGGCAGTGTTTCGCATTCGATGCCCAGGGTCGCCGACAAGACTCCCGCCTCGATCTCGATACCGCACAGCAGGACCATACGGCGAGCCAAGACCGGCCCACTACCTAGCTGTGCCGCTGCGCCACGCCACTGCGGCTCCAGCAGCAGCGTCTGCGGCGCACCGCTTCTTGCAGCGCCTTCCGTCGCCTCATGCACGTCATCGGCTACGCGAGTCGAAAATCCCAGGAAGCGAACCCGGACCTGTCCCGCGTCATCGCACAGTTCAACATCGAACTTACGGACACGATCGCCCAGGCTGCTACCAGCGCTGAAACGCGCCACTGCCCACATCTGTTCACTGCAGGCACCATGCACTTCCAGCGCGTCGAGCGCGAACGGCAGCGATGCACGGCCGCTCTCGTCTGCCTCCGTCAGCCCCACTACCGCCTGCAAGGCCCCATCCAGCAGGCTCGGATGCAAACCGAAATGCTCGCGCGTCCCGGCCACCGATACCGGCAACACCAGCCGCGCCAGGACTTCCCCCTCGCCCACGTACAAGCTCTCAATCGCCTGATGCCCCGTGCCGTACGCTAGTCCACTTGTCGCGAAGCGCGCGTAGCACTCGGCCGCAGACCAGCTCTGCCGCTCACATCGCGCACGCAGCGCCGCCACATCGAGCCACTGCGCCTCAGGTACATCGAATGCCTCGGCCTGTCCTTGACTGTAGATCAGCGCTTCATCGGCATTGCCGCCATACACCTCATAAGCAACCCGGCCGCCGTCTTCCTCATACAGCCCGATCTGCACTTCCACCCGCTCAGCGCCGACCACCAACGGACGCGACCACACAATATTGCGCAACCGCACACCACCGACTTCGCCACTGCCCTGGCCGCCAGCCAGTCGCAAGGCCACACGCGCCATTTCCAGATACGCCACGCCCGGCAACACCCGGCGACCCTGCACCACGTGATCCGCCAGGAAGAACTCGTGTCCGTCGAAGACGCTGCTATAGCGCTGTTCGTTGAAATCCGAGGTATTACGTTGTACCAACGGATGCAATACCGCCGTACTCGCCGCCGAGACCACCTCCGGCAACCAGTAGCGCTGCCGCTGGAACGGATAGGTCGGCAAACCGACCCGCCGCACAGGTAAATCGCTGAACCACTGCGTCCAGTCCGGCTCCTGTCCCTGGCAATACAACCCCGCCAGCCCGCGCAAGGCTTCGTCGAGCGCCGCACGATCATGCTCATGGCGGCAGTCAAGACAGCGCTTCATGTTCTCGTCGGCGAAACCGGGCTGCAACGCCGGCGCGAACCCGTCTTGCGTAACCTGCCCGACGACCCAGCGCCCATCATCCGTCGCGCCTTGCGCAAAGCACTCAAGCGCCGCGACGGCGTCCGCGCGGTCCGCGACGACGAACGCGGCTCGATGCGCAAAATGCTGGCGGCCGAGCAGCAATGTGTAGCTGACGTCCTCGAGCCGCGTATCGTCGCTTGCGCGTCCCGCCTCATCGGCCAGATGGCGCGCCAGATCCGTCGCCCGGTCGCGCAGTGCCTCCGGCGTGCGCCCCGACAGCACCAGCAGCACAGCCAAGGGCGCCGCCGGAAACTCGCGAGTCCCAAGCTGCGGCGGCTCGCGCAGAATCGCGTGCGCATTGGTTCCGCTAACGCCGAATGCGCTGACACCGGCCATCCTCGCGCCGACAGTTGTCGGCCACGCAAGCTTGCGAAGCGGCACCGAGATTGCCAGCGCATCCCAGTCGATATGCGGACTCGGAGACGTGAGCCGCAGATGCGGCGGTATCACGCCGGCACGCACGACCAGTGCGGCCTTGAGCAGACTCGCAATGCCCGCCGCCCCTTCGAGATGACCAAAATTGGTCTTCACCGAGCCGACGATCAAATCCGTCGCACGCTCGCGATCTGCCCCGTAGGCTTCGGCAGCCGCGGCAATCTCGATCGGATCACCAAGCGACGTACCGGTCCCGTGCGCCTCCAGGTATTGCACCTCATCGGCCGACACGCCGGCATCGGCAAGCGCCTGCCGGATCACCGCCGTTTGCGCGGCCTGATTCGGCACCGTCAGCCCGGCGCTGCGCCCGTCGTGATTCACAGCCGTGCCGCCGATGACGGCCAGTATCCGGTCGCCATCGCGCTGCGCGTCGGCGAGGCGCTTCAGCAACACCACGCCGCATCCTTCGCCGCGACCGAAACCGTTGGCGCTTGCGTCGAAGGTCTTGCAGCATCCATCCGGCGAGAGCATCCGCGCGGTCGAAATCATCATCATCACGAATGGCGAGATGATCAGATTGACACCGCCGGCCAGCATCAGATCGGCCTCGCCCGAACGCAGACTCTGGCAAGCGAGATGCACGGCCACGAGCGACGACGAACAGGCTGTGTCGATACTCAATGTCGGGCCATGCACGCCGAGCGTGTATGCAAGCCGACCGGCTGCCACGCTGGCAAGATTACCGATGCCGGTATGCAAGTCGATCGATTCCGGCTCGCGCGTCAGGCGACCGTAGTCTTGCCCCATGATGCCGACATAAATGCCGGTGCGGCTGCCGCGCAATGTGGCCGGAACGATTGCCGCATTTTCGAGCGCTTCCCATGCCACCTCCAGCAACAGCCGGTGCTGGGGATCGGTGACCATCGCCTCACGCGGCGAGATGCCGAAAAACTCCGCATCGAACTGATCGATACCATCGATAAAACCTGCCGAGCGCGTATAGATCTTGCCGACGCGCCCCGGATCCGGGTCGAAATGTTCGTCGACGCGCCAGCGATCCGGCGGAACCTCGCGCACCGCATCGCCGCCGCGTTCAAGGAAATCCCAATACGCTTCAATGCCCGTCGCTCCGGGAAAACGGCAGCCCGCACCGATGAGGGCGATCGGCTCGTGACTCGTGTCGGCCGTCTGCTCTTTCAGGCGCTCCTTCAGTTGTCGAATCTCGCGGATCGATTCGATCAGCAGCGGCTTGTAATTCGAAGACTGGGCAGACTCACTCATCGGGTACCTCGCAAACTGGTCGGATTCAGCTCGTTCTTGAGCAGCAGAGCAAGCTCGTCTGCGGACATTGTCTCCAGCGTCTCGGCTCCGGACGGACTCGCGAGCGCGCTGCTTACCGTGATCGCATCGGCGGTGACGAGCACCACGGGTTCAGGTGCGACCAGTCCGTCGAGGTGACTTGCAATCGCCATCGCCGTCGGGAACTTGAAGACCAGCGTGGCCGGCAGCGATACGCCGAAGCGCGCCTGCAGTTTGTGGCGCAGTTCGATCGCGGCCAGCGAATCGAGCCCGCTTTCGAACAGCCCGCGCGACACATCGACGTTCTGCACGGGCACGCCCATGATAGCCGCGACCACTTCGCGGACCGCGCCCAGCGACGTGCCCCTGTCCGCCTTGCCAGGCTGCGCGGCGACGGCCGAAGCGCTCGCCGGTGCAGCCGTCGCGGCCGGCGTCGAAGCAGGCGCAGCGGACACATTCATCGGCACTACTACAGGACGCGGGACATCAGCCGGCTGCGGCATCACGGCCGCTGCATCGGCTCGCCCGAGCGCCAGTTGATGACGGGGTGCGGCATCATGGTTCCAGTCGATCGAGAACACACCGACCTGCGCGGCCGGCTGTTGCATCGACCACGTGAACGCCTCCAGCGCCGGTTGCCAACCCATCGCGTCGACCCATTCGACGCGGTTGCCGCGTAGTCCGCGCCGCGCGGCGGCGGCGCCGACGTCGGCCCAAGGTCCCCAGTTGATCGCCAGCGCCGGCTGCCGGCGCTGTGTACGATGCCAGGACAAACCATCGAGGAAAGCGCTCGCCGCCGTGTGGCTGCCTTGGGCCATAAAGCCGAAGACCGAGGCAATCGACGAGAACAGCACGAAGAAATCCAGCGGCTCGTTCTGAGTGAGTCGGTGCAGATGCCATGCGCCGAGCAGCTTGGGCGCCAGCACACTACGAAAACGCGACCAGGACTGCCGCAAGAGCACGCCGTCGTCGAGCACGCCAGCGGCATGCACCACACCGCCGAGTGGCAAACCGCTCGCACCGACCTCCGCCAGCACCTCGCGCACCGCCTGCTCGGACGCCAGGTCTGCGGCTAGCACGCGTATCCGTGCACCGCGCGCGGCCATCTCCGCAAGCACTGCCTCGTCGCCCGGCGCCACCTGTCCATGCCGGCTGACCAGCGTCAGCGTGCGCGCCCCGCGCTCCACCATCCAGCGCGCAACCTTGATTCCGAGTCCGCCGGTCCCGCCGCTGATCAGGTAACTTCGATCGCTGCGCAGCGCGGTTGCCGGCGCCACCGCCGGCGGCGTCTGCCGCACGAGCACCGGCACCAACCGCGCACCATCGCGCCAGGCGACCGAGCCGGCCTCGTCGCGTACGGCACTCTCGCGCAGCAGCGCGTCGAGGTCGAAGGCGCCGGTCTTGCCGTCCAGATCGATGCAGCAAGCTGCGAGTTCGGCATGCTCGCTACGCAACACCTTGGCAACGCCAAGAAACGGTGTCTGCCACAGTCCGTCAAGCGCCTCATGCTCGGTCACGGCCACTGCGGCGCGCGTGACGAACAGCACTCGTGGCGACTCGTGCAGATCGGCGTGAACCAGCGTCTGGATCGCAGCGAGCGTCGCGCTCATGGATGCGGCAAGACGGGCTTCGAGTTCCGCAGTGGAGATCTCGACGTTGCTCACCTCGAGCGGCAGCAGATTCGCGACGCAATCCACGCCGCCGAGTTCGGCGAGCGCGTCCTTCACGCGTTCGCCGAATACTGCCGCAACCGCTTCCAGCTCCGAGTCGCTACCTGCCATCGCTGCATCGCGGCCCGCGAACGTCACGAGCCTCGCGTTGCAGCCCTCGGCCGCGAGCCGCCGCATCAGTGTCGCGCCCAGCACCTTGCCGTCGCCGAGCACGATCCAGCGCTTCGGCAAAACCTGCGGCGCGATGTATGACTCAGCAACGGAAGCCGGACGACGGGCGATCAGCAGCGACTGACCGAGCGTGGCCGCATCGTGCGGCAAGGCATCGACAAACTCCAGACCGGTAGCTTCAAGCAGGCGCGCCCACGTCGAGCGATCGACGAGCGGCGTATCGCGCCGCAAGTCCTTGTCGTCGAACAGCCACCAGCCATCGGTAATCCCGAACACCAGCTCTGACCAGTCTTCGCCGGGCGTCGCCTCGGCAATCAGGAACACACCGCCGGGCTTGAGCAGCGAGCCCGCGTTGCGCAATGTCGATTCCAGCGAGAGCGTCGCATGCAGCACGTTGGCCGCGACGATGACGTCGAATGAGCCGGCCGCAAAACCCTGCGACACCGGGTCCTGACTGATGTCGAGCCGCTCGGCGCGGAAATTTCCCGCCGCGCCGTGGCGACGCCGCGCCTTCTGCAGAAAGACCGAGGAGACATCGGTGAAGCAATAATCGATGTGGTTGCCGCCGCGCGCGAGGATCGCGTTCGCCGTCGATCCGCTGCCCGCGCCGATTTCAAGGACCTTGAGCTTGCGCGACGATGCGGCGTCCTGAACAATCGCCGCGATTGCCGCATTGATCGAGACAGTCGGCACCGCTTCTGAATAGAAACGCGCCGTGACCTCCGTGTCGGCTCCGGGAAACAGCACGTCGAGCGGATCTGTCGTACCGGTAAGTACCTCGACCAATTGCTCGCCGCAACTGCGCAACAGCGTCAACTCATTGCGCGCAAACGGAAACGCACCGGCCAGCGTCTCGCGTGCCTGCGCCAGTGCCGGAACCGAAGGAACCGGCCATACGCCGCGCGCCATCCGCTCCAGCGTCGGCAGCAGCCGGCGTTGCGATTCGGCCAGTCGGTCGGCGCCATCGCGAACCGCTACGCCTGCGGGATGCAAGCCGAGCGCGTCCAGCGCGTGCGCAGCATATGCTGCCGCCAAGCGGTTGAGCGCGTTCAATGCGTCGCGATAACCGGCGAATCCGGCAGTAGCCGACTGCCGAGTCAGTTCGGCGCGACCGCCGGCAACCAGCATATCGGCCGACAGCAGCGGCTGGCCCAAGTGCTTGGCCGACGCCTGCCACTGTATGCCATGAAGCCAGCCGTGCCACGCATCGCCGCGCGCCGCCATCGGCCCCCGGCTCTTCAGACACAAGCCCTGGAATGCCGCGATCCGGGCCCCGGCCATGTCATAGACCGTCACGTCGGCAACATAGGCGAAGCTGTCGCGGCTGCCATCCGAGGTTAGTACGACATGGCTCCAGGCCTCGTTCGGGATCGCGCCCAGCATGACGAAGGTATCCAGCGCCATCGGCATGATGGCCTGGGCCAAGGCCGCTTCCGGCAGGCTCATGCCGATCATTTGCAGGCACCCGTCGAGCACCAGCGCCCAGCGGTCGCGTTCGGATCGGCGTGCTGCGGCCTCAGCCGGCAGGCGAATCAGACCGAGCGCTTCTTGTCCGTTGGCGCCGGCCGTACTGATGATGCGGAACTCCGGACCATAATGAATACCCATGCCGCGGCAACGCTCGTAAAGCACCGCCGCGCCCGCCTCGGTCAGCACGAAACGCTGCCGCAATGCGTCGAACCTCGCGCCAGATACTGCCGTCAGGCCGCGCTCGGTTCGCATAACCAAGCCTGACGCATGCAGCGTCACACCGGCACGATCGGGGTGATCGGTGGCGGAACGGAGTTTGACTTCGACGCCGCCCGCCGCCGATTCGGCGACCACCGTTTGTGCTCTCGCGTCATCGCTGCCGGAGATCACCAGCGGCGTGTTGAAAACCAGATCGCGCACGCTCACGGCGTCTGTTCCCAGCGCCCGCGAACCAGCCTCGATAATCCAGCGCAGCATCAGCGTCCCCGGCACGATCGGCATGCCATGCACCACGTGGTCCCGATAGGCTTGCGCCTGCGCCCGGATAGCGTCGGTCTCAACAGGCTCGGCGGCCGGCAAGCGCGCCGGACCTGACGGCGCCTGCGTCGTTACCGCTCGAGCCGCGGCTTCCGCCATCATCTCGGTGTGCGCCCGGCCGCTGTCGGCCGGTCGCTCCAGCCAATGGCGTTGAGGTTCGAAGGGATAAGCCGGCAAGGGAATGCGGCGGGTCGGCTGGCCGTCATGAATGCTGCTCCAATCGAGCGATGCGCCGGCCAGGTATAGGTCCATCCAGACCCGCACGAGACGCGCGGACCACCCGGATGACAACTCAGCCGAAGCAGCACCGTGCAGCGCACGGCCGAAGTGCAGCGCAAGCGCAGCGTTCGCGCGGTCCCTGGCCGGAAGCGGATAAGCCACGTTTGGATCGAGGGTCTGCCAGTAAGCGGAATCGGTCGGCAGCGGTGCGTTGGCTGCAGCGGCACGGTCGAGGGACACAGCGAGCCTTGGCGGTTCCGGCCGCAGCATAGCCGCGGCCGAAGGCCGGCCCGCCTGAGCTGCGCGCGCCGCCGGCGCGGCCCCCTTGATCGCTCTCGGCTCCCGCTCGGCGACCAGCCGGATAGCGTCTTCCGCCGAGAACATTCCCGCGATGCACGCCGCAGCATATTCCCCCCAGCCAGTGCCGCGCACCGTCGCCGAGGCAACGCCCCATACCTGCCAGAGTTTCGCAAGCCCATACTGGACGACAAACTGATGAGCCCGCGACAGGGACGCCGCCGAATTTTCCGGCGAGCCTTGCCACGCATCGAGCGCCACCGACAACGGCACATACCCCAGCCCTTGCAGCGCCGCGTCGCACGCAGCGATGATCGGGCGCAACGCACCGAGTTCCTTAACCGCGTGCATAAGCCCGAGCAATTCGGCGTCGAGTTCCGATTCGAAAACGAAATCCACGTCCGGCGTGAATTCGCCGATTTCGCCACTCGCCGGCGCGCCGCCCTGATCTACCTGGCCGGTCTCGGCGAAGCGCTGCAGCCGGCGCGCGCAAACTTCGCCGTCGTCGGCCGGTAGCGTCAACCGATGGTTCCAGTGACGCGTGCCGGTCTGCGCCGTGAAGCAGAGCGCCGCCAGATCGTCAGGGCGCAGCGCGAGGATACGCCGCGCGTACGCGGCAGCCTGCAGGCGCAATGCGGTCGGGGTGCGGGCCGAGAGGCAGAGCAGCCGCGGCGGCCATGCGTGCGACCCAGTTGTTGCGGGTTCTTGTCGAGGCGCTTCCTCGATAATCACGTGGGCGTTGGTGCCGCCGATGCCGAACGAGCTGATACCCGCACGGAGCGCCCCGTCGAACTCCCAGCGACGGTGCCGGTCGTTGACGAAGAACGGGCTCCGGGCCAGTTCCGCTCTCGGGTTCGCCGTGACGAAATGCAGACTTGCCGGAATTTCCCGATGCTCAAGCGCAAGCACCGTCTTGATCAGTCCGACGACACCGGCCGCCGCATCGAGGTGGCCGACATTGGTTTTCACCGAGCCGATGGCGCAGAAACCGGTAGTTTTCGCCGTGCCGCCATGCTTCGCGAATGCCTTGGCAAGACCCGCGATCTCGATCGGGTCCCCCAGTTCGGTGCCGGTGCCATGCGCCTCGATATACGAAATCTCGTCAGCCCGCAGCCCCGCGCGGGCCAACGCACGTTCGATCACGTCGGCCTGTCCGGCCGCACTGGGTGCGGTATAGCCAATCTTGCCGAAGCCGTCGTTGTTGATCGCCGTGCCACGAATCACGGCGCGGATTGTGTCGCCATCGCGCAATGCGTCACGCAGCCGTTTCAGCACCACTACGCCGACGCCGTTGCCGGCGACAGTGCCATGCGCCGCCGCATCGAATGCGCGACAGTGGCCGTCGGGCGAGAGAATCATGCCCTCCTGATACAGGTAGCCGGGCAACTGCTGCGCCTGCACCGCCACGCCGCCGGCCAGCGCCAGTTCGCACTCGCCGAGTTTCAGACTCTGGCAGGCTTGGTGCACGGCGACGAGCGAGGTCGAGCATGCCGTCTGCACGGTAATGCTCGGACCGGCAAGATTCAGTTTGTACGAGATGCGCGTTGCTAGGTAGTCCTTATCGTTACCTATCATCACCTGGTACGCACTGACCGGTTGCGAGACGTCGACGTTCGGCACAACGTTATGCATAACGTAATGATTCATCGCCGTACCGACGAACACCCCGGCCGGCCGCGTCCGCGCGCTGTCCGCATAGCCTGCGTTCTCAAGCGCATGCCACGCACACTCGAGCAACACGCGATGCTGTGGGTCGGTCATGGCCGCTTCGCGCGCCGAGTAAGCGAAGAAATCGGCGTCGAACCGATCCGCGCCGTCGAGCAACGCTGCCGCGGGCACAAAGCCGGGCTGGCTGCGGCGTGCTGCCGGCACGCCGACCGCATCGAGCTCCGCGTCGGTGTAGTGCCGAATGCCTTCGCGACCCTCGGCAAGCATCTGCCAGAATGCATCGGCATCCTGCGCGCCGGGCACCCGGCAAGCCAGCCCGACGATCGCGATATCGTCGAATCTGCCGTCGCCGCTCGGCGCTTTATGATCCGATTGGTCCGAGGCCTGCGCCTGCGCCAGTCCCGATGCCGCCACACCGCCCGCCGGCGCTCCCGTGAGCTGACTCACCAACGAGCGCACAGTCGGGAACTCAAAGAGACTCAGCTTGCGTGCCGCCTCGCCGAACTCGCGTTCGAGCAGCACACGGGCGCGCACCGCAAGGAAGGAATGGCCGCCAAGATCGAAGAAATTGTCGTCCACGCCGACCGAGGTCAGGCCGAGCACCTCACGCCAGATCGCCGCCACACGACGCTCGCTTTCCCCCGTCGGCGCTTGCGATGCCGGCAGCGCCTGACGGCGCATCTGAGGCGCAGGTAAGGCAGCACGATTCAGCTTGCCGTTGGGCATTTTCGGCAAGCGCCGCAACACTTCGATGCCACTTGGGCACAGGTATTCGGGCAGTCGAGCATTCAGCACCGACTTGAGTCGCCCCATCAGTGCCTCGCGCCGCCGCGCAAAATTCGGCAGGTTAAACGACTCGCCATCGTTGATGTCGTTCTTCGTCACGGTATCCGGCACCGTGAACATCGGCACATATTCGATGCCGCTGCGGCGCGCCGACAGACGATGGAAGATCACGTCGTAACGCCCGTCGAGGTCCGCGCCTCGTCCCCCGCAATAAGCCATAAAACCGTAGGAAGCTGCAATCTCGCGCAGCTGTTGTGGCTCGCAACCGGCCGCAACCGTAGCGCTCGTATCAAGCGCCGCGATCACCGATCCGACGCGTGCATCCGCAGGCGCGCGCAGCAGCGCCTGAATCTGCCGTCGATCCGTCTCGACTCGCGAGTCGAGCACACCACTCAAGCCAACGACGTCGCCAGCCTCCCCGGCCAGCAGGCGCTCCAGCGCCGCGCCGCCGTCGCGCTCGGCATGCCACGCGTGCCAGTGCGGCGGCTGCACGGGAAGTCCCGTTTCGTCCACGCCGATCACCACGTCGTAGCGGAATTTGGTGATTTCGTTGCGAGCCAGCCCCTCCTTCGCGACACACACGACCGATATGACGCCGGGCAGCTCCGCCGCCAGGCCGACGAAAAATCGCGGCGAAAGCGTCAGTTCGCTATCCCGTTCCTCGCGGGCCAGCAGGTCGTCGCGCCACTCGCGCACCGTGACGTCATGGCCTTTCTGGAACAACGATACGGAGCCGTGGAACACCCGCTCCAGCGCATGATTGCGCACGTCGCCGATAAAGAAGCAACCGCCGGCGCGCAAATAGGGCCGCCAGCGGACCAGCACTTCGCGCAGATAATCGACATCGGGGAAATACTGGATGACGGAGTTCAGCAAAATGCAATCGAGCGATCCCAACATCAACCCGGCGGGAATCTCGAGTGCCGTGCCCACACTGAGATTCACCTGACACTCGGCCACGTGCCCGGGCACCTGCTCGCTCACATAGCGAATCGCCTGCGCCGATAGATCGCAAGCGGTATAGCTCGCGCAATGCGGCGCGATCCGCAGCAGCAGCATGCCGGTGCCGCAACCGATTTCCATGATGTGCCGGGGGCGCCGGCTCAGCACCTTCGATACCGTCTCCGTCAACCATTCGAGCATCTCGGCGCGCGGCACCGGCGCACTGTCGTAGCTGTTGCGCCAGCCGGCAAGATTGGTGAGCGGATCGATGGCCGCCGCAGCGGCGTGGATCTCGCCGTAGGTCGAATCCCAGATCGACTGCCAGCCGGCGACCGTGTCCTGTTTGGCGTCATGCTCGCCGTCCTTGCCGTCGGCCGTCGCATCGGAATTCGCAGAGTACGCCGCACGCGGCGACACATAGGCGACCAGACGCCGATCGCCGGGCTGGTCCTCGCGGCAAATCACCACGGCTTCCTGAACCTCGGGGTCGTCGAGCAGAATGCTTTCGATCTCGCCCGGCTCGATCCGGAAACCGCGGACTTTCAGTTGCTGATCGGCGCGACCGAGGAATTCGAGCAGCCCGTCGCGGCGCCAGCGAGCCAGATCGCCAGTGCGATACAGCAGGCCGCCTGTGGCGAATCCGGGAAGATGCACGAACCGCTGCGCCGTGAGATCCGCGCGGCCGCGGTAACCCTGACTGACTCCAAGGCCACCGATGTACAGTTCGCCCGGCGTGCCGTCGGGCACAAGTTGCCGATATTCATCGAGGACGAAGACCTCGGTATTCGCGATCGGACGACCGATCGGCACGACGGCCACGGCGTCCCGCACATCGGCAGCTTCCACCTTGTGCGCGACCGACCAGATCGTCGTTTCGGTAGGACCGTAGACGTTCCACAGCGCTTGGCAACGCGGCAGCAAATTCGCCGCCAGCGTCGATTGCAGTGCCTCGCCACCGCACAGGATCGACAAGTCGGCTCGGCCCGCCCAGTTGGCAGCCAGCAGCAGTTGCCAGGTCGCCGGCGTCGCCTGCATCCAGGTCGGCGACGAACGTGCGATTTCCGCACTCAACGCCTGTCCGTCGATGGTGGTCGCCGCATCGGCGATCACCACGGTGCCGCCGCAAACCAGCGGCAGATAGAGTTCGAGACCGGCGATGTCGAACGACAAGGTCGTGACCGCGAGCAGCACATCGTCGGCCCGCATGCCGAGCAGATGCTTCATCGCGAACAGGAAATTCGCGAGATTGCGGTGCGAGACCTGAACCCCTTTTGGGTTACCGGTCGAACCCGACGTATAGATCACATAGGCCGTGCCGTCGCCGCGCGGTGCCGGCGAGTATCCGTCACCGCCGTCCGGCCGTGCCGCGATCCGGTCAAGCAACAGACACTCGCAGCCCGCATCGCGCCAGCGCGACTCCAGATGAGATTGTGTCAGCATCAACGATACCGCGGCATCGTCGAGCATCCAGCGAATACGGTCGACCGGATAGGACGGATCGATCGGCACATAGGCGGCTTTCAGCTTCGCGACCGCCAGAAGACCAATCAGCAACTCAAGCGAGCGGGCAGCCGCAATGCCGATCAGCGATTTCGAATGGGCCCCGCGCGACGTCAGCTCATTCGCGACCAGATTGGCGCGCCGGTTCAGCTCGCGGTACGACAGCGCCTCGCTACCGAAGCGCACGGCCGGCTTGTCGGGATAACGCGCGACCGAAGCTTCGAACAGCTCTGAAAGACAAGTATCGGGGATCTCGAGCCCAGTATCGTTACGCGGACCCAGCAGGCACTGACGCTCGACTGGCGACAGCAGCGGCAGGCTGTGGATGGGCCGATCGGGCGTGTCGATGCAGGCTTCAAGCAGCGTCGTAAAATGCCGGCCGATCTGCTCGACCGATGTGTGCCGGAAAAGATCGTTCGCGTAAATGAAACGCACCATCACCGTTCCGACCGCCTCCACCACATCGACCGTCAGATCGAAGCGGCTCTCGCCCACCGGAATCGGGATCGGCTCGAACTGGCATGCAGCCGCGGCGATCGACGCGTGTCCGGGTGCACCCACAAGGAAAGCCGCCAGATCTTGCGCGACCTGCGGCCGCTGGATCGAGAACATCGTCTGGAAAATCGGCATCCGGCTCGTGTCGCGCTTCGGTTTCAACTCTTCGACCAGTTTCGAGAACGGATAATCCTGGTACTCGAGCGCATCGAGTACTTGATCCTTGACGATCGCGAGCACCTCGGCAAAGGTCTGTCCGGTCGACAGCTCGCAACGGATCGCCTGCGGATTGACAAAATAGCCGACCACTCCCGAAAACGCCGGATTCTGGCGTGTCGAACCGGCCGCGAGTGTGCCGACGGTGATGACGTTTTCGTCGCCATAGCGGCGTAGCAAAGCGAAGTAGGCCGCGAGCAGCGTCACGTAGAGCGTGGCCTGCCGCGCCTGACCGAAGTGCTTCAGTCTGGCCGCCAGTTGCGGCCCCAGATCGATCAGTACAGTACCGCCGCGATGGCTCGGCACCTTGGGGCGCGGGAAATCGAGCGGCAGTTGCAGCGCCTCGTCGCTATCTTGCAAGCGCTTAATCCAATATTGCCGCTGAGTCTGCGCCTCGTCGGTTTTCACGAACTTGCGCTGCCATTCGACGAAGTCCCGATAGCTGCTGCCCAAGACAGCAAACGCCGGGACGCGGCCTTGCGCCAATTCTCGATAAGCACTAATCAGTTCGTCGACGAGCAGCCAGAACGACCAGCCGTCATAGACCAGATGATGGACCGTCAGCAACAGCACCTGCTCTGCCGCGCCGCGAAACAGTTCGACGCGCGCCAGCGGCCCATGCTCGAAATCGAAGTGGCGCTGGTAGGCAGCCGACACGTATGCGGCGAGCGCATCGCCACTCAGTGCAGGAACCTCCACAATGTCCACGCCGAATCCGACTCCCGGCAACACGCGCTGACGTAACTCCGCGCCGTCCTCGATGAACACCGTGCGCAGCGACGGATGGCGCTGCGCCAGCAGCGCGACCGCGTCGTTCAGGCAGGACAGCTTGAGCTCGCCGCGAATCCGCGCGGCAAAGAACGTGTTCCAGACCGCCGGATTCCGGCTCGTGCGCGTCAGCGACCAGATTGCCTTCTGACCTTCCGACAGTTCGAAATCGCCGGTATCGACACGCATCTGCTCCTGGAGCAGGCGCACAAGGCGAGCTCGTTTCGCTTCCAGGTCTTCCTGCTCAGGTAAGGTAAGGGACGACATGATCATAGTGGCATGGGTTGCAAAACAACGGCCGATAGCTCGGCGATGCCGTCAAAGCGGCGACGTAAGCGCGCCGGACACGCCTTAGAGCGACGTTTCATGGCGGGTGTCCAGTTGCGTGAGCAAGCGATTGATTTCAGCTTCGCCCATCGCGTCGATACGGTTCAGGAGATCGGCATGGCCGCCTCCCGACAAGGGAGTGGAGGCGGCGGCTGTATTTACCGCGACCGCCCGCGCGATATCCATGTCGCCGTCGACCACGATTTCGCTCGACACGCTGCGCGCGAGACTCGCGATGGTTTCGCCACTGAGCAAGGCCTTAACCGTAACGGATACGCCGAATGCAGACTTCATGCGCCGCGTCAGCTCGATCGCATGAATCGAATTCAGGCCCTGCGCAACCAGCGTCTGTTCGGGGTCCAGCGACTCGGGCACACATTCGAGCAGTTGGCCCAGGATGTCGAACAGGCTTTCTTTGGCTACGCCGACGGGAACCGTGTCCGCCGGTTTCACGACGATCGGCGCCGGGGACGGCATCGCGGCCGGTTCAGGCGCAGATACAGATGTCGATGCAGATAAAGGTGCCGGTGTAGGCAAGGCTGCGGCAAGTTCAGGCGGTTTCGCCGCCACCTCTTCCGTCACCTGTTGCCCCCTTACCGGTGCGGCGACGGATGCCGCTCTCTTTGGCGCGAGTGCGTGAGCCGGTACCTGAGCGGCGGCCCGCACGAATAGCGGAACGCCGACGGCAGCCGCGGCCTTCGCCGGTCGGACGGCAAGCGCGCGACGCGCCTCGGCGTAAGGCAGCGGATTCGCGAACCGTTGACGGTTTTCGCTGAGCAACGCCTCGCCGGTACTTAAATAATCGCGCTGCACCAGCAGCAGCAGATAGCTCGCCTCGCCCCGGCGCAACAACTCGCCCAACGCGTGCGAACCGCCTGCCGTCTCGCGTAACGGTTGCGCAAAATCGTTATCGTGGAGGTCATTCGCGACCACCTCGCTGGCATCCACGCAGCGCATGACGCGCAACTGATTCTGCGCGAGCAGGCCGGCCCAGTTATCCCTGGTCTCAAGATGAGCTGATGACGCATCGTGCTCGATGCCCGCGTCGCGATTCGACACGACCTCGGCCGCAATCAGAATCGCCCCCTTGCGCAGATGCTCCGTGATATTGCGCAGGACGATGTCTTTGTCGTGGACAGGGTGGATGGCTTGATGCGAAACGATAACGTCGTAGAGCCCCGGGAAGTCTTCTTTCGTACTGTCGAGATGATGCAGTTGAATCCGCCCGTACAGACCGGCCTGGGCGATCGCGCGACGACCGTGATCGATCTGCTCCGCGGAAATGCTGCACCCGTCCAGCGACAGATGTCCATGCATCTGCGCCAGCTCGATTAAGTCCGTCGCACGGCCGCAGTCGAGGTCAAGCACGCGACGGACATGGCGGAACTCGACGCCACCAAACAACACCGCGTGCATCTCGCCGTATGCCGCGTCCGTGCCCGCCTGCAATTCTTCGGCAAGCACGCTCGGCAGCCACGTGAAACCCGGCGCCGGTGTCGCAAACGGCTCAAAACGAACAAAGGAAGACTCGGCCGGCATCTCGCCTGCCCCCTCTCGCATCTGCTGCGGCGAATCCGGATCATCGTGGCCCCGGCTCTCCTGGCGGCCGTCCTTGTCATCCCCCTTGAGGACCTCGGTGGCATCTGCCCGATGAGCGTCTTGTGTCATGTCGTCTCCTTGCATTTGTCTGTGTGACTTGCCACCGTCTGCGAACTCGATCCAGTACGACTTGCGCTGGAACGGATAGGTCGGCAGGGATACCACCTGCGTGGAAGCGGCTGCGCCGATCCGCTCATGATTCAAAGCAACACCCAGCGTATACAGACGCGCGCCGGCATCCACGGCTGCGACGCGGCTCGACTGCCCCCGTTGCTGCGCGCCGATCCAGACGGCCGGCCCCTTCAGCTCACAACGTTTTGCCAGTTGCGTCAGGATCGCGGACGGCCCGATCTCAAGACAGGCATCGAAGCGGCTTGCGTCGAGTTGCTGCACGGCAGGCAGGTACAGAACCGGCTTGACGAGCTGTGCGCACCAGTAGTCCGCGCCGGTCAGCTCGGTCGCGGCCAGTGCACCCGTCACGCTGGAGAAAAATGGCATGCTCGGCAGGTTCAGCTTGACCTGCTGCAATACCGTCCGAAACGGTTCGACGACATCGCGCATCATCGGCGTATGGAACGCATGCGATACATCCAACTCCGCGAAACCGATATTGCGTGCAAGCAGTTGCTTATGCGCGGCCTCCAACGCGACCTTTTCCCCGGCGATCACCGAAGCGTTCGGCCCGTTGACGACCGCGACGCACAAGCGATCGTCGGCAAGCTCGGCCAGCAAGCCGGCGACGTCGGCGGCACTCGCCTGCACCGCAGTCATGCCGCCGCCGGGCAGCGCCTGCATCAGGGAGCCTCGGGCCTCGACGATCGTCAGCGCGTCGCTCAGCGACATCACGCCGGCCGTCACGGCCGCGGCAAACTCGCCGACGCTATGCCCGAGCACCGCCACGGGCCGAATGCCCCAGGCCTGAAACATATTCGACAGCGCAAGCTGGAAAGCAAACAGCGCCGGTTGCGTAAAACGCGTCAGGCCCAACTCCGCGGAGCTATCGCGCGTGCCGATCAGCAGCTCGACCAGCGAGCATCCCAGCTTCGGCGCCAAGTGTTCGTCGCACTCGAGCAAGCTTTGCCGGAACGTATCGTCCGTCTCGAACAATTCGCGTCCCATGCCCCAGTACTGCGCGCCTTGCCCGGTGAAGAGAAATGCCACGCGCGGCGCCTCGCCGCGAACGGTATCTGTGTGGTAGTGCGCTCCCTCGCGCCGCTTCCCTCCGCCCTCCCGATACGCGGCCACTGCATCCGCCAATTCGGTGAGCGACCCACCCGACACCGCCAGACGATGCCGGAAATGCTTACGCCCGACATAGGCCGTATGGCACACCGCAGCCAATGTTTCCGGTGCTGCGGCCCGTAGAAAATCCTCGTAGCGGCCGGCCACCTGAGTCAGCGCGCCCGCTGTCGGCGCGGACAGACACAACAGATGGGGCGGCAGCGCCTGCTGCGCCACGGCTTTCAAATCATCTCGATGGTGCGCGAGGATCACATGGGCATTGGTGCCGCTGAAGCCAAACGAACTGACGCCGGCGATGGCCACCCCATCAGCGGATTGCGGCCAGGGTATCGGCGCCGTCGGGATCACGGCCGGAATCCGTTGAAGCCGGAGTTCGGGGTTGAGCGTGTGATGATTCACGGTCGCGGGCACCTGAGCGTGCCGCATCGCCAGCAATACCTTGATGACGCCCGCCAGACCGGCCGCCGCTTCGGTATGACCGAGATTGCCCTTGATCGATCCCAGTACGAGAGGCTGCGATCGCCCCGCGCTGCCGGAAAATACCCGTGTTAGTGCGTCGAACTCGATCGGATCGCCAATCGGCGTACCCGTGCCATGCGCCTCGATGTACTGCACGGCATCGGCCGAAATGCCCGCATCGTGCAATGCATCGCCGATCAGGTTCTGTTGTGCCGTGGCGCTCGGCGCTGTAATGCCGCCGGTAGCGCCATCCTGGTTGATTGCGCTACCGATGATGCGCGCCCAGATCCGCCCGCCACGCAGCGTGGCATCGTGAACTTTTTCGAGCAGCACGGCGGCGGCGCCCTCGCTGCGCACGTAACCATTGGCCGCCGCATCCCACGGCTTGCATTGCGCATCGGGCGCGAGCATGCCGGCCGCGCGGAACGACGTGGAAATCTCGTCGGACAGGATCAGGTTTACGCCGGCCACAAGTGCGAATTCGGACTCGCCCAACAGCAGACTGCGGCGCGCGAGATGCATCGCCACCAGACTAGACGAACAGGCGGTATTGACGACCAGCGCGGGCCCGGTCATGCCGAAGCGGTAGGCGAGACGTCCGGCGAGCAACGCTGCCGATGTTCCCGTACCGAAATACGGCCCGACGGCCTGAGCAGCGGCTCGCGACTGAAGCAGTTCATAGTCGTTGGTGAACGAGCCGACAAATACGCCCACACGGCGCCCGGCAAGACAAGACGCATCGATGCCCGCGTTTTCCATGGCCTCCCACGCTACTTCGAGCAGCAGACGTTGCTGCGGATCCATGTAGCGCGCTTCCGCCGCCGAGACGCCGAAAAACTGCGCGTCGAATTCGTCGACGCCGTCGAGAAACCCGCCATTCGACTCGGCCCGCTGCCACGCACGCCGATGCTGCGGCAATTCGCGCACGGCATTGCGGCCTTCGATCACCAAGTTCCAGAACGTATCGGCCGAGTCGATGCCACCCGCAAATCGGCATCCGAGCCCGACGATCGCCACGTCGTTGTCGCCGGCGCGCACGCCATGCGGCTCGACGCGAACCGCATGCCGAACCTCACCATTCTCTCGCTTTCCCATCCTGCGCCTCCAGAAACATTACAAAGCGGCAAGCCATGTCTGTCATCCATTCGATCGGCATGGGTACGTCACCCTCACGCGCGCTGAAGTGCTCAACAATGCATGCAACGACGTCAACGGCTTCCTTTTGTGGAAGCTCTAGAAGTAATGCCGGTACGACAATTCGAGAGCACTGCGAAGCGGTGACGCGCCGAATTCGCTGAACAAGGTCCCGCTGTTGTTCAGCCATTGCAGCGCGACTTCATCGTGTGCCCAGTGATAACGCGACTCGATCCATGAAAGATTGCTGTGGTCGGCGACGCTGTAGCGAACCAGCGCGGACAGATCGAGATGATTGATTAATACGTCCTGCCATTTCGCGTAGAACATAAACGCATGACGTGTGGGCATTTCCTGCTCAGTCGTCACATACTGCTGATAGCGGATATAGCCCGGCAACGAAACCGCGGGAAGCGCATCCCAACTACCCTTATCGATGCCCGTGCCGTTGTATTCATATTCAAAGGTCAGCGAGAGCTTGTTGCTGGTCGTGTAGGTCAGGCCGGTCGAAAGACGATTCCGGAAGGCTTTGTCGCTGCCCTGCCCCAACGCATCCGTCAACAGCGTGTCGCTACGGCCGCCCGACCATTCGACGTAGGCCACCGTCGAGTTGTTGACAAGCTTGGTGATATTCATGCCGATCTGCGGCGAACTGCCCTCTTCCTGATACAGAAGAAATTGCGGATTCAGATCCTCCGTGATCCGTTTACTGAAAATCAGCATGCCGCGGTTCACGTTGTTGGTCGCCCCCCAATCGGGATTGAACGACCCTGAGTTCGGCTGCGAACTCAGTTTTGGCGAAAATAGTGCGGTCAGCGAGCCGCCGTTCCACAGCGTCTGGCCACGCACCATCACGCTGCCCTGGCGATTGTCTTTGATACTGATCGGATCGAGCGAAACGAAAGAGCGCACCGCACCGCCGCGAAAGAAATCGGTCGGGTTGTAGCCGATCGCGACGCCCGAATACTCATTAATGCGACCCGCATCAAAGATGAAGTTATTGCTCGGCTGCAAGCTGAAATAGGCTTCCTTGATGGTATTGATCTCGCGTTTCGGCTCTAGCTCAAACGGCCAGTCGGCATAGTCGAGCCGGTCGGAAAACACGGTCCGCAAGCCCGACAGCGGTGTGGCGTCGATGCGCAGATCGCCGGACAAGCGTTGCAGGCTACTCGTCTGATTGGTCAGCGAGTCGTCGCGAACCTCGGAGTAGCCCGTACCGCCCTCGACGAACAGCTGCCAAGCCCGCGGCTGCGCCGCGGCCTGCGGCGCACTACCTTGCAGCGACAGGGCAGCCGCATCCGCATCGCCCGCAGTATCCGAATCGCCCGCCTGGACAGCGCCTGCCACCAACAACAGCGCTACTGCAAAAACCGCTCGCATGGTTATTCCGGTTTGAATCGCGGCAGGTAATCGCGCTGCAGCCATGCCTCGGGAACATCACGCTCGACCCAATCGCTAAAGTCGAGCAGCGTCACCCAGTTCGGGTCCAAGCCGTCGATGATCACCGTTTCCGTCGGACGCTCGGCGCCGAGCTGCTTTTCATAGCGTCGGTAGTAGGCCGTCTTCAGCAAGTGATTGCTCTCGCTATAGAAGCGCCCCTTGACCGGCCGATTGTTCGAGGTGTCGATCCACACCTCGATGTGATCGTAAGTGACGTCGGGCCGGATTTTTGCGAGCGCGAGCTTGTAGCAATGGCGTTTCTGGCGGTCGCC
>Ga0302314_10006606_pt1 | contig 20964 bp, 20 predicted proteins | sample III_Palsa_N2_3_FD_200533 | JGI IMG/M metagenome (GOLD analysis project Ga0302314, IMG submission 200533) | Peat permafrost microbial communities from Stordalen Mire near Abisko, Sweden - III_Palsa_N2_3 | ecosystem: Environmental > Terrestrial > Soil > Palsa > Peat permafrost | place: Sweden... | reverse complement strand
CGGGTATCGCCGCGCACCTGGGCCGCGAATTCGAAGCCGTTCATGCCCGGCATTTCGATATCGCTGATGATGACGTCGAAATCCTCGCCGGCTTCGTGCAGATGGAGCGCGCGATCGGCCGATTCGACGGCGCTGACCTCGTAGCCGGCGATCGTCAGCAACGGCGTCAGCAGATTGCGGAAGAACGGCGAGTCATCGACCAGCAGAACCCTAATGGCGCGGGCGACGTGATCGAGCGCCCCGTCGCTGCGCGAGCCGAACCAATCGTCATAGGCCTGCATCAGGTAATAGCCGGTATCGACCAGGTCGGTCGCTTTGCCGGCCAGCACCGCACTGCCGATCAGGCCCGGCTGATCGGAGCCCAGCTCGACATGCAGCACGTCCTCGACGATATCGACGATCTCGTCGACCAGCAGGCCCATCGAGCGTTCCTTGTCGGAGAAGACCAGGATCGGCTGACGACCTTCATGGCTGATGCGCAGGGACGGATCGATCGGCACCAGCGGCATCAGCTTGCCGCGATACTGCACCACCGGCTTGCCGTTGGAATATTCGATCTCCTTGCGGTCGATCTCTTCCAGGCGCGCGACCAGCGCCAGCGGCACCGCCTTCGGACTGTCGTCGCCGGCCTTGAACAGCAGCAGCGAGGTCTTGTCGATCTGGCGGCCGCGCGTGACGGCCTGTTCCGCCGTCGCCCGATCGGCGCCGACCGTGATCTCGCCGGTTGCCGCGGCGATGCCGTTCGGGTCGAGGATCATGATGACGGCGCCGTCACCCAGGATGGTGTTGCCCGAGAACATGGTGATGTCGCGCAGCAGCGGGGCGACCGGCTTCACCACGATTTCTTCCGTGTCGAACACGCGATCGACGATGATGCCGAACGAGTAGGTCCCGACCTGGGCCACCACGATGAAGCATTCCGTCGAGGTGTCGTGATTGTGACGCAGCTTCAGCAGCTCGTCCAAGCCGACCAGCGGCAACAGCCGATCCCTGAGACGCAGCACAGGCGCCCCGTTCAGCCGCTCGATCTGGGTTTCGGTGCCCGGTGCGGCGCGCACCAGCTCGACCACGCTGATCTGCGGGATGGCGAAGCGCTCGCCGGCGCATTCGACGATCAGCGCCGAGACGATGGCGAGGGTCAGCGGGATCTTGATGACGAAGGTCGAGCCCTTGCCGACCGCGCTCTTGAGCTCGATCGTGCCGCCGATCTTCTCGATATTGGTCCGCACCACGTCCATGCCGACGCCGCGGCCGGACACGCTGGTGACGGCGGCGGCGGTCGAGAAGCCCGCCTTGAAGATGAACTGATAGATCTGCTGGTCGGACATCTGCGCCAGCTCGGCCTCGGTCGCGAGGCCCTTCTGAACCGCCTTGGCCTTGATCAGGTCGGTCGCGAGCCCCTTACCGTCATCGCCGATCTCGATGATGATATGGCCGCCCTCATGGTACGCGCTCAGCGTGACCGTGCCGGTTTCGGGCTTGCCCGCCATCACGCGGTCGATCGGCGTCTCGATGCCATGGTCGGCCGAATTGCGCACCATATGGGTGAGCGGATCCTTGATCAGCTCCATCACCTGGCGGTCGAGTTCGGTCTCGGCCCCCTTCATCTGGAGATCGATCTTCTTCTTCAGTTCGATGCCCAGATCGCGGATCAGGCTCGGCAGCTTGGCCCAGGCATTGCCGATCGGCTGCATGCGCGTCTTCATGACGCCTTCCTGCAGCTCGCTTGTCACGTGGCTGAGTCGCTGCAGCGCGATACCGAATTCGGAGTCCTTCTGGCCGCGCAGGATCTGCATCAGCTGATTGCGGGTGAGCACCAGCTCGCTCACCATCGTCATCAAATTTTCCAGCAGATCGACATTGACGCGGATGTTCGAAGCGGCAACCGCCGAATCCTTGACGTCGCCGTCGGCCTGGGCGCGGGGCGCCGCGGCCGCTGTCGGCGGCGGTGCGGGCGCCGGTTCCGCCTCGGCGAGTGCGGTCGGTTTCGGCTTGGCGACAGCGGTGCCGGCCACCGGGGCCGGCGGCGCGGCCTTCACGACCGGCACGGGAACCGGCTCCGGCTCCCACTCGGGTTCGGCTTCGGGCTCTGGTTCCGGCGCAGCCGCAGCGGCGGTCACCGACAAGGCATCCTGATCGCCGTCGGCGAACGCGTTCAACTGGGCGATCAGATCGGCATCATTGCCGTCCGGCTCGGCCTCGGTCGCCTCCAGGGTCGCCAGCAGCATCTTGATCCGATCGAGCGAACTCAGGATCAGACTGATCGCGACCGGCGTGACGATGAGCTGCCCGTCGCGGATCTTACCGAGAACATTCTCGCCCGCATGGGCAACCGCCTCGAGCCGAGGCAGCGACAGAAAACCGCACGTGCCCTTGATCGTGTGCACGATGCGGAAGATATTACCGAGCAACGCCGGGTCGTTGGGATTTTGTTCGAGGCGAACAAGCTCCAGATCGAGCGTACCCAACCCCTCGTTAGTCTCGGTCAGGAATTCGCTAAGAAGATCGTCCATGGCCTGATTTCCGCCGTGAAAGTACTGATCGGTGGGTCGAAAATTTCGGCTTCGACCTGGTCCCGAGACCGCCACGACCTTGGTGTTTATTCATTAATATCCGGTTACGGTTGGCCGCTCCGGCCCCGAACGATTCGATCGAGGAACGAAAAGGAGCATGCCCGTTTCATTCGGCCGACGCGAGCCTAAAGACATAGCCTCCCGATGCGGGTGTCTCGATCGACGGGCAAAGTCCGGCCCGCAGGGCCAGCGCGCCGGTAAAAGCGGCCTGCACGCTGCGCGCATCGACCAGGCCCGCCGGGGCACCCATGAGCGCATCGGGCAGATGGGCCGGCAGCCGCGCGCCGTCGCCTTCCGCGCGGATTTCCAAGGGATCGACTGCCAAGAGCGTCAGGCGGCCCCCGCGCGGCAAGGCCTCGCCGGCAACCAGAAAAAGATTGCAGGCCAATTTGATTCCGGCCGGTGCCAGCCCCTCGGGCCAGTCGCAGACGATCTTGCCGTCCGCGAACAGCTCAAGCGTCACCTTGCGGCCCAGTTCGACTGCGATCGGCTCGGTCGAACCATAGGCGACCCGATAAAATTGCAGGCGTCGGGTCGCCTGGATCGCGCTCTGCGCGATCAGACCGGTCGCGTCGGCCGCGAAATCCGGGTCGTCCTCCAGCAACTCGACGCCGTTGTTGATGGCACCGATCGGGCTGACCAGCTCATGGCAGAGCCGGGCTGCCAGCAGTTCGGCGATTCTGAGATCGATCGGCGCGTCGTTCATCCCCATCCTCGATCGGCCTTGCCGCCCCCACGCCGCCATGATCGGATAGTCCGACCCTCGAGACGAATTCGGATAATACAATGGAAACGCTGTTTGTCCCCGGTACCTGGGTCCGTTTGCGCGGCGAGCCGGATTGGGGCGTGGGCCAGGTCCAATCGGCGATCGACGGGCGGATCACGATCAATTTCGAAAATGCGGGAAAGCGCGTGGTGATGGCGACTGCGGTCGAGCTGGATGCGGTCGATCTGAGCCCGCCACGCCGGCGCTAGAGGTCCAGCAACCGTTCCGCCGCGACCAGGTCGTCCGGGCTGTTGAGATTGAAGAACGGGTCGAACGGATCGATCGCGAATTCCACCGGCACCGTGCCGAGGCCCCGAGCCCAATCGTCGGCACGCCGCAGCCCCTCGTCGCGGATCGCCCGGCGCAAGTGCTCGCGTGCCGCGACCGGCCACAGCCCGGCGATCGGATGGCGCCGCCCGCCGGACGCCGCCATCGCCGCCGGCGCGCCCGCCAGGATCGCGGCACCAAGCCGTCGGGCCAGATCAGGAGGCAGGAACGGCGTATCGCCCGGCACGGTCAGCACGTGTCCGGCGCCCGCGCTCGCCGCCCAATCCAAGGCGGCCAGAATTCCGGCCAGCGGCCCGGGCCGGGCCGGCAGCGAATCGGGCAGGATCGCCAGACCGAACGGCTGATAGCGCCCGGCCTCGTCGTTGACGTTCAGCGCCAGCAGCGAGACCTGCGGCTGCAGCCGATCCAGGATATGGCGCAGCAGCGGCCGGCCGGCCAGATCGACCAGCGGCTTGTCGCCGCCCCCCATGCGCCGCGCCGACCCACCGGCCAGGACGACGGCCAAAGGCCCCGCTTCGCTCATGATCGACACCCCTTCCCGCGCAGGCTCTTGTTCCGCGCGCCTTCGACCGACATATTAACGCACATGATCGATCCCTTCGGACGAACCGTCAGCTATCTACGCGTCTCGGTCACCGACCGATGCGACTTTCGCTGCGTCTATTGCATGGCCGAGGATATGACGTTCCTGCCCAAGGCGGACGTGCTGTCGCTGGAGGAACTCGATCGCCTGTGCAACGCCTTCATCCGCCAGGGCGTGCGCAAGCTGCGGCTGACCGGCGGCGAGCCGCTGGTCCGGCGCAATATCATGTGGCTGATCAATAATCTCGGCCGCCAGATCGACCGCGGCGCGCTCGATGAATTGACGCTCACGACCAATGGCAGCCAGCTCGCGAAATATGCCGATGGGCTGAAGGCCGCGGGCGTGCGCCGCATCAACGTGTCGCTGGATACGCTCGACGAGCAGAAATTCGCCGCGATCACGCGCTGGGGCCGGCTGGGTCAGGTCATGGACGGGCTCGAGGCCGCCAAGCGCGCGGGGCTCAAGGTCAAGATCAACACGGTGGCGCTCCAGGGCGTCAACGACGGCGAGTTCGACGATCTGGTCGCCTGGTGCGGTGCCGAGGGCCATGACCTGACCTTCATCGAGGTCATGCCGATGGGCGAGATCGGCGCAGAGGCGCGGCTCGATCAATATCTGCCGCTGTCCCGGGTGCGGGCGCAATTAGCCCAGCGCTGGACCCTGACCGAGAGCGACTATCAGACCGGCGGTCCGGCCCGCTACGTCACGGTCGGCGAAACCGGTGGCCGGATCGGCTTCATCACGCCGCTGACCCATAATTTCTGCGAGAGTTGCAACCGCGTGCGGCTGACCTGCACCGGCACGCTCTATATGTGCCTGGGCCAGGAGGACGCGGCCGACTTGCGCGCGCCGCTGCGCGCGTCTGAAAGCGACGCGTTGCTCGACGGCGCCATCCAGGAGGCGATCGCCCGCAAGCCGAAGGGCCATGACTTCATCATCGATCGAAGTCATCATGGGCCGGCCGTGCCGCGCCACATGAGCGTCACCGGCGGCTGATCGCCGTTTCCCCTTCCGAAAGACCCTCGATGCGCGCTGGTTCATGTCGGTAAGCCGCCCGTCGCCCAAGATCGCGATCGTGGCATCCGAGGCCGATGCGGCCCAGGCGGCGCTCGCCGATCTGGAGCGACGCTATCCGACCGTTTCGCTCGACGAGGCCGACGTGATCGTGGCGCTCGGCGGCGACGGCTTCATGCTCGAGACCCTGCATCGCCATATCGACCGCCATCTGCCGATCTTCGGCATGCATCGCGGCTCGGTCGGCTTTCTGATGAACACCTATTCGCCGCATAATCTGTTCGAGCGGGTCGCCAAGGCCGATACCGAGCGGCTGCATCCGCTCTCCATGCAGGCGACGACCGTCGATGGCACGATCCACCAGGCGCTCGCCATCAACGAGGTGGCCCTGCTGCGCCAGACCCGACAGATGGCGAAGATCCGCATCTCAGTCGATGGCGTGCAGCGCATGGAAGAGCTGATGTGCGACGGCGTGATGGTCGCGACTCCGGCCGGCAGCACCGCCTACAACCTGTCGGCCCATGGCCCCATCATCCCGTTCAGCAGCGGCGTGCTGGCGCTGACGCCGATCAGCGCGTTCCGCCCGCGGCGCTGGCGCGGTGCCGTGCTGCCGCACAAGGTGACCGTCACCTTCGAGATGCTGGAGGCGCCGAAGCGTCCGGTCAGCGCTGGCGCCGATTTCATCGAGGTGCGCGACGTGATCCGGGTCGAAGTGCGGGAAACCCGCGAGACCAGCCTCAGCCTGCTGTTCGATCACGACCATAATCTCGAGGAGCGCGTGCTGAAGGAACAGTTCGAGAGCTGACGCCGATCGTTCAGAGATAGCCGAAGCGGTCGAGCCAGGGCCCGGCCGCGGCCTCGAAGGCGGCCAGGGTCGCCGGGCTGAAATGTTGGGACCAGTCGCCGGCGACACCTTTGCGGAAGAAGGATTGCCGATCCTCGATTCCCGGAACTCGGCCGCCGCTCAACCGCCCGAACGAACCGGCGTCCCGACACGCCGCAAGGATGGCCGGATCGGTCTCGACCGCCAGGAAATCGAACAGGCCGCCCAGAGTCCGGTCCGGCGCCGCCAGCAGATCTTCGTAGCGGACCGCGCGGTAGCGCGCCGGCTGCAACACCCCGAAACCCGCCCCGGCGCCGACATTGTGCGACCAGAACTGCGCGAACCGCTCCAGATAGGCGTCCTTGGTGCCATACTCGCCGAAGGCCTGCGGCGGTGCCGTCCGCAGATTATGGAACCAGGCCGAGACCGCGCAATCCCGGCCGTCGCGGACGACATGGATGAATTTCGCGTTCGGGAAGATCGTCGCGAGCAGGTCGAACGCCCGGACATTGTCCGGCGTCTTCTCGCCGACCGCGCTCGCCTGCCGTGCCTTGGGCTGGCGCCGGAGTGCCGCCATGATCGCCGTCATGACCAGATAAAGCACGTCCTCCTCGGCCAGGCCGTCATAGCCGGCGATCTCGTTGAACGTGTCGGTGTTCTTGGCGTGCAGATAGCCGTTATAATCGCCCAGCGCCCGGACCAGGCGCGGGGCCAGCTGATTGGTAAAATGCCCCTCGCCGCCGCAACTGAGGCGCGGATGGGCGTCGAGCGACAGTTGCAGCCAGGTCGTGCCGGATTTCATCGCACCGCCGATGAAGAAGATCTGCTTCTCGAACATCTCCAGAAGCTCGGCATGCTGGCGGCGATAGTCGGCCATGGGTTCAAGCCTTTCCCGGCTGGTCGCCGAGCGCGCGGCGCACCCGGGCGACGACGCCGGCCCAATCGCCGGGCCGGCTCTGGCGGAACTGGCGCAGCGTCGGGTACCAGGGACTGTCGTCGCGGCCGTCGAGCCAGCGCCAGCAGCCGTCGAAGCGGTTCAGCAGCCAGACCGGCCGGCCAAGCGCGCCGGCCAGATGGACGACCGAGGTATCGACCGAAATGACCAGATCGAGCGCCGCGACCAGGGCGGCGGTATCGGCGAAATCCGTCATCGCCGCCATCGGATCGACCAGTCCGAATTCGACCGGCGCCGGCGGCCCGTCCTTCTGCAGGCTGACGAAACGCACGCCCGGACACTCGAACAGGGGTGCAAGCGCGGCCGGCGCCAGGGAACGGCGCCGATCGATCGCCGCCAGTTCAGGGAGCGCCGAACGCGGGTTGCCGGCCCAGACCACGCCGACGGTCGCCCCCTCGCCCGCCAGCCGTCGACGCCAGGCCTCGGTCGCGACCGGATCGGCCGCCAGATAGGGCACGCTGCCGGGAATCGACTCGAGCCGGGTGTCGAAGCCGAGCGGCAGGCTCAGCATCGGGCAGTGCAGATCGACCGGCGGCAGCGGCATTCCGCGCGGAACCACATGCGCACCGCCGGCGAGGCTCGCCATCAGCCGCACCAGCGGCGGCGGCACGTCGAGCACGACCTTGAAGCCTCTGGCGGCCAGCATCGGCACATAGCGACAGAATTGCAGGGTGTCGCCGAAGCCCTGCTCGGCCTGGACCAGGATCGTGCGGCCCTCGGCCGGCTCGCCCCGCCATTGCGGCCCGAACTGATCACGCCGGCTCGTACCGAGCGACGAGGCCCGCCAGCGCCATTCGTAATCGCGCCAACCCGCCTCGAATTGGCCCGCCCCAAGCAGCAGCAGGGCGCGATTGTTGCGGGCCTTGGCATGGTTCGGATCGCGCGCCAGGACCCGCTCGACCGCATCGATCGCCCCGGCGGGATCGCCCGCTTCCTGTAACAGGTTGCTGAGATTGACCAGTGCGGTGGGGAAGTCCGGCTGCAGCGCGAGCGCGCGCTCGACCGCGGCGCGGGCCTCGGCGCCCCGACCGGCCGCGTGATGCACCAGACCGAGACTGTTCCAGGCATCGGCATGATCCGGGTCGAGCGCCAGCACCCGATCGTAGCATTGCCGGGCCTCGTCCAGACGTCCGGCACCGCGTAGCGCATGGCCGAGGTTGCACAGGGCGTCGGGATATTCGGGACGCAGGATGAGCGCCCGCTGATAATGCCCGATCGCTTCGGACAGCCGGCCCTGGTCCTGCAACGCGTTCGCCAGATTGTTCAGCGCCTCGGGATGGTCGGGGCGGCAGCGCAGCGTCTGGCGGTAGGCCGCCATGGCACCGATCTGATCGCCCTGGGCGCGCAGCACATTGCCCAATTGATAGTGACCGTCGCCCCAATGGGGCCGGAGCCGCATGAGCCGGCCCAGCAGACCCGCGGCGATGTCGGGACGGCCGAGCTGCTGGGCGGTCAAGGCCAGCAGATGCAGGCTCGCCAATTGGTCCGGCTCGGCCTTGAGGACATCGAGGCACAGCCTCGCCGCCGCGTGATAGTCACCGGCCCGATGGCATGCCCGCGCGCGCTCAAAAGTCGCAGGCCGCCCGGCAGATAGGGGACGGTCGATCGAAGGTTGCACCGGGCCTCCCCATTTCCGACAGGGGCCGGCGACGCGGGCTCCGTGCTTGAAACGGCCGAACCGATCAAGTCAGGCGCGAGCACCCGTTTGCCGAGCGCACATTTTCGGGCGCATAGTTGCAATGCCTCCCCAAGACAACAGCCGAGCCTCGCCATGACCGCGCCCACCAGTATCGAGATGATCGCGAAGCTCGTCGGCTTCGACACGACGAGCCGGGACTCGAATCTGGCGCTGATCGATTGGGTCGAAGCCTATCTGGCCGACCTCGGCATCACATCCGAGCGGTCCTGGGACGCGGACAGGCGCAAGGCCAACCTGTTCGCCACCATCGGCCCGGAGGACAAGCCCGGCATCGTGCTGTCCGGCCATACCGACGTGGTGCCGGTCGACGGCCAGGACTGGACCAGCGATCCGTTCAAGCTGGTCCAAAAGGACGGCAAGCTGATCGGCCGGGGCGCCTCCGACATGAAGGGCTTCCTGGGCGTGGTCCTGGCCAAGACGCCGGATTTCGTCAAGCGCCAACCGAAGACGCCGCTTCATCTGGCCTTCACCTATGACGAGGAAGTCGGCTGCCTGGGCGTGCGCACGCTGTTGACCGAATTGGCCCGGCGGCCGGTCCGGCCGCGCGCCTGCGTCGTGGGCGAGCCGACATTGATGAAGCCGGTCATCGGCCATAAGGGCAAGCAATCGGTCCGCTGCCATGTCCATGGGCTGGAATGCCATTCGGCGCTGGCGCACCAGGGCGTCAACGCGGTCGAGGCCGCGGCCGAACTGGTGGCCTATCTGAAGGGCATGGCCCGGCGCTTTCGCGACCAGGGCCCGTTCGACCCGGATTATTCGCCGCCCTATACCACGGTCCATACCGGCAAGATCCAGGGCGGCACGGCGCTGAACATCGTGCCGAAGGACTGTACGTTCGATTTCGAATTCCGCTATCTGCCCAGCGAGGACCCGGCCGTCCTGTTCGGCGAGGTCCAGCGTTTCGCGGCCGAGACGCTGCTGCCGGAAATGCGCGCGATCTCGGCCGCCGCCGGCTTCGCGTTCGAGGAATTGTCCGGCATGGCCGGGCTCGACATGAGCAGCGAGGACGAGGTCACCCGCCTGGTCATGCAGCTATCCGGCGCCAACGGCACCGGCAAGGTCAGCTTCGGCACCGAGGGCGGTCTGTACCAGGATTTCGGCATCCCCACCATCGTCTGCGGCCCCGGCTCGATCGAGCAGGCGCACAAGCCGGACGAATGGATCGAGATCGAACAGCTCGTCGCCGCCGAACGCTTCATGGACCGGCTGCTGGACCACGTGTCGCACGGGTGAGTACGGAGCAGTTCAACGACCCTCACCCTCCCGCAAGCGGCAGAGGGTAATAAGAAAGCCTCTCCCACTTGCGGGAGGGTTTGGTGAGGGTGCCTAAAGCAATTCCGCAATCTGGACCGCGTTGAGCGCCGCCCCCTTCAGCAATTGATCGCCCGCGACGAACAAGGCGATCGAGCGACCCGACGGGTCGGAGATGTCGGTGCGGATGCGGCCGGCCAGGATGTCGTTCTGGCCCGAAGCGTCCTTCGGCATCGGGAAATAATTCGCGGCCGGATCATCGACCACGCGCACGCCCGGCGCCTTGTCCAAAATACGACGGACCTCATCCGGCGTGATCGGCCGTTCGAATTCGACATCCAGTGCGATGGCATGGGCGCGCAGCACCGGCACGCGGATGCAGGTCGAGCTGATGCGGATCGAGGCGTCGCCGAAGATCTTGCGGGTCTCCTTGACCATCTTCAGCTCCTCCTCGTTATAGCCGTTCGCCGGATCGATTTTGGTATTGTGGCTGAACAGGTTGAACGCATAGACATGCGGAAAGACCTTGGGCTCGTGCTTCTCGCCGGCCAGATAGGCGCGGGTCGAGTCTTCCAGTTCGGCCATACCGGCCGCACCGGCGCCCGAGGCCGCCTGATAGGTTGCCGCGATCAGGCGCCTGATCGGGTTGACCTGATGGATCGGCCAGAGCGGCGTCGCCGCGATGATGGTCGAGCAGTTCGGGTTGGCGATGATGCCCTTGTGGGTCTTTACCGCCTCCGGATTGACCTCGGGAATCACCAGCGGCACGTCGGCATCCATGCGGAACGCCGAGGAATTATCGACCACCACAGCGCCGTTGCGGACCGCGACCGGCGCGAATTCGCGCGAGATGCCGCCACCGGCCGAGAACAGCGCGATATCGACGCCCCGAAATGACTCGGCGGTCAGCGCCTCGATCTTGAGCTCGGTGCCGTTGAATTTCATCGTTTTCCCGGCCGACCGCTTCGATGCGAGCAGACGCAGCTCGGCCAGCGGAAAGTCGCGCTCCGCGAGGAGCTTCAGGAACTCGACACCGACGGCCCCGGTGGCACCGACGATGGCGACGACAGGCTTCGACATAGCGCAAAAGATCCTTCGTTTCAGGGTTCCGGCATGAAACCGACCGGCAGCGCGGCATTTTCGGCCTGTTTGTTACCTTGTCAATTTCGCAGTGCGGCGAGATGACCGCGCATCCCTCTCGCACTCGGCCGGCCATCTGCCTACAATCCGCCTGCAAAGGCCTGGTTTCGTTGGAAGGAGTACGGGGTGGCCCGCGGCAAGGATGAGCTTTACCCGGTCGAGCTACGCGCCCCGGACATTTCCCGGTGGCGCCATGGGAATACCGGAATCCCCTATATGACGACGCTCGACAGCGGCCGGCCCGGTCCGCATGCCATGATCAATGCCGTGACCCACGGCAACGAGCTGTGCGGCGCGCTGGCGATCGAATTCCTGGACCGGACCGGGTTCGAGCCATCGCGCGGCCAGGTCACGCTGGGCTTCGCCAATGTCGCCGCCTTCACCGCATTCGATCCGGCGCAGCCGAACGCGTCGCGCTATGTCGATGAGGATTTCAACCGCATCTGGGATATCGCGACCCTGGACGGCCCGCGCCAGTCCGCCGAATTGACGCGCGCGCGGGAGATCCGTCCGTTGATCGACCGGATCGACTACCTGCTCGACATCCATTCCATGCAGCATGCGACGGCGCCGCTGATGCTGGCCGGCATGCGGGACAAGGGCGTCGAACTGGCGATCCGGACCGGCGAGCCGGAATTCATCGTGCGCGACCAAGGCCATGCCGCCGGCCGCCGCATGCGCGACTATGCCGGGTTCGACGATCCGGCGAGCCATAGGTCCGCCCTGCTGGTCGAATGCGGCCAGCACTGGGAGGCCGCCTCCTTCACCGTCGCCCGCGACGTGACGCTGCGCTTCCTCGCCAGCCTCGATCTGCTCGACCCGGCTTATGCCGCCGAACATCTGCCCAAGACGACACCGCCCAAGCCGCGTGTGATCGAGGTGACCCAGGCGGTCACGATCGAGACCAACAGCTTCAGCTTCATCGAGCCGTTCGAGGGCCAGGAGGTGATCGCCAAGGCCGGCACCGTCATCGGCCATGACGGCGGACGCGAGATCCGCACGCCCTATGACGATTGCGTGCTGATCATGCCGTCGCGCCGGCTGGCCAAGGGACAGACCGCCGTGCGGCTCGGCCGCTTCCTCGCATGAGCTTCGCCTATGTCGGCGGCTACACGCCGAACGGCGGCGGCATCCAATGTTTCGCGCTCGATCGCCAGACCGGCGGTTTGACGCCGCTGGCACTGACGAGCGGCATCGCCGATCCGACCCGGCTGCTGATCCTGGGCGACAGGCTCTATGCCGCCAACCGGCTGCACGACAGCATCGCGACCTTCGCCATCGAGGGCGACTTGCGCCTGATCGGCTACTCGGCGACCGAGGGCAGCTACCCGCGCACGCTGGTGATCCAGGGCGATTTTCTCTACGCCATGAACCAGCGCAGCGACGCGATCACGGTGTTCCGGCTCGAGGCTGGCCGGCCGCGCTTCACTGGCCAATACATTCCGACCGGCAGCCCGGCGCATCTCGCCTTCTTCGACGCCCGCGGGGTCAGTGCCGGCTGACCGCCACCTCGATCGCCGCCGACATGATCTCCAACCCGCGATCGATCTCGGCGTCCGAGACCGTCAGGGGCGGGGCGATGCGGAACACGCCACCCATGCCGGGCAGCTTGACGATGTTCATGCTGAGACCTCGGCGCATGGCCTCGTCCATGATCTGGGCGCCGAGCTCGAACCCTGCGGCCTTCGTCTGTCGGTCCGTGACGATTTCGAGCCCGAGCAGGAGGCCGCGTCCGCGCACGTCGCCGACGCAATCGAACCGCTGCTGAAGCGAGAGCAGGCCGCTTCGAAGTCTTTCTCCCCGGCGGGTCGCCTGCGCCACCAGCCCCTCGCGTTCGACCACGTCGAGCACCGTGACACCGACCGCGGCCGGCAGCGGATCGGAGACATGGGTCGTATAAAACAGAAATCCTCTTTCATGGGCCGTCCGTTCGATCGCTTCGGAGGTCATGACCGCGGCGAGCGGCAGGCCCGCGCCCAGCGTCTTCGACAGGGTCATGATGTCGGGCGTGACACCGTCGCGCTGGAACGCGAACATGTGCCCGGTGCGTGCGATGCCGGTTTGGGCCTCGTCGAGGATCAGCAACATGCCCCGCTCCTCGCATTTTCGCTTCAACGCGGCGAGGTAGCCGGGTGGAAGTTCGAGAATGCCGCCGCTCGACAGGATCGGCTCGGCGATGAAGGCCGCAAGATTGCCGGTCGATTGGCTGTCGATCAGCGAGAAACCGTCGTCGAGCTCCGTCTGCCAATCGTTCGAGCCGTCCTGATGCCTGAAGCGCGGGCGATAGGCGTTGGGGGCTGGGATGACGAACGAGCCGGCGGCCGCCGGTCCGTAGCCCTTTCTGCCCGCGCTGTAAGTCGCCGAGGCCGCCGCCCCGGTCATGCCGTGCCAGCTTTGCGCGAAGGCGACGACCTCGTGCCCGCCAGTCACCAGCTTCGCCATCCGGATCGCCGCCTCGTTCGATTCCGCCCCCGTCGTGAGCAGTTGGACGCGCTCGAGACCGGGCGCCAGGGCGGCAAGCCGCGAAGCCAGTTCGACGACGGGACGGGACAGCATGCCGCTGAACAGATGCGCGACCGAGGACATCTGCCGGTTGACCGTCGCCACGATATCGGGATGGGTGTGGCCGAGCACGGCGCTCATCTGGCCGGACGTGAAGTCCAGGATCGCCCGCCCGTCCGCATCAAAAACAAAGCTGCCCTCGGCTCGCTCGACGATGATCGATTCGAAGTCGGGTCCGTAGCGTGTGAGATGTTTGCGGGCAGAGGCCCAGAATGCGGGATCGGCGTTCAGCGACATCGGAATCACCCTTCGAAATGGCCGTATCGACGAGTACCGGGCCCTCCCCGATCAGGCAAATTGATATTCCTTCATTCGGATATTGATTATATTGATAGTATGCAGCTTCTGGATCTCGCCCTGCTCAAAAACTTTGTCGTCGTTGCGCGAACGGGCTCGATCAGTCTGGCGTCGTTGCAGGTCGGGCGCACGCAGTCGGCGCTCAGCATGCAGATGCATCGGCTTGAAGACGTGATCGGACAAACGCTCCTGCATCGCAGCGGCTCAGGCGTGCGGCTGACGGCCGCCGGAGAGAAGCTTCTGGCGCATGCCGATTCTCTGCTGGCCAGGCACGACGAAATCCTGGCCGAGATGAGCGGAACGGCGCTCAAGGGCTCCGTCAGCCTGGGGTGCCCGGACGATTACTCGATTGCCTTTCTTCCGGGACTGCTCAGGGGCTTTTGCGCGCGGCATCCCGACGTCGAGCTGCGCATGGTTTGCGCGCCCACCGTCGATCTGCGTCCGCTGCTGCATCGGCGACAGATCGATGTGGCACTGGTCTCGCTCTCCGACCCCGAAGCCGGAGAAGTGATCCGGAAGGAACGCTTCGTTTGGGTGGCGAACGCGGTCGAACCGGAGATTCTGAGCCATGTCAGCCTCCCGCTTGCCCTTTCCGCGCCCATGACGCTCGACTATCGGGCGGCCTGCGACGCCATGGAAGCGGTCAACCGCCGGTACCGGGTCGCCTTCGCCAGCAACAGCCTCGCCGGCCTCATCGCCATTGCCCGCTCCGGTCACGCGATCAGCGTGCTGACGCAAACGGCGGTACCGCCCGATCTTCATATCATTTCGTCGGGATTGCCACCGCTGCCCACCATCGGCATCGGCGTGGAATTTGCCGAGCCGCGGCCATCCTCGGCAACCAAAGCCTTGGGCGACCATATCCGAGCCGTGTTGCCCACCCTGTAGGAGTGCGCCTCGAGGCCTCATCCCCAAGGCGACGCCGGGTGTCGCGATTGCGCCGACTACGACCGCTCGTCCCGACGGAATCAGAGGTGCGGCTGGGGATCAAGCGCTCGGCGAGCGCCCTTTTATTTTGCATTGCAAAAGAACTGTCGAGCGCAACTTTGTTAACGAGCGAACAACCCTTTGGCTGTAACGGTTTTGTCATTAACCTTACTCACGCCAGGATTGTCTGCCATGCCGCATCCGCTTTCCGCCCTGCTCGCCCGCCCCGCCCGCGCGACCGCCTGCCTGGTCGGTGCCGGCGCGCTGCTGCTCCTGCTGGGCGGAATCGATGGCCGCGGCAACGCTACCGATGCCGATCCGGCGCCGCGGCATGAAACGGCCGTGCGGGCGATGGATCATCTGGACGCGCTGCGAAATCTGGCATCGCACGTGGGTGATCCTGCGGCACCGGACCTAAAGCGCGCGCGCGCGGCGCTCGGCACGGACATGATCGCACTCCGCGAACTCGCGCGTCCCGGCGACGAGGACGCTGCCCTTCGCGGTACGCTTGCCGCGCTGGCGCTCTATCAGACCGCCTGGACGGATGCCCGCGATCGGGTTCGCTCGAACGATGCCGACGGCGCTGAACAAGCCCTCACGGCGGCGAGCCCGCTCGGCCTTCAGGCAGCCACGGCCTTGGCCTCGCTCGGCCATGCGATGGATGATGACGATCTGGCCGCGGCTGAGGCGCGTGCGGCCGACGACCGGGCCGGCTGCCTGTGGAACGCCGGCCTCGCCCTGGTTGCCGCGGGCATGCTGCTGTTCGCGACCGCCCGGTTCCAGGAAGCGGCGATCCGGCGCGAAAGCCTCGCCGGCTAAAGATCCCCCGCCAGCGCCGCCCGCACCGCTTCCGGCACCAGGGCGATATGGCCGTAGTTCGGGTGGTCGAACCCGAGCAGAATCTGAGCGCCGGGCGAGCGGAACGCATCGACCGCCGCCGGCGTCAGCTTGAAGTGGAAGAATTGCACCGAGGAGGCCTTGCCCTCAGGCGAGGTGTTCTCGCGGCTGGGATCGGGAATGCCGCGGATCTTCTCGGCGCCGGCCTGCAGGAAGGTCTTGTGCTCGATGCCGCCGATCCGGTTGAGCTGGGTCAGGCGCCGGGCCGGTTCGTCGATCTCGAACATCACGGTCGCGACCAACTCGTTGCCGGTCGGGACCAGCGGGCCGTAGGCCTCGATCTCCTCGGCGATCTGCGCCTCGCCGCCGTTCTCGATATAGACCATCTCCAGAATCTGGTGACGGATTGTCTCCCAATTCTCGAAATAGAAGGTCGCGAACGGCCCGACCTCGACCCGGCGGTCTTTCTTCGCGACCGACATGCGGGTGCGCTGGTCCTTGCGCAGCGGCAGATAGTCGGCACGATCCAGGATATCGGCGCGCTCGATGCTGCGTTTCGGGCTGTTGGTCATGATCGAATCCTTCATTCAACCGTCAGGCCATAGGCCCGGGCGAACAATTGAACCGGATGGGCCTGGCTCGGCAGCGGCGCGTCCCCGGCCAGCCGTTCGATGCCCTGCATGATATGGATCGCCGCCAGTGGGCATTCGGAGGCCACGAACGGATTGGCGTTGTTGACCGTCGTGCGGGCGACCGGACGGCCGATCTTGAGCGCCACCTCGAAATTGCCTTCCATGACGCCCCAGGAGCCGCCATGGCCCGAGCAACGCTCGACCACGTCGATCTTGGTCTCCGGGATCAGGCGCAGCAGTTCCGCCGCCTTCTGCCCCATGTTCTGCGCGCGTGCGTGGCAGGCGAGATGGACCGTGACGCCGCCGGGCAGCGCCCGCAGGCCAGGCGCCAACCCCTCGTTCTTGGAGTTGGCGACGATATATTCGCTGATGTCACTGGTATGCTCGGCCAGCCGCTTCACGTCCGCATCGTCGGGCAGGATCAGCGGCCATTCGAACTTCAGCATCAGCGCGCAGGACGGCACCAGGGCGATGACCTCGTAGCCCTCGTCGATATAGCGCTTCAGCGCCTGGGACACGGTTTTGGCCCGGCCGGCCACGTCGGCGATATCGCCCGCTTCCAACTGCGGCATGCCGCAACAGGCGGGATAGGCCACCTCGGTCGCAACGCCGTTATGGGCCAGGATGGCGCGCGCCGCGAGCCCTATATCCGGGTCGTTGAACTCGACGAAGCAGGTCGCATACAGCACGGCCTTGCGCCCGAAGCCCGGCGCATCATGGTTCACTTTCGGCGCGTCGAGCGTCTGCTGCTGGAAGCTCTGGACTGCGTATTTCGGCAGTTCGGCATCGCGCGCGATGCCGGCGACCGCTTTCAGCACCGGGCGGGTCAGGGCGTTGTGCCGGTCCGACGCCCAATTGGCGACCGGCGCCACCAGGGAGGCGAACTTGCCGTTGCGGTCGGTCTGGGTCAGCGCCTCTGCGATCTTGTCGTTCTTGCCCAGGGCATGCTCGGCCGCCCGGTAGCGCAGCATCAGGTGCGGAAAATCGAGATTGAACTCGTGCGGCGGCACGTAAGGGCACTTCGTCATGAAGCACAGGTCGCACAGCGTGCAGGCATCGACGACGGTCTTGTATTCCTTGGGATCGACCGAATCGAGTTCGCCGGTCGGCGAATTGTCGGCCAGATCGAACAGGCGCGGAAACGAGTCGCACAGATTGAAGCAGCGCCGGCAGCCATGGCAGATGTCGAAGACGCGATGCATCTCCTTTTCGATCGCCGCCATATCGTAGAATTCGGGATCCTGCCACGCGATCGGATGACGGATCGGCGCCTGCAGACTGCCTTCGGCCATGGGCCGTGCTCCCTCTTGTGCCGAGGTTTTATGATTTCAAAGGAGAAAAAGCCGGCGGGCACGAACCCGCCGGCTTAAATCTCGTCAGGCGTTCAGGGAATCGAGCGCCTTCTGGAACCGGCCGGCATGCGAACGCTCGGCCTTGGCCAGCGTCTCGAACCAGTCGGCGATCTCGTCGAAGCCTTCTTCGCGAGCCGTGCGGGCCATGCCCGGGTACATATCGGTATATTCGTGCGTCTCGCCGGCGATGGCAGCCGCGAGATTCTTGTCGGTCGGGCCGATCGGCTTGCCGGTCGCCGGATCGCCGACGACTTCGAGGAATTCGAGATGGCCATGGGCATGGCCGGTCTCGCCTTCCGCGGTCGAACGGAATACGGCGGCGACATCATTAAAGCCCTCGACGTCGGCCTTCTGGGCGAAATAGAGATAGCGTCGATTGGCCTGGCTTTCGCCCGAAAACGCTTCTTTCAGATTGCCTTCGGTCTTGCTTCCCGCGAGCGTACTCATCGCGTGCCTCCCCAGGGGTTGATCGGGAGCGCGGGCCGATCGCCCCAGCGCTCGACCGCGATGATGAACCCGTGGCGGACGGCGCGTCAACCCGCCTTTGGAACGATTCTAAATAACCCCAAGGCCGGTGGTGCGACGATACCGTCGTTAGACGCGGGAGCCCGCCGAGCGGATGTGCGGGCCCGGGATCCGGCCGGAATCGATCTTGTTGCGGCGCTTGTGGATCACCAGCGTGACCTGATTTTCCAGCACCAGGATGCGCTTTTCCGCCTCGGCCGGCAGCGGGACCTTGGTTGCGATCGCCTGCATGATGACCGCCGCCGCCAGATCGGACTCGCTGATCTCATGTTCGACGATCTCGCCGTCGATGGTCTCGACCGCGAGCGTGACCGAGACGGCCGGATTCTCGTGAATGACGTAGCGCGAGATCTGCCCGACGGTCAGCGGCCGACCGGACTTGCGGTAGAATGCCGCCAAAGCCGACACGATCTCCTGATCATTATACATCATGACCCGCATCTCGATAGGCATCGCCTTGAAATCCTTAATGAATCTCGGTTTTTCGAAACCATTGGTGACGGTAACAAACTTATTCACGGGCCGAGCACTCAGCACCTAGCCTAGCCCCCGGTCGTTAGAGAATCGTATGCGATTAGCTTAGGGCCGTGTCCACGGAACCGGGAACAGCTCATCCATTGCGACATCTCGCGACCACCCATCCCTGCCCTCAGCCAGCTTTGCGATTGAAGACGAAATGGCGCGTCAGCTGATAGCTCCACAGATAGGTAATAGGTATGGACGCCAACTTCGCACCGAGCGGGCCAACCAGCGACGCAGCAGCGGCGACCAGCGTTGTCGAAAGCGCGAGCGCGCTGAGACTCACCACGAGAAACCGGGCGGCCTGCACCGCCACTGCGCCGGTATTATCCCGGTCCGCAAAGGTCCACGACCGGTTCAGCACAAAACTGCTCACAATCCCTATACCGTAGGAAAGAAGATTGGCGACCCCGGGCGCAAGGCCGGCTCCGTAGCACATTGCAGCGAACAGGCCGACATCAAGCAGCGTATTGGCACCGCCGACCAGGGCGAACCGTAGAGCCGGCGGCAATTCCCTTTTCATCGCTACGCGCCCGGTTCCTCAGTCGAAGAATACACGCTTTCCACGATAAAAAGTGGCCGGTGCTTTGACTCTAGATAGAGCCGGCCAAGATATTCGCCCATGATGCCAAGCACGAGCAACTGGACGCTACCGAGGATCAGCACGATGGTTGTGAGGCTGGTCCAACCGGGTACCGTGACACCAAGCAGCCAACTGCCCGTCGTGTAGCCAACCATCAGCAAGCCACAAACCGCAGTGATGCAACCGCAGACCGAAGCAAGGCGGAGCGGCACGATTGAGAAGCTGGTAATCGCGTCGAGAGCAAAGCGTACCATCTTGGCGAGGGGATAGCCGGTAACACCCGCATATCGCGGATCGCGATCGTAGACGATCGGTACTTGGCGCAGCCCTAACCAACTGACTAATCCGCGGATGAAGCGGAACCGTTCCGGCATGCTGTTCAAGATGTCGAGAGCCCGCCGGCTCATCAGGCGGAAATCGCCCGTATCGACCGGAATGTCGATATCCACCAGACGGGTGAGCACGCGATAGAATAGCGCCGCGGTGACGTTCTTGAACAGCGTCTCACCCTCGCGCCGCCGGCGCTGGCCGAAGACGACGTCGGCGCCACGGTCCATTTCCGCCATCATCCGGCCGAGCAACTCTGGCGGATCCTGAAGATCGGCGTCGATAATCAGAATGCGCTGCCCCCGGCAGAGCGTCAAACCGGCCGTCAGGGCAAGTTGATGTCCGTGGTTGCGCGATAGGTTCGCCACAACCAGCCGGGGATCTTTGTCAGCGAGTGCGCGCATAACGTCAAGCGTACGATCGCTCGACCCGTCATTCACCAGCAAGATCTCATAATCAGCATCGACCGCGGCGCGCACCGCGGCGGTTACTCGAGCGTGAAATTCCGGCAAGCATGCTTCTTCGTTGAAGCACGGCGCCACAACCGATAAACGCGGCGCCGACAAGCCCCATGCGACGCTACGCCGATCTGTCGATTGCGCGAGCGGACGGTTCGACTTAGCCATGGGGAACATACCGGGCAGGCAAGAACGCGAGAGGCATACAGGGCGAGATGCTCGAACGCCAGAAGCCGATGCCATAGCATTGCCCATCGCGCTGGAGCAGCATCGCTGGATCAGGTAAGGCCTGGAAATTACCGGGTAGACCGGTCGCTCCCCAGGTCTGCATTTGGTCGGTGAGCGACTGTTGAAATTTGTCGGCGATATCCTTCGGTGCAATCTCGACCCGCAACAGAACGGGATTTGTGACCCGGAAGAACTTTGCCCACAAGCCGAACGTGGCGACCACCTCGTAATCCCAGGGCGAGTTCGGCTCGAGAACGATCGGCCAGTCCGGATGCTCCGACGCTACCGTCTGCATGACGCTGAAGTCGTGGCGGAATGCCGTCGTGCGTGCAACGGCAAGGTTCACGGCTCTGGGCAGCGTGAAGGTCGTGTGATAGCGGCCCAGATAGAGTGCCATCAGGGCGGCGAATACGAATTGGGCATAGCGCCATCGCCGCCCGCCACCCGGCAGGAAGGCATATCGGATGAAGGCCAAGAACCCGAGCATGATGGAGGGGGGGAGCAGGAGAATCGGAAAATCGTAACGGCTGCCGGATGGCAGCCGTCCGTTATAGAAAAACATCTCCCACAGCACGTAGAGACCGAGGAAACCGGTAAAGCCGAGGAATACCACGATGGCTCGCTG
>Ga0302314_10006605_pt1 | contig 20964 bp, 14 predicted proteins | sample III_Palsa_N2_3_FD_200533 | JGI IMG/M metagenome (GOLD analysis project Ga0302314, IMG submission 200533) | Peat permafrost microbial communities from Stordalen Mire near Abisko, Sweden - III_Palsa_N2_3 | ecosystem: Environmental > Terrestrial > Soil > Palsa > Peat permafrost | place: Sweden... | reverse complement strand
GTCGTCTGAAGGAAATGCCGTTTTTTCGTCTCATCAGGAAGGATGGTCACTTCCCCCGCAATGGAAACCGCACCGGCCGTATTGCTCGCCGCACCGTCATGACGTTCATGCTTTGCGGTCCCGGCTGAAGTCTCGCGTACCGCAAGTGGTATAAAGTCTGGAACGTACGACCCTAATGGCAAGGAGATGCGCATGGGCTGAGCGGGATGTTCTGTATAGAAATTGACCAGCCGGCGGCGTACGTCGCTTGCCGTCACGCGGACGATGGCATCGGTACTCGTATCGTAGTCACTTCTGCGATGGAAGATCTCCACCCCTAACAGCCGCTCTTTAAGACTTTCCACGTCGGCGGCAAGCGCACGTTCCACGATGTGTCGCAACAACTCCGAGGATCTGCGACTGGAGCAGAATTCGTCCCCAGCCAGAATCGTGTCCAGGTGCTGGCGGATATCTTTAGCTGGAAGCGGGAACAACGGAATCTCGGCGGTGATTGGTTCGTCGTGCACATCGTACAAAGTGGCCATAGCTGAACCCTGTGGCGACCTTTATATCAGACCGAACCCAGACTTTGTGAGAATGTGCCGTGACAATCGACTCGCGTGATGCGGACGCAACGTCCGCCGGATTATTACAGAATTGCAAATAAATCTGGGACGTTAGGCGATTTTGAGGCACGTTAGGCCGATGTGCAAACTCCCCAAACCTGGTTTCCAATCCTGTCAAACGTAGCTTTCGACCAAAAGGTCTCCTAGGCTGGGTTCCGTCCAGTGAGGAGATTTCGTTTGGAAGACCTTGAAATGATGTTTCGGGCCATGTGCTGCGTAAAAACATGCATGTTAAGAGCCCTGCGCACCTCCTTATCTAGGAGCGCGATACTTGGCATCTCGTTCGCATTGCTGTTGCCGTACTGTCTGGTTGGGCAGGGTGTGGAGCAGGAAGGTCCGTATCTTGCTCATCTGGTGGAGGGTGGCCCGTCGCTGAAGAAGCCCCTGCCGGCGTCCATCGCCAATGCGCATAGCTGGAGCGAGTGGGTGTGGTTCCGCGTGGACAATTCAGGCTCAGATTCCCTGATTGCCGGCGTTGGAGATCCGGCTTCCTCGCATTCCCGATATGTTGAAGTTCTAAACGGGCGGCCCGGGGTGCGTTTCTCAACGGAGTCCTCGCTGCTTGCGCCGTCCTCCTTGCGCTCCGGCGGATGGCACATGATTGCCATAACAGACGATGGAAAAAATACCAGCTTGTATGTAGATGGCGTGCTCGCTTCGTCGGAGCCTTCGGTCCGTGGTGATGTCAGCTCCGAACTCCAGTTGGCCCCTGATCCGCCCTCGAGCACGATGGATCGCTTCAGTGGGGATATTGGTGGGTTTTCTGTAAGTTCGGGCTCAATGGCTGCCGCGGACGTTGCCCAGATATTCGCGACCCCTCCAAACTTCGATGCGCAAACACGGGAAGAAAATGCCAAACCGTGGAGCATCCAGGTGAAACAGGGGATCGGCCTCCTCGCACCACAGGATCCTGACGAGATGCCACACGGTGCAGCTCCGGAACAGCCGCGGGCAAAGCCGTTACCCCCGGCTGGCCCCACGCTTCATGAGAATGGCAATAACAGCTGGGATATTGCAGCCAACTGGCATCTGCTATCTAACGTACGAGATGCGGCAATTCCTGCGAAGAATGGCGCACAGGTTTCGATACCCGGTTTCAACGATTCCGCATGGCTTGTGGCCACGGTTCCGGGCACTGTGCTCACGACGATGATCGATCGAGGCATCTACCCCGACTCGGACTTCGGTTTGAACAACCTGGCCATTCCGGAGTCGCTCAATAAGCATGATTATTGGTATCGCGTGGAGTTTCCTACGCCTAAGACGGAAGGCACCGGGCGGCGGCGGAGCCTTCATTTTGCGGGAATCAATTATGCGGCTGAGGTGTGGCTGAACGGTCAGAGACTGGGGCAAATTCGCGGGGCTTTTCGTCGCGGTGATTTTGATGTGACGCATCTCCTGCGGACGAGTGGAATGAACGCGCTTGCGGTTCGCGTTTCCCCGCCTCCGCATCCCGGCATACCGCAGGAGCAGTCAGTCAAAGGCGGCCCGGGGCCGGATGGCGGATTCCTGACGATCGATGGCCCGACTTTTGTAGACACGGAAGGCTGGGATTGGATACCGGCCATTCGTGATCGCGACACCGGCCTGTGGCAGGGCGTAAGCCTGACGGAGAGTGGAGCCGTCACATTCGGCGATCCACAAGTCGTTACGCGGCTGCCGTTACCGGATATCTCCTCCGCCGATGTAGAGCTGCACCTACCGGTACACAATTCTACGTCCGCACCCATGCACATGACCGTTGATGTCGCATTTGAGGGTGTCCATATAAAGATGCCGGCTGCGGTGCCACCAGGCGATACCGTCCTCAATCTGCTGCCACTAGAGTTTGCCCAATTGCACCTTGCTCATCCGCGTCTTTGGTGGCCGAACGGCTATGGCTCTCCCGACCTTTATCATCTGAAGCTTCAATTGGTAGCCGACAGCGGCGTCGTCTCTGATGAACGTGAGAGCACCTTCGGCGTTCGGGAGGTAACGTATGAACTCACACTGTTCGACCATGCAGGGCGTCTGCAGCGAGTAGAAGCTGTCCCGGCAGAGACCATGGGCAAAGGCTATGACGCCGTGGATGTTCACCATGCAGATATGCGGCAAACCGCAGAGGGGTGGGCCTCCACGATCGATCCCCTGGCAGAGGGAACCTCAGCGATCCGTCCGGTTACAAACGAGAAAGGATTGACCGACTTAATCCTCAAGGTGAACGGCGTACGAATTGCGGTGCGTGGTGGCAACTGGGGGATGGACGACTCCCGAAAGCGTGTCAGCCGAGAACATCTTGAGCCTTTCTTTCGCCTGCATCGCGAAGCCAACCTTAACATGATCCGCAACTGGGTGGGCCAGAGTACGGAAGAGACCTTCTATCAGCTTGCTGACGAGTACGGGATGATGGTCTGGAACGACTTCTGGGCAACTACTGAAAATACCGACGCAGAACCGGACGATCCTGCCTTATTTGTCGACAATGCTCGCGATGTCGTTCGCCGCTATCGCAACCATCCGTCCATCGTGGTCTGGTGCGGACGTAACGAAGGCGTTCCTCCGCCCGCGCTCAACGACATGATGATCGATATGTTGCGTGAGGAAGATGGCACACGCTTCTATTCACCTAGTTCCAACCAGGTCGATCTGCGTCCTAGCGGTCCTTACAAGTGGCGTGAGCCTTCGCTCTATTTCAGTAAGTTGAATCGCGGGTTTTCCGTGGAACTCGGAATATCTTCGTTCCCTACCCGAGAAGCATTTGAGCACACGGTCGCACCAGCAGACAGGTGGCCTTTGAACGATGCCTGGGCTTACCACGACTGGCATCAGAGTAAAGGCGGTGATACTCACGAGCTGATGCGTGAACTTGATCTGGAGCTAGGTCCGTCAACCTCTCTCGCTGAATTTGAACGTCGCATTCAGCTATTCAATTACGTCGACCACCAGGCCATCTTTGAAGGTATGTATGCCCACCTGTGGTCGCCGAATAGCGGACGTATGATCTGGATGACTCAACCTGCATGGCCAAGCACCATGTGGCAGCTATATAGCTCGGACTATGACACACAGGCGTCTTTCTATGGCGTCAAAAAAGCCAACGCTCCGCTTCATGTACAGATGGACCTTTCTGATTACACGGTTGCGGCTGTGAACACAACGCTGAAGCAGCAAGAGCTCCACATTACGGCCACGATAGTTTCACCAGCCAAAGTAACGCTAGATGTCGAAAACGCCACAGTGATCGCGGACGCAAATGTCGTCACACCCGCGCTTCACCTTCCCATTACGTCTCTCACGGTGAAGAATCCTCTCGTATTCGTCCGGCTGGAGATGCGTGATGCGAAGGGTGGGCTTGTAGCCGATAACTTCTATTGGATCGCGCGCAATGCTGAGAGCTACCGAGGTTTGAACAAGCTTGTGCCAGCCTCCATCGACGTACAAGCCCTGGCAGGTTCCTCGGTCCCAAGCCTAAGTGGTGAAGAGAACACATGGAATGTTCGCTTGAAGAATATAGGCGCGAGTCCATCGATCGCCATGAAACTGACACTGTTCCATGCTGACAATACTCGGGTGCTACCTGCCTATTACAGCGATAACTACATCTCTCTTTTGCCCGGAGAAGAACGCACCATCGTCGTTCATGCACCGTCTAGCGTGGCCGGGGTGGGGGACATTCATTTCACTTTGAGGGGATGGAACTTGCCGGAGAGGGACGTGCCTTCAACCGTTGGGCAAGGCTCCGTTGCGCGTCATAGCGAGTAACTGGATAGGACGAGGTTTGTACCTAAATGATCGTGATCAATCCGTAACAAGAACACATTCAGGAGGACGAAACAGTGCAGAACATGAAGCGGTATGGTTATTCAGCAATAGCGGCGATGGTTGGCATATTCTCCCACTTCTCATTAACCACACGGGGGCCTCGACTGATGTATCGCAAATACAAGCATTGTCAATCTTGGGCCGGAGCTGCCTTGTTGCCGCTTCTGATGCTTTGTTCAGTCGTTTTATTTACAAATACACGGCTGAACGCACAGGAAAACGCCGGTCTCACTGGCAAGGTGATGGACCCATCAGGCGCCGCCATCGCTGGCGCGCACATCACGTTCCTCAATGAAGCCACCGGGATCAAGGCGCAGTTCGCCGCATCCTCGGTGGGCCTGTATACGGTGCCCCTGTCGGCCGGAACCTACGATATTACGGTGGAAGTGCCAGGATTTCAAAGGTTCGAACAGAAGCATGTCGTTGTCGAAGTCGGCTCCCAGACGACCAACAATATCCAGATGACGGTGGGCAAAATCAGCCAGACAGTGGAGGTGTCATCACTCAATTCCGACAGGCTAAACACCACCGATGCCCAGCTTGACACGATGCTTCCGGCGCAGGAAGTGACGGACCTGCCTATTTTGGTCAACGGCTACGTCCGCCAAGTCGAGACCTTTGCCGCGCAGGCGCCCGGCGTGAGGCTCGGCTCGTACGGCAACCTGTATGTGGACGGCGGAAGCGAGAGCCAGACTAACGCGTCGGGCAACTATTACAACGGCCTGCAGATCCAGACCGCCTCTGACGGAAACTCAAACCCGCCGTACGAAATGGTGGACCAGTTCCGCGTCGTCCGCAACGCGGTTTCGGCCCGCTACGGCATGGTGCAGGGCGCGGTCGATTACGGCTTGCGTGCGGGTACCAACAAGCTGCACGGCGATGCCTTTTTCATCGACCGCAACAGCGCTCTTGACTCGGACGGCTTCTTCGACACCAACTACAACCTCGCCGGCAAGCTCGTCCCGCCTGTCGATAGGGAAAGCGACTGGGGCGGCACCATCGGCGGCCCCGTGGTTCTGCCCAAGATCTACAACGGGCACAACAAGACCTTTTTCCTGGCAAGCTTCGAGGTATTCAACAAAGACCAGGCCGATACAAGCATCGGTTCGGTTCCAACGCCGGCTGAGAGGACGGGCGACTTCAGCAACTTTGTCAATTCCAATGGTGTCCTGATTCCGATTTACGATCCGCAGACCGGCCTGCAGTTCCAGTGCAACGGCAAGCTCAACGTTATTTGCCCGAGCCGCATCGACCCCCTGTCAGCATCGCTGCTCCAGTACATTCCCAACCCCAACACGACGGGAACGAACTACGGCCTGCAGGACAACATGAACCCGGTGATTAAGTCCCTGCCGAACCTGAACCAAGCCATGGGCGTCACGCTGAACCACCAGATCTCACAGAGCCAGAACGTTGCCTTCACGTGGTGGCGCAACCACTATACCCAGACGCAGGAGGAGAACGCTCCCATTGTGCCCGCTACCAACCCGCTCACCGGCCAGGAGGACCTCACCGACAACGCCAACGTGTGGCTGGTGAATTATTCCAAGATCATAAAGACCAACCTGGTGATGACGGCCGGGTTGGCGGCACAAAACAAGTGGCAGAACAATGTGGACGGCGACCCCGGTGTGAGCTTCGCCGGCATCCTGGGCGGCACCACCATGCCGTACATTAGCTTCAACGGCCAAGAACCGATTACGAACTGGGGTAACAGCAACAGCTCCCTCGTCCTATACCACGTAGACAACATCGGCTGGAACCTGTTCAACAACTGGATGTGGAACAATGGCCGCCACACGTTCAATTTCGGCGGCGAGTTCCACCACTACTACGCGAACACCCTCAGCAACTACAGCGCCGGCCACTTCAGCTTCAGTCAGGCTGAGACGTCCATCCCGAATACCACCAATACCAACTTTTCCCAGTACGGCAGCTCGTTTGCCAGCTTCCTGCTGGGCCTGCCCGATTCCGCCAGCCGCACGTCATCAAACACGACGGCCATCAACACGCAGGCTTACGTCGCGTACATCCAGGACGACTTCAAGGCCACGAACAAGCTGACGCTGAACCTCGGCATGCGTTACGACGTGATGATGCCCTATACCCTGGCCCAGAACAATAACGTGTTCCTGGCTCCCACTACCGCAAACCCGTTGGCCGGCAACCTGCCAGGCGCTGCTACCGCATACGGCAGCTGCGTGGGCTGTGCCGGCTACAACCAGATAGCCGTTCACAAACTGTACTTTGCTCCGCGTTTGGGCTTCGCCTACAGCCTCGACAAGAGCACGGTGGTTCAGGGTTCATATAGCATCACCTACCTGGGCTTCAGCGGCGCTTATGGCCAGGGTGAAGGCGCATACTCCGGCCCCAACAATATGGCCGGATTGCTGGGCGGCAGCTATACGCTGAACTCAACTGGAGGCTATACGTCCTCCTACGGCGAGTGGAGCAATCCCACCACGGGAGTGGCTAATCCAATTCCCAACGTGACACCCACGGCTTTCAGCCCGGGTCTGGGTGTTGCCCAAACTGTCTACTATATGGATTATGCCCATAATGGCGAGGCGGGACACCTACAGACGTGGACCGTGGGCGTTCAGCGTCAGCTTCCCTGGCATACGTTGCTGACCGCCGACTATCTCGCGAACCGAACTTCGCACCTGTCGGGCTCTACCATCAATCCCATCGAGCAGCCCAATCCTTCGGTTCTGGCGTACGGCGCGCTGCTGACGGATAATATCAACTCGGCTGCGGCGGTGGCAGCCGGCTTCACGGCTCCGTATGCGAACTTCGCCACGCAGTTCGGCGGCGGCGCCACGGTGTACCAGTCCCTGAAACCCTACCCGCAATACTCCAGCGTGTCACGGGCGTGGGACCAGTCGGGAACCACGTACTTCACCGCCTTCCAGGTGCAGGTCGATAAGCACTTGTCGAACAACCTCAACATAATGGCGAATATCGAACTGCCCAGGCTGTACGACAACCTGGTCACGACTGTGAACAAATATAACCAGAAGTCGAACTGGGGTGAAGACACGACGGGCTCGTTCGAATCCAAGACTGCCGTTCTCTATGTGCTTCCGTTCGGTCACGGCCAGCGCTGGCTCGATACGGGCTGGGCGGACAAGTTGGCGGGCGGGTGGCAAGTGGGGGCAATCCTGAACTACAACAACTCCCAGCCGCTGGCGATCACGCAGAGCGGGGAGAGCTTCATAAACAGCACCAACCGGCCTAACATCAATCCGCTGGCTTCGCTCTGGTCGGGTAACTACAGCCAGATCCCGTTGTTCTTTGAGGGCAAAATACCCAAGGCGCCGCTGTTGTTCAACACCAGCGCCTATAGCAACACCGGCAGCCAGTATGTGCTGGGCAACGCCAACCGCACTTATAACTCAGTTCGCGGTCCCTGGTACCCATCGGAGAACCTGAACGTCATAAAGAAGATTCATCTCACCGGGGGAACTTCGCTCGAACTGCGCATAGATTACTTCAACGCGTTTAACCGCGTCCAGGCTCCTTTCCCGACCGAAACGGTCGCCTCCTCCAACTTCGGCCAGGTCACCACCAAGTTCACAGCCCCCAACCGAGAGGGACAGGCCGAGTTCTCCTACAACTTCTAATTACAACTGCGAAGGCATTGAGGAAACTGTGGTCGATTACGGTTTCCTCAATAAGCCTGCCAGCAACTGTTGGAATGTCGCACGAGTTTCCTTCCAAAATTATTGGTACTCCTCGTGCGCATTCCGCAGTTGTAGTTATTTCTAAGGCCGCACATTTCAATAGAGTGAGGCTCCTTCCATTTTGAGAGGATAAAGCTTACCGAAGACGAACATGCGGATGGTTGTTTGGAGTTTCAGATGAACCGCGGGAAATGGTCCTTCAACGCAAACTGAAGCGGAGAGTGTTGCTCGTTCTTGCTTGTTGAGGGTGATGCTTCTTGCTGCGATCCAGCTTCAGGCTGCGTGCAGGTGTTGAGTATTCGTCTCGCCTGATCGGGTAATCCTCCGGCAAGCACCAAGACTCTCTTTAGGCAAAGAGATACCGCCCTGCACGTTTATTTGCAGGGCGTATCTCACCTGACTCTCAGCCATTCGGGCACTCTCACCCGGAAGCCATGCAATCTATTCATTTTGAAGGAGTTATTTGGTAGCGTTACCGGGGCTCGAACCCGGACTCTTCGCCTTGAGAGGGCGACGTGTTAACCAGTTACACCATAACGCCACAGCACGGAAGAGGATTCCGTTGCGACTCAATCAGTATAGCAAAAACTGTGTTGCGGCTTACAGTCCCAGCTTCTTGACCTCGTCGTTGTAGTACTTCCGATACAGAATGTCCCACTCCTGTGAGCCTTCCACGATGATCTTGCGCTGCGAGGCGATCTTCTGGCGCGCAGCAGCATCAATCTTCAACTCTTCGATCAATAGTTTCCCGAGCGCTTTCCGGGCCTCCTGCCGAATCGTATTGCGGTCTTCGAGGAAGTCCACCTCATCAACCTCGGCGAGAGTGTCGGCAACCACGTGGGCGAGCTTGTTCAGCTTGTCATCGGTGATGCGCATCGTCTGGGTCATCGGCTTGGCAAAATCGCGGGGAGCAGCCATTACAGCACCGCCTTATATTTGCGAGCCAGTTCCTGCTTCACTTTTTTGAACATCTCGGGGTAGCTGGCGCCGCTCTTCAGCATGTCGTCCTGAAAGGCTTCCAGAATGACGCGAACCTCATCATTGATGCGGTCTTCAAGCGAAAGCTCTTCGATGAGCCCGGCAGTTACGCGCTCGTCGAGCACAGCCGGCTTGTTGGTCTTGATCATCTTCGCGGCCACCAGATGCTTGTTCGTCTGGCGTGCGAGATAGCCTACATAGTCCTTGGAAAAAATCATGGTCTGGAAAAGGATAGCACTGTAAAAGACTTATTTCTTCCGGTGGGGACAGTGGTCGGTATTGACGCAGGAATCCGGCAGCCGGAGCCGCTCGACCGGGCGGCCATGGACGAGGTGTTCCTGAACAATCTCCTTCACGTCGTGCTGGTGGACGAAGCCGTACCAGACGGCCTCCGGATAGACGACCATCACGGGTCCGTGCTCGCACTGGTCAAGACAGCCAGCCTCATTTACGCGAACGCGGTGTTTCAGTCCGGCGTCTTTTACGGCGTCTTTCAGCGCGGCGCGAAGCTTCTTGGAGTTCTTGTGGGCGCAACTCGGCCGGGCCGCAGACTCGTCGCGGTCGTTCAGACAGACAAAAAGGTGGTGTTCATAGTTCGGCATATACAGTCCTCGATTCCCTCTTGGATGCGGCTGCCGCCTCTCCGATGCACAGCCCGGTTGCGCACGACCCTTCCGCATCTGCGAGAATAGCGGTCTATGCATTTGGACGATCTTTCAGCAGTCAAAGACGATATGGTCGCCTTCATCGCCGGGCACGGGATGAGGCGCATGAATAGCTATGTACCCGAAGAAGTTCCAACCGTGGTCTTCGAGGACGAAGACATTGACGGTTGGAAGGACTTCGTAGAGCACGCGAAATCGGCCAACGCGCCGTTTCTGACTATGAGTGAGGTCGTCCTTGAGCCTGAGGATGTTGCTACGTTGATCGGCCAGGTGCGCGACCAGAACTATCCTGATCACGATGCGGTTGAGTTGGAAGAAGCGCAGGGTTTGACGGCGCATGTGGGGAAAACTGGGTATTTGCAGCTTGGTTTTGCGCATGGCGGGGTGATGTTCCTCTATGAGACTGCGACCGAGTGGTACGACGTCTTCCAGGAGTTGATGGAGACGGTTGGGGACTTGGGGCAGATTATTGTCGATGACTCCGACGACGACTAAAACCGAGAAAAAGCCTGTAAAACAGCCTGATTTACGGTGGGTGATTGCTGCTGCGGGGCGGGATGCAATGGCGCTGGCTTCGGAGTTGGGGCCTCCGCTTGCGATTGCTTCTCTGCTGGTTTACCGGGGGATTACGGAGGTGCGGACGGCCCGGGAGTTTCTGCATCCGACGGTCGAAATGCTGCATAATCCGGCCAAAATGCTCGGTATGGCCCCGGCCGTCGCACGGCTGCGGACGGCTCTTCTTACGGAGGAGCCGGTACTCATTTACGGTGACTATGACGTCGACGGTACAGTCGCGACAGTCCTGTTGAAAACTGCCCTCGAGCGCGCTGCTTCCCTGCTGGGGGTCAAAGCGGATATCCGATATCACATCCCGCATCGCATTCGGGAAGGCTACGGAATGACTGAATCCCGGATCGAAACGGCGGCGGCTGAGGGGGTTCGGCTGGTGGTTAGTGTGGACACCGGGATTCGGGCCTTTGCGGCGGCTGAGGAGGCTGAACGGGTAGGGCTGGATCTTATTGTTACGGACCACCACCTGCCGGACGGGGTCGAAGGCGTGCCGAAGGCCCTTGCCGTGCTTAATCCCAATCAGCCAGGGTGTGAGTACCCCTACAAAGAGCTCTGCGGAGCCGGGGTGGCGTTCAAGCTGGCACAAGCAGTGCTGGAGAGCGCGGCGAAGGATGATGCCGACCGGCAGCGGCTGCGCGAGAAGATGCTGCCGTCCTTTCTGAAGCTACTGGCGATTGCAACTATCGCGGACGCAGTGCCGCTGACGGGCGAAAACCGGGTGATCGCGTCAATCGGGTTGCAGGAGCTACGTAAACCCTCGCAGGCCGGGTTGAAGGCGTTGATGGAACTGGCCCAGATCGACGCTTCGCGGGCGATCTCGGCCTCCGACGTGGGTTTCCGGCTGGCCCCGAGGATCAATGCGGCGGGGCGTATGGATATTGCCAGCGATGTGGTGGAGATGTTTCTGGAGAAGGACCCAGCGGCCGCGCGTTTGTTGGCCGAGAAACTGCACCGCCTGAACGACGAACGGCGGGCCAGCGAGGCGGAGGCGCTGCGCGAGATCGAGGCACGTCTGGCGACGATGGCTGAATCCGCTGAAGGACTGGCGGCTGGGCTTGTGCTCGACGATCCCGGCTGGCACCGGGGAGTGATCGGGATTCTTGCCTCCCGCGTGGTGGACCAGTCCGGCAAACCGGCGCTGGTGCTCGCCCACGAGAATGGGCAGGCTTACGGCTCGGGAAGATCGGTTGCGGGCTTCCATCTGCTGAACGCCCTGACGGCCATCAATGCGGAAGAAGGCGGCAAGCTCTTCACGCGCTTCGGAGGCCATGCCCACGCTGTCGGCTTTTCCCTCCCCTCCGAACGCGTCCCCACCCTACGCGAGCGCATGGTGCGGTATGCCGGCTCGTGGGATGGCACGGGCGATGCCGGGGCGTTGGACTGCGACGCGGAGCTGACTCTTGGCGAGATTACGCCGCTGTTCCTACAGGCGCTGGAGCAGTTAGGACCCTTTGGCAACGGCAACCCGGAACCCTTGTTTGTGAGCAAGGGAGTGCGGCTGGCCGCGGCGTTGAAGGTGGTGAAGGAGAAACATCTTCGGGTCTCAGTAGAAGATGTTACGGATGGAGCACGGTTTGGCGGCATGGCGTGGAGCCGGCGGACGGACTGGGCGGCGCTAGCGCTGGAGGAGGGATGGCGCGAGGGGGACTTGGTTGACCTGGCCTATCGACTGCACCGGAACTGGCATCCGGACTTTGGAGGGTGGGAGTTGGCGATTGTAGGGATACGAGCAGCGGCGGGGTTGTAGGGATCTCCAGTCTTGGTTTTCGAATCGTAGGAGAGGTTGAACCTTATTTGGTCCCCTCACTCTCTTGCGCATAATGAATGCAGGCTGAAGCTGAATGAAATGTCATTTATTGCGTCGATTCATTCCCCTAAACGCTGCATTGAAAAGTTTTGACTCCCGAGAGCATCGCTGTGCGTCTTATATACTGACTCTTTAGCTATGGCTCAACAAAGTACACCTCAAGGTCGCGGTTGGAAGATTGGTATCGCGGTTCTGGCTGTCGCCGTTGCCCTGTTCTTCTTACTCCGCTACGAGTTTCGCAGCACGGTGGGCGTCACGGTCGCGACGGTCGGATACCAGGACATCCGCAGCGTCGTTTCGACTAACGGCATCGTGGAGCCGATCAACGATTACCAGGCGCATGCTCCGGCTCCGGGGGTGGTGAACAAGATCTTTGTGCATGTTGGCGATAAGGTCGCCCAGGGACAGGAGATCATCCAGATGGATGATGTGGATGCCCATGACCGCGTTGCCACGGCGCAGGCTACCCTGACCTCCGCCGAGGCCACGCTGAAGAACATGCAGAACGGCGGGACGCATGACGAACTGCTGACCACGAGGGTCGATCTTGCCAACGCCCAGACCCAGCAAGCGCAGGCCGCCACGGCGCTGGCTTCTCTGCAGGCGCTACAGGCCAAGGGCGCTGCTTCCGCGAATGAGGTGGAGGCTGCCCAGCAAAAATTGCAGTCTGCCCAGAGCAGAGTCGTCGATCTGAAGACTCGCAAGACCGGCCGTTACGGCAGCACCGACTTCAGCGCGCAACAGGCCCAGGTGACAAATGCGCAGGAGGGAGTGGTCGCTGCCCAAAGTGCGCTGGCCGGCGTTGATGTTCATTCGCCCCTGTCTGGAACCGTGTACTACGCTCCGGTTTCGCAGTATGACTATGTACCGGGCGGCAAGCCGTTGTTGTACATCGCCGACCTTACGAAGTTGCGGGTGCGAGCATACTTTGATGAGCCCGATATCGGCAAACTGAGCGTTGGCCAGCCCGTGACGATTGTGTGGGGCGCCAAACCGAACAGGGTGTGGCATGGCCACATTCAACAGGCGCCGACGACGGTGATCGAGTACGGCACGCGCAATGTCGGCGAGTGCGTGATTACCATTGACGACGCCAACGGCGATCTGCTGCCCAATACCAACGTGACGGTCACGGTGACGACACAACAGAAGTCGCATGTGCTGAGCATTCCGCGCGAGGCGCTGCATACAGAGGGCCAGAACGACTACGTCTACAAGATCGTCCGCGGCCATCTGCAGAAGACCCCGGTGCAGGTTGGGGTCTTGAACCTGACGCTGGTGGAGGTAACCTCCGGGCTGAACGACGGCGATACGGTGGTGCTGGCGCCGACCAATGGCGAGGATGAGCTAACCGATGGGCTTGAGGTAAAGGCGCAACCGTAGATGGAACAGCCTACAACGAAGCGGAGTGATTCAACAGGCGGCAAGCGACTTTCCTCTCTGGCGCTCCTGCTCTGCCTTGGGCTTCCCTGCTCTTTGGCACGAGCGCATTCTATCGAGGGAGCTCCGAAGCCTGGCACTCCAAACCCGCTGGCGGATGGTGAAAAAGCCTTGATGCAGGGCCGCGCGGACGATGCCATCGCAAAGCTCCGGGGCGCAGTGGCTACGAATCCACGGGATGGCCGCGCCCACCTGCTTTTGTGCCGGGCGTTCTATGCGGAAGAGCTGGCCGATGCCGCCGTACCTGAGTGCGAGGCCGCACTCGGCACGCTTTCCAACGACAGCAAGGCGCAGGACTGGATGGGGCGTGTTTACGGCCTGAAGGCCAATAATGCAGGCCCGATTACGGGCTACAAGCTGGCCACCAGGGTGAAGACTGCCTTCGAGACAGCAGTGCAACTGGACCCGCGCAACGGCGATGCGGTGAACGATCTGAGCGAGTACTACATAGCCGCTCCTTCGCTGGTGGGCGGTGGCGTGGATAAAGCCGTTGCGCTGGCTGATCGGGTGGAGTCGCAGCTGCCGCAGCAGGCGCACCGCATACGCGCCCTGGCCGCGGAAAAGCGGCACGATTATGACGCCGCCGAGCAGGAGTTCAAGGCAGCCGTTGGGCAAGGCGGCCATCCCGATGCGTGGACCGACCTGGGAAATTTCTACTCCCGTCGTGGCAGGAAAGAAGAGACGGTCGATGCTTTGCGTCATGCGATCGAAGCCGACCGTGCTCAAGGGCCGGCGTTGGTGGATGTCGCCAGCATTCTGAGCGATATGCACCTTGAGACAGAGTTAGCGGCGCAGGTGCTGCGGGACTACCTGGCGTCGAACGCGAAGAGCGATGGGGCACCGGCCTTCAAGGCTTATGTCCTTCTTGGCAGCTTGCTGCAAGGCGGAGGCGATAAGCAGGGCGCGCAGATGCAGTATCAACATGCTCTGGCATTAGCGCGAGATTATCCACCGGCGAAGCGGGCTATACAGCATCTATAAGGATTCATGCCTGTATGGCGGAGGCTTCCGCATCGTAAAGTTGTATGCAGGAGAGAGATTTGCGCAAGGAAACGAGAGCGACGAAGCGGGTGACCTGCGGTGCGATGGCACTGGCGGGGCTGATGCTGTGCGCAGGCGCGAAGGCGCAGATGTCGCTGTCCACCGCAGTCGATCTCGCACTGCACAACGATGCCAAGGTGCGGATGGCGCAGGCCGATCTGGATCGAGCGAAGGCGGCGCAGGCGCAGACCAAGGACGCCTACATTCCCAGCGTCGGCATCAATGGCGGCACTGGCGACTCGACGGGGGTTCCGCTCAGCATTCCTGTCGTCTTCCAGATGAACAGCCAGTCGCTGCTGTTCAACTTTTCGCAGCGCGATAATCTGCGGTCGGCGGCCGCCGGCGTGAAGGCCGCCGAGTTGGGCCTGGCGGAGGCGCGCGACAAGCTGGCGGAAGATGTCGTGATTACCTATATCAATCTCGACAGCGCCGAGCAGCGGCAGGGTGCGATGGAGGAAGAGTACGGCTATGCCACACGGTTGGTCGCCATTGTGCAGGACCGCGTGCAAGCCGGGGAGGATACCCGTCTGCAGGCGGATCAGGCGGACATCACCGCAGACCAGATCCAGGTAAATGCTCTCAATCTTCGCGAGGAGATCGAGACGCTCAACGATCATCTCACTCGCCTTATCGGGCTTCCCGGAAGCCAGCTTCACACGGTTGCCAGCTCCATCCCGGATCTGCCCGCGCCCGGCACCTTCGTCGATACCGGCCGCGTCAGCTTCGGCGTCCGGTCCGCGTTCGCCAACGCGAAGAGCAAACAGGAGGCCGCGTTCGGCGAGGCCCGCTACCTCTACCGTCCGCAGTTAAGCTTTGGCGCGAACTACAGCCGCATCTCGACCGCGCATACGAACTATCCGCTGTATTATCCGGGCTTTCAAGGCGAGAACGGCCTCAGCGATAACGCCTTGTCGGTCGGCATCTCGATCCAGATTCCGCTGTTTGACCGCGCCCATGTAGACCACGCGAAGGTGAGCGCCGCCGAAGCCGTCCATGCTCGCTATGAAGCCGAGGATGCGCGCAATACCTATCTTGAAGGCCGCTTCAAGCTGGTACACAGCACCGATGTTCTTGTGGCCCGCTGCAAGCTCGCCGAGGCCCAGCAGCTCTATGCCAAGGACGAGCTCGATGCGACGCTGGCACAGTTGACGGCCAATAATGCCGCCACCGGCGGACCCCAGCTAACGCCGAAGGACGAGCAGAACGCTCGTATCCAGGTGAGCGCGCGTACCATCGAGTACCTCAACGACAAACTACAGCTTAGCCAGACCGAGGTGAATCTGCTGCGGCAGACCGGTCAGTTGGACGATTGGCTGAAGCTGGCGATTGCGGCCCCGGGATCGGCTGCCACGCAGGTCACGAAGCCCTAATCGACGATATACGGCATGCACCAGCGTTGGTGCATACTGTATATCGGTGATTGACGGCACCGGCAGTTACAAAGTGGTAAAATCATGCATAACGATATGCCACTTAAGACACTGCTCCTGAACCCGCCCTCCTTCGAAAACTTTGATGGTGGCGCCAGCTCTCGTTGGCCCGCCACCCGTGAAATCGAGTCGTACTGGTACCCTGTCTGGCTGGCTTATCCGGCCGGTATGCTGGAAGGTTCAAAGCTGCTGGACGCTCCGCCGCACCACGTCAGCGCGGAAGAGACCATCGAGATCGCCAAGGGCTTTGAGTTCCTCGTGCTGTTTACCTCGACGGTAGGCTGGTCGGGCGATCATGGCCTGGCTCGCGCCATCAAGAAGGCCAACCCGACGATCAAGATCTGCTTCGTCGGGCCACCGGTGACCACCGACCCGGATCGCGCGCTCAACGAGTGCGAGGTGCTCGACTTTATCTGCCGCCGCGAGTTCGACTACACGGTTGTGGAGTTTGCCAACGGCAAGCCACTGAATGAGATCCTCGGCATCAGCTATAAGGATGAGAACGGCGTCATTCAGCACAACCCGGACCGCCCGCAGGTCGAAGACCTGGACGCTATGCCCTGGGCGACGAAGATCTACAAGCGCGACATGGACGTGACGCGCTACAACGTGCCGTTCCTGCTGCACCCCTACATCTCTCTGTACTCCACCCGTGGTTGCCCGGCGCAGTGTACCTTCTGCCTCTGGCCGCAGACGCTGAGCGGCCACGCCTGGCGTAAGCGCTCTACCGATGACGTCGCCGCCGAGATGAAGTGGGCGAAGGAAAACTTCCCCAACGTGAAGGAGTTCTTCTTCGATGATGACACCTTCAACATCCAGAAGGTTCGCACCATCGAACTCTGCGAGAAGCTGAAGCCGCTCGGCATCACCTGGAGCTGCACCTCGCGCGTCACCACCGATCGTGACACGCTCAAGGCGATGAAGGATGCCGGTTGCCGGTTGCTGATCGTCGGCTTTGAATCGGGCGATCCGCAGATTCTGAAGAACATCAAGAAGGGCGCCACTGTGGAGCGCGCTCGCGACTTTGTGAAGGATTGCCACGACCTCGGGCTCATCATCCACGCTGACTTTATTCTCGGCCTGCCGGGTGAGACGAAAGAGTCGATCCGCAACACGATCAACTTCGCCAAGACGCTCGACTGCGAGACGATTCAGGTTTCGGTGGCTCACGCCTATCCGGGCACCGAGTTCTACGACTACGCCAAGCGCAACAACTTCATCACCAACGAAAAGATGGAAGACGGCGGCGGTCACCAGATGGCGCACATCGAGTATCCGGGGCTTCCGACCGAGTACGTGATGGAGATGGTGCACAAGTTCTACGACGAGTATTACTTCCGCCCCAAGGCCGCGTTCCGCGTGGTCTGGAAGGCTGTTGTGAACCGCGATGTTCCCCGCCTCTACGTCGAAGCCAAGGCCTTCATGAAGCTGCGTTCGCAGCGGAACAAGGCGTCGCGCGCGAAGAAGGAAGAGAACGCGCTCAAGGCCCAGGAAAGCGTCAGCATGAACGCGTAGTTTGCGTTCGAAGTCACGAGGCGGAGCGTTCCTGCTCCGCCTTTCTCTTTTCACCAGAGGCCCCTATGAAGCACAAGCTCAAGCCGTCGCAGTACGCCGTGCTGGTGGCCATCATGCTGACGGCGTCGGTGGGCGATTCGCTGCTCTCCCGCGGCATGGGGCAGGTGGGGCAGGTGGATGCCCATCACCTGGGGCTGCTCTGGCACGCGCTCTTCAACCCATTCGTCGACGCCGGGATCGTGCTGCTGATCGGCTTCTTTGCCTGCTACACGGCAGCGCTGAGCTGGGCCGATCTGACGTTCGTCATGCCGGCTACCGCGTTCGGCTACGTCGTTATCGCGCTGCTCGGACGCTTCTGGCTGCATGAGCAGCTGTCGCTCTCGCGCTGGGCTGGGATCGGCCTCATCGTATGCGCCGTCGGCTTCGTTGCCGGTGGGCCCTCACGAACAGAGCACCACGAGCTCGACCAGATGGATTCCGGGGTGGGCCGCTGATGTCTTCGCAAACACTTCATATATGGAGCGCCATTCTCTTTGTGGCTGCGCTTGCCGTCGCTGGCGAGGTGCTGATCGCCGCCGGGATGCGGCAGCTCGGCGACCTGGACGACATCCGCGCGCACAGCGGAATACTTGGCGCCATCCGCGCTGTCCTGACGAACATGAAGTTTGTCGTAGGCGCACTCTGCATGGCCTTCAACTTCTTCGCGATGCTCTTCGCGCTCAGCATCGCGGACCTGTCATTAGCCGCGCCGGCTATCGCTTCCCTCACCTATATCGGCAACGCTATCGCGGCGAAGCTCTTCCTGCATGAGAAGGTAGACCAGCGCCGCTGGCTCGCTACGGGATTTGTTGCGCTAGGCGTTGCTTTACTGGCGCGCTAGGCTACAACCTCTATACAAAACCAAGGTTATTCGAACTAAAGCTCCCAATATTTGGGAACACGGTCGCCAACTGCGCCGCCGGCACGCCGAACCACTGCGCCAGCGTGCTCGCATACTGCACACTGCCTGTGCTCGGCACCCACCGTCCGTTTGAGCCGGAGTCATCCGGTCCGCCGAGTGCTAGTGTCGGGAACGTCCCGTACATCTGCCCGCCCTTCACGGCACCACCGATGACGATGTGGTGTGATCCCCACGCGTGGTCCGTTCCCGTATTTGAGTTCGGCTGGAACGTTCTCGCGAAGTCGGACATGGTGAACGCCGTAACCTGGTTGGCGATGCCCATCTCCTGCGTCGCCTGATAGAACGCCGCCAGCGCCGGGCTGATGCCCGCGAGCAGACTGGCCTGCAACGTCAGTTGGTCCGAGTGCGTATCGAAGTTGCCGATGCCGCAGAAGAATATCTGCCGCTGTACGCCCAACGCCGCCCGCACCTGGATAATCTCAGCCACCTGTTGCAACTGCGCAGCAAGGCCGTTATTGGCCGGAAAGACCGTCTTAAGCGGCGTGACCGACTTGGTTGCAGCCGTCAGGATCGCGGAGTAGCTGTAAGCATTCGAGGTAATACTGTCGTCCGCGGTAACCAGCGAGACGCCGGAGTTGAACGTAATCAGCGCCTGCGCCGCAGCCTGCCGCGCACCACACTCAGAGCCTTCCGAACAAGACGCACCGCCAACATTTCCAGGCGACACCGAGACAGGCGTCGTCGACATGCCATTGCAGAAGAGCGTATCGCCATCCACCGAGGTAATCATCGGGATGGTCGCCGACGCGTTATACGGCCCTGTAAGCACATCCGAGATGCGCCCCGCCCAGCCGGTCGGCACTGAGCCGTCGGCCGCGGCATTCTGCCACTCCTCCTGCTGGTCAGGATGCGAGAACAAATTCGCCGGCACAACGCCGCCGCCAAGATACTGCGAACGATTGATCGGCTGCGTCAGCGTTCCCACATTCGCCACCAGCGCCGCGGCGCCGGAGTTGAAGAGCGATTGCACATCCGGCAGGCTTGGATGCAGCGCAAAGTTTGGCAGCGGCGTTAGCGGCAGCAGGGTGTTCTGCGGCAGCGCAAGATTGGCACGGATGCTCGCATAGTTCGCATAGCCCTTTGTATCGAACGGCACCAGCATGTTGTTCGCATCGTTGCCGCCGAAGAGGAAGACGCACACGAGAGCCTTGTAGTCCGTGCTGCCCGCTTGCGCAAGCGCGTTGAGGGCGCCGAAGGGTCGCAGGCCGGCGATATTTCCGGCGGCTGCAAGGGAAGCGTACTTGATAAAACCGCGACGATGAACACGCATGGCAAGGGCCCTCTGCTTACGAACTAATGGATGATCTTGTACTGCGAAGATGTGATGACGAGATAGACCGCCACGCGAGCGCGCTGCGCATTCGAGGTAAGCGGCGTGATGGCGTTGACGATCGTGGTCTGCATGTTCGTGGGCATCTGCGAATGCATAAACAGCCCCGAAAGAGTCTGCACCAGGTTGGCCGGATTAGCCGCCAACACACCAAGCGTGCTGGTGTTTGAGAGGTCCACCGTGAAGCTCGTGATCTTATTGTTGACAATCGAATCGGCAAGCGACATCTGCAGCGTCGAGGTAGCCGTGTTCTCAATCCCAAACTCAGGCGCATTCAGCGTCGTTGCAGGAATCACATAGTCCGGCGGGAAGAAGTTGAATACCGAGTTCGCGCGATACGGCCGCTCGCTCAAGTTGGTGCTGTAGTTTGAAAGCGATTCATAGCTGCTGTTGACGTCTGTATTTGTAAATCCAAGCCCGCGGATCATCGCAGTGATAAAGAGAATCGGCTCGCGAAGATGTCCACCGTCGAAGCTCGTGTTTGTGTCACCGGCACGAGCTTCCTGATCGGTGAGAATCGCATTGATAACAGCCTGCATGTTGCCACGAACGCCGGTTCCGTCGTTCGCAAATATCGCCGCAACGCGCGAAATATAGGATGCACTTGGCGTGCTTGTAACCAGATGCTGGATTAGCTGCTTGCAGACAAACGGGCCGACGTTAGGATGGTCGAAAACATTGGTCAGCGCCTGCGTCAGGTCCTGTTGCGCGGTCTGCCCGGCGGGAAGCACCGTGCCGTTGAGCAGGATCTTGCTGGTGGTGTCATGCGCGCTGGCTACAGCAGCCATCGAGTCGGCATAGTCGGCAGTATTGTTCGGAAACTTCGTGGGCGCGCCGCCACCCGCTACAGCGTAGGTCCAGCCAGTAAAGGCGCGAGCGAAGGCCTGCACCTGCAACTCGGTATACGGTTGCACCGGGTTGCCGGAGCTGTCCAGCTGCAACGTGCCATCCTGGTTGAGCATGGCAGTGCCGAGCGTGAAGAGTTGCATGTTCTCGCGCGGAAAGTTTTCATTGGCGATCTGGCCTGGCGCGGGAGCAGCGCTATCCAGCATGTTCAGATATCCACCCATGGCCGGTGAGAGCGCCACATCTTTCATAATGGTGTAGAAGTTCGTGAAGGCATCGTTGGCCAGCGCGT
>Ga0302314_10006604_pt1 | contig 20964 bp, 18 predicted proteins | sample III_Palsa_N2_3_FD_200533 | JGI IMG/M metagenome (GOLD analysis project Ga0302314, IMG submission 200533) | Peat permafrost microbial communities from Stordalen Mire near Abisko, Sweden - III_Palsa_N2_3 | ecosystem: Environmental > Terrestrial > Soil > Palsa > Peat permafrost | place: Sweden... | reverse complement strand
CGGGGTCGAAATAGGCGATCGCCTCCGGCATCGCATCCAGCGCATCTCGTAAGCGGCGGAGGCCGGCGAGGCGGGCGAACGAGTCCAGGGCGACCCCGCCCATAGCCGCGACCATGATGAGGACGGCGCCGCCCACGGCGGCCGCGACCATCAAGGCCTCCGATAGCGCCGATGGGGCGACCCTTATGGCCGGGTCGGGCGTGATGCTGACGGCCGCCATGCCGGTGAAGTGCATGCCGACGATGGCCAGGCTGAGCAGGCAAGCGCCGGCCGCCAGGCGGGCGACGCCGGCGCGGCGACGGATGATCGACAGGGCGGCGGCCGAAAGCACGGAGCCGATCAGAATTGAAGCGGCGACCCCGGCGAGGTTCCAGTGCAGCACGCCGGCGGTGCGATAGCCGCTCATGCCGACATAGTGCATGGCCGTCACCGCCAGGCCCACCGTCAGCCCGCCGAGCAGCCGACGGGCTGGCGGGCGATGGGGGCCCGCCGGCGCCGAGCCGATGGCGAAACCGATGAGGGTTCCAACCACGGCGACGATGAAGGACGCGGCGGTCGGCAGGGCGACATAGCCTGTCGGCTGACCCGTCTCATAGGCCAGCATCGCCACGAAGTGGGTCGTCCAGATTCCCGAACCGGCGACAAGGCTTGTGACGCCAAGACTGGTCCAGCGTCGCGCGGGCGGATAGGTCGGGATGCGTGCATAGAGGATCACTGTCGCCGTGGTGGCGAGCAGGCAGACGCCGGCAGCGGTCAGAACCAATGACAGGTTGTGATGGGTGGTGACACAGAGCCAGACGTTCAGCATCGGCGGAATTCCGTGGAGTGTACGGGACAGTGCGCCGTCGACGTTAAAAACACGCACAGCTCAGCTCTGCCGGTGCGGTGACAAATCGTCTCAGCCCAGGCGAAGACGCAGATTCGCGTCCGGGCCCCGCCGCGCATTGACCGACCAGCCGCCGGCCTGCGAGGGTGAGCGATGAGGATCTGACCCTGATGCAACGCACTCTCGAAAGCTTCCTGCGCGCGCTTCGCTCGGTGGATGTGCGCGTCTCGCCGGCCGAGGCGATCGACGCCCACCGTGCGGCCGAGGTGGCCGGCTTCACCGACCGGCAGCTGTTCAAGGACGCGCTCTGCACCACCCTGGCCAAGACCGAAGGTGAGGTGCAGCGGTTCGACGCCTGTTTCGACACCTTCTTTCGCCGCGACGAGTTCCTGAAGGCGCCCGAGCAGGCGGAGGCGGACGAGGCCGCGCTGGAGAGCCTCGAGCAGGCCGAGGGCGACACCAGCCTTGCCGAAATGCTGCTTGAGAACGACGCGGCGGCCCTGGCCCAGTCCATGGAGGCGGCGGCGGAACGCGCGGGCGCCGGCGACATCCGCCTGTCCAGCCAGCGCCGGCTGCTCACCCGCCGCATGCTGGACGAGATGGGCCTGCGCGGGCTGGAGCGGCTGATCGCCGACGCCAAGGGCCGGGCGGAAGCGGATGAAGATCAGGATAGTCGGGTTCTTGCCGAACGCCTGGCCAAGGCCCGACAGCGCCTGTTCGACGAGGCCTCCGCCTATGTGGAACGCCAGCACGAACTCTACGCCAGCGAAAGCGGTCGCAGGATGCGCGAGGAACTGTTGGCCGAGGAAACCCTCACCGCCATCGACCAGCATCAGATCGGCACGATGCAGGTGCTGGTCCGCCGCATGGCCAAGCGCCTGGCCAACAAATACAGCCGCCAGCAGCGCCGCGCCAAGAAGGGCAAGCTGAACGTCGGCAAGACCTTGCGCAAATCCATGGGCCACGGCGGGGTGCCGTTCGAGATCGTCTGGAAGCGCCAGGTGGTGGACCGGCCGAAGATCGTCGTCATCTGCGACGTGTCCGGCTCGGTGGCCGCCGCCGCCCAGTTCCTGCTGCTGTTCTGTTACTGCCTGAAGGAGGTGGTCGAGCGGATGGACGCGTTTGCCTTCTCCAACCGGCTGGTCCCCGTGGGCGATATCCTGGAGGACGAATCGGCCGAGGTGGCGATCGCCGGGGTGCTGAAAACCATCGGCATGCGCTCCACCGACTACGGCCAGGCGCTGGAGGACTTCTGCGCGCTGCACCTGAACAAGCTCGACAGCCACACCACAGTGATCATCCTGGGCGACGCGCGGACCAACTATGTGGACCCGCGCCTGGACCTGATGCGGGCGATCAACGAACGCGCCCGGGCGGTGATCTGGCTGAACCCGGAGCCGGAGAGCTTCTGGAGCCGGGGGGACAGCGAGATGGAGAAGTACCTGCGCTTCTGCCACGTGGCCAAGACCTGCAACACCCTGGCGGGCCTGGAGCGGATCATTGAGGATGTGCTGCGGACGTATTTGCCGCGGTAACCCGCAGCCCACCCCACTACGTCATCCTGAGCCGGCGCGAAGCGACGTGTCGAAGGACGCACACTGCCGCAACTGCGTCCTTCGACACGCGCCCAAACGGGCGCGGCTCAGGATGACGTAGGGGGTAGCGGACGCACCTCACCGACGCCCGCCAAATTTCCCCTTAAGTCCTGAATGCGGAGTCTGCTCTGGCGCTCGACGCAGTCAAGGACGAGGCCTTTGGCCTCGCCGCGACGCGGTCGGCCCAACGGGCCGATCCTTGAGTGCGACGATCGCCAGAGCTTCAATCTCGCCAGGACCTTAAGGTGGAATAGCATCGCTGACGCGATGCGCGTGAAGATCTCATCAAGCGCCAGACACCGGCCACCTCCCCTTATAACCGCGGGGGGTCACGCGCCTTGCTTTGGCGATCTCAATGGCCGTCGGGATCAAATCCCAAAACCCTTTGATACGACCGCTCAGACCTCCGTAACCATGGATAAGCGCCCAATGCATGTTGCGCATGGCGGTTAGATGACCTTGAGAAGATGCGCTTCTCCAGAGGCTTAGAGCTTTCCGAGGGTCTTTTTGAACGCCGAGACCTTGAGAGTAGAGGTAGGCTAGGGCGTCGTAGGCGGGCAGGTAGTTTCGCGATACAGCTTGCTGAAGGTCTTCGAAGGCGTCTGAGAAACGACCCATTCGTATGTGTGTGAGGCCCAGGCCACAAAGACCCGCCGCAAACCCAGATTCGGCGGCGACACCATACCAGCCTTCTGCGCCCGGCAGATCTTGAGCGTATCCCCAACCCTCCAGCATGCAGCTGGCTACGGAAATCGTGCTTAGCATTGAACCCCGATGAGCTAGAGCTTCGAGTTCATCTAGACCCCGCCACCATTCGTCTCCCTCGAGAAGCGTGCGCGCACGCTCGAATTCAGCGCGAAGCGGATCGTCATCCGCTTCTTCGCCATAGAGGTCGGTCGCGTTGATCATAGGGCGTTAGGTTCATTGCGGAACGTGATCGACATCGAGTTCCAAGATGGAATCATCTGGAAGCAAACACGAGCGTCCAGCGAAGGTCGAACGCAGACAAGCGTATCAGACCTACAGCGGCCGCCGGGCCCTCAACGCCTGCGCAATCGTCCCGTCGTCGAGCCAGTCCAACTCCCCGCCCACCGGCACGCCGCGGGCCAGGCTGGTCACCGGTAGGCCGCCGGCCGACAGCCGTTCGGTGAGGTAGTGGGCGGTGGTCTGGCCATCGACGGTGGCGGGGAGGGCCAGGATCACCTCGCGCACGCCATCGCCGGCGGCGCGGGATACAAGTTCGGCGGCGCGCAGGGCCTCAGGGCCGCGTCCGTCCAGGGCCGACAAGAGGCCGCCGAGGACGTGGTAGCGGCCTCGGTAGGATCCGCCGCGCTCCAGCGCCCACAGCGCGCCGACATCCTCGACCACACAGAGCAGGGCCCCGTCGCGACCGGGATCGGCGCAGACGGCGCAGGGGTTCACGGTGTCCAGGGAGCCGCAGACCTCGCAGGTCTTTACCCGCTCGGCCGCCTCGGCCATGGCCAGCGCCAGGGGGCGGAGCAGGGCGTCGCGCTTCTTCAGGAGCGCCAGCGCCGAACGTCGGGCGGACCTGGGCCCGAGTCCGGGCAGCTTGGCGAGCAGGCTGATCAGCCGCTCGATCTCGGGGCCGGCGGACGCGGTCAAAACTTGGGAAATCCCCCGGCGAAGGGCCCCGCGATGGACTTCATCGCCTCGCCTTGAGCCGCGTCCAGCTTGCGCTTGGCGTCGGCGTGGGCGGCGACGATCAGGTCGGACAACACCTCGGCCTCGTCGGGCGCCAGCAGCGACGGGTCGATGACCACGCCCTTCAGCTCGCCCGAGCCCTTCAGCGTCACGACCACCATGCCGCCGCCGGAGGAGCCTTCGACGCTGGTCTCGGCCAGACGCGCCTGGGCCTCCTGCAGCTTCTCCTGCATCGCCTGGGCCTGCTTCATCAGGGAGGAGAGGTCTTTCATGATCCTATAGCCCGTTCATTGAGGACGTGCTGGCGCCGATTGCGCCTGCGGCGTAGGCCCCCTCAGTCCCTTCGGGACAGCTCCCCCAATGGGGGAGCAATCTTGAGCTCAGGCGTCGATGCAACAATTCCTCCCCTATTGGGGGAGGGGGACCGCGAAGCGGTGGAGGGGGCCTTGCCGCTACGCTGGCCTCAGTCATCGTCATCCCCGCCCTCGACGACTTCCTCGACCACCGCCTCCGGAACCGGAATCTGGCGCAGGCTGACGATCTCGGCGCCGGGGAAGGCTTCCATCACCGAGCGGACGAAGGGGTCCTGTTCGACCTGGCGGCGGGTCTCGACCGCCTCGCGTTTTTCCTTCTCCCAAGCGGTTTCTCCGCCGCCGGCGCCTTCGGTGGCCACCAGCCAGGGCTGGCCGGTCCATTCCTTCAGCCGACTGACCAGCCGGCCGGCCAGGTTGGACGGCGCGCCGGGCGCGGCTTCATAGGTGATCGCGCCGGGGCGGAAGCTGATCGGGCGGACATAGCGTTCCACATCCAGCTTCAGGGTGATGTCCCGTTTGGCGTCGATCAGGGCCACCACCTCATCGAACGACTGCGGCGAGGGGAGGGACGATGCGGCGACAGCCTGCGGGGCCAGCTGGCGCGCGGTCGCGGTCATGGCCGAACTCCCGCCGCCGCTTGATCCGCCGCTGGACGGGCCGCGCGGTTCGCCGCCGGCGGCCGGGGCGCCGTCGCGAATGTTCTTCAGCGCCTCCTCCGGGCTGGGCAGGTCGGCGGCATAGCAGAGCCGGATCAGCGCCATCTCCACGGCGGCCTTGGGATCGGGGGCGCGACGGGCCTCGTCGTGGGCCTTCAGCAGCATCTGCCAGACCCGGCTCAAGGTGCCGGCCGAGGCCGACGCGCCGATCTGGGTCAGCCGCGCGGCCTGGTCCGACGGCAGCTTCAGCGCGTCCGGCCCCAGCGCCTTGGCCACCGAGGCGGCGTGGGCGTGGTCAAGCAGGTCCAGCATCACCACCACCGGGTCCGCGCCGAACCCATAGAGGGCTGCAAACGCCTTCAGCGCCTCGGCGGCGTTCCCGGCCATGGCCAGGGCGAACAGCTCGATGGTCTGACCGCGGTCGGCCAGGCCCATCATGTCGCGGACCTGAGCGGCAGTGACGATCTTGCCTTCGTCGGCCTGGACGATGGCCTGGTCCAGCAGCGACTGGGCGTCGCGCACCGAGCCTTCCGCCGCGCGGGCGATCATGATGTAGCCTTCCGGCTCGATCTTCGCCCCTTCGGCGGCGGCGATCATCTCCAGGTTGGCCTGGATCACCTCCGGCTCGACCCGGCGCAAATCAAAGCGCTGGCAGCGCGAGAGGATGGTCACCGGGACTTTTCGGATCTCGGTGGTGGCGAAGATGAACTTGGCGTGCGGCGGCGGCTCTTCCAGGGTTTTCAGCAGGGCGTTGAACGAGGCCGTCGACAGCATGTGCACTTCGTCGATGATGTAGACCTTGTAGCGCGCCTCGGACGGGGCGTAGCGCACCCCGTCGAGCAGTTCGCGCATATCCTCGACCTTGGTGCGGCTGGCGGCGTCCAGCTCCAGCACGTCCATATGCCGGCCGTCGATGATCGCCCGGCAGTGAATGCCCTCGACGCTGAGGTCGAGATGCGGCTGGTCGATCGTGTCGGACTTGTAGTTCAGCGCCCGGGCCAGCAGCCGCGCGGTGGTGGTCTTGCCGACCCCGCGCACGCCGGTGAGCATGAAGGCGTGGGCGATGCGGCCGCTTGAGAAGGCGTTGCGCAGGGTGCGCACCATCGCCTCCTGGCCGAACAGGTCCTCGAAGGTGCGCGGCCGGTACTTGCGCGCGATGACGGTGTAGGCGGCGTCGGAGTCAGGCGGCGGCGACTGAGGCGCCGTGGCCGGCGCGCCGAACATGTCGACGGTGTTCTCGTCCCGCTCCGGCGTCCCGGCGTCTGGTTCCGCGTCTGGAGGAAGTTCGAGGTCGGCCATCGCTCGCGAGGGAAAAGAGGGTGGAGACTGGACGGCGACCCGGAGCGAAACTCGTTGTGGCTGCTTCCTTCCGGACCTGACCAGGTTGGCGAGGACTCCGCCCGCCGCCAGCCTCCGCCCCCAATATCGCGGGCCTGGAGCGCGGACGCAAGGGCCGGTAAATATCGATCCTAGGCCGCGAACTTGAGCGTTATCGTGTTGTCGACGCCACGCGTATGGTTTGACAGCGCGTTCATATCCGAGATCGGCTGGCTTTCAGCCGTAAACACGCGATAGCCGCGCGCCATGGCCCCGCCGACGATCGCCTCGAACTCCGCCGCGCGCGGGCCGATATCGTGGAACTCGACCGCAGCCTGTCGGATCAGATCGGGCTTGAGCGTGTTTGGGGTGAGAACGCCGTATTCCGCGCCTTCGATGTCGCATTTCATCAGATCGGCCGGCTTCGACAGCAGGCTGGAGAGCTGGATGGTCTTGACTTCGACGTCGATGAACTCGCTTGCGTCGGAGAACTTCCCGGTATCGCGCACGGCAGTGCCGCCAACATGGGCCCTACGCGTGGCATGAAGGCGGAAGGTGAGCGTTCCGGGCCTGCCCGAGATGGCCGCCTGGATAATATCGAAGGACGGATGGTTGCGCGCCCGTTCGAGATTGGCGCGCAATAGGGGAATAGTGTTCGGATTGGCTTCCACAGCCTGAATCCGCGCCCCCTGTGACAGTCCGGAGGCATAGATCGAAAACATGCCCAGGTGGGCGCCCAGGTCGATGATGTTCGCTCCCGGCGGCAACGGGTCTATCGGCTTGTAGATTTGATCGATGAAAACCTCTTGGAAGACTGACGAAGCTTCCTCGGCCAACTCCATCCTTTGCCCCATACCGGGCAGGTAGATGGCCTGTAGACGCGGCGATATCCGCCGAACACCGGCGAGGATGGCCTTGTCTAACAAGAGAGGGCGCATCGTGAACTCCCCGATCTTCCAGCGCTCGATGCGGTGTCAATCACAGACTGATGCTTGTCGCAAATTCGCTGAGCCAAGCTAGAGTCAATATCGAACACTAATCGCGCCAAGGCAACTCGCGGCGGGCGTCCTTGGCTAGGGTGGACGGATACTGAAACAATACTGTTCGGGGTGGGCAAGCACATTTGCCGCAAAAACGGCCGCTTGCCCAAACAATGGTCATCCGCTCGGCCGCCGGAACCCGGTCAGCCTTGCTGACCGCCAGCTGCCGATCGCTGCTGGTCGTCCATCAGGCCGGGATCGGTCCGGCCCAGCCACTGCAACATTCCGTATTCCACCACGACAAGGACGACCCAGGGCCAGAAATACACGGGAACCGATCCCACGAAGGTCTGGTCCGCCGGAAACAGCATGCTCAAGGGCATGAGCGTGATCCAGAACACCGACGAGCGCCTGGCGCCGAACGACATCCGCGCCGCCAGGCTGGACAGAAGTCCAAACAGGAACATGAACATCGTGGCCATGGGCAATCCGCCGACGACAAAGCCGTCGCCGATGTATCCGGCGTTTTCCCAGCTCACCTTGCCCAGTTCGTCCTGATGCCGGAACAGCGCGCCCTCGTCCCGTCGGGAGGACGCGGTGACATCGCGCTTGAAGCCCAGCGATTGCGGCAGCACCGCCGCCAGGGCGTCGGCGAAAATGCTGGGACCGACGGGTTCGATGTAGCGGGAGCTGGTGACCAGCTTGTCCGTGCGTTCCGGCGTGAAGCGGTCAAGCAGGCCGGCCGGCCGGCCATAATACATCTTGCTGGTGGCGAGCCCTTCGTCGAGCGAGTAGGAGCGGACATGGGCCAATTCTGAGGGGTCAATCAGCGATCTCGCCAGGGTGGTCGCGAACACGACAGGGACCGGCAGCCGTTCGCCGAAGGCGGTCATGCGCGAATAGGTGACGACGGGGGACATCACCTCGGAGACAAAGGCGAAAATCAGGATTGAGAACAGTACGGGCATCCAGCGGAATTTCCAGCCGAACTGGAGCGCGGTGGCGAAGACAACCACCAGCGGCACGAGGGGCGCAGCCTTGGCGGCCAGCGGCGCGGTCGCCGCAAGATAGATGGCGAGGAGGGCCAGGAACGGTCGCGATATGAAGGTCCGGCCCTTGGTGTCGATCAGCTCCGCGGCGGTGAAGCAGGCCAGCGAGAGCATGTCGAGGTTCGACAGATAGGCGAAGATGACTAGGCCTGACTGGACTTGACCGAGGCCGCCGTGCTGATCGCCGGTCAGGCGCGACATCAGCCAGGTCCAGATCAGCTGGGCCGGAAGGCCGATCGCCGCGCTCAGATAGCCCAGTCGCCTCAGGCGCCGCGGGGTCACGCCCATCCGCAGGATCGGCTCGCCGCGCGGCGCGAACTGGATCACCAGGCGGGCGAGGCCGATTCCGATCATGCCCGCCGTCAATCCCACGGCGATCCCCGTAAGCGTCAGCAGTGGCTCCGACAGATTGGTGTCGGGCGCGCTCAGAAAGAATATACCGACAAACTGGCTAATGTAAAATATCTTCATGAAAGATACTAGAAATATAACGGACGTATACCGATCGTCATATTTTATAATATAAAGTAGCGGGACGGCGAGAAGGAATATGATCAGCTGAACGATGATGTAATCGACGTGAGCGCCGATAGCCAGAGACAGGACGCTGATGATGAGGCCGAGCGGGATTGGCGTCCAAAGCAGGATATCATGGCCGAGCATGGAGCGGGCCAGTCGGGTAGGCCCGGCGGCGCCAATTGATGCGTTGACCATTCGCTTTGCTCCGCGGGTTGGCGAGACGGGGCGCCGTGTGCCTTGGCCGCGCCATCCTGGACGAACGGCGAGCGCCGACCAGCGTCAGGGCGCCAAATTTCCGTCGCCTTGTCCAGAACGCTCGCGCGATATGCTAGGGAAAAAATGTTACTGACTGCGTCGGGGCGCCCCCCGGGGTCGCTATACTGGTCGACAACTTGGCGCGACGATCCGAGCCAGGGCGTCGCGCTGACGGGAAGAGGGATGGTCCAACAGTCGAGCAAGCCGGAAGAGATTCGGGGGCGTTTCACGGCGATCTGGCAAGCCGAGAACCCGCACGAGAAGCAATGGATCGAGGAGATCTTCGGCGACTACATCGAGCGGCATGTGGTCGACGGCGATCACCAGCTTGTTCTCGACAACGCTATTCTGTTCGACGCCTTCATCGACCGCTATCCCCTGGACTACTACCGCGCCTTCGAGGGCAAGACCGCCTTCCTGGTTCACTTTCTGGATGAGACCTATAACGGCGGCTACGAGCGCTATGCCCCGTTTCGCGGCGTGCTGCGCAAGCACTGGGCCCGCGCCTTCGAGGGCGCGCGCATCCGGCCCTTGCCGCTGGGCTATTGCAACGGTTTCAAGACCCACCGCGCGCCCAAGCCGGCCAGCGAGCGAACCTATCTGTGGTCTCTGGTCGGTGGGTTGAACAAGACCTCGCGTCCCGATGCGGTGAGGGCGTTCAAGAGCCTGGCCCCCGCGCTGGTCCGCGCCACGGACGATCTGGCGGTCAAGGGCCTGGCCATCGAACGTGGCGCGTTGGCGCCAGCGGCGCTGGCGGCGGTCCTGCGCGATAGCGCCTTCGCCCCCTCGCCGATGGGCAACGTCAATCTGGAGTGTTTTCGGCTGTACGAAGGCCTGGAGGCGGGCGCCATTCCGATTCTCGAGCGACGGCTTGGCCTCGACTACTATCGGGACCTGTTCGGCGACCATCCGCTACCGACCTTCGCCTCCTGGCGCGACGCGGCGCGATTCGTCGCGGGGCTGAAAGACCGGCCAGCGGACCTCGACCAGCTTCAACGGACCTGCACCAGTTGGTGGACGACCTATAAGGTTAAGCTGAGCAGCGATATCGGCGCCTTCATGCGCGAGCGATTGAGCATTGATGCCTCGGATGCGCCAATCGACGTCGCGCACTTGAACTCGCCGCGGTTCCAGTATCTTGAACTGTTGAAGCATCAGACGCTGGCGACCGTTGGACGAAGGGTCCTGCGTCACGCCGATCGGTTTGCGAAGACCGGCTCGTTCCGCTTTTCGCCCACCGACTGATCGAATCCGTGACGCCCGGTTCGGCGTCGTCAGAGCCAGGCCCGCCCTGGGCATGAACCGGTTGAGGCCACGGTATGAAGAGTCCAGCGCGCGGCCTGTTTGTCAGCGCGATTTTCAGTGGGCTGGCGGCCCTGGCGTCTCCCGCTCTGGCCGGGCGCATCGTGCTGCCCACCGACGTGACGCCGGATCACTATGAGATCGCGGTCACGCCGGACGCTGCGCACCTGACCTTCACGGGCAAGGTGCGGATCGCCGTCACCGTGCATGCCGCAACCCGCCGGATCGTGCTCAACGACGCCGACATCGTCATCGACAGGGCCAGCCTGACCGGCGCGGCGCTCGCGCCCAAGATCGCCTATGACGACAAGACCGAGACGGCGAGTTTCACTTTCGCCCATCCGCTGGCGCCGGGTCGCCATGCGCTGAGCCTCGACTATCACGGCAAGATCTACCAGCAGGCGTCCGGCCTGTTCGCGCTGGACTATCAAACCAAGGGCGGGTCCAAGCGCGCCCTGTTCACCCAGTTCGAGAATTCCGACGCCCGCCGCTTCGTCCCGTGCTGGGACGAGCCGGGCCGCAAGGCGACCTTCAGCCTGACGGTGACCGCGCCGGCGGACCAGATGGCCCTGTCTAACATGCCGATCGCCGAGACCACGCCGTTGGCGGGCGGCCTGGCGCGGGTGCGGTTCCAGGACACGCCGAAGATGTCGTCCTACCTGCTGTTCTTCGGGCTAGGCGATTTCGAGCGGGTGCACCGGCAGGTGGGCGACGTCGATGTGGGCGTGGTGGTCAAGCGCGGCGACACCGCCAGGGCCGAATACGCCTTGGACGCGGCCGCACACCTTTTGCCCTACTACGACAGCTATTTCGGCAAGCCCTATCCGCTGCCAAAGCTTGACCTGATCGCCGGCCCGGGCTCCAGCCAGTTTTTCAGCGCCATGGAGAACTGGGGCGCGATCTTCTACTTCGAAAGCGACGTGCTGGTCGATCCGCGCGTCTCCACCGAGGCCGACCGCCAGAACGTCTATGTCACCGTGGCGCATGAGATGGCGCACCAGTGGTTCGGCGATCTGGTCACAATGGCCTGGTGGGACGACCTGTGGCTGAACGAGGGCTTCGCCTCCTGGATGGAAAACAAGTCCACCGACCAATTCAATCCGGAATGGAAGCTGTGGCTGCAGGAGCTGGGCGAAAAAGAGGGGGCGATGCAGGTGGACGCCCGCGACGGCACCCACCCGATCATCACCCCCATCGACGACGTGCTGCAGGCCAACGAGGCGTTCGACACCATCACCTATTCCAAGGGCGCGGCGGTGATCCGTATGTTCGAGGCTTATGTCAGCCCCGACGCCTTCCGCGCCGGCGTGCGCCGCTACATCGCCGCCCACGCCTATGGCAACACCGTCACCGACGACCTCTGGCGCGCAATCGATCCGGTCTCGCCGGGCAAGCCGCTGACCGGCATCGCCCACGACTTCACGCTCCAGGCCGGCGTGCCGATGATCCGCGAGGTCTCGGCCGTCTGCGATCATGGGCGCACGACGCTGACCCTGGCGCAGGACCGGTTCGCGGTGGATCCGCCGAAAGGCAAACCCGTGACATGGCGCACGCCCGTGACCGCCGAGGTCCTCGGCGGCGGCCAGGCCAAGGCGGTGGTGGCCGGCGCCGGCGGCAAAATGACGGTTCCAGGCTGCGGCCCGGTGGTGCTGAACGCCGGTCAGGCGGGCTATTTCCGCAGCGCCTATACGCTGGAGAGCTTGGCGGCGCTGACCAGCCGCTTCGGCGACCTCACCGCCGACGACCAACTGGGCCTGATCAACGACCAGCGGGCGCTGGCCTATGTGGCCCTGCAGCCCATGGGCGGCTTCCTGGGCCTGGGGCCGAAGCTCAACGACAAGACCGATCCCATCGTCTGGAGCCAGCTGGCGACCTACCTCGGCGACCTCGACCGCATCTATGGCGACCAGCCCGGCCAGGCGCGCTACCGCGCCTATGTCGAGCAGGTGCTGGCGCCGGAGTTGGCCCGCGTGGGCTGGGACGCCGCCCCGGGGGAGGAGGGCAACGTCTCGCTCATGCGCGCCTCGCTGCTGGCCACGCTGGGCCAGATCGGCGATCCGGGCGTGCTGGCCGAGGCGCGAAAGCGTTTCGGCGGCTTCATCGCCAATCCCGCCTCCCTGAGCGCCGCCGCGCGCCGCGCGGTGCTGAGCATCGTCGCCAGCCACGCCTCGCCGGCGGACTGGGACCAGCTGCACGCCATGGCCAAGGCCGCGCCGACCGAGGTCGAGCGCGAGCAGTTCTACAGCCTGCTTGGACGGGCGGAGGATCCGGTGCTGGCGCAAAAGGCGCTGGATCTGTCGGTGTCCGGCGAGCCGCCGCCCACGGTCGCGCCCAACGTCATCGACTCGGTGGCGATCCGCTTTCCGGCCATGGCGCTGGACTTCTGCGCCGCCCATTGGGCGGCGATCAGCCAGCTGATGGAGCCGGACTCGCGAACCCAGTACGTGGCCGATCTGGTGGGCCGCGGCGCCGATCCGGCCTTGATCGCCAAGCTGGACGCCTTCGCCGAGACAAATGTTCCCGCAAGCGCCCGGGGCCAGGTGCGGCGCGCCGACGCCCAGATCGCCTATCGCGCCATGATCAGGGCCAGGCGCCTGCCCGACGCCGACCGCTGGCTGGCGGCGCGGAACTCTTAAGGCGATGGCCGCCGCCACGCGAGGCCGCTTTGTCATCCTCGCCGTGGCGCTCCTGTCCGTCCTGGCCTGTGGCTGCGCCGAGACCCGGCTGATGGCCGACGCCGGCCAGGGCGATCCGCCGCAGCTCTACGCCCGGCTTCGGCGGATGCCGGTGATCGAGGTTCCGGCTGTGGCGCCCGCGCCCGGCCCGCTGGTGGTGCTCTATACCGGCGACAACGGCTGGGCGACGTTCGATCGGCTCTTCGCCGCCCGCCTGGCCGCCAAGGGCGCGCCGGTGGCTGGCGTCAGCTCCCTGGTCTATTTCATCAAGCCCCGCACGCCCAAGAGCGCCGCGAACGACCTCACCGCGCTGATCGCCCATTACACCCGCCAATGGGGCATCGGCGACGTGGTGCTGGTCGGTTATTCCTACGGCGGCGACGACATGCCGCTGATCGCCCAGGCCCTGTCGCCGCGGGTGCTGGCCAAGGTGCGGCTGCTGGTGCTGATCAGTCCCGCCGCCCAGGGCGACCTGACCTTTCGCGGCGCGAGCTGGTTTGATCTGTCAACCTCGGACGCCCAGCCGGTGGCGCCAGCGCTGGCGAAGCTTAAGGGCCTCCCGATCCTCTGCGTCCATTCGACCCGCGATCCGCGCCAGGCCTGCGACCGTTTTTCGGTTCCCGGCATGACAAGGGCCCAGGTCCTGGGCGGCCATCATTATGTGGGGCACGAGGCCGAGATGGCCGACCTGATCCTCAAGACCGCCGCGACCGCCGCCGGTCAGTGATGCGCCAGACTCTGCACGGCCGCTGCCACCAAGCCCAAGATCGCCACCAGCACGGCGGACATCAGGATCAGCAGCGGCATGAAGATCACCAGCTTCTTCCAGGTCGGCCATGACCCGAACCGGGCCTCCACCGCCTGGGACCAGATCTGGAACCGCTCATTGAGATTGGTCGGCAACGCCTGTCCTCCTGGCCCGGACTCGCCGGTCTGAGCTGGCTCTAGAGCGCCGGCGCGCAATCCGAAAGCCGTTTCGCCTTCGCTCGCGCCTTATGGCCATCCCGCGCGCACGATCCACACAGCCGCAGGCATCAGCACGCCATCCGGCGTCTCGTAGGGCGCCAGCGCCGCGCGCACGGCCCCTGCGACCGGCTCGGCCATATGCGGGTTCTCGCGCAGGGCCGTTCCCAACGGTCCGACGCGGAACGACAGCGCCACGGTCTCCTCCAGCGTTCCCCCGCCGATCTTCGTGTCGAAGGGCCGGATCTCGATGGCCCGGAACCCCGCAGCCTCCAGGATGTCCCAGATCTTCACCGGGTCGGCGAAGGCGAACGGGCCGGGCGCGTTGGGATCTGGCGCGGGCATGGGCGGCAACAGGGGCGCCCCGGCCTCGGCGGGCGTGCGCATCCAGGGGTTTTCGGCAAACGGTCGCCAGCAGACGAAGGCCAGCCGTCCCTTGGGCTTCAGCGACCGGCCGATGTTGGCGAAGGCGGCGGTGGGGTCGGAAAAGAACATCACTCCGAACCGGCTGAAGGCGCCGTCGAACACGCCATCGCCCAGGTCGCCGGTCTGGGCATCAACCTCGGCGAACCGCGGCGTCGCCGCGCCTGCCGGCAGAGCGCGCGCCCGCGCGATCTCCAGCATGGGTCGGGAGATATCGGCGCCCGTCACCGCGCCGCCCGCGCCGACCCGTTCCGCCAACGCCAGGGTGGTCTGGCCGCAGCCGCAGCCGATATCCAATACGCGCTCGCCGGGCTGGGGGGCGAACCCCTCCATCGCCCGTGCGCCCAGGGGCTCGATCTGCCGATCCAGCTGCGCCTGCAACGCTGCCCAGGTCGGCCCCGCCGTGGCGTTCCAGTAGTCAATCTGCGCGGCGTTGGCGCGGGTGGCGTCATTCATGGGCGATTGATCCGAAACGGCTCCAGCGCGAGCGGGTGCAGAGTGGCGGGATTTGGCGGGGCGGGGAAGGTCTTGGCGCACGCCGCCTTTCCAGCATGATGCGTGATGACTGATGCTCAAGGAGCCTTCGCGATGCGCACGACACTGGCGATCGACGATGATGTCCTGGCGGCCGCCAAGGCGATCGCCTAGCAGCAGCGCCGGAGCATCGGCGAAGTGGTGTCGGAGCTCGCCCGGCGCGCCTGCATCGACCATCGGCGCCCGCGGTCCGCAACGGCGTCCCCCTGCTTGCGCGCCGCGACGGCAAGACCATCGTCACCCTCGCGACCGTCAACGCGCTGCGCGATAAGCTGCCGTGACGTTCCTGCTGGACGTCAATGTTCTCATCGCCCTCATCGACTCGGCGCATGTGGGCCACGACGCCGCGCATCATTGGTTCGAGGCCGAGGGTCAGGGGGCTTGGGCCACTTGTCCGCTCACCGAAAACGGCGTCGTCCGCATCATTGGCCATCCGAAATATCCCAACACGCCCGGATCGCCCGCGGTCGTCGCCGCCATAGTCACCCAACTCAGGATGCTGCCAGGCCATGTCTTTTGGCCGGACGACATCAGCCTGGTCGGCGCGGAGCATGTCGATTCCACGCAGATTCTGACATCGGGCCAGGTCACAGACAGCTATCTCCTCGCGCTGGCTGTCGCTCAGGAGGGCCGATTGGCGACGTTCGACCACCGCCTTTCAGTCAAGGCCGTCAAAGGTGGAAAGGCGGCGCTGCACGTTATAGCCGGCTGACGGCCAGCTTGATCTTGTCAGCTCAGAACTTCACCTTGGCGTCGACCAGCACGCTGCGTTCGACTTCGTCCCCCACGGTGTCGCCGGCTTCCTCGTATTCGAGGTGGTGGCCATTCAGCAGGTTGGAGCCGACCAGCGACAGCTGCAGCTTCTTGGTGGCGTCCCAGGACAGGCGGGTGTCCGCTTCGGTGTAGGCCGGTATCCGCGGATTGGGCAGGGCGCTCACATAGCGGACGTCGGCGCTCCAGCTGACATGGTGGCCAAGATCCATCGACGAGCGCAGCGAGGCCTGGCCGGCGGGGTCGTCGCCCGCCTCGTCGGTATTGTTCAGGGTGCTGGCGCCGGGCTTGAAGCGCAGCGCCTCGTGCTCAAGGTTGAGCCCGGCATTCAGCCGCCACCAGTCGGTGGGCTGGTAGTCGGCCCAGACTTCCACCCCATAGGTGTCGCCCTCCATCAGATTGCCCCAGGTCCACAGCAGCGGCAACGACGTCATCCGCAGCCACTCCACGCTCCGGAGGTCGTTGTATTCGTTGTAGTAGGTGGAGACGGAAACGGAGAGGGCGGTCGTCAGCTCGGCGCGGGCGCCGATTTCGTAGGCGGTGAGCTGCTCGGGCTTGAAGTGCGGATTGCCCTCCAGGATCAGCACCGATGGAATGACGGTGTCGTTCAGGGCCTCGTCGAACAGGGTCGGCGCGCGCACCGCCCGCGAGGCCGCCGCCCATAGCAGGGCGTGATCGGTGACCTTCCACGACAGGCGGGCGTTCGGCAGCCCGGAGACCCCCGTATAGGGGTCCTTCTCGGCCTTCAGGCCGAGGGTCAGCTCCAGCGAGTGGGTGAGCGAGATGCTGTCCTGTGCGAAGACGTCGGCCAGGGTCTCGCTGCTGCTGGCCGGCAGAAAGACCACCAGCCCGGCGTTCTCAAAGCTGTCGTCATAGACCCTGAACCCCGCGCCCCAGACGATCTTTTGGCGGTCACCCCACGAGAAGCTGTGCTGCAGCTCAAGGTCATAGGTGTCGAGGGAGTAGCCGCCGACACTGTTGGTGTAGCGGCGGGTCTCGTCGACATAGCCGGTCAGCTGCAGGGAGCTTCCGTCGGCGAGCTGGTGCTGCCAGTTCATCTGCACGTCGCCGCCCCACAGGGTCTGGTCGAAACCGCCGCCCACGTTCTCGGCGCCGTTGTAGAGGTCGCCCTGCAAGGTGAGCTTGTCGTTGGCCGGGGTCCAGTCGAGCCGAAAGCCACCCTGCCCCATCGACCAGCCGTCTTCCGCGTTCGCTCCGGTCGAGGTTTTGTCGCTGGCGATCGAGAATCCCTGGCCATAGATCCGGTAGCTGAGATCGTCGGTGATCGCGGCGCCGTATTGCAGGCTGGCGCGGCCTTCGCGATTGCCGCCGGCGATCTCGAGGACGCCGCCGGCCGTGTCGCTGGACTTGCGGGTGATGATGTTGATGACGCCATTGACCGCATTGGCGCCCCACAAGGTCGCGCCGGGTCCGCTGATCACCTCGATGCGCTCGATGTCCTCGGGCAACACCTGCTGTTCGTCCCACTGCACGCCGCCGAACAAGGGCGTGTAGACGCTGCGGCCGTCGATCAGCACCAGGAGCTTGTCAGCGGCGTTGCCGTTGAAGCCCCGGGCGGTGATCGCATAGCTGTTGGCGCTGATCACGGCCACCTGCAGGTTTGGCGCGAGCCGGAGGATTTCCGGCAGGCTGGTTGCGCCGGACCGCATGATCTCATCGTGGGTGATCACATAGACCGCAGCAGCCGCATCGCTCAGCCGCTCAGGCCGTTTCGACACCGAGGTGACGTCGATGTCGCCCAACTGTTCCAGCGACATATCCGCCAGATCGGACGCTGCCGCGTCGGCGCGCGCGGGCTTGGCGTCGAGCGCCAGCAGCAGGCTGGCGGCGGCCGCGGCGGCTTTCGCGCAGGACCAGGCGGGGCCGGCCGCGAGCAGACGTGGGGAGGCGCTCATGCGTGCGCCCTGCGCTCGGGATTGATCATCGCCGAGACCAGCAAGGCTTGGAGGTCGTCGGGTTGGTAGGGCTTGGCCAGGGTCGGGGCCTGGGCGAACTTGATCTCAAGGCCGGTCGAGCCATAGCCGGTGCAGAACACGAACGGCACGCCTCGCGCGGCCAGGCAGTCCGCGGCGGGATAGACCTTCTCGCCGCCAAGGTCGACGTCGAGAATGGCGCCGTCGAGGCATACGCTTTCGTCGGTGGCGAGCGCCAAGGCGCGAGGCAGGGTCCCGGCGATACTGGTTACGATGCAGCCGAAGGTGTCGAGCATCATCTCCAACATCATCGCCACCATGGTCTCGTCCTCGACGACCGCAGGCGCAGCCCTTGCAACGATTCGGCGCCGGCGATCATGCGGCCATCCTCAGCTTGACGGACAGCGGAATATGGATGCTACAGCGAACGCCGCCCGGCGAAAAGTCCAGCTTGACCGCGCCTTCGAATTCCCGGGCGAGCGCGCGTTCGAGGAAGCGGGCGTCGAAGCCGCGGCGCGCGGGAGCGCCCTCACTACGGCGTCTCGAACGCGTGCCCGGCGCCCGATGTCGGAACCGCCAGGGGCAGCTGGACGTAAAATGCCGAGCCCTCGCCAAGCCTGGACTCACACCAGATCACGCCGCCCTGCGAGAGGATCGCCTTGCGCGCCAGGGTGAGGCCGAGCCCGCTTCCCGGATACTCCGCCGCCGTGTGCAGGCGCACGAGCGGCTTGAAGATCTCGCCGATGTAGTCTGGGTCGATGCCGAGGCCGTTGTCCGCGACCTCGATGACGCAGTCGCCGCCGGTCTCCCATGTGCTCAGCGCCACGCTGGGCGTCTTGCTCTGGTTATACTGCAGTCCGTTGAGAATCAGGTTCTGCAGCACCTGGGCGAGAAGGGTCTCGTTACCGCGGAGCATCGGCGCGCCGCCCTTGAATGTAAGTACGGCGCGGCGCTCGGTCAGATAGGGTTCGATCGAGGCGCGGATCCGCTCGACCACCTGGGCCAGGTCGACTTCATCGATTTCAGGCGGCTGGTTCAGCAGCGTGTACTGGGACATGACGTCCACCAGCTTGCTCAGGCGCCGCGCGGCGGTGTTGAGGAAGGCCAGATGCTGAACCACACCCGCGGTCTCGCCCTCTTCGATGGCGTCCGAGATCATCTCGGTGAAGGTGGTGATTTGGCGGATCGGCTGTTTGAAATCGTGGGCCAGGGTGTAGGCGAAGGTTTCAAGTTCGTCGCGCTGCTCGTCGATCAGGCGCGCCTGTTCCGCCGTGTGGATCGAGCGATCCACCGACCTGCGGATCGAGTCCGTGTTGATGCGAGACTTGGGGATATAGTCGGAGGCGCCGCTGTGCAGGGCGCGGGCGGCCAGCATTTCGTCGCCGACGCTGGTCATCAGCACGATTGGCAGATGCGGATGCCCGGCCCGAAGTTCAGCGGCGAGCGTCAGGCCGTCGACCTGCGGCATGTTGTAGTCGAGCAGCAGGCAGTCGAACGGCTGGGCTTCGCAGAGCGCCGTGGCTTGCGAGGCGTCGGTGACGCCGTGGACGTCCGCGCCGGGAAAGGCGGTCTCCAGCGTGGCCGCAATAATTTCAAGTTCGTCGCGGTCGTCGTCGATGACCAGCAGCGACCGGATCTGAGGCGGCGCCGGCCCAGGCTTGGAGGCGTCGATCAAATATGTCGCGGGCGCCTGGGAAATCAATGGACGGCCTCCTCGGATGGCAGAGTCATCTCGATGCAGGCGCCCTGCGGCTGGTCGACAAAGCAGATGTCGCCGCCATGGCGGCGGGCGATGCGGCGACAGATCGGAAGGCCGGCGCCGACGCCGGGGTAGGCGTCGCGGGCGTGCAGCCGCTGAAACATGCGGAACGCCTTTTCCCGGTATTGCGCCTCAAGGCCCGCGCCATTGTCGCGGACCCGCAGCGTCCAGCGTCCCTGGGTGTGTATGGCGCTCGCCATGATTCGTGGCGCGATGCCGGGGCGGGTGAACTTCAGCGCGTTGTCGAGCAGCCGCCAGAAGGTCTGCAACAAGAGGTCAGGGTCAGCGTACGCCTCGCCGAGCGCCTCGATGACGACCTCGGCCCTAGTCTGGCGGATCACCGCGCCATGCTGCATCGACGCCAGGCGCATGAGATGCGTCGCGTCCACGGCCTCGCGGGCCAGCGGCTTGTGAAGGACGCGCGAGTAGGCCAGCAGCTGTTCCATCATCGCCTGGCACTCGTCCGTCGTCGCCTGGATGCGCTGGGCGTAGCGCCGCTGGCGAACGGAGAGATCGGGGCCGAGGTCGCCCACCAGCAGGCGGGAGAATTCCGAGACGTGGCGGAACGAGGCCGCGAGATCGTGGGACACGATATAGGCGAAGTCGTTTAATTCCTGCTCAACGGGATCGTCCTGTTCGCGCTCGCCCTGCCGATCCGTGGGGTCGGTCAACATTGGCCAGTTTCGCTCGGGCGATGGGAAGGAAGAGCGGCGACGTCGAACCAGAACCTCTCCAGCGCGGTGACGATCTCTTCCAGTCCCTCGAAATGAATGGGTTTGACGATGTAGGCGTTAGCGCCGTTGGCGTAGCTCTCGCGGACATCGTCGGCCGCGCTCGAGCCGGTCAGGACCACCACCGGTATCCCGCGCAGCGAGGGATCGTTCCGGATCGCCCGCAGGACTTCCAGGCCGCTCATGCGCGGGAGGTTGAGGTCGAGCAGGATCAGGTCGGGCCTGGGTCGGTCGTCGACGTGCAGCTTGCGCAGAGCCTCCTCGCCATCGGTCGCGATGGACATGTGGTTTGCGATCCGGGCGCCGGCAAAGGCTTCCTGCGCCAGCGCTACGTCGCCGAAGCTGTCCTCGATCAGCAGAAGCTCGATCGGCGCCGTCACTGATTCGTCTGTCAGGAGAGTCATTGAGAGCTCCATATGTTTGGAATCCGACAGATGATGCGTGCCCGCATGACAGCAACCCTCGGGAGTCTCAAGATACAAATCGTCCGCTAGGTTGAATGTTGCGCCATTGACACGCTCCAAAGCAACTTTTGTTTCGCTCCTGTGTTAAAGTATTCCGCTCTTATTCCTCGTTAAGCGACATGGTGATTAAATCGTAAATGTTATCTATTGGTAAATTCCAACCGACATCACAATATTCGACATATTAATTCATAACAACCACCACACCGTTTTTCCGAATAAACATATCCGAATC
>Ga0302314_10006602_pt1 | contig 20965 bp, 19 predicted proteins | sample III_Palsa_N2_3_FD_200533 | JGI IMG/M metagenome (GOLD analysis project Ga0302314, IMG submission 200533) | Peat permafrost microbial communities from Stordalen Mire near Abisko, Sweden - III_Palsa_N2_3 | ecosystem: Environmental > Terrestrial > Soil > Palsa > Peat permafrost | place: Sweden... | reverse complement strand
CGATTCCACCAGCCGGGCTTGCCGGTGGACGGATGTTCGCCGGCGCAATGTTGGTCTCCGGTCAGGGCATGGCAGACCAGAACGGCGTTGGAGCGGTCGGCGTTCAGGCGGCCATAGGTGCGGTAGGCGATCTCAAGCCCGTCCAGCCGGGCCTTGGAGTCCAGCCGCAGGGGCGTGTCCGGCCCAAAGCGCATCAGGCCGCCGTCCGCTCCGACCGATGGCAAGGGATCGCGGCTCATCCGCGCCTTGGACCGCCAAGGGCGCCTTCTGTCAACTGGCCTGTCAACCGCCCGCTTCCTTCCCGGCCCGCCTTCAGGCACAAGACAGGTTCGGGGAGCATCGCCGGGAGTGGGAATGCAACGGCTGATTCTGCTGCGCCACGGCAAGGCCGAGTCGGTCTCGGGCTCAGGCGGAGATGTTGAGCGGGGGCTGACGGATCGGGGACGGCGTGACGCCGCCTTGATGGGCCGCGTGCTGGCCGACGCCGGATTCATCCCGGACCTTGTTCTGGTCTCTTCCGCCCGTCGGGCCCGCGAGACCTGGGAGGAGGCCGCGCCAGCCTTTCCGGGCGCCAAGGTGGAATTCTCCCGCGGCCTCTACCTGGCCTCCCGCGAACACCTGATCCACACCGTGGACGCCACCGGAGACACCGCCGAGTGCTTGATGATCGTCGGGCACAATCCCGGCCTGCATGAGATGGCGATCGCCTGCGCCGGCGCCCTGGCCCTGGACGACAGCGGCATGTTGGACTCCTTTCCCACCTCGGCGGCGGTGGTGTTTTCCAAGACGGAGCATGGCGGCTGGACCCTGGAGCGGATGATGGTCCCGCGCGACCACGGCGGCGGAGTTCTGTGAGCCTGATCTACAAGCTGCTCGACCGGCCGGCGTGGGACGCGGCCCTGGCGGAGGGCGTGTTCACGGGATCGGCGGTCGATATGGCCGACGGCTTCATTCACTTCTCGGCGGCCGATCAAGCGGCGGAGACCGCGCGGCGCTATTTCAACGGCCAGGTGGACATCCTGCTGATCGCGGTGAAAGCCGAGAGCCTGGGCGACGCGCTGAGGTGGGAGCCGTCTCGGGGCGGCCAACTCTTTCCGCACCTTTACGCGCCGTTGCCGGTGAGCCAGGCGGCCTTCGTGCGGCCGCTCGCCCTCGGCCCCGACGGCGCGCCGGATGTGGGGGATTTGGCGTCATGAGTCTGATGCATGGAGCGGCGACGCAGGCGCTGCGGCGACTGGATCCGGAAGCCGCACATCGGCTGACCATCGCCGCGCTGAAGGCGGGGCTTGGCCCCAAGGCTTCCCGGGCGCCCACCCCCGATCTGGCCGTCAACCTGGCCGGCCTGCACCTGCCCAACGCCATCGGCCTGGCCGCCGGCTTCGATAAGAACGCCGAAGCGCCCGACGCAATGCTGGCCGCGGGCTTCGGCTTCGTCGAGTGCGGCACCGTCACCCCCCTGCCCCAGGCCGGCAACCCGCCCCCGCGCCTGTTCCGGCTGAGCGAGGACCGGGGAGTGATCAATCGGCTGGGGTTCAACAACGGCGGGCTGGAGCCCTATGCCGCGCGCCTGACCGCTCGCCAAGCCGCCGGGGCCCGACGCGGCGTGGTCGGCGCCAATGTCGGGGCCAACAAGGACGCCACGGACCGGATCGGCGACTATGTCACTGGCCTCACCCGGCTGTGGCTCCTGGCTGACTATTTCACCGCCAACATCTCCTCCCCCAACACCCCCGGCCTCCGAGATCTGCAGAGCGGCGAGGCGCTGCAGGACTTGTTGGGGCGGATCGCCGAGACTCGGCGCGGACTTGAGCAACGGTCCGGTCGTCGCCCGGTGTTCCTGAAGGTGGCGCCGGACCTGAAGCTGATCGAGATCGAACAGATCACCGAGGCCGCCATCGCCCACGGCCTTGACGCCCTGATCGTCGGCAACACCACCCTGTCGCGGCCCGCGCATCTGCTGTCGCCGCATGCGATGGAGACCGGGGGCCTGTCCGGCGCGCCGCTGATGGACCTGTCGACCCGGGTGCTTGGCCAGTTCCGCGAGGCAGCGCGAGGCCGGATCGCCCTGATCGGCGTCGGCGGCGTCGGCTCGGGGGCGGATGCCTATGCCAAGATCCGCGCCGGCGCCAGCGCGGTTCAGCTCTATACGGCGATGATCTATCAGGGGCCTGGCCTAGTCGGACGGATCAAGCGCGACCTGTCGCGGCGGCTCAGCGCGGACGGCTTTACGAGCATAGCTGAAGCAGCGGCGGCCGCATGATCGCCTGGCGGCTGCTCCGGCGGTTCGGTCCCGCCCTGCTGGTGCTGGCGGCCGTGATCGCCGCCTTCGCCAGCGGCCTCACCCGGGACCTCAGCCTGCACGAACTGGCCCATCGCCGCGAAGCGATCGAGCACGCCGTCCACGCCCACCCCTGGCTTGGCCTGACCCTCTATGTGGGCGTCTATACCCTGGTGGTCGCCCTGTCGTTGCCGGCGGCCCTGGTGATGACCCTGACCGGGGGCCTGCTGTTCGGACCCTGGCTGGGCGGGTTGGCGGCCGCCATCAGCTGCACCCTCGGCGCCACCATCCTGTTCCTGATCTGCCGGATCGCGGCGGGGGACTTCATCCGCGCCCGGGCCGGCCCCACGGCGGCGCGGATCGAGGAGGGGCTGCGCCGCGACGCCTTCTCCTATATCGTCTTCCTGCGCCTTCTGCCCATTGCGCCGTTCTGGCTGATCAATCTGGCCCTAGGCCTGATCGACATACCGATCGTCACCTTTGTGGTCGCCAGCTTCCTCGGCATCCTGCCGGTCTCTTTGATCTTCGCGAGCCTGGGCTCGGGCCTCAACACAGTGTTCCACAGGGGAGGCCGGGTCGATCCGCACATCATCCTTCAGCCGCGCTTCATCCTGCCCCTGGTCGGCCTGGCGGTTCTGTCCCTCGGCCCCATCCTCTATCGGCGTCTGCGCCCCCGGCCTCCGTCCTGATCGGCGCTACGCCGCGTTGCCCAACCGCGCCGCGTGAAGTAACGGGAAGCCATGGCGGACGCTGCCGATTCCGCGCCTGAAAGGCCAAGGCCGCCGTTCCGACATGGCGGCGGCGAGCCGGACGTGCGGCCCTATGCCCGGCGCCTGTTCTGGCCCGGCGGCCTTTCCTCGCGCCTATTGGTGCTCACAATCCTGATCGTCACCCTGGGCGGCATACTGGTGCTGCCCTGGTCCCTGGCCCAGTTCGAGGAGAACTGGCTGGAGGATCGGATCCGGCTGGCCGAGACCGCCTCCCTGGCCGTCGACGCTTCTCCCAACCAGGTGGTCAGCAACCGGCTCACCGACCAGCTGCTTAATGGGGCCGACGTGCTATCCATCGCCGTGCAGAGCGAAGGCGTCCGTCGCCTGGTGCTGGCGCCGCCGCGTTTCCCGCGCACCCCCTATCTGGTGGACCTGCGCGGGGGCTTCTCTCCCGATCTGTTGGCCGCGCCGTTCGAGACCCTGTTCAGCGGCAAGGATCGGATGGTGCGGGTGGTGGCCAGGCCCCGCTTCACCCAGGGCGACTTCATCGAGATCGTCACCACCGACGTGCGCCTGCAAAAGGCGCTGCTGGCCTATCTGCTGCGGATATCGGCCATCGCCGTGATCGTCGCCGCCGTGGTCGGGGGGCTGATCTATCTGCTGCTCAACGCCCTATTCGTGCGGCCGATGCAACGGATCACCCAGTCGATGGAACAGTTCCGGGTCGACCCCGAGGACCCCATGGCCCGCCCGCGCCTGTCCGGACGTCGGGACGAGATCGGCCGCGCCGAGGTCGAGCTCGACCGCATGCAGGCCGATCTGCGCGCCGCGCTAAGCTCGCGGGCCAGGCTGGCGGCCCTGGGCGAAGCGGTGGCCAAGATCAACCACGACCTGCGCAACATGCTCACCAGCGCCCAGATGGCGTCCGACCGGCTGGCGCAGTCCGGGGACCCCAAGGTGGCCCAGGCCCTGCCCAGGCTGGAGCGGGCGCTGGACCGGGCGATCCGGCTGGCCTCGGACGTGCTCGCCTATGGCCGCAGCGACGAGGCCGCGCCCAGCTTGGTGCAGGTGCAGCTGGCCGAGGCCGTGGCCGACGCGGCCGAGGACGCTGGTCTGGCGCACCACGGGGTTCGCCTGGCGTCCAAGGTGGGCGCGCGGGCCAGGGTGCTGGCCGACCCCGAACAGCTCAACCGCATCCTGGTCAACCTGCTGCGCAACGCCCGCGAGGCGATCGTCGGCAAACCTGGGGGCGGCGGCCAGGGCCGGATCGAGATCACCTTTGAACGCCGCGACGCCGACAGCCTGGTCCGTATTGCCGACAACGGCCCCGGCGTGCCCGAGCGGGTGCGCGAGCGCCTGTTCCAGCCCTTCTCCGGCACCACCCGCCAGGGCGGCGCCGGCCTGGGCCTGGCGATTTCCCGCGAGCTGGCCCAGGGCCACGGCGGCGACCTGGTGCTGGCCAGCACAGGCGCCGAGGGAACCGTGTTTGAACTGACCCTGCCGAATGAGGCGAAGGATTAGGGCGACCACTCAATTGGCGAAGGGGCTTTGGCATGAAGCTGGGTAGTGCGGCGGCAAACAAATGGGACATTCTTGACGACGCCATCGACATATCGCGGGGCGAGCGCGCGCATCATCCGGTGCGGATAGAGGCGCGGGGCAAGGACGTGATCCTTGATCTCGCGGCCACCGCCATTGTCGTCGTCGACATGCAGGATTTGTTTTGCCGGCTCCGACCGGGCGAGTCCGAGGCGCCAACCGCCCGACCGATCGCGCCGTTGCAGCGCCTGCTGCCGCATCTGCGCGAGCATCAGGTCCCGGTGATCTGGCTTAACTGGGGCAACCGGCCGGACAAGCTCAATCTCGCGCCGGGGGTGCTCCGGTCGTTTCATCGCCAGGGCGGGCCGATCCCGCCGATCCTCGACAAGGACAGCGGCGATGCGGAGATCATCGAGGGACTGATTCCGGAACCGTCCGACATCCGGATCGACAAATACCGCCTCAGCGGATTCTGGGACACAGAGCTCGACAGCGTGCTGCGCAATTTACGAGTGCAGACCCTGCTGTTCGCCGGCGTCAATCTCGACCAATGCGTCTACGCGACACTGATGGATGCGCAGTGCCTGGGCTACGACTGCGTGCTGGTCGAGGATTGCGCCGCGACCCGCTCGCCCTCGTTCTGCACGGAGGCGACCCTCTACAATATCGAGTATGGACTCGGCTTCGTCACCACCTCGGCGGCGCTGCTGGCTGGGCGTCCGGCGTAGGGTCCCCGCGCAATCGGCCCCTCTCCCCCGCGATCTTCGCGAGGGGAGAAGGTCCAAGGCGTCTTAGCCCGCCGTCTTCTCGAACGCGGCGCTGATGGTGATGTCGACCTGGTCGCTGACCATGGGCACAAAGGCCTTCACGCCGAAGTCGCTGCGGTTGATCTTGCCGTGGGCGTCGAAGCCGACGGTGTATTTCTTCGACATCGGGTTGGCGCCGCTGGCGTTGAACTTGGCGAACAGGGTCACCGGCTTGGTGACGCCGTGCAGGGTCAGGTCGCCGGTGATGTCGGCCGTCGTCGGGCCGGTCTTCTTCACCGACTTGGAGACGAAGGTGATGGTCGGGTAGGTTGGCCCATCCAGGAACATCGGGCTTTTCAGCTCTTCGTCCAGCTTGCTGTTGGTGGTGGACACCGACGAGACCGGGATCGAGACCGAGACCTGGTCGGCCGACGCCATCTTCGGATCGAGGGTCAGGCTGCCGGTGACGCCGGCGACGTCGCCCCAATAGGTGGTGAAGCCGAAGTGGGTGACGCTGAACTGCACCCGGGTGTGCGACGGCTCGACCGCATAGGTCCCGCCCTCGACCGTCTTGGGGTCCTCGGAGGCCGCAAGCGCCGAGCCGGCGAGGAGGAGGGCGCCAAGGGCGGCGGCGGTGGCGGCGAAGGGCTTCATGGACGGGTTCTCGTTCTGGTGGACTTCAGACACCTGAAGTAGGGCCGCGCGGCGCCGGCGACAAGGCCACGCCCGTCCTAGAATCCCACGGCGACGCCTTCCCGGCGCGGATCGGCGCCCCCCTGCCAGCCGCCGGGCACGGCCTTGATCCCATGCAGGCCGGAATTCTCGCCAAAGCCGGTGGAGAAGGCCATCCCACGGGCGGCCAGCGCGGCGGTCACCTCAGGCCCCAGCAGCTCCGTCTCGGCGCTGTACTGGTTGCCCCGCGCCACGACGTTCGGGAGGGCGAAGGCCTGTTGCATGGTCAAATGCCAGTCCAGCACCCCCACCAGGGCCTTGACGTTATAGGCCAGGATCGCCGGGCCGCCTGGAGAACCGAGGGCGGCGAAGAAGCGGCCGTCCTTCAGCACGATCACCGGGGACATGGCCGAGCGCGGCCGCTTACCCGGCGCCACCGCATTGGCCGCCAGCGCCCCGTCCGGATCGACAGGGTCGTGGGCAAAGTCGGTGAGCTGGTTGTTGATGAAGAAGCCGTCGACCATCCGTCCCGAGCCGAACAGGCTCTCGACGCTGGTGGTCATAGACAGGACGTCGCCTTGCGCATCGACGATCACCATGTGCGAGGTGCCGCCGGGCTCCTTGGTGGTGTCCACCGCGCGGGGCTGGGCGCCCGGCGGATCGCCGGGCTTGGGCGCCGGGCCAGCCACATCGCCGATCAGCTTGGCGCGGGCGTCGAGGTAGGCCGGACTGAGCAGGCCCTCGGTGGGCACCTTGATGAAGGCCGGATCGCCGACATAGCGGTCGCGGTCGGCGTACATCAGCCGGCTGGCCTGGGCGATCTCGAACCAGGCCTGGGCGTCGCCGGGTCCGCGCTTGGCGATATCGGTCCGCTCAAGCAGGCCCATGGTCTCCAGCAGGGCCGAGCCGCCCGACGGGTCCTGCGGTGTGCAGATGGTATAGATTCGGTAGGGGCGGCACAGAGCGGCGGTCTTCCTCGGCTGATAGGCGGCAAGGTCCTCGGTGGTCAGCGTCCCGGGGATGGGATCCTGATGCACGCGGGCGGCGATGTCGGCCGCGATCTTGCCGGTATAGAAGGCGCGGATTCCCTTGGCGGAGAGCAGACGCAGGGTGGCGGCATAGGCAGGGTTCTTCAGCAGATCGCCGGCCTTGACCTCGGTCCCGTCCGGCTTGCCGAAATAGGCCAGGGCGTCATGCCCCCGGGCCTGGCCCTGTCCGAAGGCCACAAACCCGGCCAGCCGGGGCGAGACGATGAAGCCCTCCTGGGCCATCTGGGTGGCCGTGCCGAACAGGCTGCTCCAGGGCCGCAGGCCATGGTCGTGCTGGGCCAGGGCCAGCATTCCGATCGCGCCGGGGGAGCCGGTGGAGCGGCCGCTCATCACCGCGGTGAAATAGCTGAGCGGCTTGCCATCCGGCCCCATGAACATGTCGGGCCGCGCGCCCTTGGGCGCGGTCTCGCGGCCATCGTAGGCGGTGACCGTATGGGTCTTGGCGTCATAGTAGACCATGAAGGCGCCGCCCCCGAGGCCGGAGCTCTGCGGTTCGACCAGGCCCAGCACCGCCTGCACCGCGACGGCGGCGTCCGCCGCCGAGCCGCCGGCCTTCAGCACCTTGACCCCAGCGGCCACCGCCAGGGGATTGGCCGCCGCGACCATGGCGTGCTTGGCGAACCCTTCCGCGGCCTGCGCAGGCTGCAACGCCACAAAAGACGAGATCACGGCGGCGAGGGCTGGGAGGATGCGACGCATGGAAAACCTTCGGACGGGGACTCAGAACCAAGCCTCACCATAGGCCGCCGGGCGCAGGTTTAAAGCGCTCGTGAGCGCGGCCGCTCGGGGTCGGTTCAATTGGCGATCTCGGGGCTAAAAATAGAGCGGTTGCCGATTGGGAGCCATGAAACCCACACAGCAATTTGACAATCTATCGGCTGTAGAGCGCTAGTCGCGATGCCGACCACCAAACCAGAGGCGATATAGAAATGTCGACGCTGAGGCGGCTCGCCTCGGGAAACCTGGCCACGATGTCGGCGATGTTCGTCAACATCGTCGTCCAACTGGCCCTGCTGCCCGTCTATCTGAAATTCTGGGACACCGAGCGCTACGGCCTGTGGCTGGTGCTGAACACCGCCACCTCCCTGCTCGGCCTGGTGGACACCACCCACCAGGACTTCGTCGGCTATGAATGCATGCAGCGGCCCGCCAGTGATCTGGATGCGCGCAGCCGCATTCTCTCCGACGCCATCCCGGTCATCATCATCATGGGACTGGTGGAGCTGGTGCTGCTGGGCGGAGTGCTGGCCAGCCCACTGGCCGGCCTGCTGTTCCATGCGCCGAAGTCGGCCAGCCTGGTCCAGACCTTCCGCCTGTCTCTGTTCGGCCTGATGGTGGTCTGGGCGGTGTCGCAGAATTTCGCCGGCACGATCGGGCGGGTGCTGGGCTCGGTGGGCCATTTCGCCACCGGCGCCTGGTGGGGGGTCATCATCATGGTCGCCACCAACGGCGTCCCCGCCCTGGCCGTCGCTCTGGGGGCCGGGTTCGGCGGCGCCGCCGCGATGCTCGGCCTGACCATCGTGGCGATCGATCTGCTGATCTACCGGCACTATTTCATCATCATGAAACGGCAGGGACTGGCGATCGGTCGCCCCGATATCCGCGCCGGCTTTGCCCGCTATCGCCGCGCCCTGGTCCTGAGCGTCGCTGCCATCCTGGAATTCATGCAGCAAACCGGCTTTCGCCTGGTGCTGCTGCCCCTGCTGGGGGTGGTGCGGCTGGTGCAGTTCTCGACCCTGCGCACCGTCGCCAATGTGGCCCAGCAGGGGGTCGGCACCTTGGTGAACCCCACCGTGCCCGAACTCATGCGCTTTATCGCCAATCGGGACGACGACAAGAGCACGGCGGTGCTGGTGGGGATGACCTACGCCACCGTCATCATCATCTGCCCTGGCCTGATCGTGCTGCAGTTGATCGCCCAGGTGCTGTTCACCACCTGGACCCTGCACAAGGTGCCCTTTGACGGCGCGGCGTTCGGGGTGCTGTCCGCCACGGTGCTGGTGTTCGGCCTGTCCCAGCCCAGCCGGGCGATCGTGCGCGGCAACAACCTGGTGGTCGCCCAGGCCGGGGTGTCCCTGGCCACCGGGGTAATCCTGGCGGCGACAGCCATCCTCACCACCCGAACCTATGGCGTCCTCGGCGCCGCCTGCGCCCTGCTGCTGGCGGAGGTGGTGCGATCCGGCTCCAATATCGTCATCTCGGCCCGGTGGCTGAAGCGAAGCGGCCTGTCGTTTCCCACTCCGGCCATGGCCAGCGCCGGCCTGTTCGTGGCCATGACCATCGCCACCATATTGGCCATGGCCATGGCGCCGGGGATTAAGATCATCCTGACCCTGACCTATGCGCCCCTATGGGCGGCCATGAACCTGCTGTTCTGGCGGCTGATCCCGCCGGCCTCCCGCGCCCTCATCGCCGGCAATGCCCGTGGTCTTGTCGACCGTGGCCTGAGTTTCCGGCGCCGCGGCGCCGAGAAGCGCCCAGCGGTCTAGTCTTAGTGGCTTTTTCAACCCTGGCGCCTATAGGCTCGATGCGGTTCGGCTGACCGCCTGCCCTTTGTTCTGCTCTGACCGGAGACCCTATGCGGATCGCGACGCACACCTTGTCCTACAATGTCTCGCGATTCATTCCCGGCGTGATCGACAATGCCGGCCCGCACGTGGACAAGATCTTCGTCGCCTATTCCAAGCGCCCCTGGGGCTATAATCCCCACGCCCGCGCCAACTTCACCAATCCGACCAAGATCGAGGAATTCCGGGCGGCCAAATACTACGACAAGATCGAGTTTATCGAGGGCGACTGGGACACCGACGAAGGCATGCGCAACGCCTGCCTGGAGCGGGCCAAGGCGCAGGGCTTCGACTGGCTGATCGCCCAGGACGCGGACGAATTCTACACCGAGCACTCCTGGCGGCAGATCCGCCACTTCCTCGAGACGGCGGGCGAGGACGTCAAACACGTCAAGACCACCTGGTACAACTACTGGAAAACGGCGCAGTACCTGCTCACCTACAATCACAGAGGCATCAAGGACACGATGGCGACCTTCGCCATTCGATGCCATCCCGAAATCCACTTCGCCAGGTCCCGCGAGCCGAACGTCACGGGTCGGACGGTGCTCGACACGCCGGCCCACCATTTCGGCTGGGCGCTGAGCGACGAGGAGATGCTGATCAAGGTGCAGACCTGGATGCACACCACCCAATTCGACCCCATGGCCTGGTACAAGATGAAGTGGCTGGGCTGGAACGAGCACACCCGCAACCTGGACCCGGTGAACCCGACCTTTTGGCGCCAGGCGGTACGGACGCCGTTCGAGCTGCCTGACTTCGCACAACAGTATGCGCCGAGCCTGGAGGGACACACCGTCCCGCCCCTGAGCGACTATGCCGCGAACATCGCCTACGACCTGAAGCATAGCGTGCTGGCGCGGGCGCGATATCTCCGCAAGAGCCTGCGGGGCGACAATGGATGGTCGCGTTAGGCGCCACGCACGAGGTAGGTGCGCCAGGGCTTTGATGGCGCCAGTTTGAACGACATTGGGGATTTGATGACGGGTTCAGCTAACAAAAAGGTCGCGCTGGTGACCGGGGTGACCGGCCAGGACGGCGCCTATCTTTCCGAGCTGCTGCTGGAAAAGGGCTATGAGGTCCACGGCATCAAGCGGCGCTCGTCGTCGTTCAATACCGGGCGAATCGAGCACCTGTATCAGGACCCGCACGAGGGCGAGCCCAAATACGTCCTGCACTTCGGCGACCTCACCGACAGCACCAACCTGATCCGCATCATGCAGTTGGTGCAGCCCGACGAGATCTACAACCTGGCCGCCCAGAGCCATGTCCAGGTGAGTTTCGAGACCCCGGAATATACCGCCAACGCCGACGCGGTTGGAACGCTCCGCCTGCTGGAGGCGATCAGAATTCTTGGCCTGGAAAAGAAGAGCCGCTTCTATCAGGCGTCCACCTCGGAGCTGTACGGCAAGGTCCAGGCGGTGCCACAGGACGAGAACACCCCCTTCTATCCCCGCAGCCCCTATGCGGTCGCCAAGCTCTATGCCTATTGGATGGTGGTCAACTATCGCGAGGCCTACGGGCTTCACGCCTCGAACGGCATTCTGTTCAATCACGAGAGCCCCCTGCGCGGGGAGACCTTCGTCACCCGCAAGATCACCCGGGCCGTGGCCGCCATCCACCACGGCTTTCAGGACAAGCTGTACCTGGGCAACATGGACGCCCGCCGCGACTGGGGGCACGCCCGGGAATATGTGCAGGGCATGTGGCTGATGCTGCAGCAGGACGAGCCGGACGACTATGTGCTGGCGACCGGCGAAACCACCATGGTGCGCGACTTCGTCACCCACGCCTTCGCCCAGACCGGGGTGACGATCGACTGGCGCGGCTCGGGCGTCGACGAAACGGGGGTCGACGCCAAGACAGGGCGTATCCTGGTCGAGGTCGACCGCCGCTATTTCCGTCCCACCGAAGTCGATCTGCTGATCGGTAATCCTGCCAAGGCGCGCACCAAGCTGGGGTGGACGCACACCACCAGTTGGCAGGCGCTTTGCGAGGAGATGATCCAGGCGGACATGGTCGCCGTGGCCGAAGAGCGCCGCCGCCATGGTGAGTGAGATCGGGGCGGGTGAGGTCGTCTATCCGCTGAACGGCCGCCGGGTCTGGGTCGCCGGACATCGCGGGATGGTGGGCTCCGCCATCGTGCGACGGCTGGCCACGGAGGGCTGCGAGGTGATCACCGCCGATCGGCGCGAGGTCGACCTTGAGCGGCAGGACCAGGTCGAGAACTGGATGGCCAAGGCCAAGCCGGACGCCATCTTCCTGGCAGCCGCCAAGGTCGGCGGCATCCTGGCCAACGACAGCTTTCCCGCCGACTTCCTCTACGCCAACTTGATGATCGAGGCGAACATCATCCAGGCCGCCCATAAGACGGGGACGAGCAAGCTGCTGTTCCTGGGCTCAAGCTGCATCTACCCCAAGCTGGCGCCACAGCCGATCACCGAAGACTCCCTGCTGACCGGGCCGCTGGAGCCCACCAACGAATGGTATGCGATCGCCAAGATCGCCGGCATCAAGCTGGCCCAGGCCTATCGCAAGCAGTTCGACAGCGACTTCATCTCGGCCATGCCGACCAACCTCTATGGTCCGAACGACAATTTCGATCTGAACTCCAGCCACGTGCTGCCGGCGCTGATCCGCAAGGCGCATGAGGCCAAGGTCGCGGGCCAATCGACCCTGACCATCTGGGGATCGGGAACCCCGCGTCGGGAATTTCTGCATGCGGACGATTGCGCCGACGCCCTGGTCTTTCTGATGAAGACCTATTCCGGCCACGACCATGTCAATGTCGGCTCCGGCGAGGACATCGCCATCGCCGATCTCGCGGCGCTGGTGTGCGAGGTGGTGGGGTTGAAGGCTGAGATCGTCCGGGATGCGTCCAAGCCCGACGGCACGCCGCGCAAGCTGATGGATAATGGCCGACTGAAGGCGCTGGGCTGGACGGCGAAGATCGGATTGCGGCAGGGGATCGCCGACGCCTACCGCGCCTTTCTCGCCCACCCCCCCGCAATGGCCCTCTAGCGCGAACGCCGATCCATGGCTGAGCCGCTGGACGAGGTCCTGATCCTAACCCGCCACTATGCGCCGGAGCCCACGGGCAGCGCGCCGGTGATGCAGCAGATCGCCGAATGGTTGGCGGGGCACGCCGCCCGTGTACGGCTGGTGACCGTCAGGCCAAACTATCCGGGCGACGCCGTGTTCGAGGGCTATGCCGCCGGCGAACGGGATCATGCCGTGGAGGCCGGCGTCGAGGTCTTGCGCCTGAGCACCCATCCGGCCGGAGGAGGCGGGCTGCTGGCGCGGTTTGGCCCGGAGCTGCGGTTCATGCTCGACCTCTGCTGGGGGCGGTTGACCGGCAAGATCGCGGCCAGCCGGCACGTGGTGTCGCTGTGTCCATCCATTCTGACGACCTTGGGCGCCACCCTGCTGGTCCGCCCCGGCGGACGGCATGTGGCGATCGTTCACGACATTCAGTCGGGGCTGGGCTCGGCCCTGGGCTCGGCCGCCCTTCGCGCCATCATGCCGATCCTACGGGCCGTCGAGCAGTTTGCCCTGAATCGGACCGACCAGATCGTTGTCCTGTCCGAGGAGATGCGGGATGGCCTGATCGGCATCGGAGTGCGCCGGCCGATCGCCATCCTGCCGCCCAGCGTGGACACCAAATCCATCGTGCCGATCGCGCGGGATCCCACGGCGCCGCCGACCCTGCTCTATAGCGGTAACCTTGGCCGCAAGCAGGGCCTGGAACAGTTGCTGGATCTTGGCGAAGAATTGCTGCGCCGGGGCTCGACCGCCCTGATCGTGATCCGGGGTGACGGGGCTATCCGCGCGGCCCTGCAGGCGGAGGCGGAGCGCCGCAGCCTCGGCAATGTGATCTTCATGTCGCTCGCGCCCAAGTCAGAGCTTGCCCAGGCGCTGTCCGAGGCCGACGTCCACCTTGTGCCGCAGATCGCCGACGGCGGCGGCTTTGCGGTTCCCAGCAAGGTGTTCGCGATCATGGCGGCGGGACGGCCCTTCGTCGCCACGGCGGACCCGGCGTCGTCGCTTGGTCGGCTGGCCGAGGAGTCTGGCGCCTTCCTTTGCGCACCACCTCAGGCGCCTGGTCTGTTGGCCGACCGGGTCGAGGCCCTGCTGTCCGACTCCGAGTTCAGGCAGGATCTGGGACGCCGCGGCCGCGACTATGCAGTGCGGGAAGTGGATACCGACGTTGTCATGCAGCGTTTCGCCAGGCTGCTAAGCCCCGAACGCTAGCGGCTTAGCGCCTGGCCATGCGATAGCCGAGGCCCAGCAGCAGGCTGAGGAAGAGGGTCATCGACGGAACCTCGAGGGGAAAGTCGGTGGCGCCGTGCAGCAGGAAGACGCCGAGGACGGACAATATCCCCAGCAGCCACAGGCGGACGCGCTGGCGCTCCGTCAGGCCACGGATGATGCGGACGGCGATCAGGGCGACGGTGATGAACATCGGCGCCGCGCCCAGCACGCCCGCCTCCTCCAACCATTGAATGTAGACATTGTGGGTGGCCCCAAGACCGTAGAGCTCGTCCCTGTTGGCGTCGTTCATCATCATGTCGTTCACGTGCGCGAACGTGCCCAGGCCGTAGCCCTGCCAGGGGGAGGCCAGGAAGGCGGTCCAGTGGGCGGCGAGCACCGCTTCCCGCGACGCGGCGTCCTCGTGAAACGAGGTGATCCGCGCGCCGGCTGCGCCCAGGTTCAGGGCGACGGAAGCGATCACCAGGCCGACGACGATCACCAGCATGCCGATCAGGGGCGCAGCCAGGGCTCCCTTTTTCGCGCCCAGGACGGCGCGCACCCCGAGGAAGACCACCACCCCAGCCAGGGTCGCCGCCATCCCACTTCGGGACAGGGTCAGGACGATGCAGGTAAGCGCCACCCCGAGGCCGATCAAAGGGATGGCCGCCGTCTGAAGCAGTTCCTCCAGATGCCGCCATTGCAACCCGCCCGTCCATCGCTCGCGCAGACGCTCCAGCCGGCGCGTGAGGTCGGCGACATTGAGCACGACCAGGGCGCCGAACAGGGTGGCGGCGATGTTGGCGCTGGACAAGGACCCGGCCAGCCGGTTCGGATCGAGGCGCCTGGCCTCGCCAAACAGCAGGGTGCGGTTGGTCTCGAAGTCGAAGAAGGCCCAGACGCTGTAGGCCATTCCGGCGAGCAGCAGGCCCTGGATCAGCTGTTTGGCCCGGTCGTCGTCGCCGCCGAAGCTAACGCCGACCAGAAAGGCGGCGGCCAGGCCAAGCAGTTTGAACAGTTCAATCCGGGTCGCATAGGGATCGATGGTCACCGTCCTGATGGCGCCGGGGGCCATCGACCAGATCGGATGGGGCTCGAACATCGGCGTCATCGACAGGACGCCGGCCAGGATCACCAGCCCGAACGCCCCGCCGACCCAGGCAAGCGGCGTGCGTTCGATGGAGCTGCGCGCCCACGACTGGGTGAGGACCAGAGGCAGCGCCAGCAGCCAGGCGATCGAAAAGACCATGGCCAGATCGTTGCGGTTGGCGCCGAACAGCAGCTGGCCCGCATAGGCGAGGATCACCACCAGCGCCACGCTCACCGAAAGCTGCAGCTTCGGGCGCGCCTTGCGGCTCCGGGACTCGCGGCTCCGGGACTCTGAGCGAGACTTGGCTATTGGGCGTAATATTTTCTGTAGGAGCGGTAGTAGTAGCCAGCGTCACCGTAGCCGTACTTCGCCTGTTCGCGGGCGTCCACCAGGGTCAGGGCGACACCGGCGATATCGGCGCCTACCGAAGTGAGCATGGCGAAGGCCGCTTCGACAGCCTTGCGCGGCACCCGACGCCATTGCACCAGGAAGACCACCACATCGGCCTTGGGCGCCAGGATCCGGGTATCCGACACCGGGATGACCGGCGCGGTGTCCAGCAGCACGATGTCATAACGCAGACGCAGCTCGGCCAGCAGCCGGTCCATCGCACTGGACCCGAACAGGTCCTTGGGCGTGTAGACAGACTTGGCCAGGGGCAGGAAGTGGGCGCCGGAGGGCTTGTCGAGGAAGATGGCCTCGTCCAGCGTCGCCACGCCCTGCAGCACCTCGATGAGGCCAACCGTCGGCTCGATGTCGAGCATGCGGTTGATGTTTCGGCGGCGAAGGTCGCAGTCGACGACGATGGTCTTGGCGCCGGACATGGCCATGGACCGACCGAGACAGAAGGTGGTGGTGGTCTTGCCTTCGCCCGGCAGGGAGGAAGTCAGGATGGCGACCTTGACCGGGGTGTCGACCTTGGAAAACAGGATAGACGCCCGCAGGTTGCGGAAGGACTCGGCGAAGGCTGAAAGAGGCTTTTCGATGATGTAGCGGCCGGGCGGGATACCGGAGGCCTTGCCGTCGGTGGTGGAGTCCAGCGACGGAATGGCGCCGAGGTGGGGCACGCCGAGAATCCGTTCCACGTCTTCCGACGTCGCCAGGCCGCTATCCAGGGCCTCCATCAGCAGTACCGCGCCCACCCCGCCGATCAAGCCAAGGATGATGCCGATGATGAAGTTCAGCGGCACGTTCGGGAAACTGGGCTTGGTGGGGATTTTGGCGCGGGAGACCACCCGGGCGTCCGACTGCTCGGAGCCTTGATCGGTGGAGGTCTCCTTGGCCCGGTTCAGCAGGCTGTTGTAGAGGGTGGAGGCTGCATCGGCCTTGCGCTGCAGGTCTGCCAGTTCGACGCTGGACTGGTTGTTGCCGGCCAGGGTGCCCTTGGTCCGCTGCAGGCTGGATTCGATGGAACCGGTGCGCTGACGAGCGATCTGGTCTTCGGACTGCAGGCTTCCCATCACCCGCACAAGCTCCTGCTTGATCTGCGTGTCGATGTCGGCGAGCTGGCGCTGGACCTTGATGACGTCGGGGTGTTTGGGTCCGTATTTGGTTTCCAGGTCCGCCGCTTGCTGGCTGACCTGCGCCCGCTGGGCGCGCAGGTTCTTGATGACGTCGGAGTTCATCGCCCCGGCGAAATCCTCGCCGGTGGCGCCGCCGGCCAGGGATTGCTGGGCGGTGTGGACCCGGGCGTCCTGCTCGGCCTGTTCAGCCTGGGCCGTGGCGAGTTGGCTGTTGAGCTGGGAGATTTCCTGCTCGGTCAGGGTGGAGTTTTCCGTGGCCAGAAGGCCGTGGCTGGACTTGTAGGACGCCACGGCGGATTCCGCCGCCTGCACCTGCGGCTCCAGTTCGGCCAGCCGCTCGTTCAGCCACTGGGTGGCTTGTTGGGTCGCGTCGTACTTGGCTTCCAACTGTTCGAGCAGATAGCGGTCGGCAAAGGTGTTGGCGATCAGCGCCGCCTTGGCCGGATCGCGCGACTGGAACTGGATGTTGATGACGTAGGTCAGGCCCGAGCGCCGGACTTCCAGTCCCTTGAGGACATGGTCGACCACGGATTCATGCAGCTTTTGCGCGCGCAGGGCGTCGGCGTTGGCCTTGGCCTGAGGCGAGGCCGCCGGCTCCGCCGCGTGCACCATGTTCTTGATGGCGTCGACCGGCGCGCCCAGGGCGGCGCGGATCGGATTGGGTTTTTGCAGGGTGTTGTTGAATTCCGGATCCTGCTCCAGCTTCAGCGTGTTCACCACGCGTTCGGCGAGGGATCGGGATTTCAGGATCTCGACCTCGGTGTCGACCACGCCGGTGTCGTCGGGCAGGTCGGACAGCACGGCCTGGATGTTGTCGACCGAATGCTTGCGCGTATCGATCATCACATTGGCGGTGGCGGTGAAGCGCGGCGTCTGCTGCAGGGTAACCAGCAGCACCGCCGCGACGATGACCACGGCCACGGCGATGAACAGACGCGAGCGGCGGCGGAAGGTGGCAAGAACTTGGTTAAGATCGCCGGCCTCCCGGCCGCCCTCCAGCTTGGCCGAGGGCGTCAGGGTAAAGTTACCGGCGTTCATGAGTTCACTCTAGAGGTTCTCAGCGCCAGCATGGACGCCCTGAAGTTGGCGTCAGAACTGCAGCTGGCTGGAAATGGAGACGCGGTTGTCTTTGAAAGCTGAACCACGGTTAGCTCCAGTCGAATCTACATCGGTATAGGCGTAGCCCGCCGTCAAGCCGACGTGCCGGTTCAACAGCCAATTGACTGAAAGGCCGGCGCCCCATCGGCTGTCGGTGCGGCTGATGCCCTTATACTGATCTTCTCCTGTCAAAATATTACCGCTGACGATGACATTTCTAAAGAGCTCATGATCGACCTGCGCCGTGGCGTCCGTGGTCAGGAAACCGGCCGAGCCGAGGATCAGAGAATCGTTGACCGTCCGCAGCACCGTGACGGTCGCCGTCGTCAGTTCGGACGGGAACCATTGCACCTTGGTGCGGGTCGACAGGCCCTTGATATCGCCGAGGTTGGCCGCATAGGTCTGGTCCAGATAGCCGATTTCGACGTCACCGCGAAGCAGGTGGCTGATATCGAAATTGACGCCGCCGCCGATGTCATAGCCGTGCGAGTTCTGGTCGAAGACCGGGCTCTCGTTGTATTGACGATCATTATAGACCGCCTCGACGAACAGCGCCGTGTCCGGGCTGATAGCGTACTCGGCCTTGCCCGTGCCGGCGTTGACCGTGTGGTTGAAGATGGTCTCGGGCACCGGGACGCCAGCGGCGGTCTCGGCGTTCTGATACTGATAATCTTGGAAGTCGTATCGCGCCGAGAGGCGGATACGATTGAATTCGTGGGCGATTTCCGCGTTAAGGGCAGTGAAATCGAATTGGATCCGCTTAACGGTGTCGCCGGCCGTCGCCGCCCCGCGCGGGGCGACATAGTGGCCATAGTCGGCGCCCGCGGTGATGGTGGTGGTCGAACCGAGATCGACCCGACCGCTCAGGCCAGCGCCATATTGGGTGGCGTCTTCGTTCGGGTGATCGCCATAGATGTCCTGGGACAGGCGGACATAGCCGGCGAGGCTGTCGCGAGACCAAGTCGACTTGAAGTTGGCCTGCGGCGCGAGGGTAAGAATCTCATCGCCCCGAGGCCCCTTCAATCCCGCGGGGACCGCGGCATCGCTGGGCAGGGCGTAGATGTTGTCGTCATAGGTCGCGATCACGGCCATCGACGGATAGACCATGAAGCCGCCGGCGTGGATGCCCATCGCCTGATAATCAGGCCGGGGCCGATCGAGCACGGAGACGTTCTGGCCACGATCATAGTCGCTGCCGGAAAAAACATTGGTCTGGAAGTTGCCGAGCTCGTAGTCGCCCGTCTCGAAGGTCTGGGCGGAGGCTTCACTATGCCAGGCGAAGCCGAGCGGCGCCGCCATCAGCACGCCGGTCATGAGCTGACCTATGAAACGGATTTTCATCTTATTACCCCACCGCCACCAAAGAAGACGAACGCCCGCGACAGCACTATTGGCCGTCGCGTCCCCGCGTTTCCCCCGGTCTGTTTTGGTCACCGCCGACGATCACGCCGGCGGCGCGATTACGTTGTTTTTTACGGCGCTACGTAGCCCGAGCTGCCGGAGCTGCCCGTGACCAGGGCGCCGATCGGCGATCCGCCGCCGACGCCACCCGCTTGCGGGCTGCCATTGCCACTGCCAGATTCCAGCGACGCGACAGCGACGCTGGCGTTGGAGCCGGAGGCTTCGGCCGTCTCGACGACTTTAAGCGCGGCGCCATTAACGTCGGCCGAGAAGCCGTCCAAGCCGATGGCGGTGTTAATGGCCCCTTCAATCGTGAGCACCGACGAGCCTGCCGGCAGCGCGTTGATCGCGGCCTCGATATCGCTAACCAATTTCGTGACCTGGGTCGGATCGATGGCCGACGTGTCCGCCATGGCCGGAACCGCCATGACGCCCATCGTGGTCGTCAAGGCGAGCGAAAGAAAAGCAGCTTTCAGAGGCTTCATACCCCAACTCCCATTGTTTGAATTAACAGAAACCCTGCAAGGGCCATACCAGAGCACCCGATCTATAGCAACTTTTCGCCGCTAAAAGAAACGCTCGCCGATACGAATCGTATCGCCGGGCTCCACAGGTGTTGAGGTTGTAAGCTGATATTGCTGTTCTTGCGTAGAATTTGCGCGTCGGATGTACACCTTGTGGGTGTCGGCGCGGTAGGTGAAACCATTAGCAGTGGCCACGGCGTTCAGGACCGTCAGACCATTTGTATACGGATACTCTCCCGGCTTCATCACTTCGCCCAGAATAAAGAAGGGACGATACTCCAGCACCTCAATGCTCACACGGGGCTGCTTAAGGAAGCCGTCGCTCAGCGCGGCTTCGAGTTCCTTCTCCAGTTGGCCCACGGTCAGGCCGCCGGCGGTGACGTCGCCCACCAGCGGAAAGGATATCTTCCCCGCCCCACCGGGCACGAGATATTCGCCGGTCAGCGATTCCTCGCCGAACACGATAATCCGAACCTTGTCGCCGGCGCCGAGACGGTAACCTTGATCAGCGACGGGGGTGGCCGAGGGCGCGATCGGTTCGACCGCCTGTGCCGGAGCGGGACTCTGCGGCGTTTGCGCACTCGCGATTCCGCCCCCCAGGGCGAAAATGACGAACAGGGATACTAGCCAGCGTGTCATTCAAAACCACCCATTGCGCCGCAGCCATCCGCTTGACACGCACACCTGGAGTGTTCAAGCGAAAAGTGACCCGTTATGGACCTAGATGTATGCGTGCGTGTTTTCTATATCTGTAAACAAATACGCGAATATTAACGTTAGACAGTCACCCGTAGAGAGACGCCATGACAGTTAAGACTTGGGCGATAGGCGTTTCATCCGCCTTGCTCGCGGCCTACGGCGCGGGCCTGTTCTATGAGGGCTATGTCGCCGATCACTATTCCGGCGCCCTGACATTCCCCTTCGTCGACCGCGCCGCGGCCGAGCGGGCCTATGGCGCCCTGCCGCAGACCGCCCCCCTTGCCAGCCGCGAGGCCGCGGCGGCGCGATTGCTGAAGGCCGACCCGGCCAGCGCGCGTAGCTGGGCGCTGGCCAGCTATATGGACTGGCTGGAGCATGGCCGCCACTTGACGCCGGCCGGCGTCGCCGCCCTGGACCGATCCTACACCATGAGCCCGTTCGACCACTACGCCGGGCCGTGGCGGATCAACTTCGCCCTGGAAAACTGGGACGTTCTGAGCCGCGACCAGCGGGGAATGGTCATGGCGGAAACCAACTGGCTGTTTCAACATGACACAGGGGATGCCGCGGATCTGAAGGCGCGGCTTAAGACGATCCACAACCCGGTCGGGCAGGCTATCGCCAAGCTGGAACTGGTTCTGGCGCCGTAGCGGCGCCGGTCGCGCGGCCTCAATAAGACCCCTTGGCCAGGAACACCGCCGGAACCGTCAGAAGCAGAATCTTGACGTCCCACGACAGGCATTTGCTGCGCGCATAGACCGCGTCCATCGCCACCCGGCGGCGGTAGGACACGTCGTTGCGGCCGCTCACCTGCCAAAGGC
>Ga0302314_10006600_pt1 | contig 20968 bp, 14 predicted proteins | sample III_Palsa_N2_3_FD_200533 | JGI IMG/M metagenome (GOLD analysis project Ga0302314, IMG submission 200533) | Peat permafrost microbial communities from Stordalen Mire near Abisko, Sweden - III_Palsa_N2_3 | ecosystem: Environmental > Terrestrial > Soil > Palsa > Peat permafrost | place: Sweden... | reverse complement strand
CCGTGGTGCAGGGCACCGCGTTCGGCCTGGCGCCGTATTTCCGTATTTCCTACGCGACCTCGACGGAAATCCTGACCGACGCCTGCACGCGCATCCAGCGCTTCTGCGCCTCGCTGGTCTAAGCCTTATGCGGCCTCCCGCCGCGCACACCGAACGGTGATTTGCCCGGCGGGGGGTGCCGACCTATCTGTTTGGTTCTGGATAGATCGGTCGAGGGTGTCAGGATGTTGATCAAGCGCAAGCGCGGCTGGGAAATGCCGGAACGGGACGCGACGCCGGAGGCGGTGTTCCTCGACCGTCGCAGCCTGCTGAAGGGCGCTGCCGCTGGCGGTATCCTGGCCTCCGCCGGGCTATTGAACATCCGACGCGCCGAGGCGGCGGGCGAACCCGATCCCTCAGTGTCGCTCTATCCGGCCAAACCCAACCCGGCCTATGCGCTCGACCGGCCGGTGACGGCGGAGAAGTTGTCGACCGGCTACAACAACTTCTATGAATTCGGCACCGACAAGGACATCGTCGATCGGTCCCAGGCGCTCAAGATCCGGCCCTGGACCATCAAGCTCGACGGGCTGGTCGAGCAGGAGCAGACGCTCGGCATCGACGATCTGTTCAAACAAGTGCAGTTCGAAGAGCGACTCTATCGCCACCGCTGCGTCGAGGCCTGGTCGATGGCGGTGCCCTGGACCGGGTTTCCGTTGAAGGCGCTGGTCGATCTCGCCAAGCCGACCTCGGCCGCCAAATATCTGCGCATGGAGACGTTCGAGGATTCCTCGGTGGCGCCGGGCCAGAAGCAGTTCTGGTATCCCTGGCCCTATGTCGAAGGCCTGACCATGGCCGAGGCGACGAACGAGCTGGCCTTCATGGTCACCGGCATCTACGGCAAGCCGCTGCCGACCCAGAACGGCGCGCCGCTGCGCCTGGCGACCCCGTGGAAATACGGCTTCAAGTCGGTCAAGTCGATCGTCCGCTTCAGCTTCGTCGCAGAGCGGCCGAAGACCATGTGGCAGACCCTTGCCGCCGACGAATACGGCTTCTGGGCCAACGTCAATCCGGACGTGCCGCACCCGCGCTGGAGCCAGGCGACCGAACGCTTCCTGGGCCAGAGCGGCCGCCGACCCACGCTGCTGTTCAACGGCTATGGCGACCAGGTTGCCGGGCTGTACAAGGGGTTGGAGGGCGAGAAGCTTTATATGTAGCGGGCATCACCGTGCGGCTTTGAAGGGATGCTCAGCCCGCTTCGGGACGATTGATGAATCGGAATTGGTCTCCAGCCATACGGTGGCCCAAAAGCCTGCCAACACAGATCGCAATCGCCAAGGCGCTCAGGATGAGTCGCCTGGTTGAACGATGACGTGTTGCTGCGTCACAATGCAAAAGAGTAAACACCGTTACGGGCGCTTGAATCGCCAAGATCATTAGATATCGCTGAAGTGTTAGGCCGTGCTCGTATGGTGGCCAAGCCGGATCTTCAGTAGAACCGCCGCACCAGCACCAGATTGAACAGCGCCGAGGCGATGCCGCAAGCGCAGATCACGCCGGCGAGCGGCACGGCGGTGCCGTTGGCGAGCGAGCCGACGGCGGAGCCGGCGATGGCGCCGAACACGAATTGCAGCGCGCCGGTCAGCGCCGAGGCGGAGCCCGCGATCTCGGGCAGGATCGACATGCCGCCGGCCATGGCGTTGGCGGCGATCATGCCGGTCAGCGCCATGAACAGGAACAGCGTGCTGGCGATGGTGACGAGCCCGCCGATGCCGGTGATGGCGAAGCCCAGCAGCGCCAGCCCGACGATCGCCGCCAGCAGGCAGCCCATGCGCAGCACCCGGTCGGTGCCGAACCGCAGCACGACCCGGCTGTTGACCGTGTTCACGATGATCATGCCGACGATATTGACGCCGAACAGATAGCCGTAATTTTCCGGCCGAACCCCGAACAGCTCGATATAGACGAACGGCGTGCCCGACACGTAGGCGAACATGCCGCCATAGATGAACGACGACGACAGTGCGTAGCCCAGATAGCGGCGGTCGGCCAGCAGCCGGACATAGGCATAGACCATGCCGCCGATCCGGGCCGGCCGGCGTCGCCCGACCGGCAGGGTTTCGGGCAGGCTGACGAGCCCGGCGAAGGCGACGACGACGAAGCAGGCCTGGACCCAGAAGATCGTGCGCCAGGTGCCGAGCAGCAGGATATGGCCACCGATCAGCGGCGCCACCATCGGCGCCACGCCCATGACCAGCATCATGAGCGAGAGCACGCTGGCCGCCCGGTCGCGGCCGAACACGTCGCGCACCATGGCGCGTGCCAGCACCGGTCCGGCACAGGCGCCCAAAGCCTGGACGAAGCGCCAGACCGCCAGATGGCCGATATCGTTGGTCAGGCTGCACCCGATGCAGCCGATGCCGTAGAGCAGGATGCCGGCGGCGACCGGCCGGCGCCGGCCGAGCCAGTCGGCGAGCGCGCCCCAGACGATCTGGCCGACGCCGAAACCCAGGAAGAAGGCCGACAGCGACCATTGCACCTTGTCCTGGCCGACGTTGAACGCCAGGCCGATCGCCGGCAAGGCCGGCAGGTACATGTCGATCGCCATCGGACCGAAGCACATCAGCACGCCAAGCGCCGCGATGAACAGCGGGCCGGGGCTCGCAGGACGCACGTCAGTGTCGAGGCCTGCCAACATGGGTCGATCCGAATGCCATTAGCTTGCTAACCATTCCAGCGTCGGGAAACTCGGGATCCGGCACAAGCGGCCTTGTTGGATGGCTGCCCTGAATTCATCGGGCCAATGCAGCCGCCGCGCCCGCTTGCCCCCGATCGCAATCCCGGTCAAATCTCGGCACGCAATCCATCCAAGGAGATTCACAAATGGCGAAGCTCACGCGCATCGGTGTCGGCCCCCGGCTTTGCGAGGCGGTCATCCATGGCGACATGATCTATCTGTCGGGTCAGGTCGCCGACAAGGCGGCCGGCCAGTCGGTCGCGGCCCAGACGGCGGATATCCTGGACCAGATCGACCGGATCCTCGCCGGTGCCGGGACCGACAAGACCAAGATCATCGAGGCGACGATCTGGATCGCCGACATTGCGACATTCGCCGAGATGAATTCGGTCTGGGACAAGTGGGTGCCACAGGGCGACACGCCGGCCCGCGCCTGCGTCGAGGCGAAGCTCGCCCGGCCGGACCTGACCGTCGAAATCCGCGTCAACGCGGCGCTGTAAGGACTCTCCCGTCATTCCCGCCTTGCGCGGGAATGACGGCTATATTCAGTCGTCCGACGCCTGCATCTGCAGCGCTTCGAGAAAGCGGATGACGCGGGGGATCTCGCCGACCGGCAGTTGGACCGTGCATTCGTCGCCGGACTTCAGCTGGATGCAGAATTCGATCTCGCGACCGTCCTCGATCACGATGCCTCTGTTGATATGTTTGAACCGGCCTAGCATTTTCGACATCGCGCACCTGCCGCGGAAGGGAATTCGCTGAGGTTTGCCCTATCCCGCCGCGTTTGACCAGCGACGGTTAGGACGGCACGCCTGCCACCCACGCCTGGACCATCGACAGCATGACGGCGGCATCGAGCGGCTTGGACAGGTAATCGTCCATCCCGGCCGCGATATAGTGCTCGCGGTCGCCCGCCATGGCGTTGGCGGTCAGCGCGATGATCGGCACGCGGCGGCGATCGTCGGCGAGGTCGCGGATCGCGCGTGTCGCCTGCAGCCCGTCCATGTTCGGCATCTGCGCGTCCATCAGGACCAGATCGTAGTTCCCGCGCTGGATTGCGGCCAGTGCCTCCAGCCCGTCTTCGGCGACATCGACCAGATAGCCCGCCTCTTCCAGCAGGGTCACGACCAGCAGCTGATTGATCTGGTTGTCTTCGGCGACCAGGATCTTGCGGGGCCGATCGTAGCCCGGCGTCGCCGCCTGCGGCTCCGCCAGTGGGGCCCGTTCGGACGGGGCCGCGTCGGTCGTCGGCAGGGTCAGCTCGGCCGTGAAGACGCTGCCCTGGCCGAGTTCGCTCACCACGTCGATGCGGCCGTCCATGCGGTCGATCAGCTGTTTGGAAATGGCGAGACCCAGGCCGGTGCCGCCGAAGCGCCGGGCGACCGAACCGTCGGCCTGCTCGAATTTCCGGAACAGCTTCGCCTTGCCGGCCGCGTCCATGCCGATGCCGGAATCCGCGACCCGGATTCGCAGCCGACTGGCCTTGCCGTCCGCCTCGGCCGAGACCTGGAGCGCCACGAAGCCGCGATCGGTGAATTTCACTGCATTGGACAGCAGGTTCAGGATGATCTGCCGGAGCCGTGTCGGATCGCCCGAGTGGGTCTGCCGCGCGCGCCGATCGACCTCGGCGGTCAGGTTGATGCCCTTGTCGGCGGCCTTGGCCGCCAGCAGTTCGATGCAATCCGCGACGATGGCGGCGAAGCCGAACGGCACGATCTCCAGCGTGAGCTTGCCCGCCTCCAGTTTCGACAGATCCAGGATGTCGTTGATGACCGACAGCAGCGCGTCGGCCGAGATGCGGACCGCGTCGGCATAGCGCCGCTGGTCGGAATCGAGCGGCGTGCCCAGCAACAGGCCGGTCATGCCGATGATGCCGTTCATCGGCGTGCGGATTTCGTGACTCATGTTGGCGAGGAATTCGGACTTCAGCCGGCTCGCCTTTTCCGCCTCCAGCCGTGCCCGCTCCAGCCGCTCCTCGATTGCCTTGTGCTGCGAGATGTCGCGGATGACCGAGACGATCTCGACCAGCGCGCCGGTGCCCGTGTCATGGACCAGCGACATGCGCGCTTCGAGCCAGATGACGGCACCGTCGCGGCGGATCGCGCGCGAGGTGATGACCTTGTCCTCGTCGCCGGCGACGATCGCTGCCATCCGCTGCTCGAAATGATCGCGATCGAGCGGATGGGTGAAGCTCCCGCGCGGCGCATCGACCAAGTCGTGCGGTTCATAGCCCAGCACGATGCGGCAGGATGGCGAGACGTAGCGCCGCTCGCCGGTCGGAGTGCTGCGGATGATCAGGTCGCTGACGCTGTCGGTGAGCGTGCGGAACTGCCGCTCGCTCTCGCGCACCGCCTGCTCGATCGCATGCCGCCGGCTGACGTCGCGCACCAGACCCAGGATCCGCGCTTCGCCGCTCAACGGATCGAGCACGAGGCGCATGTGGCTCTCGACCCAGATGTAATCGCCGGCCTTGCGTCGGGCGCGCAGTTCGACGACCGCACTTTCCGCCCCCACCCTCAATTGCTCGACCGCGGCGGCCAGCAGCGGTTGGTCGTCGGGATGGGCGGCGCCGAACATGTCGGAGCGCATCATCTCTTCGGGCTCATAGCCATAGAGCGTGCGCGAGGCCGGCGAGACGAAGCGCCGGATGCCGTCCAGATCGACCAGGACGATCAGGTCCGAGGAATTGTCGGCCAGCAGCCGATAGCGCGTCTCGCTTTCGAGCGCCGCCTGTTCCGCCAGCCCGCGCCGCCGGAGTTCGAGAGTGGCGAAGATCAGCAGCGCCACGGTCAGCAGTATCGTGAACGCCAGCGCCGCGCCGACGATCTCGGCCTTCTGGCGCCATTCCGCATAGACGGTATCGCGCGCCACGGCGACGGTCAGGATCAGCGGGAACTTGCCGACCTGCTGGTAGGCGGCGATGCGCTCGACACCGTCGGTGATCGCCCGGTACTGGATCGAGCCGGTTTTGCTCGCTCCATATTGCCTGAACAGATTGGAGCCGAGCATGCTCCGGCCCCATTCGCCCTCGTTATAGGGTTTGCGGATGATCATCGTCTGGTTTGTGCTGAACAGGGCGGTCGCCCCATTCGGTCCGGTATCGACGCTGTCGAACAAATTCTGGAAGAATGCCAGTTTCAGCGTGCCGACGACGGCGCCGGCAAAGCTGCCGTCCTGACGATTCAGCCGGCGGCTGAGCGCGATTTCCCATTCGTCGGTCTGACGGCTTTTGAACGGCGCGCTGATGAAGAGCCCGGCGTGATCATTGTCGCGCTGGATCCGGAAATAATCGCGATCCTCATAGGTCATGCTGCGGGGATCGAGCGATTTGGAATCGATCAGCGTTTCGCCCCGCGCGCCCAGCACCAGGACCGAGCCCAGAAATTGCGCCGACGCGGCCCGGTCGAACAGGATCTGGTCGCGCAGCGCGGGGCTGACCGTCCTGACTTCGTCGAACTTCAGCCCCTCGATCACGCCCTGCAGCGACAGATCGTAGCTCTCGAGGTTGCGGTCGACGTCATGGGCGAGGGCGGACGTCAGGTTCTGCGCGTTCTGGACCGCGCGCTCGAGCGCCGCCTGCCGCGCATCCCACAGCGACCAGCCGACCACGCCGGTGACGCAGGCGACCATCAGACACGCACCGACGATCAGCGCGCGCGACTGCTGCGCGCCGGATCGTCGGACGGTCCGCGTCGGCGGCCGTGGGGTGGCCTCGGTCGTTGGCAATGCGGCTCCTCGGTCGCGAATCCGACGACGATCCGCCAAAGCTGCTAACGGATCCTTCATATTGGAAGATCGCAGCGGATTTTGTCGCGAACCGGCGGCCTTTCCGTCCGGCTTCATGATCTGCGTTAGCTAATGCCGGTCCGACCGGGTAAGCTGGCCAGCTCATTTTGAGCCAAGGCGACCATCACCATGAAAACTCTGATCACCGTCGGCCAGGCCTATCGTCCCACGGGCATCAGTGCGACCAGCCGCTCCGCCTCCTGGGTCATCGCCAATGTCTATACCGGCGTCGACGGCCGGGAATATGCCAAGCTGGTGAATGCCGTCGATGGGACCGATTTCAAGACCATCGGCATCGACGCGCTCGGCGACAGCCGGCTGTTCACGCCCGTCGCCGCTTAAACCCACCCGATGGGCGGCCGGCGGATCATCTGTCTCGGCTGCGCGTTCTGGGACACGATTTTCAAGATCGACGAGATCCCGCGGCACGGCACCAAGGTGCTGGCCGAACAGGTGGTGCAGGCCGCCTCCGGCATGGCGACGGCCGCTGCGGCCACCATCGCCCGACTGGGCGGCGCGGTCGAGCTCTGGACCCGGATCGGCGACGACGCCACCGGCGATGCCTATCTGCACAACCTGGCGAGCGAGCGGGTCGATATCGATCATGTCCGGCGCGTGCCCGGCGGTCGGACCTGGATCTCGGCGATTCTGGTCGATCGGACCGGCGAGCGGCTGGTTGTGCCTTATGCCGATCCGACGCTCGACCCCGATCCCGCCTGGCTGCCGCTGGAGCGCGTCGCCGGCGCCGGCGCCGTGCTGGTCGATATGCGCTGGATCGAGGGCGCCGAGGCCCTGCTGGCGCGGGCCCGGCGCGAGGGCGTGCCGACCGTGCTCGATGCCGATATCGCGCCGTCGGACCTGCTGCGCCGGCTGATCCCGCTGGCCGACCATGTGCTGTTTTCCGAACCGGCGCTGCAATCGCTCGTCCCCGGCGCCGCGACCGGTGAGGCGTTGGACGTCATTGTCCGGGATCTCGACGCGCCGGTGATCGGCGTGACCTGCGGCCCGCGCGGAACCTTGATCCGGCAACGCGGCGATCGGGTCGCGCGGATGGTGCCGTCGATCTCGATCGTGGTGCGTGATACGCTCAATGCCGGCGACGTCTGGCACGGCGCCTATGTCCATGGCTTGGTCGAAGGCTGGCCGGTGACGCGCAGGGTCCGGCTCGCCAATGTCGCCGCCGCGATCAAATGCGAGCGGTTCGGCGGTCGTCTGGGCGCCCCCGGACTCGATGAGGTCATCGCCCGCGCCGGAGAATGAAGCCCCGGGCGCTTCAGGCATTTCAGGATCGTCTCAACGGTGCGCCACCAGATCCTCGCTGGTCCAACCGCCGCCCAGGGCCGCGACCAGGGTCGAGCTTGCGACCAGGCGGTTCTGCTGGACCGTGAGCGCCGCCTGTTGGTTGCTCAGCAAAGCGGTCTGGGCGGTGACGACCGTCGTGTAATCCACGGTGCCGGCGCGATATTCGTTGAGCGCGATGTCGAGCGCGTGCTGGCCCGCGCGCACGGCTTCGGCCTCGGCGGCAGCCTGCTGTTGCAGAATGCGCAGGTCGGACAATTCGTCCTCGACCTGCTGGAACGCGGTCAGCACGGTCTGGCGATAGGTCGCGACGCTGCTGTCGTAGGTGGCTTGGGCCTGGCGGATCTCGGCGCTGCGTTCGCCGCCGTCGAACAGGGTCTCGCTGGCACTGGCGCCGAGCGACCAGATCCGGTTCGCGGCGCGGAACAGCTTACCGATCGGATTGCCCTCGAAGCCATAGTCGGCCGACAGCGAGATGTCGGGGTAATAGGCCGCGACCGCGACGCCGATCAGCGCGTTCTCCTCGGCCATGGTCCGCTCCGCCGCCGCGATGTCCGGCCGGCGTTCGAGCAGGGCCGACGGTAGGCCGGGCGGGGCGACCGGCACGTCGGTCGCCAGCGTGCCGGGCGGCAGGGTCAGGGCCGAGGGCGGCACGCCGGTCAGCACGGCGATGGCATGTTCGAACTGCTGGCGCGTGACCCCGGCGGCGATCAGTTGCGCCTGGGCGCCGGCCAGTTGGGTCTGGGCGGTCGCCACGTCGGACGGCGCCGCCGTGCCGGCGTCATACTGGTTCTGGGTGATGCGCAGCGCCTCCTGGTCGGCCTTGACCGTATCGGCCAGCAACTGGGTCAGCGCATCCTGGCCGCGCAGCTGGAAATAGTCGTTCGCCAGGGTTTCCTGGGCCGACAGCGTGGCATTGGCCAGATCGGCGGCGCTGACCTGGGCGCCGGCCCGGTCGCTTTCGACCTGACGCCGGATGCGGCCCCACAGATCGAGATCCCAGGTTGCCGTGCCCTCGGCGGTATATTGTGTGCGGGCGCCGCTACCGGTGCTGGTCGAACTGGTGGTGCTCCGGCTGCGGGTCACGCCGGCCGAGACGCCGGCGGTCGGATATTCCTGCGAGCGCGCTTCATCGACGATCGCCTCGGCGGCGCGATACTGCGCCTCGAAGCTCTTGATATTCTGGTTCGACAACGCGACTTGGGCTTCGAGCCCGTCCAGCGCCGGGTCGCGATAGATCGACCACCAGGCGCCCTTGGGGATGCCGTCATCGGGCGTGCCCAGCTTCCAGCCCTGCGGCGCGTCGGCCACTTCCTTGAAGCCGGCGCCGGTCGGCGCGTCGGGCCGCTGATAGTCGGGACCGACGGTGCAGCCGGCGAGCAGCAACAGGGCGATCAGAGGGGCTTGTTTCATGTGGCGGGCTCCGCCTGCAGGGCTGGGCGGCGCGTCTGTGGTCGCAGCCGGTCGAGATAGAGATAGACCACGGGGGTCGTGTACAGCGTCAGCATCTGGCTGAAGATCAGGCCGCCGACGATCGAGACGCCGAGCGGCTGGCGCAGTTCGCTGCCGTCGCCATAGGCGAATGCCAGCGGCAGGGCGCCGAGCAGGGCCGCGGCCGTCGTCATCATGATCGGGCGAAAGCGCATCAGGCAGGCCTCCAGGATCGCCGAGCGGCTGTCCAGCCCGCGTACGCGTTCGGCCTCCAGGGCGAAATCGATCATCAGGATGGCGTTCTTCTTCACGATGCCGATCAGCAGGATGACGCCGATCATGGCGATGATGGTGAAATCGATATGGAACAGCATCAGTGCCAGCACCGCGCCGACCCCGGCCGACGGCAGGGTCGACAGGATGGTGATCGGGTGGATGTAGCTCTCATAGAGCACGCCCAGCACGATATAGACGGCGGCCAAGGCGGCCGCGATCAGCGTTTTCTCGTCGTCGAGCGAGGATTGGAACACCTGGGCCGTGCCGGCGAAGCTGCCGATCATGTCGGCCGGCATCTTCAGGGACGCCATCGCCTGGTCGATCGAAGTGCTGGCGTCGCTCAGCGATTTCCCGGCCGGCAGATTGAACGAGATGGTCGTGGCGACGAACTGGCTCTGGTGATTGACCGCGAGCGGCGTGCTGCCCGGGCCGAAATGGGCGATCGCCGACAGCGGCACCATGGTTTCCTTGCCGGTGCTGACGGCGGAGCCGGCGGACGCGCTGCTGTTCCCGGTCGAGCTGATCGAGTTCTGCGCTGCGTTGCGCGCCGAATCGCCGGCGCCGCTGCTCGATCCGGCCGTGCCGGCGGCGGTGACCAGGCCGGCCGGCAGGTTGGTGGTCGCACTGCCGCTCGCCGCCCCACCGGACGTGCTGACCCAGATCTGGTTCAGCATGTCCGGGCTCTGCCAATAGCGCGGCGCCACCTCCATGATCACGCGATACTGGTTCAGCGCGTTGAAGATGGTCGAGACCGCGCGCTGGCCGAACGCGTCATAGAGCGTGTTGTCGATCTCGGACGCGGTGATGCCCAAACGCGACGCGGTGGCGCGATCGATGACCAGCTCGGTCTCCAGCCCCTTCTGCTGCAGGTCGGAACTCACATCGACCAGATCGGGGTCTTTCTGGAGCGCGTCGAGCACCTTGGGCGACCATGCGTAGACCTCCGCGGTATTGTCGCCCTGGAGGGTGAATTGATAGGCGGCATTGCTCTGCCGGCCGCCGACCCGGATGTCCTGGACCGGCTGCAGGAACAGGCGCCCGCCCGGCACATGGGACAGGTTGCGGCGCAGGCGCGCCATGACGGCATCGATGCCGTCGCGGTCGCCGCGCGCTTTCAGCGCCACATAGACGCTGCCGGTATTGGTCTGGGAGGCGCCGCCGCCGCCGCCCGATCCGGTCGAACCCACGACCGATTCGACCGCCGGGTCCTGCTGGACGATGGCCATCATCTGGGTCAGCTTCTGGCTCATCAACTGGAACGACGTGCTCTGGTCGGCCTGCAGGCTACCCACCATGCGACCGGTGTCCTGGGTCGGAAAGAAGCCCTTGGGGATGACGGTCAGCAGGAAGACATTGAGCGCCACGGTCGCGATCAGCGTCAAGAGGACCAGGAACCGGTGGTCGAGCGCCCAGCCCAGCGTGCGCCCGTAGAAACTCTGCGCGCGGTCGAACAGGCCCGGCTTGCGCTTCGCATCGGTCCGTTCGGGATCGACCTTCAGGAACAGCGCGCACAGCATCGGCGTCGTGGTCAGCGAAATGACCATCGAGATCAGGATGGCGAGCGACAGGGTGAGCGCGAACTCGCGAAACAGCCGCCCGACGATGCCGCCCATCAGCAGGATCGGCAGGAACACCGCGATCAGCGACAGGGTGATCGAGATGACGGTGAAACCGACCTCGCGCGCGCCGCGCAGCGCCGCCTCGTGCCGGGGCAAGCCCGCCTCCATGTGGCGCGAGATGTTTTCCAGCACGACCACGGCATCGTCGACCACGAAGCCGGTCGCGATGGTCAACGCCATCAGCGACAGATTGTCGAGGCTGAAGCCCAGCAGGTACATGGCCCCGAACGTGCCGATGACCGAGACCGGCACGGCCACGGCCGGGATCAGCGTCGCGCGGATGTTGCGCAGGAAGGCGTAGACCACCAGCGTCACCAGCACGACCGAGATGATCAGCGTGCGCTCGGTATCGACGAGCGAGGCGCGGATCGTGGTGGTCCGATCGCTGGCGAAGGTGATGGCGATATCGTGGGGCAGGGCCGCCTTCAGCTTGGGTACGCTCGCGCGCACGCCATCGACCGTGGTGATGATGTTGGCGCCAGGCGAGCGGAACACGATGACCAGCACGGCCGGCTGACCGTTGGCCAGACCCAGGTTGCGCAGGTCCTGCACCGAATCCTGCACGTCGGCGACATCCTGCAGTCGGACGTCGCGGCCGTTGCGATAGGCCACGATCAGCGGTTTGTAGTCGGCGGCATGGGTCGCCTGGTCGTTGGTATAGATCTGGAACCGCTCGTCGCTGAGCTCGATCGTGCCCTTGGGCGCGTTGGCATTGGCGGACGACAGCGCGGAGCGCACGTCCTCCAGGCCGATGCCGTAGTTGAACAGCGCCTGGGGATTGAGCTCGACGCGCACGGCGGGCAAGGCGGCGCCGCTGATGATGACCTGGCCGACGCCGCTCAGTTGCGATAGCTGCTGCGCCAGGACTGTGCTGGCCGCGTCGTACATCTGGCCACGCGTCAGCGTCTTCGAGGTCAAGGCCAGGATCAGCACCGGCGCGTCGGCCGGGTTGACCTTGCGATAGGTCGGGTTGCTAAGCAGATTGGACGGCAGGTCGGCGCGCGCCGCGTTGATCGCGGCCTGGACGTCGCGCGCGGCCCCGTCGATGTCGCGGGAGAGGTCGAATTGCAGCGTGATGCGGGCCTGGCCGGTCTGGCTCTGCGAGGTGATCTCGGTCACGTCGGCGATCTGGCCCAGGTGACGCTCCAGCGGGCTCGCCAGGCTGGTCGCGACCGTCTCCGGGCTGGCGCCGGGCAATTGGGCCGAAACCGAGATGGTCGGGAAATCGACCTCGGGCAGCGGCGCCACCGGCAGGCGCGAATAGGCCAGGAACCCCGCGAGCGCGATCGCGAGCGTCAGCAGCGTGGTCGCGATCGGCCGACCGATGAAGGGGGCGGAGATGTTCATGACGGCTTCACCGCCTGATCGCCCTGCCAGCGCCGTGCCGCCCAGACCGCGATCCGGTCGAACGCCAGGTAAATGACCGGCGTGGTGAACAGCGTCAGGACCTGGCTGACGATCAGCCCGCCGACGATGGCGATGCCGAGCGGCTGGCGCAGTTCCGAGCCGGTGCCATGGCCCAGCATCAGCGGCAAGGCCCCCAGCAGTGCCGCCATGGTCGTCATCAGGATCGGGCGGAAGCGCAGCAGGCAGGCCTGATAGATCGCGTCGCGCGGGTGCTTGCCCTCGGTCCGCTCGGCGACCAACGCGAAGTCGATCATCATGATCGCGTTCTTCTTCACGATGCCGATCAGCAGGATGATGCCGATGATGCCGATGATGTCGAGATCGGCGCCGAACATCTGCAGCGCCAGCAGCGCGCCGACGCCGGCCGACGGCAGGGTCGATAGAATGGTGATCGGGTGGATGAAGCTCTCATAGAGCACGCCCAGCACGACATAGACCGCGACCAGGGCGGCTACGATCAGCATCAACTCGTTCGACAGCGATGCCTGGAACGCCGACAGCGCGCCCTGATAGGCGGTCAGGAAGGTATCCGGCAGGCCGATGTCCTTCTCGGCCTGGTCGATGTCGGCCACGGCCTGACCCAGCGAGGCGTTGGCCGCGAGGTTGAACGAGATCGTAGTCGAGGGGAATTGGCCCAGATGCTGGATCGACAGCGGATCGGCGCGCTCGGTCGCCGTCACGATCGCCGACAGCGGCACCTGGGTCGTGGTCGAGGTCGCGGACGGCAGATAGAGCCCGTCGAGCGCCTGCTGCACGGTCGTGGCGTCCTGGGTTTCGGCACGCAGGATCACGCGGTACTGGCTCGACTGGGTATAGAGCGTCGAGACGATACGCTGGCCAAACGTGTCGTATAGCGCGTTGTCGACCGTCGCCGGGGTGATGCCGAACCGTGCCGCGGTCGCCCGGTCGATGGTCAGGTCGAGCGCCTTGCCATGTTCCTGCAAATCGCTCGCGACATCGGCGAACTCGGGCAATTGGTTCAGCCGCGCCACCAGCTTCGGGACCCAGGTGTCGAACAGGCTGTTGTCCGGGTTTTCCAGAAAGAACAGATATTGCGCGCGGCTGACGGTCGAATCGATCGTCAGGTCCTGGACCGGCTGCAGGAATAGCTGAATGCCGGTGACCTGTTGGACTTCGCTGTCGAGCCGCCGGATGATCTCGCTGGCGCTCGCCGTGCGCTCGTCGCGCGGCTTCAGGTTGATCAGCAGTCGTCCGGCATTGAGCGTGTTGTTGCTGCCATCGACGCCGATGAAGGACGACAGATTGTCGACGTCGGCATCCTTCAGGATGACGTCGGCCAGCTTCTGCTGATTGGCGGCCATGGCGCCGAACGAGATGCTCTGCGACGCCTGCGAGATGCCCTGCAGCGCGCCGGTGTCCTGCACCGGGAAGAAGCCTTTCGGAATCCAGAGATACAGCAGGACGGTCAAGCCCAGCGTCGCGACCGCGACGACCAGCGTCGCGAACTGCCGGTCCAGCACCCAGTTGAGCGCGTGGCCGTAGCGGTCGATCAACCGGTCGAATGCGCGCTCCGCCCACAGGTCGAACCGGTTGCGGCTCGCATCCGGGCGATGCTTGACCAGCAGTGCGCACAGCATGGGCACCAGCGTCAGCGAGACGACGGCCGACAGCACGATGGTGACGGCGAGCGTGATGGCGAATTCATGGAACAACCGGCCGACCACGTCGCCCATGAACAGGAGCGGGATCAGCACGGCCAGCAGCGAGACGGTCAGCGAGATGATCGTGAAGCCGATCTCCTGCGAGCCCTTGAGGGCGGCCTCGAGCGGCGTGTCGCCCTTTTCCACGTAGCGCGAGATGTTCTCGATCATGACGATCGCGTCATCGACCACGAAGCCGGTCGAGATCGTGAGCGCCATCAGCGACAGGTTGTCGAGGCTGAAGCCCAGCATGTACATGGCGGCGAGCGTGCCGACCAGCGACAGCGGCACCGACAGGCTGGGGATCAACGTCGCCGGCAGGTTGCGCAGGAACAGGAAGATCACCAGCACGACCAGGGCCACCGCCAGGCCCAGCTCGAACTCCACGTCGGAGACCGAGGCGCGGATGGTCGTGGTCCGGTCGGTCAGCACGCGCACGTCGAGCGAGGCGGGCAGGGTCGATTGGAACTTCGGCAGCAGCGCCTTGATGCCGTCGACGACCTGGATCACGTTCGAGCCGGGCTGGCGCTGCACATTCAGGATCACCGACGGCGTCCGGTCGGCCCAGGCCGACAGCTCGCTGTTCTCGGCGCCATCCTCGACCGTGCCGATGTCCGACAGATGGATCGGCCGGCCGTTCTTGTAGGCCAGGACCAGGCCGCGATAGTCCGCAGCGTTCTGCAACTGGTCGTTGGCGTTGATCGTGGTGCTCTGGGTCGGCCCGTCGAAGCTGCCTTTGGGCGTATTGACGTTCTGATTGCCGATGATGGTGCGGATGTCGTCGATCGCCAGGCCGTAGCTGGCCAGCGCCCGCGGATTGACCACGACGCGCACGGCCGGACGCTGGCCGCCGCTGATGCTGACCAAGCCCACGCCCGGCTGCTGCGAGATTTTCTGCGCCAGGCGGATATCGACCAGATCCTCGATCTGGGTCAGCGGCATGGTCTTGGACGAGACCGCGATGGTCAGGATCGGCGTGTCGGCCGGGTTGACCTTGGCATAGACCGGCGGGGCCGGCAGGTCGCTCGGCAGCAGGCTGGTGCCGGCATTGATCGCCGCCTGCACCTCCTGCTCGGCCACGTCCAGATCCAGGTCGAGATTGAACTGCAGCGTGATGACCGAGGCGCCGCCCGAACTGATCGAGGACATCTGGTTGAGGCCCGGCATCTCGCCGAACTGCCGCTCCAGCGGCCCGGTCACCGCGGTCGCCATCACCTCGGGACTGGCGCCCGGGTAGAAGGTTTGTACCTGGATGGTCGGGTACGAGACCTCGGGCAGCGCCGAAATCGGCAGAAAGCGATAGGCGACGATGCCGACGAGCAGCAGCGCCGCCATCAGCAGCGAGGTGCCGACCGGCCGCAGGATGAACGGACGGGACGGGCTCATCCCTTACGCCCGGCCTTGCCGGTCTTGGCCGGAGTCTGAGCCGGCGTCGAACCGGCCGGTGGCGGAATGGAGATCTTGGCGCCGTCGCGCAGGCGGTCCGACCCGTCGACCACGACCTGATCGCCGGCCTTCAACCCGTCGGTGATCTGGATCATGCCGCTGTCGGTGATGCCGGTCTTGACCACCGTCACCGCGACCGTGTTGTCGGGCTTGACCAGATAGACGAAGGCGCCCGGCGCACCCTGCTGCACGGCGGCGACCGGGGCGGCGATCGCCGCCTTGATGGTCTGCACCAGCAGTTGGGCGTTGACGAACTGCTGGGGAAACAGCGCCTCGTCGTCATTGGCGAATTGCGCGCGCAGCTTGACCGTGCCGGTCGTGGTGTCGATGGCATTGTCGATCGTCTGCAGCGTGCCGGTGCCGACCTTGGTGGTGTTGGCCCGGTCGAACAGCGTCACTGGCAAGGTGCCGGACCGCATGGCCTTGGCGACCGCGGGCACATTGTCTTCCGGCAGGGTGAATTCCACCGTCGTCGGTTTGGTCTGGGTGATCATCACCAGCCCGGTCGTGTTGCTGGTCTGGACATAGTTCCCGGCATCGACCAGCCGCAGGCCGACGCGGCCATCGACCGGGGAGACGATGTGGCAATAGGCCAGGTTCAGCTTGGCGCTGTCGATCGCCGCCTGGTCGGTCACCAGCGTGCCCTGGTCCTGCTGGACCAGATAGATCTGGTCCTCGTACTGCTGCTTGGAAATGCTGTTCTGGCTGTTCAGCTTCTGAAAGCGCTCCAGGTCGGTCTGGGCCTGCTTCAACAGGGCGGTGTCGTGGGCGAACTGGCCCTGGGCCTGCTCCAGCGCCACCTGATATGGCCGGGGATCGATCTGGGCCAGGAAATCGCCCTTCTTGACCTCCTGCCCCTCCTGATAACCGACCGAGACCAACTGGCCGGCGATCTGGGTCATGACCGTGACGGTCGCGAGCGGCGTCACCGTGCCGAGGCCGTTCATCACGACATGCAGATCCTGCGTCGCGATGGTGGCGACGCCGACCGGCTGGGCCGCGGCATCGGCACTACGCGCCGGCTTGGCCGCGCCGTTGCCCCAGATGCGCCAGGCGACGAACGCGATCACGATGAGCAGCAGCAACCAGAGAACCGGTCGCAGCCAGGAGCGGCGGCGGGGAGCGAGGGTTGCTCCGGGCCGTGCTTGGCCTCCTTGAAGATCCATCAAATGCCTTCCTGACTCGGGGCTTATCGGACGAGCTTTGATCGCTCGCTTCCCCCCACTAACGGAGGAATCTTGAACTCGTGCCTGGGGCCATCCAAAAAACTGCCGGTCCTTGCCACCGACTTATCCGCCGGCATTTAAAAGCGGACTGGTTCCAGGCGGATGTCTCGATCACGCAAATCGGTTACGAAAGATGTCGGCCGAATTCGGGTATTATTGCGGCGCAGCAACCAGTACGCCACCCGCATCGTTCTCATCCCCATGAATGACAATCGTTTCCGCCAATTCGTCGATCGCATCCTCGCCATGGGGCCGGACTGGGTGCCGCCGCCGGTCTGGAGCGCCGGCATCCTGCTGCTTGCCGTGGTCCTGGCGCTGCTGCTGCATCGTGTCGGCCTCCGGGCGTTCAAACGGTTTCTGGTGACCGACAAGCCGCGCGCCTTCCTCAGAAGCTTCGTCGTCGTGACCGAGGGGCCGAGCCGGCTCGCCTTCGTCATCTTCGCGCTGGCGGCGGCGCTGCCCTCGACCAGCTTCTCGGATACGACGACCAGCCGGATCAACCATATTCTGCTGGTTGCCTTCACCGTGCTGGCCGGCTGGAGCGCCGTGCGCGCGTTCGAGATCGCCGCGACCATGTATCTGCAGCGGTTCCGGACCGATGTGGACGATAATCTGCTGGCCCGCAAGCACATCACCCAGATCCGCATCCTGAAGCGCGCGGTCGATACGCTGGTGGTCGTCATCACGCTGGGGGCGGCGCTGATGAGCTTCGATTCGGTCCGGCAATATGGCGTCAGCCTGTTCGCCTCCGCCGGGGCCGCCAGTCTGGTCGTCGGTCTGGCCGCCCGGCCGCTGCTGACCAACCTGATCGCCGGGTTGCAGATCGCCATCACCCAGCCGATCCGGCTGGAGGACGCCGTGATCGTCGAGGGCGAATGGGGCTGGATCGAGGAAATCACCAGCACCTATGTCGTCATCCGTCTGTGGGACTGGCGCCGGATGATCGTGCCGCTCGCCTATTTCCTCGACAAGCCGTTCCAGAACTGGACGCGCGAGACCGGCTCGCTGATCGGTTCGGTCATGCTCTATGTCGATCATAGCGTGCCGGTCGAGGCGATGCGGCAGGAGCTGACCGCCATCGCCGAGGCGAGCGCGCTGTGGGACAAGCGGGTGGTGAATTTGCAGGTCAGCGACGTGCGCGAGACCGTGATCGAATTGCGCGCCCTGGTCAGCGCCCGCAACGCGCCGCAGACCTGGGACCTGCGCTGCGAGGTCCGGGAAAAGCTGGTGGCGTTCCTGCAGCGGAACTATCCCCAATCCCTGCCGCAGCGCCGCCTGACGTTCGAGCGCGAGGCTCGCGAAACTATAGAACCGGCACCCCCGTCTGCTTCGCCTCCCGCTCCGGCTCGACATGGATATTGATCACGGCGTTGCCCAGATGGGCGCGCAGCGCCGTCTCGACCCGGTCGCAGATGTCGTGGGAATCCTGCACCGTCATGGTGCCGGGCACGACCAGGTCGAACTCGATGAAGGTCGTGCTGCCGGCGGTGCGCGTGCGCAGGTCGTGCGCCTCGATCGCCCCCTCGGCGCTGGCGGAGATGATTTTGCGCAGATCGGCGACCGCTTCGGGGTCGGCGACCTCGTCCATCAGCGCGCCCATGGATTGGCGCAGCATGCCATAGCCGGTCCAGAGGATGTTGAGCGCCACGAAGCCCGCGACCAGCGGGTCGAGCCGCAGATAGCCGGTCAGCGGCACCAGGGCGAAGCCGACCAGGACGGCGGCCGTGGTCCAGACGTCGGTCATGATATGGCGACCGCCGGCGATCAGCGCCGGCGACTTCCATAGGCGCCCCTGGCGGATCAGCACCAGGGCCCACACGAGATTGATCACGCCCGCGCCGGCGTTGAGGCCGATGCCGAGGAACGGCGTCTCGGGCACATGCGGATTCTGCCAGCCGTCCCAGGCCTCGCGCGCGATCAGGACGGAGGTGAGCAGCACGAGCGCGCCCTCGGCCAGCGCGCTCAGATATTCGGCCTTGCTGTGACCGTAGAGGTGATTGGCATCGGGCGGCAGCGCACTCAGGCGCAGCGCCACCAGGGCGCCCAATGCCGCCGCCACGTTGATCACCGTCTCCAGCGCGTCGGACAGCAGCGCCACGCTGCCGGTCAGCCAATACGCCACCCCCTTCATCGACAGCACGACGAGGCTGACGACCAGGCTGCCCCAGGCGGCTTTCATGATGGCGGTCATTCGTCGGCTTGCTCCTCGGCGTCGCCCTGCCATTGGAAGGAACGGCGATGACGGGCGCAACCTCTCATCGACGCTGAGGCCCTAATCGGCGAAGATCGTCCGGACGATAAAAAAAGACCGGGGAGGCTGCACGCCGATGACGACCGCAACGGAAAGTTTTCGCCAGGCCCGCGATTTCCTGTTCCGGCACCGGACCGACTATGACACGGCCTATGCCGGGTTCGAATGGCCGACGTTCGACCGGTTCAATTGGGCGCTCGACTGGTTCGACGATATCGCGCGCCGGAAGCCCGATCAGCCGGCGCTGTGGATCGTCGAGGAAGGCGGGGCCGAGACCAAACTCAGTTTTGCTCAACTCGCCGAGCGTTCCGATCGCCTAGCCAACCATCTGCGCGGCCTGGGCGTAGGGCGCGGCGACCGCGTGCTGCTGATGCTGCCCAATGTGGCCCCGCTGTGGGAGACCGTGCTGGCGTCGATGAAGCTGGGCGCGGTCGTCATCCCGGCGACGACGCTGCTGACCGGCGCGGATCTGGTCGATCGCGTGGCGCGGGGCCGCGTCCGCCATGTCGTGGCCGCCGCCGAACATGCTGCCAAGTTCGACGATCTGCCGGCCGGGGTGACCCGCATCGCCGTCGGCCAGCCGGTCGCTGGATGGCATACCTATGAGGACGCCTATGGCGCGTCGCCCGGTTTCACCCCCGATGGCGAGACCCATCCGGACGACCCGATGCTGCTGTATTTCACCTCGGGCACGACGGCGAAGCCGAAGCTGGTGCTGCACAGCCATCGCAGCTATCCGGTCGGTCATCTCTCGACGGTCTATTGGATCGGCTTGCAGCCGGGCGACCTGCATTTGAACGTCTCGTCGCCGGGCTGGGCCAAGCATGCCTGGAGCTCGTTCTTCGCGCCCTGGATCGCGGAAGCGACGATCTTCGTGCTCAACCAGCCGCGCTTCAACGCGCGCGGCATGCTCGATGCGCTGGTGCGCTGCAGGGTCACGACGCTGTGCGCGCCGCCAACGGTCTGGCGCCTGATGATCCAGGAGGATCTGGCGGCCTGGCCCGTCACGCTGCGCGAGGTTGTCGGCGCCGGCGAGCCGCTCAATCCCGAAGTGATCGACCGCGTGCGGGCCGGCTGGGGCCTGACCATCCGCGACGGCTTCGGCCAGACCGAGACCACGGCGCAGATCGGCAACCCGCCGGGCCAGCCGCTCAAATCCGGCTCGATGGGGCGTCCTTTGCCGGGCTATCGCGTGCGTCTGCTCGATCCCGAGGATCAGGATGCCGAGGAGGGCGAGATCTCGCTGGCGCTCGACCCGGCGCCGGCCGCCCTCATGCTGGGCTATCAGGATGAGGCGGGCGGCATCGTCCACGTCTCGGGCGTGGCCTATCGGACCGGCGACGTCGCGTCGCGCGATGCCGACGGCTACATCACCTATGTCGGCCGCGCCGACGACGTGTTCAAGGCGTCGGACTATCGCATCAGCCCGTTCGAGCTGGAGAGCGTGCTGATCGAGCACGAAGCCATCGCCGAGGCCGCCGTGGTGCCGGCGCCCGATCCGGTCCGGCTCGCCACGCCCAAGGCCTATATCAGCCTGGTCGCCGGCCGCACGCCCAGCCGCGAGTTGGCGCTGTCGATCTTCCAGCACCTGCGGGCCCAGCTGGCGCCCTACAAACGCATCCGCCGCATCGAATTCGCCGAACTGCCCAAGACGATCTCCGGCAAGATCCGCCGCGTCGAGCTGCGCCGTGTCGAGATCGATCGCCACGCGACCGGGGTGCGCGCGCCGGAGGAATGGCGCGAGGAGGATTTCCCGGAATTGTGAGGCGCCCAAATTTCCTCACAATCGGGTCGACAAGATCCGTGTACGACCGTGGCTCAATCCCGGTTGTCGTTGAGGATGCAGAATA
>Ga0302314_10006598_pt1 | contig 20972 bp, 22 predicted proteins | sample III_Palsa_N2_3_FD_200533 | JGI IMG/M metagenome (GOLD analysis project Ga0302314, IMG submission 200533) | Peat permafrost microbial communities from Stordalen Mire near Abisko, Sweden - III_Palsa_N2_3 | ecosystem: Environmental > Terrestrial > Soil > Palsa > Peat permafrost | place: Sweden... | reverse complement strand
CATGTCGAAGCCGGCGTTGCGCAGGGCAGCGGCCTTGTCCTCTTCCTTGGCCTTGCACCAGATGAACTCCCTGATGTCCGGGTGATCGACGTCTAGCACGACCATCTTTGCGGCGCGGCGGGTACCGCCGCCGGACTTGATCGAGCCCGCCCATGCATCGGCGCCACGCATGAAAGAGACCGGGCCGGAGGCGGTGCCGCCGCGGCTGAGTGGCTCGTTCGAACCGCGGATCTTCGACAGGTTGATGCCCGAGCCGGAGCCGCCGCGGAAGATGATCCCTTCCTTCGTGTTCCAGGCGAGGATCGACTCCATGTCGTCCTCGACGGACAGGATGAAGCAGGCGCTCGCCTGCATCTTCGGGCTGCCGACCGGGTGCCAGCCGACGTTGAACCAGACCGGCGAGTTGAACGCGGCCATCTGGTGAAGCAGGATGTAGGTCAACTCGTCCTCGAATGCGAGTGCGTCTTCATCGGTCGCGAAGTAGTTGCGCTCGGCACCCCAGGTCGCGATCGTGCCGGCGACGCGCTTCAGCATCGTCTTGACTGAGCGCTCACGCTCAGGTGACCCGGGCTGGCCGCGAAAGTACTTCTGGGCGACGATGTTCGTCGCGTTCTGTGACCAGCTCCTGGGGAACTCGACGTCGGTCTGCTCAAACGAGATCTTGCCACCGTGGCCGATCCGGGCGTCACGCGTCTCCCACTCGACCCCGGCGAACACCTCTTCACCGGCCGTCGTGAAATACCGCTCTATCGAGAGTCCCTGATCCGTCGTCAACTGGGTTTGTGGCGTGTGCTCCATACGTGCGTGCTGCTCCTCTCGAAATTTCCGCTGCTCGGCTGCCCGGATGCGCCGCCAGCGGGCTTCGGCGCGGGTTGAGCATCTTTGCGAAAGGCTCGGACGACCAACTTTGCAGCCCCCTCTGAGCGAGCCTTGAAGACACCCGTTCGCGTACCTCCTATTTTAGCGTCAAAGGCCTGTTTTTCCGGGTCAAACGACCGGAATAGCTCCCCAAATTCCGGTGGTCCATACCATCCCTGCGATGCCCACCGCGGACCGTGCACCGATGCCTACGACGGATCGTGGATCGATGTTGCTCGGCGTCAGCTTGCTCGTCCTCTGCGGATATGCCGCGTTTGCGTCCGGAGCGATCTCAACATCGGCCGGTGCTCGTCTGCAGGTCGCGATCATGTTCGTCGCGGCGCTGGCGGCAGCCGCCTGGCTGTGGACCGGACAACTCCGTATGAGCGCCGACCGATCGGCTCGTATCGCGGTTGGATTACTGACGGCTTTCGCCGCCTGGAGCGCACTCACCATCCTCTGGAGTGCCACGCCCGACCGAACCTGGCTCGAGTTCAACCGGGTCGGTACATACGTACTGGTTGTGCTGTTGGCGATCGCGTTCGGCGCGTCTTCACGTAAAGCGATTGCGTTTGCCGCACGCGGGATGCTGATTCTCGTTGGCGTCGTGATCGCCTACGCGCTGGGCCAGAAGGCCCTGCCGGGACTGAACATCGGCGGCCTAATTGACCTGAACCAGACGGCCCGTTATGCCCGCCTGCAGCAACCGCTCGGCTACTGGAACGCGCTCGCCCTGCTGCTCGCCCTCGCCGCTCCGCCGGCGATCGCACTGGCGGCCCGCCAGCAGGCGGGCCGCCACGCCCGCACGGCCGCGCTGGTGCTGCTGCAGCTGCTTGTCGTGACGATCGGCTTTACCGAATCTCGCGGTGGCATCGTCGCGCTGATCGTCGCCGTCGGCGTCGGCGTCTGGCTCAGCGGTCGGGCGCTTCGGCACCTCGCCTGGGCTGCTGTCGGCATCACAGCCGCCGTACCTCCGCTCGTGGTCGCCCTGTCATCGCACGCACTGACCACTGACGGTGTTGCCCTCGGCACCCGTGAACACGCCGGCCTGCTGCTGTTGGCCGCACTCGCCGCGTCAGCCACCGTGCTCGTCCTCGCCGCCGCGCAGTTGTTCGAACTGGAGCCGACGATCATCCTCAGCCGCGAGCGCCAACGGCGCCTGTGGCGGCTGATCGCAGGGGTGATTGTCGCCGTCGTCGTTCTCGCGGTGCTGCGCGAGATCTACACCCAAGGCGGCGTCGGCGCCGCGCTCAGCCACCTGAAGCAGAAGTTCGCCTCACCGCAACAGGTCAGCGTCAGCAACCCGAACCGATTGTTCTCAACCGACTCCGCCGACCGGCTCGGCTGGTGGCGCCAAGCGCTCGGCGCGTTCTGGCAGCGGCCATTCGGTGGCTGGGGCGCAGGCTCGTTCCCGGTCATCAACCTGCTGTTTCGCCATGACCAGCTGACTGCCGCCGACGCCCACAGCGTGCCGCTGCAGTGGCTGGCGGAAACCGGCCTGGTCGGCTTCGCTCTGGCAATCGGGGCATGGTTGCTGTTCCTCAAGACAACGCTCGCAGCCGTCCGTCGTCAGTCCGCCGAGCACCACTGGGCCGCCGCCGCCCTGATGGCAGCGGTGATCGCCTACTCGCTGCACTGTTTCTACGACTGGGACTGGGACATCCCCGGTGTCACACTGCCGATCCTGGTTGCGCTCGGCGTTCTAATCGGCGCATCCGCGGCTCCTCCGGGGCAAGCCTTTCGCCCCCACGCAATCCTGACGCCGACACGCAAGCTCGCCGGCCTCACCGCAATCGTCGCTGGGCTCTGCGTGCTGGCCACCTCGGCGGTACTGCCAAGCATCGCCGCCAGCAAAGCCTCCGAGGCGCTGCTCGCCGCTTCATACGGGACGCGCGCGTCGGTGACTCAGGCCGCCCAGGACGCACAAGCCGCCGCCCGAATCGATCCACTGTCGGATGGCGGCCTGACCGCCAGCGCGTCGATCGCCGAGCAGCTCGACCAGCTCCAGATCGCGCGCGGGGACCTGCTCGAGGCACTCCATCGTGAGCCGGATGACATCTCGGCTTGGACCAGTCTGCTTGGGCTTGACTCCGTGTTCAGGGATTGGGTACCGGCCGTCAACGCCGCCCAGCGGCTACTTGAGCTCGATCCGGAGATGTCCGGGACGCAGCGCGCGAACGTGCTCAACGCGGCACGCGCGGCAACGCTCGCCGAAGCCCCGCCGGAAGACTCAGCTACGGCGCAGCCTTAGCCCGGCTGACCGATTCCGGGCCGTCGGCCTATTGCGCAGCGCGCAAACGCTCGATCTCGGCTGCAGCAGCATTCAGCGCTCGCCGCAGCTCATCCGGATCGGTCGAGCCGCTCGGCTGTCCGTAGATCATTTGCAGCGTCTCGAGCTCCAGACGCGTGTCGACGAGCACCAGCTCGAGGTCGGCCGCCGCACGCTGGAACTGTGCGCTCTCCGCGCGCGCCATCTCGATCTCCCCAGTCAGCTCGGCGGTGATCTGCTCCCACTGAGTGTGCGCGGCGTCGCCTTCGACGGTGCGCTCGGACAACTCGGCGGTCCGCTCGGCGAGCGTTGCGCGCAACAGGTCGATCTCGGCGTCGCGGCGCGCCAGCGCGGTCTCGGCAGCCTCGGCTTCAGTGCGCGCCTGGCTTGCCTGCGTGTTGCCCAGCTCGATCGTCGCCTGTGCGGTGCGAAGCTCGTCGCGCATCTTCACAAGCTCGGCCTCGATCATCTCGACCCGCTCGGCGCTGGCGGACCGTGCCGCAGACGAGGCGGCAGCCGCCTTCTCTGCGCTCAACCGCCGTCCCGTCTCGATGTGCAGCCGGTCGCTCAGATCGGCCAATGCCTGATCGGTCTCGGGTGCGGCCAGCCCGGCGGCAGCCGGCGAGTGCGTCAGTGGCGCCGTGATTCGCGCGGTCTGGCGCTTGACTGGCGTCGGCAGTTCAAACGGCTCGCCGTCACCGACGACAAGCGAGTAGCCGCTAGCACCATCGGCCACCGCGGCTGGCACAGTGAAACCGAGTCGCAAAACGCCTGTGGGGCTGGCCGGCGCCGGTAGCGGTGAGGCGCGGTGCTCGCCGCCCCCAAGCTGGACAACCAGCACCAGCGCCGCCAGATCGAGCGGCTTCGCCGGCCGGCCGACGATCCGTAGCAGCGCCTTCCCTGGCACTGCCTCGACGTGCTCAAACTCCTGAAGGTCGATCAGACGCGTGCTCACGGCTCGCTCGATTCTAGGTCCGGCTAACCTCGAGCGCTGTTTAGCCGCCGCGACTGGGCCGGCAACTACCTCGAACACTATGAAACTGCTAGTCACCGGCGGCGCCGGATATATCGGCTCAATCGTCGCCAGGGTGCTACTCGAGGGCGGCCACGAGGTTGTTGTGTTCGACAGCCTCGAGCGCGGCCACCGGGCAGCGGTCGCCTCCGAAGCCAAGTTGATCGTCGGCGACCTCCGTGACGCCGACGCGATCGCCGCGGCGACCAAGGAGGGGTTTGACGGTGTGCTGCACTTCGCCGCCTATGCACTCGTCGGCGAGTCGGTTACCAACCCCGGCCGCTACTACCGCAACAACGTCGGTGGTACGCAGAACCTGCTCGAGGCGCTTGTCGCCAACGGCGTCCCACGGCTCGTCTTCTCCTCGACGTGCGCGGTCTACGGTCAGCCTGAGGTGGTGCCGATCGACGAGCTCGCGCCGACCCGTCCGGCCAACGCCTACGGCGCCTCGAAGCTCGCTGCCGACCACCTGATCACCGATTTCTGCCGGGCCCACGGCGTTGGCGCGGTCAGCCTGCGCTACTTCAACGTGGCCGGCGCCCACGGTGACGCCGGCGAGGCCCACGAGCCCGAAACCCACCTGATCCCCAACGTGCTCAGGGTCGCGCTCGGTCAGGCCGAACACGTTGAGGTCTATGGCACCGACTACGCGACGCCCGACGGCACCGCGGTCCGCGACTACATCCACATCGATGACCTCGCCGACGCGCATCTGCGCGCGCTTGAGGCCGTGCAGTCCACTCAGCACCAGATCTTCAACCTCGGCAACGGCAACGGATTCAGCGTCAGGGAGGTGATTGCCGCCGCCGAGCGGGTCGCCGGCACCAGCATCAAAACGCTCGAGCGCGACCGCCGCCCGGGTGATCCGCCGATGCTCGTCGCCGCCAGCGCCAAGGTCCGCGCGGAGCTTGGCTGGACGCCGGCGAAACCCGAGCTCGAGATGATGATCGCCGACGCGCTGGCGTTCGCCAGAGCCCACCCTGACGGCTACAGCGATTAGCGCCGGCGGTGCTTCTTCGGCTTCGGCTTGGGCTTCGGCTTTGACGGCTTCGGCTTGGGCTTCGGCTTTGACGGCTTCGAGCCCGCGTCGGAAGGGATGTAGATCGGCTCCCCGGGTTCCCCGACATTGACTTCGAGCAATGCCCAGTCGGCGCTGTCCATCAGGATCGAGGACTGGTTCCCGACGATGATGTTGTCGCCGTCGAAGGTGACGTTGCCTGGTGCGTCAAACGGAATTGATTGCGTCTCGTTGACGAGCGCGTTGGCGGGAACGCGATCGAGATCAGTCCCGCTTGCCGAGAGTTCCTGGATCGCGTTCCCGGTCGGCCCGACAAGCGCAAGATAGATATGGCCTGAGCGCGCGAGCGCGAGCCCATCAGGCGCTTCAGCCGGCGTGCTCTGCCAGATCTGGGTCAGCGTGCCCGGCTTCCCATTGGCCTTGATCGGGAGCGTGTACAGCCGCCCATTGGCCAGGGTCCCGCCGCCGTAGACGTCGCCGCCCGTGTCGAACATCAGCGTGTGGTGGTTGGGCATCAGCACCAATCCGGCAGGCCCGACGATCAAGCCGTAGAAATTCTTGTTGGTCAGCCAGACGGTCGCGCGGCCGCCGCCCGGCGGCACCCGCCAGATCACGGCCTGGTTGTAATCGGTGACATACATCGAGCCGTCTGGACCCCAAGCCGAGAAGTCAGGCTCCGGCGCCTGGTAGCCGAGGCCATCACTGCAGGCGCTGGCCGGCTGGCCCGAGGCGTTGCACGCCGGCAGGTTAGGGAACATCGCGTAGACCTTCTCGGCGCCGGTCACCGGATTCAACGTCAGCACCTGTGCCGGTGACTGGTTCAGCAGGTACAGCAGGCCGTGATGGTCGGTGTTTGAAACCTGGACGCCGTCATCGTCGCCGCCCGAGGTCTGGCCGCTGATCGTGTAGGTCCGCTCGAGCACGCCCGTCGGCGAGTACTTAAGGACCTTCGATGGGCCGCTCGCGGACAGCGTCAGCAGACTGTGGAACGTGCCGGCGTAGACGGTTCCGTTCGAGGTCACCAGTGCGTCGGCGGGATACCCGGGCGCGGAGATCTTCGCGAACACGCGAACCGATCCAACAGGTGTGGCTGCGGGGGCCGCCGCGCCCGCACACGCCACGGCGATGCCGAGCACCAGCGCAGCACCCGCCGCGAGCAGGGCGGCAACGCGTCTCAAGCGTATGCCCCGGCGACCGCAGTCGTGGCCGCGAACGCATCGGCGACGGCGAGATCGAAGCTGCCGTGGTCTGAACCAAGGCCCTGCGCGACGAGTGCGGCGGCGGCACAGCCGAGCACCGCCGAATCATGGCGGCTGCGCTCAAGCGACAGTCCGCGCAGGAAGCCCGCCGAGAAGGCGTCGCCGCAGCCGGTCGTATCGACGACCTCGATCGCAAACGCCGGGACCCGGTCAGCACCGATCTGATCGACGATCATCGCACCGTCGGCACCGCAGGTCGCGACGACACAACCGATTCCGCGCGCCACGAGCGCCTTGCAGCCGGTCTCGAGGTCGCTCTCGCCACTGAGGCCCAGCACCTGGTCGTCGTTGGGCAGCAGGTAGTCAAGGTGGGGGAAGGCGGGCGCGATCCACTCAAGAATCGCTGAGGCCTGCTCGCCGGGGGCAAGCAGGTCGGCCGAGGTGGTCACACCGTGCTCACGCGCGAACGCGAGGATCTTCGCCGCTTGCTCGCCGCCCATGAACTCGGGCGCGCCGAGATGCAGGTGGGTGGCGGTCTTGATCGCCTCCCACGGCGCGTCCTCGGAGGTGTAGCTGCCGTTGGCACCGATCACGTGAAACGCCGGGCGCGATCCATCAGGGCGGATCGGGAGAACACTGGCTGAGGTTTGAACGCCCTCACGCCGGACCAGCAGCGAGGTGTTGATCCCGTCGCGCGAGAGCAGGCTGAGCAGCACGTCGCCGAGCGCGTCGGTGCCGATCGCACCGGCACTGAACGTTTCCGCACCGAGCTTGGCGAGCGTGATCGCGGTGCCTCCGGCCGAGCCTGCGGCGGTAATCCGGATCTCCTCCACCAGCGCGCCGCCCTGGCCCTCCGGGATCGCCTCAATCGGACGGGCGAGCACGTCTACGACGTGGACGCCGAGTGCGATCACCTTCATTGCTCTACCCCCTGCAGGGTGCCGTAGCTGCGCGTAACGGCGGCGTTGATTACTGCCATCCGCTGCTCCTCGCTGAGTGTGCGGGGCACGCCGATTGAGGCGGCGCGCCAGTACACGGTCGCCGCCCACTCGAGCAGTTCTGAATTTGCGACCGCCGCGTTGAGGTTGCCGCCCAACGTCAGTGTGCCGTGGTTTGCCATCAGCACGGCCAGCCGGCCCTCGAGCGCGTCAAGCGTGACCTCAGCCAGTTCAGAAGTGCCGAACGTGCGGTACGGAGCGACCCGGACCGTGCCGCCGAGCATCAGCATCTGGTAGTGGACGCAGGGCAGCTCGTGCTCGAGTACGCAGGCGAGCGCCGTCGCGACCGGGGCGTGCGTGTGAACCACGGCGCCGGTGTCGTAGCGGCGGTATGCGCCGAGGTGCAGTTCGAGCTCGGAGGTCGGCGCCAGGTCGCCCTCGACCACGTTGCCATCGAGATCGACGATCGTCACCTGATCGGCGCTCAACTGCGCAAGCTCACCGCCGGTGGCGGTAACCGCGACCAACTCGCCATGACGCGCGGAGACGTTGCCGCCGGAGCCGATCACCAGTCCGGCCGCCGCGAGTTTGCGCGATGCCGCGGCAACCTGCTCACGAATCAGGAGCGAGGAGGAGGGGGCGTTCACGCGCCAACCATACCCCAAACCCCACCCAACTTGAAACTGAATTCAACTTCAATTAGGATCGCTTTCACTGATGGCAGCGACTGAACTCCCTGACGTTCCTGAGCAGCTGCGACGCGCTCCCAGCCGGGGACGCGCTCGCGCCACGATCGACCGCCTGCTTGAGGCCGCCGACCAGATCCTCGCTGAAGAGGGCTTCCAGTTCCTCGCAACGACCCGTGTTGCCGAGGTCGCTGAGGTCTCTGTCGGCACCGTGTACCACTGGTTTCCCGACAAGGAGGCGATCGTCGAGGCGCTGGCCCGTCAGTACTGGTCAGAGCTCGCCGCGCTCGTCGCCGAGGTCGCCGACCGTGCCGAGTGCGTTGACCCCGTCGGCGACGTGATCAGCTCGTTGGCCGACGGCTTCCGTGATCGTCCCGGATTCCTGGCGCTGTGGTTCAGTCGCCTGCGGACCGAGGAGGTCCGTGATTCGACCAGGCCAAACCGCCTGCTCGTCGGCGAGTCGGTCGTGCGGATGCTGACGCGCGCCTATCCCGACGCCGCGCCCGAGGCGCTCGCCACCGTCGCGCGGATGCTCGTGCTGATCGGCGACGGTCTGCTGCGTGAGGCGTTCCGGCTTGACCACGGTGGCGATAAGGCGGTGCTCAGCGAGGGGCAAATTGCGCTGAACGCCTACATCGCCGAGCGCCTTGGCGCACGAACGACCTGAGGACACAGATGACTGACACCAGCCTGACCCGCCGGCGCTTTCTCGGTACCGGCGCCGCCACCGGCGCAGCCGCACTGATTCCCGCTTCAGTTGCCGAAGCGCAGGAGCGCAGCAAGCAAAAGACCCACCGTCGCTCAACCGCCCGCCGCGTCGATGTGGTCGTCGTCGGCGCCGGCCTTGCCGGCCTGCAGGCAGCTCGCACGCTGGTCGCGGCTGGCAAGTCGGTCGTCGTGCTAGAGGCACGGGACAGGGTCGGTGGCCGGACCAAGAACCACGCACTCGGTGACGGCAAAGTCGTCGAGGTCGGTGGCGAGTTCGTCGGTCCGACCCAGGACTACACCCTCGACCTGGCAAAGGACCTCGGCGTCGGCACCTTCAACGCCTACCTGCCGCTGGACAGCGTGTACATCAATGCCCAAGGGCAGAAGTCCAACTACAGCGGTGACCTGCCGTCGGCCGGCGTGCTCGGCACCGTCGATCTGATCACGATCGTTGAGGAGCTTGACAACCTCGCCTCGCAGATCCCGGTCGATAAGCCATGGACGTGGGAGAAGGCGGCCGAATACGACTACGCGACGGCGGACGCGTTTGTACGCCAGCTGTGCCCGGCCGATCCGCAAGGAGCGATCGACCTCGTCAACCTGTTCTTCGACTCCGCCTACGGCGGCATCGCCGCCGAGGTCTCGGCGCTGTACGTGATCTCCCAGGTCGCCGGGTTCGGCGACAAGAACAACGTCGGCACGATCGAGCGCGGGATCTCAAGCCAGGGCGGCGCCCAGAACAGCCGCTTCACCGGCGGCAGCCAGCTGCTGTCGATCAAAGCCGCCGAGCAGCTCGGCAAGCGCGTCGTGCGCAACGCGCCCGTCCGCTCGATCGAGCAGTTCGGCTCAACCGCCACGGTCACCTCCGACGCTGGCGTCTGGAAGGCTAAGCGTGTGGTCGTGGCGGTGCCGCCGGAGCTGGCCGCGCAAATCAACTACACGCCGTTGATGCCGCCGATCCAGGACGCGATGCGCCGGCGGATGACGCTCGGCACGTTGATGAAGATCCACGCCGTCTATGAGACGCCGTTCTGGCGTGAGGACCCGGGCGTGTGGATGGCGCTGAAGGTCAACGGCTGCGTGCCGGAGATGTTCGACAACACCCCGCCTGAGGGAACTCCGGGCATCCTGATGGGCTTCCATGGCGGTCACGCCTGGCGCCAGTACGCAAACGACCCGGTCGGTCGTAAGGCGGCCGCGCTGAGTGACTTCGCCGAGGCGTTCGGCGAGCGCTGCCTGAACCCGATCGACTACTTCGAGCAGGACTGGACCTCGGAGGAGTGGTCACGCGGTTGCCCGGTGTCGATCGTCGGGCCGGGGGTCGTCACCGAGTTCCTGCCGAACCTGATCGTTCCGTTCAACCTTGTGCACTGGGCCGGTACCGAGACCGCGACCTATTGGAACGGCTACATGGATGGCGCGATCAGCTCCGGCGAGCGCGCCGCCGGCGAGGTCCTCGCCGAGCTGTGAGATGACGTTTGCTCGGCGGGCCGTCGTCCACGGCCTGATCGCTGCCGCAGGGCTGCTTCCACCATAGATCCGCGAAGAAAGCGATTAGATCAGATCGTCTAGCTCGGCCAGCGCCGCAGCCAGCACCGCTTCAGGCGACCCGCCCGCATCGATCACCCTGATCCGCTCCGGCGACGCCGCCGCCAACTCCAAATACCCGCCGGCAATCGCGTCGAAGAACGCATCGCCCTCCAGCTCGAGCCGGTCAAGCTCCTCGCCGCGCGCCCCCGCCCGCTCGCGCGCAACCGCCTGATCGAGTGTCAACAAAAGCGTCCGATCCGGCGTCAACCCGCCGGTCGCGAACAGATTCAGGTCACGCACCGCCTTAACCCCCAGCCCACGCCCGACCCCTTGATACGCCAGCGATGAATCAACGAAGCGGTCCAGCACCAACCACCGCCCACTAGCCAGCGCCGGCTCAAGCGCCTGCTCCACGAGCTGCGCCCGCGCCGCCGCGTACAGGAGTGCCTCAGCTCGGTCGCCAACCACCAGCCCCGGATCCTTGACCAGCGAACGGACTCGTTCGGACAGCTCGACGCCCCCCGGTTCACGGAGCGCCGTAGCATCGACCCCGCGGGAAGCCAGTGCCCCAGTCAGGGCACTGGCAAGAGTCGTCTTGCCCGTCCCGTCGACGCCCTCGATCGTGATCAGCCGGCCGCGTGCACCCATACGCGTCCGCACGGTAGACCAATAGGATCAGAGCGGATGCTGGCCGAGCTCGACAGACACCCCCACGCGAAGGCGGTGCTCAGCGCGCAAAACCCCTCGCACGCCTATTTGTTCTATGGGCCGGGCGGTTCCGGCAAGCGCCAGATCGCCCGCCAGGTCGCGGCTGAGTGGCTGTCCGACGGCGACGCCGGCGCCCGCGCGCGGGCGATGCACGGCTCGCATCCGGACATGACGTGGGTCGCGCCCAGTGGCGCCCACGAGATCCTCGTCAAGGACATCGACGGCCCAGTGGTCGCTGCCGCGACCCGCACCCCGTTTGAGTCCGCCCGCCGCGTGTTCGTGATCGAGAGCGTCGATCAGCTCGGCGATGAGGCCGCCAACAAGATGCTGAAGACGCTTGAGGAACCGGCCTCGTTCGTGCACATGATCCTGATCACCGACCGCCTTGGCGAAGTGATGCCGACGATCCGCTCACGCTGTCAGCTGGTCCGCTTCGACGGTGTTGATCTGCACGAGCTGGAGGCTGAGGTGGGCGAAGCGCCGGCCCGGCTCGGACTCGGCGATGCCGGCCGGGCACGTGAGCTGACGACGCCTGAGGGAGTCGCGCTACGCGCCGCGGCTGAGGGGTACGTCCGCGCGGTGCTCGCCGCCAACAGCGACACAGCGCCCTGGCGGCCGTTGATGGCGGCGGTCCGCGGCCGCGGAGACAGGCTGCAGAGCGAGCTCGAGGCGCGTCGCGACGCCGAACTCGAGCTCGTCCCGAAGAAGGAGCGCAAGCGGCTTGAGACCGAGTGGACTGAGCGGATCAAGCGCGGCCGACGCCGCGTTGAGACCGACGCGCTTGACCTGGCGCTGACGGTGATCGAATCCTGGCTGCTCGACCTGGCGGCGCTCGCCTGGGGCTCGCGCGAGCTGATCCGCAACCTCGACCGGCTCAGCGCCTTGGCGGAGGATCAGGTTTCGAGCACTGGCTTACCGGCCAGTGCTCTCATCGATGCCGTTGCGCAGGTCGAGGAGACGCGCACCCGCTTCCAGCTCAACGTCACCGAGGAGCTCGCGCTTGAAGCGCTTGCGTACAGGCTCGAGCGTCGCCTCGCCCGCTGAGTTCGCTGACCGCGCCGTCTACCTGCGGGCGCCGCGGCTGGCCGACGAGCAGGAGTTCACCTCGCTGATGCGGATCAGCCGGACGTTCCATCGGCCGTGGGCCAGCGCGCCGTCGGACCATGAGCGGTTCATCGGCTACCTCAACGACAACAAGCGCGATGACTTCGTCGCGTTCCTCGTCTGCCGGGCACTGGACGACGCGATCGTCGGCTTCTTTAACCTGTCGCAGATCGTTCACCGCTCATTTCAAAGCGCCTATCTGGGTTATGCCGCTGGGCGTCCATACGCTGGTCAGGGTTATATGCGCGAAGGGATCCACCTGGTGCTCGGTGCCGCGTTCGGCGAGCTCGGGCTGCACCGTGTCGAGGCGAACATTCAGCCCGACAACCTGCCGTCGATCAAGCTCGCGGAGGGTGCCGGGTTCAAGCGCGAGGGCTTCTCGCCGCGGTATCTGAAGATCGGTGGGTGCTGGCGCGATCACGAGCGCTACGCGATTCTCGCCGAGGACTGGCTGACGATGGCGCGAACGCGATGAGCCCGGTGTCCGACTACCCACACATGCAGCCGATTCCGCTGCGCTGGAAGGACAACGACGTCTACGGGCACGTCAACAACGTCGAGTACTACTCGTTCTTCGACACCGTGATCAACGAGTACCTGATCCGGGTCGGTGGGCTCGACATCCACACGGGCGCGGTGATTGGTGTCTGCGCCGAGTCGCACTGCACGTTCCTCGCGTCGATCGCGTTTCCCGAGACGGTGGTCGCAGGGCTGCGCGTGGGCAAGCTCGGCAACTCAAGTGTCCGTTATGAGATCGGCCTGTTCGCTTCCGAGGATGAGAAGCCGTTGGCGGAGGGCTGGTTCGTGCACGTGTTCGTCGACCGTGAGTCGCGGCGGCCGGTGCCTGTGTCTGGCGAGCTACGCGCTGCACTGGAGCGTTTGGCGTGATCGTGCGCGGCGCGGTGTTGCGGGAGATGGGGTTGCCGGCGCCGTACGCGTCGTCACGGCCGTTGGTGATTGAGGATGTTGACCTGGGGGGGCCCGGAGCCGGCGAGTTGCTGATCGGCGTGCGCGCGGCCGGGCTCTGTCATTCGGATCTGAGTGTCGTCAACGGCTCGCGCCCGCGGGTGATGCCAATGGTCTTGGGCCATGAGGCGGCCGGCGAGGTGCTCGAGGTCGGGCCGGGAGTCGTGGACTTCTCGGTCGGCGACCATGTCGTCCTGGCATTCGTGCCGGGCTGTGGCGAGTGCGGACCGTGCCTTGGTGGTCGCCCGGCGTTGTGTGAGCCGGGTGCGGCGGCAAACGCTGTCGGGACGCTGCTTTCTGGCGAGCGGCGCTGGACGCTGGCGGGTGAGGAGGTTGTGCACCACCACCTGGGTGTGTCGGCGTTTGCCGAGCAGATCGTCGTGTCGCAGCGCTCGGCGGTGCGGGTTGATCCTGGGTTGCCTTTCGAACTGGCGGCGTTGTTCGGCTGCGCGGTGCTGACCGGGGTTGGCGCCGCACTGAACGCCGTTGCGATCGCTCCGGGTGATTCGGTCGCGGTCTTCGGTCTCGGCGGCGTGGGGCTGTCGGCGGTGCTCGGTGCGTTGTATGCGGGCGCCGAGGTCGTGGCGATCGATCGCGTCGCCGACAAGTTGGCGCTTGCGGCGGAGCTCGGGGCGACCACGGTCGTTGCCGGCGAGGGGACGGTTGAGGCCGTGCGCTCGCTGACCGACGGCGGTGCCGTCCACGTGATCGAGACGGTCGGTAGTGCGTTTGTCTTGGCGCAGGCCTATGCCGCCACCCGGCGCGGTGGTACGACCGTCACCGTCGGGCTGCCAGACCCCTCGCAGCAGCTGTCGATCGCGGCCGTCTCGCTGGTCGCCGAGGAGCGCACGCTGAAGGGGTCATACCTCGGTTCCGCGATCCCCTCCCGGGATATCCCGCGCTACATCGAGCTGTATCAGCAGGGCCTGCTGCCGGTCGACCGGCTGCTGACCCACCGGCTGACGCTCGAGGAACTGAACGAAGGTTTTGACCGGCTGGACAGCGGCGACTGCATCCGCCAGGTCGTAGTGCCCTAGAGATGGTTATGCGACGCCGGCCGCGTGCCGCGCGTGATCGGCCCACCGATGCCGCTCCTCGATCACAGCCGGCGATGGGATCACCAGCACTGGACGGTCGGCATGGTGCAGGACGGCGTGGGACACGCTGCCGAGCATCAGCGACTTCACGGAGCCGAGACCGCGCGTCCCGAGCACGATCAACTCAGCGTCCAGATCTCGGGCAACGGCAAGGATGTCGGCGGCGATGTCGTCGCGGCGGCTGGCGATTCGCGGCTGTGCTTTGAGTCCGGCCGCGGTCGCTCGCTGCACCCCGGCATCCGCGGTGTCGCGCGCGGCCTGCTCGAGCCTCGCATCGGTCCCGTCATCCTCGAAGGCGCCCACCATCCCGAAACCCATCCCAATGGCTCCGGTGCGGGTCATCACCTCCAGAATCGTCTCCCAGATCACGAACACGGTCGCGTCAGCATTTGGCATCAACTGACCGGCACGATCGACCGCGGCTTCCGCGTCTGCGGACCCGTCGTAACAGATGAGAATCATGTGGCTCCTGAGATGTTGGTTAGCTGGTAAGCGCTTGAGCTGCTCGGTCGAGTTCCTGAAGGTAAGGCGTGAGGTACTTGGCATCGATCTTCGGCGGCGGACTGACGCTTTCCGCCTCCGTTACCTCTGAGTGGGTGGCGCTGCTGCCGCTCGGGTGTGCGCTGAGGATCAGCGGCCTGCCGCCGGTCAGCAGGACGGCGTGCAGTTCCGGCTGGAACGTGTCCGGCTCAATCTCGGCGCCAGCGAGCGCGGCGATCGATTGCGCCGCGACATCTGCCTGCTGCGCTGCGATGCCGCCGAATTTGATTGGAAAGTCGGTCGCGTCCCCGGCGGCCCAGGTGCGATTGACGCCGTGAACTCTGCCGTGTTCGTCGGTCGAGATGAAACCGCGTCCGGAGCTCGTCGGCACGCCGGGGAGATGCGGGCCGAACAGCTGTGGCAGCCCGATCACTCTGTCGGCGTGGATCTCTTGGCCCGGTTGCATCGGATCGACGTGAAGGGCCTCATCGGGATGCATTGCGATCAGTCCCGGCCCGTGCACGGTCGAGTGGGTTGACAGGACCATGGTGATCCCCGCGCTGGTCAGCAGCTGCCCGAGGTAATCGGCGACGACTGGCCCAAAGGCGGCGAGCGGGGCCGGTTCTGGAGTGACGATCGTGATCTCGAGATCAGCGGAGGTTTCGTGCGCCCGCGCGGCGGTCATCAGCGCCAACTCATAGATCGGTAGTGGCCACACCGGGCCGTCAGGGATTACGAACCCGAGTTTGTGGACGTGGCCGCCCTCGATGTCCTGGAGCACACCGTGGAGCTGATCGTCCAGGCGATGCGGGTCGAGCGTGATCGTGTAGCGGAGGTTCGCGTAGACGCTGGCGCCGGGCGCAAGCAGCAACGCGTCGTATTGCAGCTGCTCACCGCGTTTGGTGTGGACGACGAAGAACTCGCTGTCGATCCAGGCAAACGTGTCCGAGCACAACTCTGCCCCGGCGTCCTCGGCGATCCGCGCGAGCGGATAGCTGCTAGCCAGGGGACGCCCAAACGGCTCCTGCACTGTCGTCGGCAAGTACACGAAGTCTTCGTTCGGCGCGAGGATCGTCGTCGAGGCGAGATCTCCGGCGAGGTCTTTCAGGCAGAACGCGGCTTCAAGGGCGGCGACGCCGCCACCTACGATCACGACCTTGAAATCGCCATCGCCGCCAGAGCTGGGCAGGACAATTCGAAGCGGCACGGCACTTCTGGCGTGATCAGGCATTGTGGTCTCCGGGTCGGTGACTTCTCGGAAGTCACGCCGCGCTGCCAGCCTCTGAGGCCGACATCGCAAGAGATGCCCTCTGACTACACGCTACTCGGCACGTCAATCACACTCGATGCCGTAGCCGGCATCCGACGGTCGTCGTCAGTCGTTGAGGATGACTTCGACGTAGCCCGGCAATGGCTGGCGGTGACGAGTGGGGACGAGAGTAGGCTCGCGCGGGCAAGCCAGAGACGGTCACATGAGCCTCGACCGATAGGAGAAATTCACAACCATCGCGGAACCCGCTGCGGCATTACAAGCATTATCAGGAAGACGGCTCCCCGTACGCGGGCGGTTCGAGCTTTATGGAGCGGGTGGCTGAGGGAGTCGCCAGCGGCATGGGCACCGTTGGCTTCATCATCATCTCGTCGGGGCTGATCCTGGCGTGGGTCTTTTCCAACGGGGCCGCCCACTACATCTCGTCAACGATCTCAGCGATCGGACACGGCAAGGAGTTCGATGCCGAGCCGTGGATCCTGTTGAACCTGATCTTCTCGGCCGTCGCGTTCTACACCGGAGCGTTGGTGATCATCGCCCAGAAAGCCCAGACCAGGACCGACAAGGCCAACGAGGAAGCGGCCGCGAAGCATCGGGATGAAATCGACCAGACCGTCCGCCAGATGCTTCAGCAGAACACCGACCTCACAATCCAGATTCACACTCTTGCCGAGCGGCTTTTCGACCTGACCGAACAGGTCCACGTGGTGACCTGCAAAGGCGCGCCGCCGACCGCATAGCGAGCGAAGGCGTGGGCGGTTGCCTCGGCTACGCTTGCCCGCAGCAAACGCCGACGTAGCTCAGCTGGTAGAGCACTTCACTCGTAATGAAGGGGTCGGGAGTTCGAATCTCCCCGTCGGCTTCAAGAAAGACCCCTGTAAATCAGGGTTTTCGCTCGCCCGGCAGGCGCTGCTGATAGGGCAGTTTGGGCGGTTGGGCAACTGATTGGGCAAAACTGCCAACAACCCAGACAACTACGTCAGCACGAACTCGAGCGGGGTGGCGACCTATAGGCAGACGCTCTCGAATGAAACTCAAGCCTGGGCAGAGGTGTACAGCGGCCAAATCACAAATGGAGGCGTCAACGATGTCCCTAAGTAAGACCGGCTTAAGCGGCACTGACCAGATCTCCGTGAAGGAGGCGTACGTTGCGCTGTATCGCTTCGTCGACGCCTATTGGGAGCGAGGTGGTCGGCATGATGGGAGCGTGACGCTGCTACGGCATGGCCTTGGACCGTCGCTGGATCCAGGCGACGAGTCGGTCGTGCAGACGACCGATCCGGCGAGTTGGGACGACTGGCTAACGGCTGTTGTTGCGGCCAGAAATGAAGGCCTACCAGACGAGCTTTGAGGCCGTGTGTGAGCTTTCTGACCTAACACCCCGGGAAGCACCGAACGATCACTAAAGGCCAGTAAACACGGGCCACACGATGCGGTCCGGAGCGTCGGCAAACCACTGAACCTGATTATTCGGACTGAACGGGTCGAGTCACCAACCGTTGGCCCTAAGGTGCTTCAGTGTCTCGGCCGTCGAGCGCACGGAGTTCGCTGAGCGCCTCTTGATCCTTGGGACGGTCGGCGATCTCCTCGGAGCGGATGATGTCTCGAAGCGCCGCGACTGTGACCTGGTGGCCGCTGATGTCAAGGATCACCGCCCCGCGCTCAAGGGTGTCGTAGCGGGCAAGCTTAGTCCTGCTCCGCTGCGGGATTCCCAGCAGTACATCTATCTGGCCGGCCGTGGTCTCCCAGTTCCCGAGTTCCATTCCGCGCATCAGTTGCGCGTCAGGCGTCAGTTCCATGGATGTGCCTTCGAAGATGAGCCGACCGCCGAGCTCCCGTAGAGCCGCTGCCATATCCCCCTGGTTGGCGTCTGTCCATTCGAGGCAGAGGTCAACGTCTTTGGTGAGCCGAGTGTCTCCGTGAGCCTGAGCCGCCAACCCGCCAACTAGGACGTATCGCACGTCGTGGCGATCTAGCGCCGTGAAGATCCGCTCAGCGTCGAGGGGCCGATCGCTCACCAGTCAGGATGCTCGCGTGCGAGCCGGGCCTTCTGCTTCGTGACGAACGCGAGGAACTCCTCGCGCGTCGCGGCACGACCACCAGTGCCGCTGAGGATCGTCGGCTGCGGGTCGTCATCGAGGACGGCATGTTCGTTGACCCAGGCACCCATTCGCCCAGCGAACGGAAAGGACTTGTGATCACCTGTCGCTGTTCTGGGGCCATATCTCAAGCTTACGGCCGAGAAAGCGTGTCCCGGGCCATGTCCCGAAATCAGCAATTCTGACTTTCGGTAACTGCACTGAGTTGCACTGAACTGCGCCTACTTGTGGCAATTGCGCTGCAAATGAGCCACTCGTAATGAAGGGGTCGGGAGTTCGAGTCTCCCCATCGGCTTAGAAAGCCCGCTCGATACCGGCCGGGAAATCGGACGTAGGCGTGCCGCGCCCCCGGTCAGCGTGGTCGGTAGACGTCGCTGCGGTGTTCAACCCGCAGCACGACCACTTCACGTGTCTCGTCTCGGATCCGGTAGAGGATCCGATATGTGCCGCGGCGTGCGGACCAAACGCCAGCTAACTCTTGGCGCAGTGGCTTGCCGACGCGGCGTGGCTGGTGGATCAGCGTGGTCGTGAGAAATTCGATGACGGCTGTGGCGACGGCTTCGGGGAGCTGTTCGGCGATGGCTCGTGCGGCCGGTGGGGTGACGATTAGCTCGTAGGTTTCGGCGTCGTTCACGGCCGCAGTGCGCGCACTGCATCAACGCCACGAACCACGTCACCGCGGGCATAGGCGGCGTCGGCTTCGCGGATGTCTGCGATCGCTTGGGGATCGCTGAGGACAGACAGGGTGTCCTCGAGCTCGGCCAGGTCGGCGGCGCTCAGCAGTACTGCTGCCTCGCGGCCGTTTCGCGTGATCACGACGCGGTCGTGTTCGCGCTCGACGCGATCGACGATTTCGGAAAGATGGTCTCTGACGCTGCGAAGCGGTTCCGTAGTCACGCCACAATTGTGGCGCTTATCTTGAGAGCTGTCAACTCGCCCGACGAACGGGGGACAGTTGATCCGACCGCCTCGCGAATCGTGTCCCCGGACATATCGCGAACTAGGCAGTTCTGACTCGCGCTAACTGCACTGAACTGCGACTACCAGCGGCAAATGCGCGGCAAATGAGGCACTCGTAATGAAGGGGTCGGGAGTTCGAATCTCCCCGTCGGCTTCACCTGGAGGCGCACAAGTGCAGGGGTCAGACGCCCAGCGCGCGTAGGATCGTCAGCTCGATGTAGAGGGTCGTTTGCGAGGTCCGGAATGGGTTGGCTTTCCGGTCGTTGCATCCAGGTTCAACAGCGACGGGAGAGTGGTGTTGATGAGAGAGATGATGATCGCCGTTCTGCGTCGTGTCGCGATCGCGCTGGCGGGCGCGCTCTGTTACGTGGCGGTTGGCGCACAAGCTGCACATGCGGGGGTGTTCCTGGTCAACTCAACGGCGGACCTGCCGGTCGCCAAGCTCGGCGAGCGTGTTTGCGTTACGGCTGCGGATACCTGCACGCTGCGTGCGGCGATCCAGGAGGCCGACGTCGATGTCACCACCGCGAACACGATCATCGTCCCGGCTGGCGACTACAGGTTGACGATCCCGCCGTTCCCTGAAGCCGGATTCGCCGGGCCGAGCCTCGCGAGCAGCGGTGATCTCGGCATCCCCGACGGCACGCTGACGATCATCGGCGCCGGCGCCGGAAAGACGATCGTTGACGGCGACCATCTCGATCGCGTGTTCTCAATCGGCGAGCTGGCGACGGTGTCGATCAGCGGCATGACGATCACCGGTGGCGACGCTACCGGGGGCGGCACATCCAAGGAGCTCGACTTGGGTGGTGGGGTCTACAACACCGGAACGCTGACTCTGGACCACGTCGCGGTGGTTCGCAATCATGCGGACGGTGGCGGCGGGATCTTCAGCATCCCCGCCAGCTTCATCACGATCGAAAACAGTCTGATCGCCGACAACACCGCGTATGAGGCCGGTGGGGTCCGGTTCGACGGCGGCGGTGAGCTGATCAACTCGACCGTCACTGACAACACATTGCTCCCGCTGCCGAAGGCAAATTATCTGCAGGACCCAAAGCTTCTATCCGCCTACCTCAACGAGCTCACCGGCTACGGCGGAGGCATCGATTTCCGCGGCGGCAACAACCTCGACATCATCAACTCCACGATCACCGACAACCACGCGATCAAAGGCGGCGGCGGACTCAACAGCGCACAGAGCTACGCCGCGGTTTCGTCCGCAACATCGATTGGCATCACGCTGCTGCTCAACACGATCATCGCCGGAAACACGAGCACCGGGGGCGGCGCTGACTGCAACGTCGAGGACAACATCATCCAATCCGAGGGCCACAACCTCGCCAGCGACAGCAGTTGCTTCCTCACCGCTGCGGGCGATCTGCCCAACCGTAATCCGCTACTAGGTCCGCTGGCCTACAACGGAGGCCCCACAGAGACCCAGGCACTTTTGCCCGGCAGCCCCGCGATCGATACCGGCGCTACCCAAGGATGTCCCGAGTACGACCAGCGTGGGGTCGCACGGCCCCGAGGTGCCTGCGATATCGGGGCGTACCAACGTGTCCGATCCGCAACCAAGAAACGCCGCCGAACGCATCGGCGAACCCGGTCGGATCAACGCCAGCGTGCGTGAAACGGCTGCAGGCCAACCTCCACTTGGTCGTTAGCAGACTTGCATACGGGTATATACTTGTATGCAGACACCTCCATGTAGGAGACGGGTCGCCCGGGGCAAGAAACGGGTCGCACGGAGGGCGTAAACAACCGGGGGTGGTAGATGGTGGCTGTTCGCAGGTTGGCGTTGAGGCTGGCAATTGCTTTGGTGGTCATGTCAATGGCCATCCCAGCGGCGAGCGCAAGCGCCAGCTCGCCGGTCGTCAGCCACGGCTACTTCGCCCTGCCCGACGGCACTCAGCTGGCCTACACGCTGACTCTCCCCAAGGCCGGCGGCCGCTTCCCGACAGTTCTGTTCTACGACCCTTACGCCGCCGGCGCGACGTCGGATCCGAGTTGGGCGCCCTATGGCTACGCCTTCATCGGCGTCAACTTCCGCGGCACCGGCTGCTCGCA
>Ga0302314_10006596_pt1 | contig 20976 bp, 21 predicted proteins | sample III_Palsa_N2_3_FD_200533 | JGI IMG/M metagenome (GOLD analysis project Ga0302314, IMG submission 200533) | Peat permafrost microbial communities from Stordalen Mire near Abisko, Sweden - III_Palsa_N2_3 | ecosystem: Environmental > Terrestrial > Soil > Palsa > Peat permafrost | place: Sweden... | reverse complement strand
CGAGGTGAAACCCCATGGTTGACGCGATGAAACGCGCGTCGAACCCTTCGACAAGATCAGGGCAGGCTATGGGGCACCCGGTAGTTGAGCGGTCTTTTGTTTGATTTTTTGGTTGGGGCGGAGTAAGAAGGCAGAGCTATGCGAATATCTTCCGCAGTTGCTCTGTGCTCGTTTGTGATGGCGTCGTCGTCCGCGTTGGGGCAAAGTGCCGCGCCGCATGCGCATAACCCCACCCGTGACGGTGGAACTGTAGCGAATGGCGCACCCGTAATCCCACCCGCGATGGGGCGGCCGAACGATCCGAATTCGCCGGCACAGGCGGGGCGGAATGCGCTCTACAAGTATCTCGACGATATCGCGGCGAAGGATGAGGCGGGGCGACGCGATGCGATGGCGAAGATCACTACGCGCGCCGAGGCGGAGGCCAGGCAGGCGGAGGTGCGGCAGAAGCTGCTCGCGCTGATGGGCGGCGGGTTTGCGAAGACGCCGCTGAACGCGAAGGTGCTGGGCTCGACCCAGATGGATGGATTTCGGATCGAGAAGGTGATCTTTGAGTCGCAGCCGCAGTTTTTTGTGACGGCGCTGCTGTATCTGCCGGAGGGTGTTGTACATTCTCCGTTGTCCGTTGACGGTGCGGGAACAAAGAACGTAGAACGAACATCGGACAACGTGAAGCTGCCGGCGATTGTGATGGCTCCGGGGCATGCGGCGAGCGGCAAGGCGGGCGACTTTGCGATGGCGTCGGCGTTTGCACGGAACGGGTTCATCGTGCTGAGCTACGATCCCATTGGGCAGGGCGAGCGGCTCGAGTATCCAGATCCGGCGAAAGCTGCGGCGATGCAGGCGGGCGATCCCTATCCGGGGCTGTCGCTGGCGACGCGGTCGACGGGCGAACACGGCGAGGCCGGGTTGCAGCCGACGCTGATTGGCGACGCGGTGGCCCGGTACTTTGTGTGGGACGGCATGCGCGCCGTGGATTATCTCGAGACGCGGCCGGAGGTGGATGCGGAGCGGATTGGGGCGTTCGGCTGCTCGGGCGGCGGGGCGATGACGGCTCTGCTGGGCGCGGCGGATAAGCGCGTGAAGGCGATTGCGACGGCGTGCTACATCACCAGCATGGACACGCTGCTACCTTCGATCGGGCCGCAGGATGCGGAGCAGTCGATACCGGGGTGGATTGCGGCGGGGCTGGACTTTGCGGACTGGGTGGAGATCGCGGCGCCGCGGCCGTACGCGATTGTGGGGACGGTGGGGGATATGTTTCCGTGGGCCGGGCTGCTGGGGAGTGCGAGGGAGGCGCGGCGGTTTTATGGGCTGTTCGATGCGCGGTCGGTGGGGGTGGGGAGTTTAGTCGGGAGTTCTCAGTTGTCAGTCGTCAGTGCTCAGGAAAAGCAATTGCCTACGCCGACGGGGCCGACGCTGAATCCGGATACTTCGAATGTGATTGCGGCGGATGCGCCACTGCAGGTGATTGCGGGGATTGGCGGGCATGGTAATTTGAAACCCTTAACGTCACAAATTGTGGGGTTCTTCCTGGTGAACCTGGCGGGGCGGAAGGCGGAGGAGTTTGTGCCTGGGCCCGCGCTGACCAGTGGCGGCAATCCCGCCCAAGCCGAGCTTGGACGGGGCACCCCTCCTGCGGGGGCTTTGCAAGTGACGGCGACCGGGCAGGTGGCGACGAGCTATCCCGGCAGCGCAACCGTGCACTCGCTGAATTTGTTGCGGGCGAAGGAGAAGATTCCGGAGTTTGTTGCGCCGCAGACGCTGCTGCAGGTGCAGACAGATGTGCGCGAAGTGACGAATGCGGAAGCGGTTCCGGGCTCGCCGTCCCCGGTCAGCACTCCCACCGCGCCAGAAGATCCCGATCACATTCGTCACCGCCTGAAGATCACCGCCGACTCCGGCATCATTCTCGACGCGGAGTTCTATCGCCCAACATCCGAAGGCAAGCACCCAACGCTCCTCGTCCTTCGCGACAGCCTCGACGCCTCGTTGGAATCTCAACGCACTGGCGAGATCAACCATCTGCGCGCGCTTGCACAGGCCGGCACTGCCGTGTTCGTCGTCGCCCCACGGCCATCCCCGCCCGGAGGTGAGGAGACAAAATCTCCCATCCTCGGCCCGTTCTATATGACCGAACTTCGCGCCGAGCAGGTCGGCAAGACGCTGCTGGGCATGCGGGTCGATGATGTTATCCGCTCGATTGACTTCTTCTCCACGGGCTACACGGAGGACCCCAACAACATCACTGCCGTCGCAAGCGGGCATATGGGGCTGGTGCTGCTGCATGCGGCGGTGCTGGATCCGCGGATCAAGCATGTGACCGTGGATCATGTTCTGGAGAGCTACCGGAGTTTGCTGCAGGCGCCGATGCCAGTGGATGCTCCGCAGGATGTGTTGCCGGGCGTGCTGCTGAAGTACGATGTGCCGGATCTGGTGCGGGTGCTGGGGACACGCCTCACCGCGACGGATTGGTTGAAGGGGACGGAGAATCTGGCGGTCAGCCAGAAATAGGTCGGGCCGTCAGCCCTTGACTTCAGCGCGAGGGTAAACGCATCGAGAAGCTGCGGTACATCCGTTAGAGCAGCTTCGCGGCGGCCTGGGCGAAGTAGGTGACGATGAAGTCGGCGCCGGCGCGGCGGATGGAGAGCAGCGACTCCAGGATCGTGCGGTCGGGTTCGAGCCAGCCGCGGGCGAACGCGGCGTGCAGCATGGAGTATTCGCCGGAGACCTGGTAGGCGCCGAGCGGGACGTCGTAGCGCTCGCGGGCGGCGCGGATGACGTCGAGGTAAGGCATGGCCGGCTTCATCAGGATCATGTCGGCGCCCTCGGCGATGTCGAGGTCGATCTCGCGCATGGCTTCCCTGATATTTGCCCCGTCCATCTGGTAGCTCCTGCGGTCGCCGAACTGCGGCGCGGAGTCGGCGGCTTCGCGGAATGGGCCGTAAAACGCGCTGGCGAACTTGGAGGCGTAGCTCATGATGGGCGTGTTCTGCAGCGAGGAGGCGTCGAGCGCGGCGCGGATGGCTTCGACGCGGCCATCCATCATGTCGGAGGGGGCGACGATGTCCGCGCCGGCTGAGGCGAGCGATGCCGCGGTCTGGGCCAGGAGCGCGACGCTGGAGTCGTTCTCGATCTCATAGTGATTGCCGTCCCGCGCAACGATTCCGCAGTGGCCATGCGAGGTGTACTCGCACAGGCAGACGTCGGCGATAGTGACCAGCGAGTCGAGCTTGCGGTTGGATTTGAGAGCGCGCAGGCCGCTCTGGACTATGCCGTCTGCGGCATAGGCTCCGCTGGCTTGCTCGTCTTTTTCCGCAGGCAGGCCGAAGAGCAGCAGGCCGCCGAGACCGAGCGCCGCGCAGGCCTCGGCTTCCTTTACGGCCTCATCTATAGATAGGTTGAAGACGCCGGGCATAGACGAGATTTCCTTGCGAACACCCTCGCCGGGGCAGAGAAACATTGGATAGATGAGCGCGCCCGGCGTCAGATGCGTCTCGCGGACGAGGGAGCGAAGAGCCTCGGTGCGGCGCAGACGGCGCATTCGCGTGACGGGAAAGTTCATGGGGCTATTCTACTTCTCCGGGACAGGGCAGGATGTGACGTGCGGTCCTGCCCGACAGCCGCCCTGCGCGGGCAGCGGTCACTTCGTGACTTGTGCCGAGCTTCGCGTGATCCTCCCGATGGTCGGCACGCAATTTTGTTTGCGACCATCGGGAGCACCCCGCGAAGCTTTAAAAGGGCGTGTGAACGCCCGAAGCCCGCGCAGGGCGGCCGTCCGGCAGGACACGCAGTCAAGGTTTCAGAGGAGGAGCTTGCATCAGCTTGACGAACATTGCGTCGAAGCGGGCGGTGTCGAGGTCCAGCTGCACGTGGACGGGTTGCAGCGTGTCGGTGGGCCGATTCGCCGCGGTCCAGCTCAGCGTGTCGCCGTAGTTGGGGCCCCGCGCGGTGTCGACGTCGATGTAGAGGACCTGTTCTTTGGTGATGATGGAGGGGTCGAGCAGGGCCGCGGCGGCGAGCTCATCCCACAGGTAGTAATACTCGTGCGTGTACTTCGCGACATACTGCGCGGCGGGGCTCGGCGAGGTGGCGATCTGCGCGAGCATCGCTTCGGTGAAGCGCGTCTTCACGGAGATGTCGACGGTGGTGAGATCGATGCGCGGCCAGGGTGCGCGCAGCACGATGTGGGCTGCCTCGGGATCGAACCAGAAGTTGAACTCGTGGCGCGGGTGAGTGGCGAACTCCGCGTCGTCGGTCTGCGGCGCGAGGCTTCCGCCCATGATGGCGATGCCCTGGGTCAGCTCAGCGAAGTGGGGGTCGATGGCGAGCGCCAGCGCGATGTTGGTCAGCGGGCCGGCTGCGTAGATGGTGACCTGGTGCGGATGCGCGTGCACCTGGCGGATGAGGAAGTGGGCCGCGTCTTCGTCGAGCGGCCTGGTGGTGGGCTCGCCCTCGGCCAGCGGAGGCAGCACGTATGGGCCGTGATACGGCTGCATGCTGGTGCGGGCAGCGAGGTCTCCCCACGCGCCGTACCAGGGAAGCGTGCCGATCAGCGGGCGCTCCAGCATGGATTCCTGCTCGGTGCGGACCAGCGGAAAGATGGCGCCCGGCACGACCGGCACATCGCCGCGGCCGATGAGTTCGAGCATGCGCAGCGTGTGCTGAACTTCTTCCGGCTCCCACGCGTTGCCACTGACCATGGTGATGCCGAGGACTTTGACGCTGGGGGACTCGAGCAGCTCCATCATCGCCATCTGGTTTGAGCCAGCGGGGCCGGAGCCATCCTGATCGATGAGGACAAGCCGGGGCGTCTGCGCCGACGCGGCGGCAAACAGTGGGGCGAGCATCGTCAGAGTCAGAAGAACGGCTATGCGGATGGTTTGCATGGGTTGAGGGTAGCAGAACGATGTTTTACGTTGTCCGTTCTACGTTGTCCGTTTGAAAGCGCTGTGCGGGAACGGAGAACGTACAACGGAGCACGTACAACGTACTTCACCCGTGGTGGGCAAGGGCTTCGTACTCGACTCCGGACGCGTGGGGTGCGAGGACCCAGAGGGTGTAGGCGCCGACGGCGGTGCCTGCGGGAATCTCGATCAGCGAGAGGATACCGGCGACGATGGCGATGACCCGGCCCCAGGGCTTATGCGTCAGCAGCGCGTAGCCGGTTAGGAACGCGAGGCAGGAGTTGAAGAGGATGAAGACGCCGGCGACCGCGGCCAAGCCTCCCATCACGGCTGCGAAGGGCAGCATCGGCTCGGCGCGCGGGCCCATGCCGCCGAGGAACGCGGGGGTGGAGACGCCGAGGAGGATGAGCGCGATCAGGATGACGAGGATCGCGCGGTAGGCTCCGTAGACGCACCAGACGATGCCGAGAGTCTGCAGATTGCGCTGCACGTGCGGATGGTGCGGGTGTATGTACACGGGCGGCGCAGCGACGATTGGCGAAGCCGTCAGTGCGGGCGCGCCGCATCGCGAGCAAAACTCTCCCTGCACCGCACTGCCACACTTGCTGCAAAACATCGCGCGCCTCCCAATGGCTTCCTATCTGATATCCGACGATACGCGTCTTGGCCGCGACAGGTTCCGGGCGGCCAAGTCTCGATGCCAGATACCATAGTAGATGTGCCCCTGTTGCCGGAGATTCCATCCCCGTTGAGCGAGACCAGCGCGACCGCGCTGGAGTGGCCGCGCCTGCGTGACCACGTTGCCGGCTACGCTGCCTCGCCGCTGGGCCGCGCGTGGACGCTGGCGCTGGAACCGTGCGCCGATGCAGCCTGGATCGACGCGCAGCAGCAGCGCACGGCGGAGGTGCGCGACTTCCTTACCGGCGGCGGCAGCTTCGACTTCCACGGTCTGTTCGATCCGACGGAGCTGCTGGATGAATCGCGGCTGGAGGGTGCAGCGCTCGAAGGCATGCAGATCAACGCGCTGCTGACGGTGGCCGAGCGGCTAGCCGCGTGGCGCACACTGCTGAAGCCGGGGTCAGGTGCCGCGCCGCGAGCGTGGACGGCGATTGCGGCCTTGTCCGAGCCGGTGGCTGAACATGACTTTGCGCCGCTGCTGCGCGAGTTGCGCGGCAAGATCGAGCCGGACGGAAGCCTCAGCGACGACGCCAGCGGAGAGTTGCGGCGCATCCGCCGTGCCATGGAGCGGCAGCATCGCGCCATCGAAGAAAGCCTGCGCAAGTCGCTGCGCGCGCTCGCCAGCGAAGGCTCGACACAGGAAGATTTGATTACGGTGCGCGGCGAGCGCTTCGTCATCCCGGTGAAAGCCGAGTTTCGCCGCCGCGTCCCCGGAGTCATCCACGGATCGTCCTCGTCCGGGCAAACTGTGTTTGTCGAGCCGCTCGAGACCATCGAACAGAACAATGAGCTGCAGCGCCTGCTCGACGAAGAGCAGCGCGAGATCCACCGCATCCTGGTGGCGATGACGCACGCCATCGGCGGGCAGGCCGACGCGATCCTGCTGGGCACGGCGGTGCTTGCGGAGATTGAATCGCATTTTGCGCGGGCGCGGTTTGCGAATGAGCTGGAGTGCGTACGACCGGTGTTTAGCCAGTCAGCAAGTCAGCGGGTCAGCGGGTCCGCAAGCGGGCTGAGGCTGGTGGAGGCGCGGCATCCGCTGCTCGAGTTGCGACTGCGCAGGACGGGCGGGAAGGCAGTGCCGATTACGCTGGCGCTCGAAGAAGACGCGCGGCAGTTGATCATCAGCGGGCCGAACACCGGCGGCAAGACCGTCGCGCTGAAGACCACCGGCCTGCTGGCGTTGATGGCGCAGGCTGGCCTGCCTGTGGCCGCCGAAGCGGCGACGCTGCCGTTGCTGCATGCGATCTACGCGGATATTGGCGACGCGCAGTCGATCGAGTCGAATCTGTCGAGCTTCTCCGCTCACGTCGTCAATGTGGACCGCATTGCGCGCGAGGCGGATGAGGATTCACTGGTGCTGCTGGATGAATTGGGCTCGGCGACCGATCCGGAGGAGGGCTCGGCGCTGGCCGTCGCGGTAGCCGCGCACTTTCTTGGCCTGCGCGCGTGGAGCTGCATCACCACGCACCTTACGTCGCTGAAGGTCTACGCGGCCAACCGGGCTGGTGTATTGAATGCTGCGGTGGGATTCGATCAGGAGACGCTGTCGCCGACGTATGAGCTGTGGCTGGGCGTGCCGGGAGCATCCGCCGGCCTCAACATCGCCGAGCGGCTGGGCCTGGCGCCGGAGATTGTAACCGCCGCGAGAGCAAATATGACCACGCAGGCGGCGGACATCGGCGCGCTGCTGGACCAGTTGCACGCGCAGCTTGCCGCCGCAGCCGACGAACGCGCCGCGCTGCAGATTCGCGAGAAGGAACTGGCGCGGGCGCGCATGCAGCTCGATCTCGAAGGGCGCGCGGAGCAGAAGGCGCGCACGAAAGAGCTGGAAGCCAAACTGAATGCGCTGATCGCGGACTTCGAGTATCAACTGCGCGAGACGGTGAAGGCGATCGACGACAAGGCGGTAGCGCAGAAGCTGGCGCGCGATTCCGCGTCGCGCATTGCGCGGCTGAAGCGGGAGTTCTCCGAGCAATTCAATTCGACCGTCGTCGCGCACACGTCGGGCGCGGACAAGAACGATCCCGCCGCGAGGCCGGGTGTGCGCGGGCCTGTGACGACGGCCATCAAGCCAGGCGACCTGGTGAAGTTGAAGAGCCTGGGGCGTGAAGCTCGCGTCGTACGCGTGATCGATAGCACCCACTACGAGGTCAGCGTCGGCACCATGAAGATGCGCATCGCGCAGAGTGACATCGCGGAGGTGACGCCCGTGGTGGCGGTTACTCCTCTCGAAGCAGCGCGGCGGCGAGGCGGTGTGACCATCCAGACCAGTTCCGACGCTGACTCCGTGCCGATGGAGATCAACGTCATCGGGCGCACGGCAGATGAGGCGCACGACGAAGTCTCGCGCTTCCTCGACCGCGCGTTCATGGCCGGGTTGCCGAGGGTGCGGATCGTGCACGGCACCGGTATGGGCGTGCTGCGGCGCACGCTGAGGGAGTTTCTGCGCAATCATCCGCAGGTCACCAACGTCACCGAGCCGCCGTACAACCAGGGTGGCCAGGGCGCAACCGAAGTGGAACTGAGGCAGTGAACAGGGCGTTCACACGCCTTGTTAAAGCTTCGCGTGGTGCTCCCGATGGTCGCGACCTGATCTTGGTGCCGACCAACGGGAGGTCCACGCGAAGCTCGGCATAAGTCACGAAGTGACCGCCCCACGCGCAGTGGGCCCGTCCGGCAGGACAGTAGCTCTTCAGCGGCCTCTTAACGCTTGCGCACCATGGGCTCTCGCCATACACTACACGTGCTATCCGCTTGGAACACCAACGTGATGAGACTGGCGACTGCAAGAGGCCGCGACTCCCGACTGGCGAAGCCTGCAACCCGCGGGCTGATTCGGTCGTTCGCTCGGCCATCGATCCAGCGAAACTTTCTGCGATCCGCACTGGTCTTCCTACTGGTCTCCCTTCAAGTCTTCCCCGCGTCTGCGTGGGTATTTCCTGAACACCGTGACATCGCCGGCCTGGCGGTCGAGAAGCTTGACGCAGACCGGCAAGCGCGTTTGCAGGCGCTGTGGACGGAGGCTCGCACCGGGCACGAACAGCGGCTGTGTGCGCAGCCTTCCGATGCGGCGCAGACCAGTTGCGTCGACTTCGCGGCCTGGGCTGCGATCTCCGGAGACCACTCCTGCTCGGCGCAGGAGATGCTCGGCACGGCGCTCACCGCCCCCTGGATTCTGGGCGTAGAGCAGGTCGCCGCCCGGCTGAAGACGCAACTGGCCGCGGCCAAGCGACGCAGCGAGCGGACCAATGCAGTACGCAACTCCGATCTCGCGCTGGAGCGCACCGACCCGGAGTATGCCACGCGCGCGACCTCCAACAACGCGCACTTCCTGCTGGCGCGGCCCGACATCAACATGACTCCAGAGGCCTATGTGCGTCTCGCGCTGGGCCGAAAAGCTGAACTGAACGCGTTGGCCACCTACGTCTGGTATCACCTGCGAGCGCTGGATAGAGCGCGCAGCGTTTCCAGCGGAGTGGTGCCGGCTGCAATGCACGCGGCTGCGGTCCGGGCGGCGCTCGCCGATGAAGCATTCGCTTTGCACTTCTTGGAGGACAGCTTTGCCGCGGGCCACATCGCGGGGAATTGGGGAAGCACTACGGTGCGCAAGGGGACGCACGACTTTTATAGTGAGCGTGGCCTGGCGCTGACCACGTGGAGCGGCGACCATTTCGTCGGCCAGGGCGATGCTTTCATGAAGCCGGCGGACGCCGATCGCGCCTCCAACGCCGTTCGCGATAGCCTGGCTCAACTGATCGACTCCTTCGACGGCAAGCTCGCACTGACCGACGCCGATTCCGGCGCCCCGAACTACGGCCAGCCGGACTCCTTCAATGTCTGCAAAGAGACGGGGTTCCCTACCGCCTCCGGCACGCGCGCGGACATCGTCAAGCTGGTGCCCATTCTGCTGCAGACGCCTGTCCCCGCACTGGGCAAAGGCGCGGGCGAGCTGCCTCGCTTCCGCACCGAGCTTGGGGCCTTTGCCGGCTTATCGGCAGGGTTCCGCGAGGAAGCGTTGACCCATGGCTTTGGCCCACACGAGTCGGGCGCAAGTGCCACGTCTGGCTTCGAGCTAGCGGTACGGGCTGGCCTGGGTACGAATGGTATTCTCGACGATTCCAGCGACGGATTGGTCTTCGTCGAATTCGGCGTCCGTGACAACACCCATGCCAGCGGCGCTGCCACGATCCCGGGCCGCGGCGCAATCAGCGCAAGGCTGCGCATGCCTTTCTGGCTGATCCCAGGCGACCTCGTTCTCGCGGCGCCCGTGCTTGCCTTCACATCGCCGACGAAGCTGCAAAAAATGATAGTAGGAGCAGCCAACGGAGGACTCATCCCCTGGCAGGCTGGGATCGCAACCCGCGCTGGCCGCGTGCAGTTTGTTCTTGGGCGCGAGGTGGGCGTCAGCATTTTTCGCAATGGCAACGATCACCCGTTTTTGCTGCCCACGCCAGGCGTGCCGCCGAACAACACGACCCAGGTAAGTCTCAACTCGCTGCAAGTGGAGTTTCCCGTTCTCGAATATCGCCTGTTTCGCGATTTTTCTGTCAACCAGAGCTCCGGCCTCATGCTGCAGCCCTACGTCGGTTTCGACACACCGACCGCGGTTTCAGTCATCGCACCCACCGGTGCACCGAGCCCCGATGCGCACACCATCGTGACGGCCGGCGTGCGTGTCGTCTTCGACTGGCGGCACTACTTCAAATGATTCCGGCGCGCCAGTAAAATCTAGCCCGCGCGGAGTTCGAGCTTCCACGTGGCTTTCGCGACGGGCGCGGCGGAGTTGAGCCGGATGCGATAGACCGCGTCGCCCCAGGAGTGCTTGAGCCCGTCGTCCGTGATGGCAACCCTTTCGATTGCGGCCTTCAGCGCGGCCTGGTCAAACACCAGCAGCGTACCACCGATCTTTACGCCGTCCGGTTGGACGACAGGCGCAACCGCCGTCATCAACGAGAGCGACACATCCACCGGCTTATCGAGCATGAAGTCCTCCGTGATGGCGACGCTACCGTGCGAGCGATCGAGAAGCATGGTCCGCATCCATCGCTGCACACCCGCTTGCGTCGGATATGCGGTGGCGAGGTTGGCGCGGAAGCTCGCGGCGGAGTCGCTGGCCTCAACCTTCAGGTCGCTCGCCCGATACGCCAGGCCTTCATGCTGCATCACGCCGCCAATGGTCGGCAGGTTATGGAACGCGGACTGCATGGTCCACAGCGTGTAACGATTTTTGCCGAAGGTCGTGGCCGTGTAGGCTTCGGGCCCAACGTCGATGAAGACTGGCTCGCCGTTATGAAAAATGATGAAGCTGCCCGAATCGTTATGGCCGTGACTGCGTCCGTTGCTGGCGGCCTGCGCGGCGACGAAGAAGCCAGCGGCGGAGCCTTCAGCCTGGCGCGCGGTCATCAGCCCAAGCTGCGGATACCAGGCATCGCGCGGCAGCGCATCGTGCGCGGGTGCGGCAGAGATGTCGTTCGCCACCATCATGCGTGGCAGCAGCCGCGAGAGCGATACCATGCCGCCGCCGTCCGTAACGAAGGCGGCGCCGACCCCAGCGCCCCTGGCAGACGTGCCGCGGACCTGCGCCTCGAACGCGCCGAATTGCGCGAGCATGTCGTCGCCCGTGGCGCGTCCGAAACGATAGCTGAGGTCGGGACTGGGCGCGTCGTGCGGATGCGCGTCGCCGTAGTTCACGTAGAAGTCCGACGCAATGTGGATGTTGCAGATGTAGTGGCCCATGGCGCGCGTGAACGGATGCTTCAACACGGCGTCGCCCTGGCCCGCGTGCGCGGAGACGAGCGTCCAGCAGCAATCGAAGAACGAGGCGGCGGAACGCGCCCAGTAGGCCGGCCCCTCTTCGCAGGCGGCATCGGGCGAGTAGTCGGCGAGGAACGTGTCAACGCTGCGGCACACTTTCTCGACGACGGCCTGGCGGCGCTGAGCATCTTTTTCGAGCAGCAGATTTGCCGTCAGCACATTGGAGCTGATCCACGGATTCCAGTTATTGACGTGGTAGGTTGGGTTGGCAAAGCCCATCCACTCGAAGTCGCTGCGCGTGAAGTAGGGATCGAGGATGCGGCGTTTGGCTTCGAGGTGGACACGTTCCACGATGCGCGGCGAGACGGAGTTGAGCTGCTTCCCCAGCAGGTAGACGACCCAGCCGAGGGTGGCCGAGGTCTCCGCGCCAAACAGCTCGATGATGGGTTCGGCGGCGTCCGCGAGGCCCACGCCGGCCTTCTGTGCGCCGAGATGCGCGGGCACTCCCCAGAAGCTCTCTTCGCAGATGAGCCATACGCCGTTGGCGATCTGGTCGAGGTACTTGCCCTGGTTGGCCGTGCACTCAGCCAGGACGAGATAGCCGAGGCGACTGCGGCGGCCAAAGCTGATCGCCTCAAAGCGTGTGCGGTTGCCGTTGCGCTTGAACTCGAGTTCGTCGGTGGCGAGCATCTCCGGCCATGGACTGGAGTTGACGGTGTCCGCGCGGGCGATAAGTGCGTCGCGCACCGGCTGCGGCACCGTGTTCCACTTTCCCTCGCCTGCTTTGGGATACGGATTCCACTCGGCCAGCAGCGCGCCGGAGAGTGGCGCGAACGTCTGGGAGACGAGGCCTTTGGGCACGCCGTCGACGGCCGCAGCCTGCGCTGCCGCAAAGGCCGGCCAAAGAGATGGAGTGCCAAAAGCGGCAGTGGTCGCTGCTACGTTCGTGAGAAAAGTCCGACGATTCATGGAACCAGAGTACCGCCAGAACTAACCTACCGTCTGGCGGCTCGGGTGGCGTCCCAATTCAAGACTCTTTTATCTGATCTGCTAAGGCTCCAACCTGTTTTCCGACCTCTTTTATCCATAGGTTGATTACGATTGAAGTTCCGGTATAGTCTGGGTCGCTCTTCCTCAGTAGACCGCTCACATACTCGTCAAGTTTGCTACTGTCTAAGCTCAGGTTCTTTAGGGAAACTATGGCCGACGCCAGTGTTCGCCGGTACTTGTATTCAAATATTTCCAATGTTTCACGCTCATTGGCACTCAACGCTCTAGCCTCACGGTCATGCTGCCTCATGTCACGCAGAAATATCCTTCCGTCATCTGTTAAGCAGTCTGGCGTCGAGACAGAAGGGGCGTTTTTAATGCGCTCGTAGACAAAATCAAGAATTGATTGCGATAACAGCACCGCCTGTTCTTTCAATGTTGGCGCTGGCGCTTGGCAATCCTGCAACCGAATCCTCTTGCGTCGTTCGTCTAGCCATGCTTGATAGCAAGCTACAAATAGAAGAGCGGCAGCAGCTCCGAAAATGCCTCTTACTGTCCAGTCGTTGCTCTTGTTTGCGTAGGCAACGTATAGCCCGAGAACGGTAAACACCGCGCAACTCATGAGCGGCCACCAATGCTTACGCACGGCGTTGAGATATGAGAGGAAATCCATGCCCTAAATCCTCCCACCGGGCACGGCGGTAAGTCTACGAATTTTCTTAGTAGACTTGTCCGAATTAGGACACTATCGCGGGCTGGCGAGGGTGGACGAATCGGCCCCGTCTTCGTAGTCTCGAAAGTAACTCGAAATTGAACGTCGAATCGCGAGGGAGAATTGCATGGGTGGAGTAATTCCGCTGGGGGATGCGTCGCGGCAGTTGCGGCGGTGGCCCGTGGTGACGGTCGGGCTGATCGCGACGAACGTGTACGTCTTTATTCAGGAACTGATGTACGGCCAGAGGTTCGTGCTCCTGCACTCGGTGATTCCGGCGCGGATCGTCGCCGGGCACGGCTGGGGGACGATCTTGACCGGGATGTTCATGCACGCGAGCTGGCTGCACATCATCGGAAACATGGTGTTCTTCTGGGCGTTCGGGCCGGAGATCGAAGACGCGATGGGGCGTTTCCGCTTCCTGCTGTTCTACCTGATCGGCGGTGTGGTGGCGATGGCGGCGCAGGTAGCGGCGATGCCCACGTCGAGGGTGCCGAACCTTGGCGCAAGCGGCGCAATTGCCGCGGTGATGGGCGCGTTCCTGGTAACGTATCCGAGCGACCGGATCAGGACCGCGATCTGGTTCCTGTTCTTTGTGCGGATTACATACGTGCCGGCTGTCCTGCTGATCGGCATCTGGTTCCTGATGCAGGTGTTCAGCGCCGGGGCGGTGGCGCATAACGTCCAGAGCGGCGGCGTGGCCTACCTGGCCCACATCGGCGGCTTCCTCTTCGGCGTACTCACGGGAAGATTGTGGAGGCGCGGGGTCGAGACCGGCGGTCAGTGGCAGAGGTTCAACTAGCACTTCGTGCGGTTCTCGACGCTGAGCGTGAAGACCGGTGGATGGCCCTTGGTGGGTTGGCTGCCCACCCTCGGCACCCGATAAACTGGAGATATGGCAAGCGAGAAGAAGGCGGTAGTGCTGCTCAGCGGCGGGTTGGATTCGACCACGGTGGCGGCGATGGCGAAGCAGCAGGGATTCTCGGTGTATGCGCTGAGCTTCGACTACGGCCAGAACCACAGGATCGAGCTGGACTTCGCCGCACGCGTCGCCGCGGCGCAGGGGGTCGCGCGGCATGCGATCGTCAAGGTGGACCTGCGCTCGTTTGGGGGTTCCGCGTTGACGACGGATACGCCGGTGCCGAAGCATCGGACGGCTGAAGACATGGGCCATGGAATTCCGGTGACGTACGTTCCCGCGCGCAACACGGTGTTTCTGTCGCTGGCGCTGGCCTGGGCGGAGACGCTGGGCGCGACGGACATTTTTCTGGGCGTCAACGCACTCGACTACAGCGGCTATCCCGACTGCCGGCCGGAGTTCATCGCCGCATTCGAGCGCATGGCCAACCTTGCCACCAAAATGGGTACCGACGACGGCCAGCGCATCACCATCCACACGCCGCTGATCGCCATGACCAAGAAGCAGATTGTGGAGGCAGGATTGGCGCTCGGCATCGACTACGGCCTGACCGTCACCTGCTACGACCCGGGCGCAAGCGGCGAAGCGTGCGGTGCTTGCGATGCCTGCCTGCTGCGGCTGAAGGGTTTTGCCGAAGCCGGCGTCGCCGATCCCGCGAGGTACCGCTGATGGCCTACGCGGCCAAAGAGATCTTCTACACGCTGCAGGGCGAGGGCGTGCACACCGGTCGCGCGGCAGTGTTCTGCCGGTTCGCCGGATGCAACCTGTGGAGCGGCCACGAGCAGGACCGCGCGACGGCCGTCTGCCAGTTCTGCGACACGGATTTTGTCGGAACCGATGGCGATGGCGGAGGCAAGTTCGCGAGCGCTGAGGAGCTGGCCGCGGCGATTGCGGCGAAGTGGCCGGGCAGCCTGGAGTCGCCGGACGCCGGGCGCAGATTCGTGGTGTGCACGGGCGGCGAGCCGCTGCTGCAGCTCGACGCCGCGCTGATCGACGCGCTCCACGCGCAGAATTTCACCATCGCCATCGAGACCAATGGAACCATTCCGGTGCCCGCCGGCGTCGACTGGGTGTGCGTCAGCCCGAAGGCCAACGCGGAGCTGGCGGTCACCCGCGGCAACGAGCTGAAGGTCGTGTATCCGCAGGAGATCGAGCCGGACGCGTATGCGGGCCTCGACTTCGAACACTTCTTCATCCAGCCGAAGGACGGGCCGCATGCGGCTCGATCGCTACAGGCTGCGATCCAATACTGCGCCAACCACCCGAAGTGGCGGCTCAGCCTGCAAACCCACAAGCTGATCGGGATTCGCTGAACGCAGAGGCTTAACACCGATGGACACCGATGCAACCGATCAAAGACTCGACTGAATGGAGCGCCTACATGCCCAGGAAGTGGGGGCGGGTCGGCAACCTGCTTTTGTGAAGGATTCTGCTGACGATAATGCCGTCTCTGGCCGGTTTATAGAAGATGACGTGCCTGCCCTGCTCAAAGCGACGGAGACCGGGGGAAATCAGATCGCAGGCACGCCCCAGACCCGGCGAATCAGCCAGCAGTTGGAAGCACCTTGCCAGTTCCTCGACGTATTCTTCGGCCTGTTGTTCGCCCCAGGTATCGACGGTGTAGTCGAAGATTTCGGCGAGATCGGAAGCGCCCTTTGGTCCTAGCCGGTACGTGTTCAAGCGACGTTCTTACTCTGCCGGCTGGTCCCGGCCCTTCGACGCACGCGCTCCCGCATTTCCGCCATCACGGTGGGGCCATCGAGGAAGGGCCCCTCAAATCCTTCGGCAATCGCGACCTTGAGCGCTTCCACCTTGGCCTGGTCTTCCAGGTCGGACTGCTTGAGCGCTCGGATGGCTGCGCGGATGACCTCGCTGGCGTTGTCGTAGTGGCCGCTTTTTACGCTCTGATCCACATAGCTGTCGAGTTCATCGGTGAGACTCACATTCCGGGTAGGCATGGTGGGCTCCTGAGGGTTTCTATCTTACGCTGGGATGGCAAACTTTGCCATAGAACGCTGAGTTCTGCACAATCAAAGGGAGTTATACGCGATCGAATGCAAAGCTAGAGACGGGTGTAGGCTGGGCTTGGTTGGGGAGGATGTATGAGCGCGCGGGCCGGTAAGATTGCGTTGGTGTTGGCGGGTTGGTTGCTGGCGCCGACGTGTGCGCGCGCGGGACAGGGTGCCGGGACGCCTGCGAAGCCGCTGACACTGACGCAGGTATGGACGCTCGACGCGACATACAGGGATGCGGAGCATGGGGTGAGCTTTCGGTACCCTTCGGTGTGGGAGGCTGGGACGGCGTTCGGCTACCATACGCCGGCGTTGAGCGATTATGACGAGACAGAGCCAATTGCGGGATTCGGATACGAGGAGGGCGGCTTTCCGCGAGGGGACATTGTCGGTCCATATACGCGAACGAATCTGGAGGGATTTGGGCTGGTGTACTCGGCCCTGCCGGGGGCGAACCTGGCGGCGTGCGAAAGCCGGGCCGCTGCGGTGGCGCGTACGCAAGAGCACACGCATACGGTGCTCGCCGGGCGGTCTTTTACCGTTTACCAGACTGGGGAAGGGGGAATGAGCCAGTGGATCTATGGAGAGCTGTATGTAACCTACGCGCCCGGAACCTGCTACTGGTTCGAGACCGGGATCGCGGGGGTTGTGACGGATGTGGCGGATGGCATTAAGGGGCTGACGAGGGTGCAGACGCGGAGCATCGAGGCGCATTTGCTCGAGATTATGAGGTCGGTGCGGATCGCGGCGAAGTGAGGGGAGTGCGGTTGGTGGAGTTCACGTATAATACGTGCTGCACGTAAAATACGTGGAGTTGGCGATGACGCAGACGCAGAAGCGAAACATTACGATAAGCCTCCACCCCGAGGTAATTCAGAAGGCCAGGATCATCGCGGTCAAGCGTTCTACCTCGATCAGCGGGCTGGTGGCGCAGCAGATTGAGGCGCTGGTGGGCGACGATGAGGTCTATGAGCGCGCTGCTGCTTCGGCCATTGCCCGGATGAAGCGCGGCTTTCACCTGGGAGGCGGGCCGATGGCCGGCAGAGACGAGTTGCATGATCGCAAAAACCTTCGTTGACAGCAATATCCTGATCTACGCGCACGATGTGGATCAGGGCGAGAAGCACCAGATAGCGCGAAGCATTTTGATCGAGTTGATGCAAAACCGGAGCGGCGCGCTGAGCCCGCAGGTGTTGCAGGAGTTCTACGTCAACGTCACGCGCAAGATCGCGAAGCCGCTGTCGAAACGCGAGGCTCGCGAGATTGTGGAGGACTATAGCGTCTGGTGCATCCACACCACGGCGGCGGAGGTTGCGGCCGCATTTCGGATTGAGGACGCGGCGAAGATCAGCTTCTGGGAAGCTTTGATTCTGGCCTCGGCTGCGAAGGCGGGCGCGGAGGAGGTGCTGTCCGAGGACCTGAATTCGGGCCAGGAAGTTGCGGGGGTACGGGTTCGGAATCCGTTTGCGGAGTAGCGCCGGCTAGTTCTTTACGTTCATGGTGTCGGAGTCGACTGCCTTCTTGCCGGTGATGCCTTCCAGGCCGGCGAGCTGTCCGCGATAGTCGTTCTTATCACATTTGCATGGCCACGCCGCCCTTTTTGTCTCCATCGGCCCAGGTAAGGCCGATATAGTGCTTCTTGGATTTGGCAAGGAGCATGAGGGCGCCAAGGCCCAGCGAGATGACAGCCAGGCCAATTGCGGCACCGACCCGGCGATGAACGTCCTGGCCGTAGGAGATCTCAGTGATGGACGCGGCGGGAATGCTGGCGAGTTCTTCCTTGCCGCGGACGATCCGGACCTTGTCGGGATCGATGATGAGCTGAACCTCGGTGCCGGCCTTCAGGGTCTGCAACGATCCGCCGTCGTAGATGACCTTGTAGGCGTTGTTGTTGGCTGCAAAGACAGTGGAGGGCACAAACAGGCAGAGGAGGAAAGCAACAAAACTCTTCAATGGGAGGCTCCTTTGAATCCGCCCCTTTATACGTCCGACGCCGCTCAACGGCAATAACTATTTGGTAGCAGGCTGAGTTCCAAATCTTCGCGCTGCATTGACTTGGCATAAGGCGTGCGCTAACTTGGACTGCAAACGGGAGAGTGATGAATCGTATGACCAAGCGCCTGCTGCAACTCTGTGTTGTTGTGTTTCTGATGATGAGCGCATCCGCGATGCACGGCGACAGCAAGAATATCGCCGACTACACGCTGAGGATCCGCATCTACAGCAAGGACTCGACCACCTTCTACCACAATCGGATGGAGGAAGAGTCGAAGGGCGAGGGCCGGGGCAATCTTTTTGACGGCGACGATGTGCATGGCGTCGACTTCAACTTCGCCTGCGACGAGAAGTTCAAAGCATCGTTTGGATATGAGACCTATCCGGCGAAGTGGAAGAAGCCGGGCAAGGAACTGACCGTGCTGCTGCCTATTTTTGGCAAGTCGAACAGCTACTTTACCTGCAACTTCTCGACCGACGTGAAGGACTTCGTCTACGACCGGCATAACGGCAGGATGTCGTCAGAGCCGGAGCCGCGCTACAAGGCTTGGATGGTGAAGCACAACTACGACCCGGTCCATGGCAAGAACATGCCAACCAATCCCGACCCCGCCGACGCTGAAACTCCCGAGTCGGCTCCCGCGGCCCCGCCGAAATAGGCTTCAATCCAAACAAAAAGCCCGGCATGGCCAGCCGGGCCGTTGTATTTGCGCCAAGCGCTTTTCGCCATCCCCCAACTAGAACCATGCAAAGTACGAGGCGGCGACGGCGAAGGTGTCAGAGAGTCCATGAGCCAGGATCGGCGCCCAGAGATTGCGACGGGTCACCATATAGGCCGCAGCAAGAATTAGCCCGGATATGGTGCTATCGAATACGCCCGTAGGCCCCTTGAAGAAATGACCGAATCCGAACAGAAAGCTCGAGAAAACGGCGGCGACAAAGTACCCGGCTTGCGATCCTTCCAGCGCGTCCGCGGTGCGACGCAGAAGCAGCGCCCGGTAGGCCAACTCTTCACCGAAGGCGGCAAAAGTCCACACCACTGCAAGAGACATCGCCGCATGGGTACCGCTGTGCTGGTGTAGATCGGTCAGCAGGCTGGGAGTCTTCTCTGGTTGACGCCAGATCCAATGAGCGACCGGCTCGGTAACGAAATCCTTGAGTTGCAGGAGAGCGCCTGCAGCGAAGGCTACGGCCAGCGAGACTCTCCACGAAGCGGGCTTGCACAGCCCGATCGACCTCCACGGATTCTTTCGGATCAGGAGGGAAATCCAGAGGATCAGGACCAGAATCGGAACTTCATTCGGCAAAATATGGTAGACATTGTGGCCGATAACGACGAGGGCGCCAAGCAAAACTTCCGCGCCGGCGATCAGTCTATCCTGAGCCGATTGGGCAGACAGATGGGGTTCGACAGAACTCGGATCCATGCAAGATGATACGTGATTCTTTGACTACAGTTCAGCACGGCAGCAGCAGCAGGTCAGTCCGGCCAATTTCAGATACGCATCGGCATCAGGATGTAGCGGTATTTGACCTCATCGTTGGCGTCTTCGGGGCGCATTTGGCCGGCGGACTGGGCGTCCTTGAACTCCAGGCGGACTTCGCCGGAGGTGCCAATGGCTTTGAGGAAGTCCAGCAGGTACTGGCTGTTGAAGCCGACGACGATGGGATCGTAGTTATACGGCGTCTCAATGGTGTCTTCCGATTCGCCCGAGTCGGTGGAGGAAGAAGACAGCTTCAGCTCGTTGGTTTCCAGGCGAATCTTGATTGCGCCCGAGCGCTCGTCGGCGAACTGCGCGACACGCTGGATGGAACCCATCAGGTCCTCCGAGCGCACGATGACGAACTTGTTGTTGTCGCGCGGCAGCACCGCCTCATAGTTGGGGAACTGCCCGGTGAGCTTGCGGCTGGTCAGCACCCTGCCGCCGACACGGAAGAAGAGCGTCTGGTCGTCGTCGGCAAACTCGACGAACTGTTTTTCCTTGTCCTTCGGGGCTTCAGCCGTGTTCAGCAGCGACAGCAGTTCGCTGAGCGCCTTGCGCGGGATCAGCGTCTTCTTTTCGCCTGTCACACCTTCTAAACTCTCCCCTAATTTCTCGATGTGGGCCAGGCGGTGTCCGTCCGTGGCGACCATGGCCATCGACTCGGCCTTCAGCACCAGCAGCGCGCCGTTGAGCGTGTAGCGAGACTCCTCGTTGGAGATGGCGAAGATGGTCTTCGCGATCATGCCCTGCAGCGAGGAGGCGGAGATCTTGAAGGCGCCGGTGGTGGGGAACTCGGCCACCACGGGAAAGTTGGCGCGCGCCATGCCGACCATCTTGGTGTTGGAGCGGCCGGCGCGGATCTGCACCCAGTGGTTGTCCATCAGCTTGATGGAGATGTCGCCTTCGGGCAGCAGCTTGATGTAGTCGTAGAGCTTGCGCGCGGGGATGGTGCAGGCGCCGGGCTTCTTGACCTTGGCCGGGCACGAAGTCCGGATCGACTGGTCGAGGTCGGTCGCGGTGATCGTCAGCTTGTCGGGCGATCCGTCGGCCCCCGCGCTCGCTTCAAAGAGGAAGTTCGACAGGATCGGGATGGTAGTCTTGCGCTCGACTACCGACTGCGCCGCCGTCAGTTCGCGGAGGAGTTCGGCGCGGGAGACGGTAATTTCGAGGTTTCCGGTGGGCGCGGTGGTCATCTCGGGCTCCTGGGTTTTGGTTGCGGCGGCATCCTGGGCTACTGGGGTCATCGGGGTTTCTCCGGCACTGTCGTGGATCGGCGTTTTGAGCTCGGGCATTTCGCGAAACGTACGCTGGGCAAACTTTACACCGAATCCGGTGCTGGTTCCAATCCTCAGCCTCTGCACTGAATGATTCTATTGATTTACAGGCACCGGGCGCGACACCAATCTTTGTGGAAAGCGCGTGCACTTGTGTGCGGGCAGGGACCGCTTCCACGAACTCCAGCCGCCGCCAAGCTACTTTTTGGGGCGCAGCCATCGCACAAGGCTCTCCACGGCAATGACTA
>Ga0302314_10006595_pt1 | contig 20976 bp, 17 predicted proteins | sample III_Palsa_N2_3_FD_200533 | JGI IMG/M metagenome (GOLD analysis project Ga0302314, IMG submission 200533) | Peat permafrost microbial communities from Stordalen Mire near Abisko, Sweden - III_Palsa_N2_3 | ecosystem: Environmental > Terrestrial > Soil > Palsa > Peat permafrost | place: Sweden... | reverse complement strand
ACGTGATCGGCGACCTGCTGCTCGGCCGCATGGCCGTCGAAGCCGTGCTGGCGCTGCTGGTCTGCAAGGCCGTGATGTGGGTCTTCGCCCTGGGCTCGGGGACGTCGGGCGGCGTGCTCGCGCCGCTGCTGATGATGGGGGCCGGCCTCGGCGCCGTGCTCGGGCCGTGGCTGCCTGGCGGCCAGCCGGCGTTGTGGCCGCTGGTGCTCATGGCCGCGACATTCGGCGGCATGATGCGGGCACCCGTCATGTCGGTGATGTTCGCACTCGAGTTGACACAGGACATCAACGCGTTGCTGCCGCTGCTGATCGCCTCGTCGGTCGCCTACGGCTTCACCGTGCTGGCGATGCCGCGCTCCATCCTCACCGAGAAGATCTCGCGCCGCGGCCATCACATCTACCGCGAGTACGGCATCGATCCGCTGGAGCGTCACATGGTTTCCGAGGTGATGACGCGCGACGTGGCCACCGTCGACGGCGAGTCCGCGATCGCCTCCGCGCTGGAGCGCCATTTCGGCGCGACGCAGCGCCATCGCGCCTACCCCGTCCTGATCGGGGCCTCGTTCATCGGCATGATTGACCGCGACGCGCTCGTCGCGGGGGCCGCGAAGCCGGGCGCCGAGCGCGTGGCCGACCTGTTCGGCGCCAACGCGCCGGCGATGGCGTTGCCGGGCGAGAACTGCCGCACGATCGCCACGCGGCTCGCGGTGCACGGGCTCGAACGCCTGCCGGTGGTCAGCGACGCCCACTCGCGCCGGCTGGTGGGCGTGGTCTCTCGCAGCGACCTGGTGAAGCCGTCGCTCGTGCACGTCGACGAGGAGCAGCGCCAGGAGCGATTCTTCACGCTGCCGTTCGCCGCGGCCAGGGCGCGCTTCCAGTCGCTGACCGGCTCGGAGGAGGCCAGCGACCGTGAGAAGGACTGACGTGGCGGGCGCAGGTTTCGGGCGATGGCTGGGCGCGTTCGCGCCGGCGCCCGTCGCGGTCTCGCGGCGCGAGATCTTCTACAGCTGCCTGGGTGCATGGTGCGGCCTGTTGTGCGCGGCCTGGCTGAGCCGCCACATGCTGGCCGGTTTCAATCCCTGGTTCATCGCGCCGATGGGGGCCTCCGCGGTGTTGCTGTTCGCGGTGCCGGCTAGCCCGCTCGCGCAGCCGTGGTCCATCGTGGGCGGCAACGTGGTCTCGGCGGCCATCGGCGTGACGTGCGCGGCGTGGATTCCCGATATCGCGCTCGCCGCGAGCGTGGCCGCCGCGCTGGCCATCGGGGCGATGTTCGCGCTGCGCTGCCTGCACCCGCCCAGCGGCGCGGTGGCGTTGACGGCCGTGCTCGGCGGCCCGGTGGTGACGTCGCTCGGATATCGATTCGTGCTGTGGCCCGTGGCGGTCAACTCGCTGTTCCTGTTGCTGACGGCGCTGCTGTTCAACGTCGCGGTGCGCCGCCGCTATCCGCATCGCGCGCTCGCGCACGCGGGCACGCACCTGACGCGCGACGAGCCGCCGAGCGCCCGGCTGGGCCTGACCGTGCAGGATCTCGACGCCGCGTTGCGGGCGAGAGGCGAACTGCTGGACGTGAGCAAGGACGACCTCGAGGATCTGTTCATGGCCGCCGAGCATCGGGCCTGGACCCGGCGCTTCGGCGACATCCGCTGCGAGGACGTGATGTCGCGCGACGTCGTCAGCGTGCAGCCGTCGACCGCGGCGCAGGATGCGTGGCAACTGATGATCCGCCATTCGGTGAAGGCGCTCCCGGCGGTCGACATCGACGGCACGCTGCTGGGCATCGTGACGCTGCACGACTTCTTCATGGGCCAGGGCGTGGCGCGAGCTGGCGCGGCCGATGCCAGTCCGTCGCCACGCGTGGGCGACCTGATGACGACCGACGTCCTGACAGCCCGGCCGCACCAGGCGATGGTCGACCTGATGCCGATGTTTTCCGATGGCGGACGGCACCATCTTCCCGTGGTCGACGAGCGCAATCGGCTGGTCGGCATGGTGACGCAGTCGGACATGGTGGCGGCGCTGTTCCGCGCCGGGCTGGAACAGCCGGTGGCGCCGGCAACGGCCTGATCGCCGCCGCGGTGGCGCCTACGGCGAGCGCAGGCTGGCGGGCAGTCCGTTCGCATGCGCGATGTCGGCGAACAGCTTCGCGGAAGGCCTCGGCGTGCGCCGGAAGTCGTTCTCGTAGTCGACCGCCACGAGGCCGAAGCGCGCCGTGAAGCCGTCCGCCCACTCGAAGTTGTCGAACAGCGACCAGTGGATGTAGGAGCGCACGTCGGCCCCGCCGCGCGTGCGCGCGAGCCAGGCCTCGCGCACATGCTGGCGCAGGAATTTCTGCCGCGCGACGTCGTTGGCCGCGCCGTCGGCCGTGCCGTTCTCCAGCACGTAGATCGGCTTGCCATAGCGCTTGCCGGCCTCGGTGAGGATCAGGTAGAAGCCGTGCGGGTAGCTCGCCCAGCCGAGGTCGTTGAAGGGCTCGTCCGTGGCGTCGGGGTCGTGCAGGAGGACCTGCGGCGTGCCGGGATGCAACAGGTCGGACTTGATGTAGGTCCGGCTGTAGTAGTTGATGCCGACGTAGTCCTCGCTGCCTTTCAACCCCACGATGGCCTCGTCGATGTCCGTGCTCGCGAGCTTCAGGCGGCCGGTCGCGATGGCATCGAGAAAGTCCCAGTTCCATGCCTGGTCTATCGTCTGCGCCGTCAGGCGATCCAGTGGCGCCCAGTTGCGCAGCGGCTCGAAGGCCAGCGTGTTCTCGGTGATGCCGACGTTGGCCTCGACCTTGCGCTCGTCGGCGACGCGGTGCAGGGTCTGGTAGGCGATCAGGTGGGCGCGCAGCAAGGCCCGGATCACCGGCGCGGCTTCCTCGACGCCGGCGCGCCGTTCCAGCGGCGGATAGGTGCCTTCGATGTAGCCGCTGTAGACGTAGACCATGGGCTCGTTGAGCGTGCACCATTGGGTCACGTCGGGGATGAAGTCGGTCGCCACCGCCTCGACGTAGCGCTGCCAGAGCGCCATCGCGTCCCGCCGCTCCCAGCCCTTCTTGCCGGTGGCATCGGGCTCGAAGAACCAGGCCGGCGCGCTGTAGTGGAACAGCGTCACGAAAGGCGTCAGCCCATGCGCCTTCATCGCGGCGATCAACGCCTTGTAATACGCCACGCCCGCCGGGTCAGGCTCGCGCATGCCGGCGCGCGGGAACAGGCGCGCCCACTCGATGGAGAAGCGGAAGGCGTTCAGGCCCATGTCCTGCGCCATGGCGAGGTCGGCCGGATAGTGCGTCTCGAAGCCGGCCTTGTCGCGTCGCACCGCGGGCGACCACTTGCCGAGGTCGTGGATATGGCCCGGCAGCGCGCTGCCGAGGGTGGGGCCGGTGCCGAAGCGGCCGTGGCGGAACGCGTCCTCCTCGAACGCCGACCAGTCGCTCGGCTGCTGGCTCTCGGCCTGCTGTCCGGCGATTGCCACGCCCCAGTAGAAATTCGCGGGGAAACGCAGCGGGCCGGGCTGGCCGTCGCTGGCATCCGGTGTCACCAGCAAGGGACTGCGATGGGCGCCGACCTGCGTTGCGACGGCGATTCCCGCGACGACCACCAGCAAGGCCAGCAGCAGCGCGGCCTTGCGCAGCGTCATGCGTGGCTTTGCGTCGGGTTTCAACGCGGCTTGTTCTGCTGGTACAGCAGGTGCGCCTTGATCTCCGGCCATTCGCCGGCCGTCACGCTGTACATCACGGTATCGCGCACGGTGCCGTCGCGCCGCACCGCATGGTGGCGCAGCACGCCGTCCTTCCTCGCGCCCAGGCGCTCGATGGCCTTCTGGCTGGCGAAGTTGTAGTTGTCGGTGCGCCAGCCCACCAGCTTCGCGTGCAGGGTGTCGAACGCGTGCGTGAGCAGCAGCAGCTTGGCGCAGGTGTTGATGTGCGTGCGCTGGACGCTCTTCGCGTACCAGGTCCAGCCGATCTCGAGGCGGTCGACGGCCGGGACGATGTCGTGGTACGCGGTGCAGCCGACGAGCTTGTCCTGCGCCAGGTCGATGACGACGAAGGGCAGCCGGTTGCCGTCGCGCTGCCCCTTCAGCGCCAGTTCCACGTACGCCTGGGTGTCCTCGGGTTCGGGCACCGACGTGACGCGGATGTTCCACAACGCGCCGTCGGCCGCGGCGGCGCGGATCGCGGGGACGTGGTCGAGGCGAAGCGGCTCCAGGCGGACGCGGCCGTCGGTGAGGGTGACGGGTTGGACGTTCAGCATCGTGCGCTCAGCGATTGTTGCGTTGCATGAAGATCAGCTTCTCGAACAGGCTGACGTCCTGCTCGTTCTTCAGCAGCGCGCCGATCAGCGGCGGGATCGACACCTTGTCGTCCTTGGACTGCAGCGCGCTCGCCGGGATGTCCTCGGCCAGCAGCAGCTTGAGCCAGTCGAGCAGTTCGGACGTGGACGGCTTCTTCTTCAGGCCGGGCAGGTTGCGCACGTCGTAGAAGCTCTTGAGCGCGGCGGCCAGCAGCTCCTGCTTGATGCCGGGGAAGTGCACGTCGATGATCTGCTGCATCGTCGAGGCTTCGGGAAACTTGATGTAGTGGAAGAAGCAGCGGCGCAGGAACGCGTCGGGCAGTTCCTTCTCGTTGTTGCTGGTGATGAAGACGACGGGGCGCTGGATGGCGCGGATCGTCTCCTTGGTCTCGTACACATGGAACTCCATGCGATCGAGTTCGCGCAGCAGGTCGTTGGGGAACTCGATGTCGGCCTTGTCGATCTCGTCGATCAGCAGCGCGCACGGCGTCTCGCTGGTGAAGGCCTGCCACAGCACGCCCTTGACGATGTAGTTGTGGATGTCCTTGACGCGCGGGTCGCCGAGCTGGCTGTCGCGCAGCCGGCTCACGGCGTCGTATTCGTACAGGCCCTGCTGCGCCTTCGTGGTGCTCTTGATGTGCCACTCCAGCAGGGGCAGGCCGAGGGCGGCCGCAGCCTCTTCGGCGAGCATCGTCTTGCCGGTGCCGGGCTCGCCCTTGACCAGCAAAGGGCGGCGCAAGGTCATCGATGCGTTGACCGCGAGCATCAGGTCGGGCGTGGCGACGTAGCTGCTGGTACCTTCGAACTTCATGGCGGTGGGGGGCGGGTTTTGCCGGACAGAGGGGGTCGTTCCAGTATAAAGGGACGTCCCTATAATCGTTCGAGGCTTGGCAATCAGACCGGGCTCCCGGAAACGCGCTACTGCGGACCAACAAAGACGAGACGATGACAAGAACCCTGACCTTGCTTCTGGCCCTCGCGGGTGTCTTCTCCATCGCCCATGCGCAGGATGCGCAACGCGGCTCGACCAAGGTTCAGATGTGCATCGGCTGCCACGGCATCGTGGGCTACCAGGCCGATTTCCCGCAGGTCTACAAGGTGCCCAAGATCGCGGGCCAGGATGCGAAATACATCGCCTCCGCGCTGACGGCGTATCGCAGCGGCGACCGCAAGTTCCCGACGATGCGAAGCGTCGCCGCGGCGCTGACCGACCAGGACATCGCCGACATCGCGGCCTACTACGCGCAGCTCGGCAAGCCCGACGGCCCGGTGCCAGCGGCGCTGGAGACCCCGGCGCCCGAGGCGTTGCACAACAAGCTCGCCGCCTGCGTGGCGTGCCACGGCGTCAACTTCTCCACGCCCACCGACGGCACCATCCCGCGCCTGGCGGGCCAGTACGCCGACTATCTGCTGTTCGCGCTGAAGTCCTACCAGGTCGAAGGCAATCCGCACTACGGCCGCCAGAACGCGGTGATGGGGGCGATGGCCAAGACGCTGACCAACAACGACATCGACCAGATCACCAGCTACCTGGCCACGCTGCCAGGCGAGTTGCGCACGGTGCCGCAGGCCAAGTTCAAGTAGGCAGCCCGGCCGGGCGCGTCCGGCGGGAATCGATCACGACAAGAACCGCCTCCGGGCGGTTTTGTTTTTTTCATTTGGCTCGACAAACCACTACAGTCGCGCCGCGTCCGGCCGAAAACAGGAGAGCACCGAATTTCCATCGGTCCCTGTGATCCCGCCTGCACGCCCATGCTCAAGAAGATCCGCGTCGACCAAGTCCGCCTGGGCATGCACCTGCATGCGCTGGAGGGGGCCTGGATGGACCATCCGTTCTGGAAGACGCGCTTCGTCATCCGCGAGCAGGAGCAGCTGACGAAGCTGCAGGAAAGCGTGATCGCCGAGGTCTGGATCGATCCCGAGAAGGGTCTGGACGTGGTCCCGGAGGCCGCCGCCGTGCCGCCGCCGGTTCGCGCCCCCGAGCCTGTCGTCGTCGCGGCCGTCCCGGCGGCTGCTCCGCTGCCGGTGGCGCCTGCCGCGCGCACCTCCACGCCGGTGGCGGCGCCATCGAAGAGTTTTGCCGAGGAGATGCGTACCGCCACCGCGGTCTGCAAGCGCGGCAAGGAGCAAGTCGAGAAGATGTTCGGCGAGGCCCGCCTGGGCCGGGCGATCGACGCCGAATCCTGCGCGCCGCTGGTGCAGGAGATCTCCGACTCCGTCATCCGCAATCCCGGCGCGATCGTCAGCCTCGCGCGCCTGAAGACGCAGGACGACTACTCCTACATGCATTCGGTGGCCGTCTGCGCGCTGATGGTGGCGCTCGGCCGCGAACTCGGCTTCGACGAGGAGCAATGCCGCACCGCCGGCACCGCCGGCCTGCTGCACGACGTGGGCAAGGCGTTGATGCCGCTGGAAATCCTGAACAAGCCCGGCAAGCTCACCGACGCGGAGTTCGACGTGATGCGCAGTCATCCGATGCGCGGCTACGAGCTGCTGATGGAGGCGCACGGTGCCGATCCGGCGGCGATCGAGGTCTGCCTCCACCACCATGAGCGCTTCGACGGCGGCGGCTATCCGCACAAGCTGTCCAACGACCAGCTGAACCAGCTGGTGCGCATGAGCTCGATCTGCGACGTCTACGACGCGATCACCTCCGACCGCCCGTACAAGAACGGCTGGGATCCGGCCGACTCGATCGGCCAGATGGCCAGCTGGAAGGGTCAGTTCGACTCGACCATCTTCGCCACGTTCGTCAAGAGCGTGGGCATCTATCCCACGGGTTCACTGGTGCGCCTGAAGTCCGAACGACTGGCGGTCGTGATCGAGCAGAACCCGGCGGCGCTGACGACACCGGTCGTGCGTGTCTTCTTCTCGCTGAAGTCGGGCATGCCGGTATCGCTGCAACGACTCGATCTCGCGGGTGGCACGAACGACCGCATCATCGGGCGCGAGCCGCCGGATCGGTGGAACTTCACGTTCCTGGATGAGCTTTGGGCGGGGGACGCGGCGAAGCGCTGAACCCGCTGATTTCCTGGCGTTCCGGGATTTCTGCGTTTCGAGGTCTCGTGTCGACCCGCACAGCCGCCACCATGTTGGCAAGGCGCCCCGCAAGCCGCTTGAAAGAAAAAAGGCCCGGTGTCACCACCGGGCCTTTCGCATTCATCGACCAACCGGTCAGTGCGCCGGCTTCGGCGCCATGTCCTCGTCGGTCTTGCGCACTTCGTCGTCCAGCGCCTCGTCCTCGGCCACTTCCTTCTGGTGGGTCGAGCCGAGCAGCAGGTAGAACGCCGGGACGACGAACAGCGTGAACAGCGTGCCGATCGACATGCCCGTGAAGATCACCAGGCCCATCGCCTGGCGGCCCGCGGCGCCGGCACCGGAGGCGATCACCAGCGGCACCACGCCGAAGACCATCGCGGCGGTGGTCATCAGGATCGGGCGCAGGCGGATGCCGGTGGCCTCGAGGATGGCGTCGAGCTTGCTGAGGCCCCTCTGCTGCGCGTGGTTGGCCACCTCGACGATCAGGATCCCGTGTTTCGAGATCAGTCCCATCAGCGTCACCAGCCCGACCTGCGTGTAGATGTTGATCGACGTGAAGCCCAGGAAGATGAAGATCACGGCCCCGAACAGCGCCATCGGCACCGAGACGAGGATGACGATCGGATCGCGGAAGCTCTCGAACTGCGCGGCCAGCGCCAGGAACACGATGATGACCGCGAACGCGAACGTGACGAGGAAGCCGCCGGATTCGCTGCTGAAGATGCGCGACTGGCCGGCGTAGTCGACGTTGTAGCCCGTGGGCGCCACTGCCTTGACGGCGTCCGCCAGGATCTTCAGCGCTTCGCCTTGCGACACGCCCGCCACGCCCGAGATCGTCACCGAGTTCAGCTGCTGGAAGCGCGTGATCGACTCCGGCTGCACGCTGTACTTCAGGCTCGCGACCGTGCTGGCCGGGATGAGCCCGGCCGTCGGCGTCTTGATGTAGAAGTCGAGCACGTTGGCCGGGTTCAGCCGGTTCACCTGCAGCACCTGCGGGATCACCTTGTACGAACGGCCGGCGATCGAGAAGTAGTTGACGTAGCCGCCGCCGAGTGCAGCGCCGAGTGCGGCGCCGACGTCCTGCTGCGTCATGCCCAGCGCCGCGATCTTGTCGCGATCCATTTCGACGGTTGCCTGCGGCGCGTCCAGCTTCAGGTCCTGATCGAGGAAGTAGAACTTGCCCGAGGCCTGGGCCTTGGCCATCACCTGCTGCGCCACGGTGTTCAGGTTCTCGAACGGCTCCGTCGTCGTGATGACGAACTGCACCGGCAGCCCGGACGACCCCGGCAGCGGCGGGAACTGGAACGCGGCGATGCGGGCGCCGGCGATCTTGTTCCACTTGTCCTGCAGGTCGACCTGGATCTGGTGCGCGCTGCGCGTGCGGTCCCCCCAATTCTTCAGCAGCACGCCGCCGATGCCGGCGTTGATCGTCGGCACGCCGGTGATCTGGAACATCTGCTTGTATTCGGGCGCGCCGCGCGCCACGTTGAACACCTGCTGTGCGTACGTCTGCATCTGGTCGGACGTCGCGGTCGGCGAGCCCACCACCTGCGACAGCACGATGCCCTGGTCTTCCTCGGGCGCGAGTTCCGACTTCGACATGACGAACATGACACCCAGCAGCACGAACAGGATCGCGCCCATCACGATCAGCACGGGATAGGTGCCGAGCAGGTTGCGCAGCCAGCTCGTGTAGGTGTGGCGCACCTTCTCGAACACGCGGTCGATCGCCTTGACGAACCGGCCTTCGTCCTGCGCCTGCGTGAAGATGCGCGAGCACATCATCGGCGACAGCGTCAGCGCGACGACACCGGAGACCGCCACGGCGCCGGCCAGCGTGAACGCGAACTCGGTGAACAGCGCGCCGGTCAGGCCGCCCTGGAAGCCGATCGGCACGTAGACCGCGATCAGCACCACCGTCATCGCCAGGATGGGGCTGCCCAGCTCGCGCGCCGCGATCAGCGCCGCCTGCATCGGGGTCTTGTGCTCCTCCTTCATGTGGCGGTCGACGTTCTCGACGACGATGATCGCGTCGTCGACCACCAGCCCGATCGCCAGTACCAGCGCGAGCAGCGTCAACAGGTTGATCGAGTAGCCGAGGACGAGCATCACGAAGAACGTGCCGATCAGCGACAGCGGCATCGCGACGACGGGCACGAGCACGGCGCGGAACGTGCCGAGGAACAGGTAGATCACCACCGTGACGATCAGCAGCGCCTCGACCAGCGTCTTCACCACCTCGGTGATCGAGGTGTTGATGAAGTCGGTCGAGTCGTAGACGATCTCGCCGGTCACGCCGTTGGGCAACTGGTTCTTCAGGTCGGGGAACGCCTCGCGCACGCGCTTGGCCACGTCGAGGATGTTGGCCTCCGGCGCCACCTTGATGCCGATGAACACCGAGCGCACGCCGCTGAAGGCGACGTTGAAGTCGTAGTTCTCGGAGCCGAGCGTGACCGTGGCGACGTCCTGGAGACGCACCACCGAATCGCCGCTCTGCTTGACGATCAGCTGCTTGAATTCGTCGAGCGAGTGCAGGTCGGTGCCGGCCGTCAGCGGCACGGTGACCATCTGGCCCTTGGAAGCGCCGAGCGCCGCGAGGTAGTTGTTGGCGGTCAGCGCCGTGCTGACGTCGGTGGCCGTCAGGCCGTGCGCCGCCATCTTGTCGGCATCGAGCCAGGCGCGCAGCGCGAACAGGCGCGCGCCCAGCAGTTCGGCCGTCTGCACGCCGGTGATGGAGTCCAGCTTGGGCTTGACGACGCGCGACAGGAAGTCGGTGACGTTGTTGGTGGGCAGCTCGTTGCTGTAGAAGCCCAGGTACATCGCGTCGGTGGTCTGGCCCGTGGCCACCGTCAGCACCGGTTGCTGCGCCTGCGCCGGCAACTGGTTCTTGACCGAGTTCACCTGCGTGTTGATTTCCGTCAGCGCGCGGTTGGCGTCGTAGTTCAGCCGCAGCGTGGCGGTGATCGTCGAGACGCCCGAGGCGCTCGACGACGACAGGTAGTCGATGCCCTGCGCCTGCGCGATCGCGCTTTCGAGCGGCTGCGTGATGAAGCCGGCCACCGTCGCGGCATCGGCGCCGTAGTAGGTGGTGGAGATCGTGACGACGGAGTTCTCCGTGCGCGGGTACTGGTTGATCGGCAGGCTGAACAGCGAGCGCAATCCCAGCACCACGATCAGCAGGCTGATCACGCCGGCCAGGACGGGCCGGCGGATGAAGAGGTCGGTGAACTTCATGGCGTGCGCCTCAATGTTCTTGCGGGGTGGGGCTCGGGGAATCGGCCGGCACCACGCTGTTGTCGATCACGACGGACGTGCCGTTCTTCAATTTCACCTGGCCGCTGGTGACGACCTGCTGGCCTTCCTTCAGGCCCTTCAGGATGGCGACCTGGTCGCCACGCGTCTCGCCGGTCGTGACGAAGACCTGCTGCACGACCAGTCCGGAGCCCGATGCGGCCTTGGCCGGGGCAGCAGCCGAGGCGCCGCTTGCTGCGGCCCGGGCGGCTGCAGCGGCTTCGTCGGCCGTCAGCACGACGAACACCGTGGAGCCGTACGGGTTGTAGGTGATCGCGGTCTGCGGCAGTGTCAGGTAGTGCTTCTTGTCGCCCGATTCGACGCTGGCGTTGGCGAACATGCCCGGCAGCAACTGGCGCTTCGGGTTCGCGAAGGTGGCTTCCACCACGATGTTGCGCGTCGTCGTGTCCACTTTCGGGCTGATCGCGGTGAGCTTGCCGGGGAAGCTGATGCCGGCGAAGCCGTCGCTGGTGACGTTGACCACCTGGCCGACCTGCAGCGCGCCGATCTGCTTTTGCGGCAGGTTGAAGTCGACGTAGATCGGGTCGATGGTCTGCAGCGTCACGATCTTGTCGCCCGGGTTCAGGTACTGGCCCGGGTTCACTGTCGTGATGCCCAGCCTCCCGGAGAACGGCGCGCGAATCGTCTTCTTGTCGATGTTGGCCTGCTGCTGTGCGGCCAGAGCACGCTTGCCCTTGAGGTCGGCAGCGTCGGCGTCGACCTGCGCCTGCGCGATGGCCTGCGCGTCGAACTGCGCCTTGTCGCGCTTGAGCACCGAGGCCGCGAGGTCGGCGGCGGCGTCGAGGGATTGCAACTGGGCCTTGTCGGAATCGGCATTGAGTTCGACGAGGATGTCGCCCTTCTTCACGTCCTGGCCCGACTTGAAGTGGATCTCGCGCACGAGGCCCGCGATTTCGGTGGTGACGTCGACGCCGCGCACCGCCACGACGCTGCCGACGGCCGCCAGTGCGGGCTGCCAGTCGGTCGACGCGACCTTGGTAGAAGTGACAGTCTGCGGGAACGGCTTGGGCGCCGACGCGATGAGGGCCTTGATGTGCAGGGCAAATCCGCCGGCCAGTATCAGCACCAGTACCACAAGTCCGCCAATCATGATGAGCATCCGCTTCGTCATGTTCTCTCTCCAGATTTCGTATTCGGTAGTCGTCGCGTTCGCTGGCTCGTCAGAGCGCAGGCGAACGCAGGGATTTTCTGGTCAGCGTGCCGGAGCCGGCGCGCTTGCGGCCGAGGCCACGGCGTCGGGCGCATTCCACCAGCCGCCGCCGAGCGCCTGGAACAGCGCCGCGGTGTCGGTGAAGCGCGCCGCGCGCGCCTGCACCAGCGCCACGCGCGTGGACAGGTACGTGCGCTGCGCATCCAGCGACGCCAGGTAGCTGACGGCGCCCAGTTGGTACTGGCGCGTGACCAGGTTCAGCGCCTCGTTGGCCAGGCGTTCGGCGTCAGCCGTGGCGGTCACCGCATCAGCGTCGGTGTCGACGGCGCGCAGCGTGTTGGCCACGTCCAGGAACGCGTTGAGCACGGTGGACCGGTACTGCGCCTGCGCGGCGTCGTAAGCGGCCACGGAGGCCCGCTTCTTCGCCTGCAGCGAGCCGCCGTTGAAGATCGGCTGCACCAGGCCCGCGCCCAGGTTCCAGCCGGTGGTGCCGGTGTCGAACAACCGGCCGATCTTCAGGCTCTGGCGATCGATGCCCCCACTGAGCGTGATCTGCGGATACAGGTTGGCCGTGGCCACGCCGATCTGCGCACTCGCTTCGTGCAGCAAGGCTTCGCTCGCGCGCACGTCCGGGCGCTGGCGCACCAGCACGGACGGCACGCTGATGGGGAGTTCGCGCGGCAGCGTCAGCGAATCGATGTCGAACGCCGGCAGGCCGTCGTCGCCGGGCAGGCGCCCGGCCAGCACGGCCAGCTGGTGGCGGGTCTGTGCCAGCGCTTTCTCGAGCGGCGGGATCTGCGCCTGCTGCTGTGCGATCAGGGTCTGCTGCTGCAGCAAGGCCCCGCGGGCGAGCGCGCCGAGTTGAACCTGGGCGGCGATGACCTTGAGCGACTTCGTGTCGTTGTCGACGACGTCGCGCGTGACCTGCAACTGCGCCCGCAACGAAGCCTCCTGGATGGCCGTCGCGACCACGCTGGAGGTGAGGCTGAGCCAGGTGGCCTCGACCTGGAAGCGCTGGTAGTCGATCGCCGCGCGCACGCCTTCGAGCTCGCGGCGGTTGCCGCCGACGATGTCCAGCGTGTACGACAGGTCGAGCCCGATGCTGAACAGGTTGCCGGTGGCGCCCGCCGGGACGCCGTCCGTAAAGATCGGATAGCGCTCGCGGCCGGCGCTGAACTGGCCGGTGACCGACGGGAACACCTTGGAGCCGTAGTCGGCGCGGTAGTTCTCCTCGGCCTGGCGCAGCGTGGCCTGGGCCGCGACGACGGTGGGGCTCTGTGCCAGCGCCGAGCGCACGAGGGCGTTCAACGCGGGCGACTGGAAGGCTTCCCACCAGGTGGCGGAGATGTCCTGGCCGTCGACGAAGCGTTGCGGCACGTAGGCCGGGCTGCTCCCGCTGGCGGCCATCGCCGGCAACGGGGCCGGCGTGTAGGGATGGCTCGCGTCCGCGACCTTGGGCGCTTCTGGCGCGTGGAAGTCGGGCCCGACGGCGCATGCCGACAGGGCCAGGCCGATGCCGATGCTCAAGGCGGTGGTGCGCCAGGGCGGGCGTCGGAGGATCTCGTAGTTCATTCGTGCTCCTCGATATTCGGGCGCGTCGCGGCCTCACGGCGCGACGATCAGCGGGGCATGGTAGTCGGGTTTTCCCGCTCGCAAGCTATTCCCCCATGAAATTACTGCCTAAGCAATCATTGCCGACGCGCGTTTTCAAATTGTGAACAAAGAAGTGTCCATGTTGATGTGTCATCAATTGATGACATTAACACGGCATTAACGCGGGCGGCCGACCGTTCACTGCCGAAGCATGCGGCCGGAATACTTACGCGCCTCTTTCGTCCGCGCCATGCTCTTCGGACGTGCGCCTTCAGGTCAAGCCGGCTGGTAGGCCGCCATGTCGGCGCGTACGCCGAGCGCCTGCAAGAACTCGGCCGGCTCGAACCCTTCCTGCGCGTAGTGCGCCTGCATGGCCACCTTGGCGGCGTTCATCGCTTCGCCACTGGCCCATTCGACGATGGTGACGACGCCGATGGTGTCGCCGTTGGCGGCGCCCAGCAGCACGAGGTTTTGGCGGCAGCCTTCGCGCTCGTCGAGCAGGCGTTGGGTCGCGTGCAGGCGGCCCATGAACGGCTCGAGCACCTGGCAGGGGACGACGAAACGGTCGACGCGAAACGACGCGGCTGCGGCGGAAGGCGAGTGTGGCATGAGGTTGCTCCAGATCGGCGCGCGGGTTGCGTGCCGTTGGGCCAGACTCTAGAACCTCAACCAATATCGAGGTCAAGAGGCCGCATGAAAGAAATCCCGCTCCATCCGTCCGGCCTGCCGATGGCACTCAGCGTGGGCGAAGTTGCCCGGCGCAGCGGCGTGGCGGTGTCCACGGTGCATTTCTACGAGGCGCAGGGGTTGATCTCGGGTTGGCGCACCGACGGCAATCAGCGCCGTTACGCCCGTGACGTGCTTCGCCGCGTGGCGCTGATCCGCGTGGCCCAGTTGGTGGGGATCTCGCTGGCGGACGTGTCCGCCGCGCTGGCGTCGCTGCCGTCCGACGTGGCGCCGTCGCGCGCCGACTGGTCGCGGCTGTCGGCCGCGTGGCGCACCGAGTTGGACGAGCGCATCGCGCAGCTGGCGCGGCTCAGGGATACCCTGGACGACTGCATCGGCTGCGGCTGCCTGTCCATCGACCGCTGCCGGCTGCGCAATCCGGCCGACCAACTGGCGAACGAAGGTCCCGGCCCGCGGCGCCTGCTGGGCCGAAAATCCTAGGCCGGCTTCTGCGTCGCCTTGCGGCGCACGCAATCCAGATACTGATGTCCGTCCGGCGGCAGCCCGCTGCGCTGCGATTGCCAGATCATCTCGCCCAGGCAGTCCATCGCCGCATGGTGCGCGTCATGCAGCGACTGCCTGCGTGCGGCCAGCAGTTCCACCGCCTGGCGGATGCCGCTGGGCTGGTCGATGCTGCACTGCTCGCTGATCGTGAGGTGCATCGCGAGATGCAGGAACGGATTGGTGCGGCCGTCGTCGACCTCGAAGACCGCAGCCAGCGCCGCGTCGACATCGCCCAGGTCGGGGTGGTACTCGGGGTGCTCCGCGATCCATTGCGACGCGAGGATCTGGATCGGCGACATCGGCGCGCCGCTGGCAGCGAGCGCGTGGGTCTCGCAGAAGAAACGACGGACGTCGTGTTGGGACGGCTGGAACATGGTGTGCGATTGTCGCGCGAAGCCGCGGCGCGGCGCTGGCGCAGGGTCTAGGATCGCCCGCCGCGTCCGGTCGTGCGCGGCGTCTCGATCGGCGCGAACGTGACGCGAACCTTCAGCCCGACGCCGCCGGGGCCGTCGAGCAGTTCGGCCTGCGCGCCGTGGTGACCGGCGATGTCGCGCACGATGGACAGTCCCAGGCCGCTGCCGGTGCCGCCGGCGTTGCCGCGCTGGAAGCGCTCGAAGGCGCGTTCGCGGTCTTCCGGGGCGATGCCGGGGCCGTTGTCTTCCACTTCCAGCATCGCCCGCAGCGGAGCGCCGTCCGCGGCGCCGGTGCGGATCGTCACGCGGGCGCCGTGCCCCGCGTAGTTGATCGCGTTGTCCAGCAGGTTGGCCAGCATCTCGCGCAGCAGGAAGCCGTGGCCGTCGAGGCGGGCGCTTTCCAGCTCGAAGCCGAGGTCGACGCCCGCATCCACCGAGCGCGCCACCCATTCCTCCGCGGCCTCGGTGGCGATCTGCTTCAGGTCGAAGCGCTCCATCGAGGAGTTGTGGCGTTCGTGCTCGGCGCGCGCCTGCGACAGCAACTGGTTGGCCAGTCGCGCAGCGCGCGTCGTGGCGATGTGCAGGCGCCGCAGCAGGCCTTCGAGCTGCGGCGGATGGGCTTCCAGCAGCGCCAGTTCGGTCTCGGTGCGCAGCAACGTCAGCGGCGTGCGCAGCTGGTGTGCGGCGTCGGCGATGAAGGCCTTCTCGGCGGCCGATGCGGTGACTACGCGCGCGAACAGATCGTTCAGCGCCGTGACCAGCGGAGCCACCTCGCGCGGGATGTCGGGCCGGTCGACCGGCCCCAGGTGCTCCGGCGAACGCTGCTCGATGTCCTTGCTGAGGCTTTCCACCGGCCGCAGGCTGCGCACGATCGCGAGCCAGCCCATCACCGCCAGCACCAGCGCCTCCACCAGCATCGCCGAGGCGGCCGCGGCCAGCACCTGCTGCGCGACGCCATGGCGCTTGTTGAGCGTCTCGGAGACACGGGCCTCGCACAATCCGGCAGGCCGACCGGGCGTGGCCGGCACACAGGCCCAGCTGTGCAGCGCCACGCGCACCGGCAGGCGGTCGTAGCTGGCGTCGAAGAAGCGCCAGTCCTCGGAAGACGGCGGCCCGCCCACCGCGGCGAGTTCGCGGTCGCCGCCCAGCACGTTCCCGTCGGGGCCGAGGGCCACCCAGTGCACCTCGTCGTAGCGGTCGGCGCGCAGCGCGCTGTCGAGTTCCGGCGACACCACCAGCGTGAGGGCGCCGTCTTCCAGCCGAACCAGGCGTTCCAGCGCCAGCGCGGTGCCGTCGAGTGCGTGATCGAGCGAATCCAGCGCGGGCGCCAGTGCCAGACGGTAGAAGAAGTAGGCCGTCGTCGGCACCAGCAACGCCAGCGGCAGCACGAGCCACATCACCAGCGATCGGCGGATACTGGGACGGGAGTCGAACTTGAAAAGGCCGCGCGGGGCCCGAGGAGAAGAGGCGGGTGCTGTCACATGCAGGTCGCGCTCAGCACGCGAAGGTCATGCATGAGTATCGCCCAGGCCTCCCGGACGCCTTTTCAGGCCTCTTCGAGCAGGTAGCCGAAGCCCCGGATCGTGCGGATCTTCAGCCCGGCGGGCTCCAGCTTGGAGCGCAGGCGCGAGACGTGCACCTCGATGGCGTTGTCGGAGGTGGTGCCGTCCCAGTTGGAAATCGCCGCGATGATCTGCTCCTTGGCCACGATCTTGCCGGTGCGGCTGAGCATGAACTGCAGGATCGACCATTCGCGGCCGGCGAGCGCGAGCTCCTGCTCGCCGATGTAGGCGCGGCGCGCCTCCAGGTCCATGCGCAGGTTGCCCAGGCTCAGCACGCTGCCGCCGCGCGCCTGGTTGCGGCGTACCAGCGCGCGCGAACGCGCCACCAGCTCGCTCAGCGCGAACGGCTTGACGAGGTAGTCGTCGGCGCCGCTCTCGAGGCCGCGCACGCGATCCTCTATCGCGTCGCGCGCGGTGAGCATCAGCACCGGCAGTTCGGAGCCTTGCGCGCGCACGCGGCGAAGCGTCTCGAAGCCGTCGATGCCGGCCAGGCCGACGTCCAGAATCAGCAGGTCGTACGGATCCTGGCGCACGGACACGGCCACCGGCTCGCCGCGCTCGGTGCAATCGACGACCCAGCCCTGGGAACGCAAGGCGCGTGCGGTGGAATCGGACAGCAGGGGATCGTCTTCAACGAGGAGGATTCGCACGGGCGGCACTCCGATAGGAGCGATAGGGGGTAGGGGTCTGCGCATCATCGAAGGGCAGCCTCAGGCGTCGCTGAACGATACCTGAGGTCAAGCTGTCATGCCTGGATTGTGCGCCTTCGCTCCCGCATTCAAGGAGCCGGCGTTTCGTCCTTCACGACCGGCTTGGCCGGCTGCTCCGGCACCCCCTCGTCGAACTCCTCTTGCGCTTGTGGCGCCGCGTCCCAGGTCGGCGCGACCGGCGGATGATCGAGACGTTCCTGCGCGAACAGTTGCTCGAGCTGCTGGCGGCCGGCGCGCGCCAGCGAGATCAGCTTGGACTCGTCGCGGAAGTGCGGCGCCAGCGCGTACAGCTGCTGCACGGAGTGGCGCCTGAACCGCATGGCCAGCGTGCGTGCGCGATGCGGCTCGAAACCCATCGCTTCCATCACGCTGCGCCCGCTCATCAACGCCGAGTCGAGCGTCTCGCGCTCGATGTGGTGCACGCCGCGCTCGTTGAGCTGGTACCAGTGCTGCACGTTGCGGGCGCGCGCGACGATCGTCAGGTTGGGGAAGTTCTCGCGCGCGATGTCCACCAGCTTCAGGCTGGGCTCGATGCCGTCGACGGCCACGACCAGCACGCGGGCCCGTGCCGCCCCGGCCACGCGCAGCAGGTCCAGCCGCGTCGCGTCGCCGTAGTGCACGCGAAAGCCGAACTTGCGCAGCGCCTCGATCGCCTCGGCGTCGTGCTCCAGCACCGTGGCCGGGATGCCGTTGACGTGCAGCAGGCGGCCGATGATCTGGCCGTAGCGTCCGAACCCCGCGATGATCACCGGCGCGTCCTGCGGCTCGGCGAGTTCCGACAGTTTCGTCTTCGGGACGTGCTTTTCCAGCAGCGGGATCCACCAGCGGTCGGCCACCAGGATCAGCAGCGGCGTCAACAGCATCGACAGCGTGATGGCGGCGGTGAGCACGCCGGCCTCGCCGTTGTCGATGACCTGCTGGCCCTGCGCGGCCTGCAGCACGACGAAGCCGAACTCGCCGCCTTGTGCGAGCAGCAGCGTGAACACCGGGCGTTCCAGGCGCCGGATCGGGATGCCCAGTTCGATGCCCCACAGCACCGCGGTCTTGACCAGCAGGAAGCCGACGACGATCCCCGCCACCTGCCAGGGATGCCTGACCACGACGCTGGCGTCGATGCCCATGCCCACCGCGATGAAGAACAGGCCCAGCAACAGGCCCTTGAACGGCTCGATGTCCGTCTCCAGCTCGCGCCGGTACTCGCTCTCCGCCAGCAGCACGCCGGCCAGGAAGGCGCCGAGCGCCATCGACAGCCCCACCGCCTGCATCAGCGCCGCAGTGCCCACCACGAGGCCGAGGGCCGCGGCGGTGAAGATCTCGGGCGTCTGGCTGCGCGCGATCCAGCGCAGCGCGGGGCGGATCGCGAGCCGGCCGCCCAGCACGATGACGGCGATCATGCCGAATGCACGCGCCGCGGCGATCCACGGGTGGCCGGCGTCCGCGCCTGCCACCCGGTCGGGCGCCATCAGCGGGATCAAGGCGAGCAGCGGGATCGCGGCGATGTCCTGGAACAGCGACACGCTGAGCACCGACTGGCCCACGGTGGTCTGCAGGATGTTGCGCTCGTTGAGCGTGGCCAGTCCGATCGCGGTGGACGACATCGCCAGCGCCGAGCCGGCGACCACCGCCAGCGGCCACGCGTCGGCGGCAAAGCCCAGGCAGGCCCAGCCGATCAGCGCGATCAGCGCCAGGCTGCCCAGCAATTGCGCGCCGCCCCAGCCGAAGATCGGGCGGCGCATGGCCCACAGCCGCTTGGGTTCCAGCTCGAGTCCGATCAGGAACAGCATCAGCACGACGCCGAACTCGGCCAGGTCGACGATCTGGGACGGGTCGGTCACCAGCCGCAGGCCCCACGGCCCGATCGCGAAGCCGGCAGCGAGGTAGCCGATGATCGCGCCCAGGCCCAGGCGGCGCGCCAGCGGCACCACGATCACGGCCGCGGCGAGGTAGGTGAGGGCGAGGGTGAGCCAGTGGCTGTGCGGCATCGGAGCAGGCGTTCTTTCAGTCGTCGGAAGTGATGCGGCGCTCGTCGGCTGCCACGTCCGGCTGCGCGGTCAGCGCGCTCGCGCGTGCCTCGCCGGCGAGCTCGAGCAGGCGTTGCGCGAACGCGTGCGCATGGTCGTGCACCTCGTGCGCCTCGGCCTTGTGGGCGCCGTAGAACACCTGCGGCTCGAGGAATCGCATGCCGAGGAGCTCGGCCGTCTGGCGATAGGCCGGCAGGAAACTCTCGAACGGATGCCGGTTGCTGCCGACCTCCTGGTAAGACGTCTCCGTGCCGCCGGTGGATACCGCCAGCCACAGGCATTTGCCCCGCAGCGCGCGCCCGCCGGGGCCGTAGGCCCAGCGGAACGCCAGCACGTCGTCCACCCACAGCTTCATCAACGCGGGCATCGAGTACCACTGCACCGGGTGCACCCAGACCACGAAGCGGGCGCGGTCCAGGGCGGCCTGCTCGGCCTCGATGTCGATCACGTAGTCGGGATACAGCGCATAGAGATCGCGCACCTCCACCGCGTCGGACGGCAACAGCCGGGCCTGTGCGGCGAGGGCGCGGTTGACGCGCGAACGCGCGATGTCGGGGTGGGCGACCAGCACCAGAACGTCTGCCATGTGGCGCATTGTGGCGGCTTCGGTAACATCGGGCGTCCTGTCTAGGGCCTGTTCACACTCATAGCGTGCCCGCGTGACCCAGCAGAAAGCCCGCCTTCAAGGCGCGAGCGCGCAGCCGTGGTGGGCCCACGTCAAGCGCTCGCAACGCGGAAGGCGGGCTTTCTGATGGGTCACCCTACGGGCCGGCCACCTGCGAAGCCTCAGGCGTCGTTGGAGGCTCCTTACGGGCCACCGGCCCGTGCGTCGCCTCCGCCTAGCCTGAGGCTTCGCAGGTGGCCGGCGCGGGCACGCTATGAGTGTGAACAGGCCCTACAACAACACCGGAGAGGCGCCCATGTCGGTCATCGTCGTTGCAAACCCCAAGGGGGGAGTCGGCAAGAGCACGCTTGCCACCCAGATCTCCGGGTATCTGGCCTCGCTGGGCAAGGCGGTCACGCTGGGGGACCTCGATCGGCAGCAGTCGTCGCGCCAGTGGCTGAACGCGCGCCCGGCGCACCTGGCGCGCATCCAGCCGTGGGAGATCTCGCGCGACGCGATCGCGCGGCCGGCCAAGGGCGCCACGGACGCGGTCATCGATACCCCCGCGGGCCTGCACGGCAGCCGGCTCGATGCCGCGATGAAGGTGGCCGACATGATCATCGTGCCGCTACAACCCAGTCTGTTCGACATGCAGGCCACGCACGCCTTCGCCCAGGAACTGCGCGAACACAGGCGCGCGGCCCGCGTACGCATCGGCCTGGTGGGCATGCGCGTGAAGGAACACACCATCGCGCAGGAGCGCTTCCAGGAGTTCGTGGCCGCGCTGGGCATCCCGCTGATCGCCACGCTGCGCGACACCCAGAACTACGTGCACCTGGCCGCGCACGGACTGACGTTGTTCGATGTCGCCCCCGGCAAGGTCGAACGCGACCTGGCGCAGTTCGAACCGCTGGGCCGCTGGCTCACGATGCCGGCCAAGGCGATTCCGCTCGAATGAAGACGTTCGCCCACCTGGCCGACCTGGCGGCCCTCGAAGGCCAGGAAATCGGCACCAGCGACTGGGTCGCGGTCGACCAGGCCCGCATCGACCTGTTCGCCCGGGCCACCGGC
>Ga0302314_10006593_pt1 | contig 20992 bp, 17 predicted proteins | sample III_Palsa_N2_3_FD_200533 | JGI IMG/M metagenome (GOLD analysis project Ga0302314, IMG submission 200533) | Peat permafrost microbial communities from Stordalen Mire near Abisko, Sweden - III_Palsa_N2_3 | ecosystem: Environmental > Terrestrial > Soil > Palsa > Peat permafrost | place: Sweden... | reverse complement strand
GATTAAGCGTAATAAGGGCATCTGGTGGATGCCTTGGCACTGAGAGGCGATGAAGGACGTAGCACGCTGCGATAAGCTATGGGGAGGGGCGAGCACCCTTTGATCCATAGATTTCCGAATGGGGAAACCCCGCCCCTTGTGGGTGATCGCCGACTGAATTCATAGGTCGGCGAGGCGAACCCGGTGAACTGAAACATCTCAGTAACCGGAGGAAAGGACATCAACAGAGACTCCGTTAGTAGTGGCGAGCGAACGCGGACCAGGCCAGTGGTAGGTCGTCGATTAGCAGAACAGCGTGGAAAAGCTGACCAGAGTGGGTGAGAGTCCCGTATGCGACATGACATGATCTATCCTCGAGTAAGGCGGGACACGTGAAATCCTGTCTGAACGTGGGGGGACCACCCTCCAAGCCTAAGTACTCCTCAGTGACCGATAGTGTACTAGTACCGTGAGGGAAAGGTGAAAAGCACCCCGATGAGGGGAGTGAAACAGTTCCTGAAACCGGATGCCTACAAGCAGTCGGAGCCTCTTTATGGGGTGACGGCGTACCTCTTGTATAATGGGTCAGCGAGTTAGTCTCGGCAGCAAGCTTAAGCCGTTAGGTGTAGGCGTAGCGAAAGCGAGTCTGAATAGGGCGAATGAGTTGCCGGGATTAGACCCGAAACCGGGTGATCTAGCCATGGGCAGGTTGAAGGTGCAGTAACATGCACTGGAGGACCGAACCCACGTCTGTTGAAAAAGACGGGGATGACCTGTGGCTAGGGGTGAAAGGCCAATCAAACTCGGAAATAGCTGGTTCTCCGCGAAATCTATTGAGGTAGAGCGTCGGATGTTTACGATCGGGGGTAGAGCACTGGATGGGCTAGGGGGAAGCAATTCTTACCAAACCTAACCAAACTCCGAATACCGATCAGTATAGTCCGGCAGACAGACGGCGGGTGCTAAGGTCCGTCGTCGAGAGGGAAACAGCCCAGACCGACATCTAAGGTCCCCAAGTCATGGCTAAGTGGGAAAGGATGTGGGAAGGCCAAGACAACCAGGAGGTTGGCTTAGAAGCAGCCATCCTTTAAAGAAAGCGTAATAGCTCACTGGTCTAGTTAAGCCGTCCTGCGCCGAAAATGTATCGGGGCTCAAGCCATGCACCGAAGATTCGGGTGCAACACAGGTAGCGCCCTGTGTTGCGCGGTAGCGGAGCGTTCCGTAAGCCGGTGAAGGTGAACCGTAAGGTTTGCTGGAGGTATCGGAAGTGAGAATGCTGACATAAGTAGCGATAAACAGAGTGAGAAACTCTGTCGCCGAAAGTCCAAGGGTTCCTGCGCAAGGTTAATCCACGCAGGGTGAGCCGGCCCCTAAGGCGAGGCCGAAAGGCGTAGTCGATGGGAATGAGGTTAATATTCCTCTGCCTGGCGGGTGTGACGAAGGACGGAAGCAGTTTGCCCTTATTGGATTGGGTGGGCTGCCTAGTACTTCCAGGAAATAGCCCCGCCGTATAGACCGTACCCCAAACCGACACAGGTGGACTGGTAGAGTATACCAAGGCGCTTGAGAGAATGGTGTTGAAGGAACTCGGCAAATTACCCTCGTAACTTCGGGATAAGAGGGCCCCGTTCGAGCGCAAGCTCGGGCGGGGGGCACAGACCAGGGGGTGGCGACTGTTTACTAAAAACACAGGGCTCTGCGAAGTCGACAAGACGACGTATAGGGTCTGACGCCTGCCCGGTGCCGGAAGGTTAAAAGGAGGGGTGCAAGCTCTGAATTGAAGCCCCGGTAAACGGCGGCCGTAACTATAACGGTCCTAAGGTAGCGAAATTCCTTGTCGGGTAAGTTCCGACCTGCACGAATGGCGTAACGACTTCCCCGCTGTCTCCAACACCAACTCAGCGAAATTGAATTCTCCGTGAAGATGCGGAGTACCCGCGGTTAGACGGAAAGACCCCGTGCACCTTTACTACAGCTTTGCAGTGGTATTAGGGATTGCGTGTGTAGGATAGGCGGGAGCCTTTGAAGCATGGTCGCCAGATCGTGTGGAGGCAACCTTGAAATACCGCCCTCTCGATCTCTGATATCTAACTCGACCCCGTGAACCCGGGGTGAGGACCCTGCATGGCGGGTAGTTTGACTGGGGCGGTCGCCTCCCAAAGAGTAACGGAGGCGCGCGATGGTGGGCTCAAGCTGGTCGGAAATCAGCTGATGAGTGCAATGGCATAAGCCCGCCTGACTGCGAGAGCGACAGTTCGAGCAGAGACGAAAGTCGGCCATAGTGATCCGGTGGTCCCGCGTGGAAGGGCCATCGCTCAACGGATAAAAGGTACGCCGGGGATAACAGGCTGATGACTCCCAAGAGTCCATATCGACGGAGTCGTTTGGCACCTCGATGTCGGCTCATCACATCCTGGGGCTGGAGCAGGTCCCAAGGGTATGGCTGTTCGCCATTTAAAGTGGTACGTGAGCTGGGTTTAGAACGTCGTGAGACAGTTCGGTCCCTATCTGCCGTGGGTGTTCGAGACTTGAGAGGATCTGTCCCTAGTACGAGAGGACCGGGATGGACGTACCTCTGGTGTACCGGTTGTGGCGCCAGCCGCATCGCCGGGTAGCTAAGTACGGACGGGATAACCGCTGAAAGCATCTAAGCGGGAAACCCCCCTCAAAACCAGGTCTCGCTTGAGAGCCGTGATAGACCATCACGTCGATAGGCCAGGTGTGGAAGCGCGGTAACGCGTGAAGCTAACTGGTACTAATCGCTCGATCGGCTTGATCAACTCCAGTATACCGTCGCACGTAGCGACAAAAACCCGCCGCTGCTTCTAAACAAAAGCAGCCTGAAGACACTCCCTTCGTGTTCACACAAATCCCCAATGACACCAAATTCGTGTCACTGGACGACCTGGCAGCTATAGCGAGGGGCAATACACCCGATCCCATCCCGAACTCGGCCGTGAAAACCCTCAGCGCCAATGGTACTATGTCTTAAGGCATGGGAGAGTAGGTCGCCGCCAGGTCTTCCAATGACACGAATTCCCTTCCGCGGGGTGGAGCAGCCCGGTAGCTCGTCAGGCTCATAACCTGAAGGTCACAGGTTCAAATCCTGTCCCCGCAACCAACGATCCTTGCACCAGCAAGCCAAGCCCGACAGTCGAAAGATTGTCGGGCTTTTGCTTGTTCGCAGCCGAGGTCGCCCCGCAGGTCGACCAGCAGCTCCCCGGCCGATGGCGTCAGGATAATCTCGCTCACCAGCGACCGGATCACATCCGACGCCGCTACGCGCGCGCCTTCCTGCTGCAGCGCTTCGTACAGCCCCGATACCCGTTCGCGATAGATCACCGCCATGCTCGGGTGCAGCACCGGCGGCGGCTCCTCGGCCGCAGCGAGCGAGGCTTCGACTTGAACCTTCCGATGCTCAAGTTGATCGCTTCGCGCCTTGATGCGCTCCTCCGGGAGCGTGCCCTTCAGCAGGGCGTGCATCAATGTCTCGAACTCCCGCTCGATGCGGCGCAGTTCTGAGCGCGCCGCATCTATGCCCGCCCGTGCCTCCATCCGGCGCCGGTTCATCTGGCGGGTGAACTCATCGCAGAACTCCTTGAACAGTGCCGGATCCATCAGATGTCCCTTGAGGGCGTTCAGCACGCGCGCCTCGAGCTCGTCCCGTCGGATGTTGAGCCGGTTGTCGCAGGTGCCTTTATTGCGCGCCGTCGAGCAGCCGATATGGGTGCTCGAGATCATCGAGTATCCGCCGCCACAGCATGCGCATTTGGTCAACCCGGAGAACAGGTACCTGCCGCGCACCCGTTCGTGCAGGCGGTTCGGTGTGCCCTCAGCACTATCCGGGGTGATCGCCTTCTGGCGCGTCTTGACCCGGTCCCAAAGATCCTGGCCGACGATCCGCAGGTCCGGCACGTCCTGGCTGATCCATTCCCCTTCCGGATTGAGGCGCGACACGCGCTTGCCGGTCGCCGGATCCTTGATGTAGCGCAGCCGGTTCCAGACCAGCCGGCCGACATAGAGTTCGTTGTTCAGGATACCGGTGCCGCGCTGCCGGTTGCCGTTGACCGTGCTGGAACCCCAGTCGCCGCCGCTCGGCGCCTTGATGCCTTCCCGGTTCAGGTCAGCGGCGATCCGCTTCGGGGATTTGCCGACAGCGTATTCCTCGAAGATCCGGCGAATGATTGTGGCCTCGGCCGGATTGATCGTGCGATCGCCGCGGGGTGCCTCGACGCTCGCCGTAGGTTGTCGGACGACGTCATAGCCGTAGCAGAGACCGCCGCCGGACTTGCCCTGCTCGACCCGGCCACGGATGCCGCGATGCGTCTTGGCGGCGAGGTCCTTCAGGAACAACGCGTTCATCGTGCCTTTGAGGCCGACGTGAAGCTCCGTGATCTCGCCCTCGCTCAAGGTGACGATCCGCACGCCGGCGAAGCGCAGATGCTTGAACAGCATCGCCACGTCGGCCTGGTCGCGGCTGACGCGATCCAGCGCCTCGGCCAGCACGATCTCGAACCGGCCGCGCTGCGCGTCCTGCAACAGCGCCTGCACGCCCGGCCGCAGGATCACGCTGGCGCCGGAGATCGCGGCGTCATGATAGGTGCCAACCACTTGCCATGCTTCGCGCGTCGCCTGTTCGCGGCAGATGCGGAACTGATCCTCGATCGAGGCGATGCTCTGATTGTCGGAGGAATAGCGGGCATAGAGCGCAATCCTGGTCATCGCGTCGTCTCCTTGGATCAGTCCTCATGCCGTTCCGGCGGATCATTGTCGTTCGCGGCCCTCAGCCGCTCGAACGTCTCCCGCGCCATCTGTCGGCCGATCAATTTGGCGATCGTCAGAACCGCCGCATCGATCCGAACCTGTGGCTCGCCATTGTCGTTTGCGGCCGGCGGCTGTCCGCCGTCGGTGGCGCGATCCTCGTCCTCGATCATTACCGACCCTCGCCTGAGAAAATCCCGGTCGAGAGTCGGACGTGGGTTTGAGGCGATGCGCGGTCAATGGAAATTTTTGTATCATATCAGTATCTTACCGCGCACTCCAGCGCAGGATCGGCGGTTCGGGGAGCCTTCAGGATACTCAAGGATACAACGGACGGTCGCATTTTTTTGTGATTGTCGGCTCTCGTCGTCATCGGATCTGCCGGGGATCGACGAGCGGGACGCCGGTGGACTCGACATCGCGGATGTTGCGGGTTACCAGGGTGAGGCCGTGGCGGATCGCCGTCGCCGCGATCAACGTGTCGATCACGGGCAAGCTCCGGTTGGCTTGTCGCGCGGCACACAGGGCTTCTCCAAGCCCTGATTGTCCATTGGTGCTTGGCGAGCTTTTTCCGGGCCGCATAAGGCGGGCTGTCAAGGCCGCAGCCGCGCTTTGCGCGGTGGCGCGGAGCGCCAACCTTGACAGCCCGACGCGGCCCGGCACGCTTGCCTGCAAGCACCAATGAAAATCCAGCACCGCAGTGGACGGCAGATCGAAGCATCAAGCTTCATTGGCCTTGCCGGTCTCGGCCGGTTCGTTGTCGTTGTCGGCGCCTTTGGCGAGCCGTTGAGCGACGGAATCGAGAAACACCTGGAACCGCTTCTCGCCCAACGCCTTTGCGTCCTCGCCGGGCGCGGGCAGGGTGGCGGCGTAGATCAGTTGGTGGCGGATGAACCGATACAGGCTATGGCTGATGACGACGCACTCGTTGTTCGTCTTGCTCACCTCGCGGGCCAGCCGGTCGAGCTTTGCGCTCAAGCGGTCTTCCGTCTGCGCGGCCGATCGCCGGTTCATGTAAGCATCGACCATCTCCAGCAGCAGGTCGGATCGGGAGCGCTTCTGGCTTTTCGCCATGGCCGTGAGCCGCCGGCTCATCTCGTCGGGCAGGAAGAGTTGGTGACGGGTCTTGCCGCGAATCATCGTTCACCCCCGATGCGAAGCTGATCAGTGCGCCCGGCGGCGCAGCCGTCGCCGAGGATATGCCGGAGCCAATCCGAGCGTCAGAGACCTTTTTTACGCTCCTCTACGCTTTCGCCGTCCCCGGGTCACAAGGACGGCCCGCCGCGTCCGCGGCCGATCGTCCAGTCGAAATCATCGCCGTGCGGTATGCCCGAAACGGCACTTCCGATGTGCCGTTCCAGCACCGGCCGCCAGGGCACCAGCGTGAACTCCAGCGATTGCTCGATCAGGGCGAAGCGACCGCTCGCCAGATCGACCGGCCGGCGATAGACGCCATCGACCCGGAGGCCGGGGATCGGCTCGACGAAATCCTTCCCGATCTGGGCGGCGATCTCGCTTCCGACCCGCCGCAGTTCCCGGTGCTGGAGAACCGCCAGGATGTCCTTCCGGAACCGGACGTCATTGCCGTCCTGCTGCATCAGCCCCTGTTCGATCAGCCATTGCTGTCGGCGGACCAGTGCCTGGCGAACGTCGCGGCCGAAGCCGTGGTCGGCGCTTTCGGGGTCGAGTTGGCGGACGAGTTGCCGATCAAGCCAGGTCGCGCCTTGATGACCAATCTGCCGCTCGATCGGCAATGTGGACAGGGTCTCGATCGTGACGGGCCGCGCTTGCGCGAGCCGTTGCTCGTAGTCCCTGACCCGGTCCAGGTGGTCGGGCGCGATCGTCCAGGTCCCATCCCTGTCCCGCTCAACGGCGCCGGTCGCGCGCCGGATCGCCTCCAGCCGTCTGATGTGGGTTTGGACGAAAGTCTCGCTCGCGGTAGGGTCATGTTGTAGGTGAAGGTCGATGCCGTACCGTCCCCCGTTGGCGGCGGCAATCTCGGCAATCACCCTGTCCACCTGGCGCGGCTCGGTCGAGCGGTTGGACAGGCGGACGATGCTGCCGACCGGAAAGCTGCCCTCGGCCTCGCCGATATCGGCGTAATGGCTGCGGCCATCGATGCCGTCGATCACCAGAGAGCGCCGCTCGCCTTGCTCGTCGGCGAGCCCGCGCGCGACGACGCGCCCGACAATGGGCGCGGCATCGCGGTCGTGGATCGTATAGAGCTGCGGCGACCGCTACAGCTTGGCCTCGGTCATCGCGCGGTGCATCGCCTTGATGATGTCGCCGCGCTCGCCCATCACGCGTAGGACGTCTTCCGTGTTGGGCGACAGCGCCCAGCGCAGCGGGCCTTCCGGGGTTGCCAGCCCCATGCGTTCGAGCTGCCGCGCCCGCGCGATCAGCAACTGGCGATGAGCACGCTCGAAGTCGGTGCCGGGATCGCCGATGCGAAGGTCGATCACACCCTGCTGGGCGCGGCCGATCAGGGTTCGGTCGAGACGGGTCATGCGTTCCGCCTCGACTTCGTGCTCCAGCTGCCGCTGCACCTCCTGCTCGGTCTGAGGGCCGAGGTCGCGGGTCAGCACCTCGCCCGCCCGGTGGCGGATGCCGTGGGACAGATAGTCGCCGGCGATGTTGAGGATTTTGCCGTCCTCGGTCCTGCCGCGCACGACGACATGCACGTGTGGATGGCCGGTATCATGGTGATTGACAGCGACCCAATCGAGCGTGGTGCCGAGATCGGCTTCCATCCGCGCCAGGACATCGCGCGTGAACGGCTTCAGGTCGTCATAGGCGGCACCGTCCTCCGGCGCGAGGATGATCCGGAACTGATGACGGTCCTCAAGCCCACGGTCGATGAACGTGTAGCGGTCCGCCGCGTCGGTGAAGGTCGAATAGAGCCGGCCCGGCTCGCCCTCGCGGCTGACGCCCTCGCGCTCCAGGTAGCGCAGATGGGCCTGCACCCCGCCGGCCTTGCCGCGGGCCTTCACGATCCGGACCTTCACCGTGACCGCCTGGGCCGCACGCGCACGCCGGATTGCGGATCGAATGACCAGCCCGAACCGCGCGGAAAGCTGGCGGCGATCTTCGCCCCTCGGCCGCGGGCGTTGAACCGGCCCGATGACGGTGACGGCGCCGGATTTCCTGCAACTTGGGGCAGGGCAGTCGGCAGGCGGAGTGGATTGCCGCCGGCACGGGCGACGCGGGCCATCAGTGCCGTGCGCAGCGTCGTCGGGGCGCGAGCCTTGTCGCGACGCAAGCGCCCCAGCCATGGCTCGAAGCGGTCTTCGTCCTCTGCCATAATTGCTGAAATTGGCGGTCAGGCGGATGCCGGCAAGTGTCTCCCTCGCAAAGCATTGCTACCTCTTGCGAAGCGAGAGGCGAGGGCGCCCAGAGTCTCCCCAATCAGTCCGAGGGAGCAGCGGTGTCTCCCAAAAAAACGATGTGCAGACAAACACTTACGCCAGAATGGCGTGCGAACACCGTTCGCTTTATCTTGCCTTACTACGTCTTCGATAAAGTGCGCCTTTCCGAGACAATTCAGAGCAATTGTTGCTCCAAATCGTGTTTCCGATCGCGCCAATCGGGCATCGCCCGCGTGAGCAAACCCTGCCACTCCGAACCGTGATCCGGATGCAGGGCGTGGGCGAGTTCATGGGTGACGACGTAGTCGATCAGGTGCGGTGAGGCTTGCACTAGGTCGCGATTGAGCACGAGGTTACCCGCCACCGTATAGCTGCCCCATCGGCGTGCTAATGCGCGAATGATCAATCTCGGTTTGGCGATTCCAAGGCGTAGAAACGGAGGTACGGCGACGCTCAAACGTTCGGGGAAGACCTGATGGCTTTGCAGCGTGTACCAATGCTGGAGAAGCGTTCGGCGATGCACGAACGAGCCGTTCTCGCGCACGGCAAGGATCAGCCGATCGCCGTCGATTCGTACATTCGGCGCACATTCGGAGGTGACGAGAAGGCGGTATTGGCGACCGAGGAACAGGTGCGTCTCGCCGCTGAGATATTGCCTCGGTGGCGTCCTCGGACGCCACTGATCGAAGCGCTGAAGCTGGCGGTTGATCCAGCCACCCCGTCTCGCGACACGACGGCAGACTTCATCCTCATCCGCTTCCGCCGGTGCGTAGGCGCAAATCGAACCATCCGGCGCGACGGTGATGCGCAGCGTTTTTCGAGTGGATCGGACCAGAGAGAAACGGAGACTTCCGTCACCCCATGGAACGGTAAGTTCAGCGGATTCGTCCGTCATCCGCCATACGCACCCGAGCTGCCGCGAGAATGTCGTCTGTGATGGAATCGATCACGGCGGGATCAATCGCCAAGCCGCCAACACGGATGACCGTGTCGAAAAAATAGTCGTCGACCGCATTGCGAATCCGATTCTGGGCGTCGCGATCATGTTGCCAACCAACCGTTCGGTTCTGGCCGATGATCTCGGCCACTGCCACGGCGATTTCGACGGCAAGGTCATCCCGGTCAAACCCGGCCCGCTTGAGCTCGCGCCGTGTGATCCCCCAGAAGGCGGTTTCGTTTCCCTTCTCTCTGATCGAGCCGGGGGTCGGATCGTCCTCGTCGTCGCGCGTATCGAACCGATCGCGGAGCTGGCGAATGCGCTCCAGATAGGCTTTCTCTTCAAGACGCCGGTCGCGAAAGGCGTCGATCGTCTCCTTGATGAGCTTGGAAAATTTCTCGAAGAACACCGGGTCTTCGTCCCATTTCTCCTCGATTTCCTTGACGGTGCGATGGGCGATCTCGTCGGCGATCGACCCGTCGGACCTGTTCTTGTCCCGCCGAGCGGCTTCGATCGCCGCGTGGTCGAATACGGCGAGCGGCTCCACGACCGTGACGACTTCATGCGCGGTCACATGAGCATCGAGCAACGCTCGAACGCGCTTCTCGTAGTCCGACCAATCGATGGCGTCGGCATATCGGGTCTTCACGTGAGCCCTGAGCGCGATGAAGCGCTTCTCGTCGGCCTTCCAGCGCGAAAGACGCTCGCCTGGCGTTTCTTCGAGGAAGGATCGAGACGCGACGGCGACCGTTAGCGTCCGCGTAAAGGCGGCGAGCAGACGATAGAACTCGTCCCGAAGGCGGTCATCGGACAAGGCACGAGCATAGGCCTCCTCGTCATACCTATTCGACAGTCCAGCAAACAAATCCAGCAGCGCGGCGTGCTTCTGCGGAAGCGTGCGGGCCTCCTCCGCGATCGAGGTAACCGCCTGATTCAGGTCGCTTTCGTCGAAGCCGCGGAGCGCATCGTTTTGCGTCAAGGCATTGCCAAGGTGCTGCAGAACCCCGCAATAGTCGATGATGTAGCCGAACCGCTTTTCCGGTGCGCCTTCGTCGTCGAAGACGCGGTTCACGCGGGCTATGGCCTGAAGGAGATTGTGCTCTTTCTTCTCCGCGGCGAGGTAGAGAACGGTATTCCTCGGCGCATCGAAGCCGGTCAGCAACTTGTCGACAACGATCAGGATTTCGGGATCGCCCGGCCCGTCCTTGAAGGCATCAACGATGCCTCTGTTGTAGTTCTCCTCTCCTTGCCACCGATCCATCATGCGGCGCCAGAACGCCACGACCTCATCGTTGGTATCCTCATCGATCGCCTTTTCACCTTCGCGCAGATCGGGCGCTGAGATCACCACCTCGGAGGTGACTTCGCCGAAGTCGTCGAGGAGCCGCTTCAGCGTGATCGCATCGCGTTTGGACGGCGCGACGAGTTGCCCTTTCAAGCCCGTTCCTTTGAGATTGTCGGCGAAGTGACGGCCGACGTCGAAGGCAATGCAGCGCAATCGCGCCGACACGCCCATAAGGGCCCGACGGCCGCTCATCTTGCGTTTGAGATCGGCCTTCTGCCCGTCCGAAAGATTGCGGGTGACATTCTCGAACCAGGCATCGACGCCGGCTTCGTCGAGATCCTCCTCGACATGGCGGCCCTCATAGAGCAGCGGGACGACTGCGCCGTCCTCGACCGCATCCCGCATCGAATAGACCGGCTGCACGAGGTTGCCGAAGACGACGAAAGTATTCTTCTCCCGCTTGGCGATCGGCGTACCCGTGAAGCCGATCAGGCAGCCATTGGGGAACACTTCCCGCATCCGGGCGTGAAGGCTGTCGAGATCGCCATACTGGCTGCGATGGCTTTCATCGACCAGGACGAACACATCGGCACCGAGGTCGATGAGCTTTCGCTTGTTGAGACCGGCCTTGAACTTGTTGATTACGGTCGTGATCACCTGGGTCTTGTGCTCGATCAGCTCCACAAGATGCTCGCCGGTGCGTGCCCGTTCTGGGGAGAGGCCGGTCGCTCGGAACGTGTCGGCAATCTGCTTGTCGAGATCGGTCCGGTCGGTCACCAGAACGATGCGGGCCGTGGGGATGGCGAGGGCCAGCGCCTTCGCCAGCATTACCATCGTGAGCGACTTGCCCGAGCCCTGCGTGTGCCAGACGACGCCGCCTTCACGACGCCCATTGGCATCAAGCGTTGCGACGCGACGCATGAGATCCTTGACCGCGAACACCTGCTGATGCCGGGCGATCTTCTTAGCCGGACCATCGAACAGAATGAAGCGACGGGCGAGATCGATCAGCCGTTCCGGCCGGCAAAGGCTCACCAGCATCTTGTCGAATCCAGTCGCGATCCGTTCGGCAGCTTCCATCAGGCCGGCGTGGCGTCGCTGGTGCGGCGAGAAATCCTGGAAGATTGCGCGGGCCTCGATCTCATCGAGTTCGCGATTGACGGTGCGACGAATATACTCCTCGTCGTCCTCCTGCTCTTTCCAACGTGACCAAAGCTTGGCCGGCGTTCCGATCGTCGCGTAGCGCGGTTGATGGCTATTGCCAGCAACGAGCAATTGCGCAGAGAAGAACAGATTGGGCGATCCGATATCGGGCTTCTGGTTGCGCAGTTGCTGGCTGATCCCCTGCTCGACCTTTTCCCGAGCGTGTTTCACCTCAATCACGGCAAACGGAATGCCGTTGACGAACAGGACGATATCCGGCCGGATCGGGGTTCCTTCCGGCCAGTCGACCGGGAATTCGGCGGTCATGTGGAAGGCATTCCCGCGCCAGTCGTTCCAATCGACGTAGCGAAGCTGCCACTCCCGCGTTTGACCGTCGATCTTCTGCGGCAGGGCGATGCCGAGCTGAAGCAGATCCGTCACCGCCTCGTTGGTTCGCAAGAGCCCGTCGAAGCGCACGTCATGCAAGCGCTCGACCGCCGTCGCGATGTTGGCTTCGGAAAACGGATAGGATCGTTCACCGCGGCGGATACGGTTCAGCGTCGCAAGTTGCTGCCCCAGAATGTCATCCAGCAGTACGTTGGTTCGGCGGTGGCCGCGTTGCCGGTCGGCCTCGGCGCGCGTGAGGTATCGCCATCCCAGCGCGGAGAGCGTATGCAGCGCTTGGAGCTGCGTGCTGCCGGCCTCGGAGAGGGCAAAATCGGGGCTGGTCGGGTCGGTCATCGAATGCCGGCCTCCGACGACGGAAATGGGTAACAGGGCTCGAAAATAGGTAATGGGTGCATGTTCGTTACCCTATTTGTCTGGTCCATTACCCAATTCAAGCGCCGCCTCGCGGGCACGCCGCCACTTGGCGCCTCGGCCATGGCCAATCACGATCAGGCGCCCCGCCTCGCGCTCGGCGCGCAGCACGTGGCGCACCATATCGATCCCGGCGCTGGGGCAGCGCTGATGGAGTTCGGAAACCGAGAAGTCGCCGATGATCCGATCGATCGCTTGCAGGACCAGCCGTGTCTTGGCGCCCCGGCCGTCGCGGATCTCACCGACACCCTGGGCGAATTCCTCATAAGCGGCTTTTACGACGCCGAGAAAATAGGCGACCCACGGCATCGGGTCGTGCGCGCTCTCGTGCCACCCCTGGCTTGATCGGTAGAGCGTGTCGTAGTAGCTGTCCTTGGTCTGCTCGATCAGCCGTTCCAGCGAGACATAGCGGCCAACTTCGTAATCGTGGCGATAGAGCAGCAGCACGGTCAGCAGGCGAGCCATCCGGCCATTCCCGTCGGCGAAGGGATGGACGCACAGGAAATCGAGGATATAGAGGGCGATCAGGATCAGCGGGTCGGCGGCGTCCTGTGCCTCGGTATAGGCGAACGCCGCGTGCAGCGCATCGATCGCTCCCGGCGTCCGCCAAGCCGGCGTCGGCTGGAAGCGGACGAAGACTGAGCCGTCGGGGCGCCGCTCGGTGATGCTATTGTCGACGCTTTTCCACTGTCCGCCGACACTACCGGTGAACTTGAACAGGTCCCGGTGGAGTTGGAGCAGCACGTTGGGCGACAACCCCATATGGGTATGTCGCTCGTGGATCAGGTTCAGGACGTTGCGATAGCCGGCGATCTCGCCCTCTGGCCGGTTGCCGGCCGCAGGATCGGCGTTCTCGCGCACCAGACGCACCAGGTCGGCATGCGGCACCGTCACCCCTTCGAGGCGGTTGGAGGATTCCGTGCTTTCGATGATAGCGACCTGGCGCAGGTTCTCGAGCGCATCCGGCGCCCGCTCCCGGAACAACATCTGCCGCCCCTTGCCCTCGCCGATCGCACGCATGGTCGAGGCCACGTCGAGCGGGATGCGGAGGTTGGAGAGGATGGAGGGGGCGAAGGAGGTCATGCGAATGAATCATCCAGCCATTCGCTCGGTATCAGCCGCTGCATCAGGCTCAGCTTCTGTGATTTGAGAAGACTGAGGCTAACCTCGGTCTTCTCAATCAAGTTGCTACAGGCGTCCAGAACAGAAGCGATTCGTTCCTGGTTTTGTAGAGATGGAGCGGATGCCGGGATCTGACGGAAATCGTCAAAATAGAGTCGCAGACGATCCTCAGTAAGACCATGCGAGTACGCCCAAAGAAGATGCAGCATTCTGGGTGTCTTAAGCCAGTGATAGGCAAATCGATTGTTTATCCCCGATTTTGGCGTCAAGACAACGTAAGCTGGGCTGACGATGCCATCGAATTCTGCTAGGCCACACGCACTCTGCCACATCCGCATCATGTTATAGGCAATGTCCCCCTTGCGGACCAAAAGGTGCTCGTCTGGTGTGAGGGTTGACTCCATTCGACGATACATCACGTCGCGGTGGACTAGTCCATCATGCATCGTGACTGAAGGAACCGGAAGTCCAGCGCGGCCGGGCTCTTGCCGACATGTAAAATAGTCACCAAGAGTCGATGGGGGGCGGCTAGCATTCAGGGCAATATTCACGCCAATCCATCCCCACTGCCAATCCGGCTGGCGCCGGACGGCGTGCCGTCAACGAGAAAAAGCTTGAGTGTCTGGCCGGGCCGGCCGGCTGGCCTCAGGGTGATTTCAGACATCGATGCCCAACTCCACCAGGTAGCCGTTCATCTTGACCCGTGTCTCAGCCAATTGCCGCTCAAGATCGCGGATTTCATTCTGCACCGCCTGAATGTCGATCTCCGGCTCGGGCTCAAACGTGTCGACATAGCGGGGAATATTGAGGTTGAAGCCGTTCCGTGCCATCTCCTCGAGCGAGGCGCAGCGCGAGTACCGTTCCTCCTCCGCCCGATCGCGATAGACCCGCACGATCCGCGACACATCGGCTTCGCGTAGCCGGTTCTGTTTCTTGCCCGGCTCGAAATTCCGGCTGGCATCGATGAACAGCACGTCGCGCTCGTGATCGCGCCGCCCGCCGCTTTCGCGGGCGCGATCGAAGATCAGAATGCAGACCGGGATGCCGGTGGTCGGGAAGAGCTGTCCCGGCAAGCCGACCACGGCGTCGAGCAGATTGTCGCGGACCAGCGATTCCCGGATGCGGCCCTCGGCCCCGCCGCGGAACAGCACGCCATGCGGCACGACCACGGCGACGCGGCCTTCGCCCGGCCGGGCGATCGCGACCATGTGCAGGATGAACGCGTAATCCCCCTTGCTCTTCGGCGGGATGCCGCGGGTAAACCGCCGATAGGGATCGGTTTCGGCGGTTTCGGCGCCCCATTTGTCAAGGCTGAAGGGCGGATTGGCCACGACCACGTCGAAGCGCATCAGATGGTCGCCTTCGAGCAAGGTCGGTCCGGTCAGCGTATTGCACCAGTCGATGCGCGCCCCGTCCTGCCCATGGAGGAACATGTTCATCCGCGCAAGCGCCCGCGTCTGTCCGGTCGATTCCTGGCCGTAGAGGCGGAAATTCTCGCCGCCGACCTCCTCGCCCGCGCGGAGCAGGAGCGAACCCGACCCGCACGCCGGATCGCAGATGAGCGCGCCGGGCTTGGGTCCGGCGAGTTGGGCCACCAACTCCGACACGGTACGCGGCGTGAAGAACTCACCGGCCTTCTTGCCGGCGTCCGACGCGAATTGCTCGATGAGGAAGATATAGGCCTCGCCGATCGCGTCCTCGCTCACGTCGCGCAGATCCAGCGAGGGCTTGGCGAAATCCTCCAGCAGGTTCCGCAGGCGCCGGTTGCGGTCCTTGGTTTGACCGAGATTGGCCTCGGAATTGAAATCGATGTTGCGGAAGACGGCTTTGAGCTTGGGGTCGTTCGCCTCCTCGATCGCTTCCAGCACCTCGTTGATCAGTTCCCCGATATTGTCGCGGTTCCGCCGTTCGTAGAGATTGTAGAAGTCGCTGAGGAACGTCTCGGTGACCGCACCCTTCTCGTCGCGCAGCTCGAACTGCTTGAGCTTGAACCGTTCGCGATCCAGCCGGCGGCGGATGCGCAGATCGCGCGTCTCGGGAGGATCGTTCTGGTATTCCTCGACGAACTGCTCGTAGTGCTTCCGCCAGACGTCGCTGATGTATTTCAGGAACAGGAAGGCAAGGATGTAGTCCTTGTATTGAGTCGCATCGATCGCGCCGCGGAAAGTGTCGCAGGCGGACCAGACGGCGTTACGGATATCTTCAGGACGTGCGACAGCCATGGAAACCTTGTCAGCGAAGTTGGGCGAAGCTGCGACCGAGATAATGATCGAAGAGGCGAGTTTCCGCCGCCTTGAGACGGTCGTAAAGCGCAGCGCGGCGTTGAAGGGTGCGGGAGAGGCCGCCAATGACGCGCTGGCGACCGAGATCGGGTAGGGGAAAATCCAGTTCAGCGAGCGCGCTCTTGGGGATGCGCGGCAAGCTGGAACCGGCGGTGGACATCCGGAGCCGTGTGCCGATGTCAGGGCGCGCTAGAAGTGCTGCGAGATAGTCCGGATCGAGCCTGCGCAAGTCGGGTTTGATCAAGTAGATATCCAGGGTCACGAAGGCACCGATCATCTCGCCGCGTGGCCGCACCGCGATGCTGCGTTCGCCTCTCGCCGCCAGGAGGACATCCGACGGCTCGACGGGCAGGGCGCGCCCCGCCGTCGGGCGTTCCCCTTCCAGGAGGGGGCGATCGGCTGAGCCCAGATCCCGCATCTGTATGAACCGGCATGGGTCGGCCCGCGTCGGCGCGGGGTTCAGTCCGCTGAGAATTGCCGCGATGTCGATGAGGCGTGCCATAGGTCGCAGCCTTGCTCAGGGCTCATTGGGGCGTCAATAAAATTCGTAAGAGATCGTCTCTTGCCATAATTTTATCCAAGCGGACGATGGACTTCACATGCCGCTGACGGGGGCGCCCCTGAATTGACCGATGGTCCGCTTGGCAGGAATCTCCAGGGACCTCTAGAATGGCGCGCCCACCCAAAGATTGGCCGCACTCGGTGATCGATCATCCCGACCAAGTCGAACGGCTCCTCGCCAAGCTCACGGCGTCTCTACCCCTTGCCGCGACTACGGAGCCGGCCTTGGCCGCGATGATCAGGGCCGAATCGCCGGGAGCCGATCCGTCACGACGATGCAACATCACCGGGGTCAGCTATAGCGGCGATGAAGGCGGAATTATCTGCAAGCTCGATTTCGGCCAGGAGGAGGGTGCGAAAGCTTTTTTCGTGTCGATCACCCATCTGGTGTTCGATCGTAAGGCGCCGCTGGCGCGTGAGATCGCGGCCTATCAAAAGCATCGCGTCAAGCGGTTGCGCCGATACGGCAATCCGGCGAATCCCGGTCCGGAGTATCTCGGGTCATGAAGGACTCGGTGCCGAAGGCGATGGCCGCGCACCACCAAGCGGTGGTTACCCTGACGGACGCGTTTTGCCGCCAACATCTCGATGACGAATATGCTGCCTTGGCCCGACGGGCGGTGGCGGCGCTGTGCCGCAAGCGACCGAGCCCGATCGTCTTAGGGCATGCGGCCACATGGGCATGCGGAGTTTTATATGCCTTGGGCCAGGCGAACTTCCTCACCGACAAAAGCTCGAAGCCTTCGATGTCGATGCAGGCGCTGTGCGCCGGGTTTGGTGTCGGCGTGAGCACCGGCGGCAACAAGGCCAAGCTCGTGCGGGATGCACTCGGCATCAAGCGTTGGGATCATCGCTGGTTGTTGCCGAGTCGTCTCGATGCCATGCCGATGGTTTGGATGGTCGAGGTAGAGGGTTTCACGGTCGATGCGCGCGGTCTGCCGCGCCCGCTCCAGGTTGCCGCCTACGAGCACGGCGCAATTCCCTATGTTCCGGCCGACGGGCCGGCCGGCGACGGCGGCATTCGCGAGGCCATCCTCGCCCGGTATGATGAGTATCGCCGGACCAATACTGACCTGCAGACCGACTTGGCGACGCGGCTCTGGACGGGCTCGATCACACCGATTGCGCTTCGCCTTGGCCTGATCGAGGCGAAGGACGAAGGGAACGGGTGGGATCTGGATGACCTCGCCCCCGCCGCCGATCTTGCGCTCTATGCGCCGGACAGCGGTGGAAAAACGGCGGTGCATAGATACGCAGCCGAGAAACAGGATCGACGCCCCGCTCCCGATCAGAAAGTGCTCGGTGCGATGTGTGCCACCGTGTTCTCAATCTTCCGTGTCGATGGCTGTCATCGTGGTGCCGGAGTCGATCTCACGGATCTGATCTCCGGCCAGAGCCTGTGGGTAGTCGATCGAGGTCTGGAGGCGTCTGCTTTCGCTGGCGTGGAAGTGGCGCTTCGGCTGTTCCGGCCAGACGAATTCTGGATGACGACGGGCGTGGCCATTCAGATTGACAAGAGCGTCTGGCGGGAATTGGAGACTGTCGGTGTCATCCGCAGATCCGTACTGCCGTTGCCCTCGCTGGACCGCGAAGCCTTGGCCGAAACGCTCTATCGAGTAGTTGCCCATTGACCGAAAATCGGCGGGAAACGGAGCGTATGGCGGGACGAGAGATCTATCGCCGTGCTTCGTCAGGTAACGGCCCTAAATCAAGCTCCGCGCTGTCGACGGCCCGATATCCGAGGCTCCGATATCCGGCCTCGCGCTTGACGGCCATCTTCGCCAGCATCGGCTCGTTGCCATCGACATAGTCGTAAATGACGACCTCGTGTTTCGTGGCATGCAGGCGGTGCAGTCGGCCGGCATATTGCGCAAGGATTCCCCGCCAAGAAATCGGCATAGTTAAAAACAGGGTGTCGAGCCGAGCGTCATCGAAGCCTTCGCCCAGATAGCGGCCGGTCGCCACCAATAACCGTTCCTCGTCCGCCTGAATTGTGGCCAACGATTCGGTTGCCGCCCGCGATTGCCGGGCGCTCATGCCGCCCCGGAGAACGATGACGTTCTTCGCGAATTTCGACAGGCGATCCGCCAGCAGATCGAGATGATCCCTGCGTTCGGTGATGACCACGGGCGAGCGCCCTCCGTCGAGGGCCGCCAGAATGTCATCGAAGATGAGATCGTTCCGCGCCGTGTCCTGGGCGAGCTTCGCATAGAGTTCCTGGATGGCCGGCTTTTCGTCGGGCTCGTTCCGAGCGGCGCGAAACGCCGTGCGACGGAAAACGACCTTATGGTCGAACGGCCGAATGGCCGTCTGCTTCTTGGCATCGACACGATGGCGGATCGGGCCGCATTGCATGAAGATGATCGGATGATGCCCGTCCTTCCGCGTCACCGTCGCGGACAAGCCAAGCACGTATTGGGCCTTGGCTCCCCGCGCGATGGCTTCGAAGCCGACGGCGGACAGGTGATGACATTCATCGACGACGACGTGGCCGTAATCGGCGACCAGATCGGCGACGACGCCCTGACGCACCAGGCTCTGCATCAGCGCCACATCGATCGTCCCGGTCGGCTTTTTCTTCCCGCCGTAGATCACACCGACCTGGTTCGGTGGGATATCCAGGAAGGTTTGGAGACGTGCGACCCATTGATCGAGAAGCTGCCGGCGATGGACGAGGACCAGGGTATTTCGATCCCGCGTTGCGATCATCTTCGCGGCGATGACCGTCTTGCCGAATGCCGTGGTCGCAGCGAGCACCCCGGTTTCGTGCGGCAAAAGCGCGGCGGCAGCTTTGTCCTGTTCTGGTGTCAACTCGCCCAGGAACCGTGTCCCGATCGGCTGCCCTTGCTGGCGTTCGTCGCGCAGCCCGACAGCGATGCCCGCGTCGCCGAGAAGGTTCAACAGATCATCCAGACATCCTCTTGGAAGGGCGATATGTTTTGGGAACAGCTTGGCGCAGGAGATGATGCGCGGCTTGCCGAAGGTCGGCAGGCGCATGGCTTGCGCCGCATAGAATTCGGGATTCTGGAAAGCAGCCAGCCGTGCGATACGATTGACGAGCGCCGGCGGAAGCTTCGTGCGGTCGATATAGACCTGATTGCCCAGCACGATTTCGATCGAATTTGGAAGCTCGCCGATGATTGGCAGCTCCTTGCTGCGACCAGATGGTCGGACGGTCCAGGGCTCGTCATCCTCTTCGGTCGAAGGGAGCCGCACGCCGATAATCTGTCCCGCGGCGGCGGCTTCAGCGACGATCGACATCAGTTCGCTGCGTGAGAGCCTACCGATCGTCGACAGATACGCCCACTGATCGTCGTAAGGCCGGAAATCATCATCGAGAAAGACGCTGTTGCCATTCTCGCGCGGCCGGTTCTGAAGCGGCAGGGCGATGAGGTTGCCGAACCCGCCGGCCGGCATCGTGTCCTGGCTCGGGAAAAACCGATCATAGGAATCGAAGCCGATATCAGGGCAGCGATCCATCGTCGCTGTAACGAGAAGCGTCCCGAGCCGCCGCGCATCGGCCGCCGGTACCGGTTCGGCGAAAAAGATCCAAGCGTGCGCCCCATTGCCCGAGCGCGATCGTTCGATGGCGATGGGAACGCCCTTCGTCCGCGCCGTGTCGCGGAATGCGGCAACATCCTGCGTCCAGGACTTCTTGTCGAAATCAGCGACGAGGAACCAGCATGTCTCGTCCGGCAGCATGGGATAAACACCGGCGGTAAAGTCAGCCGATTTCCCGGCCGCTCTGCCGGTAAGATGGGACCGGAGTGTGTCGTCGCTCAACGGAACGAATGCCTGATTTGGACACTCCCCGCACTTGACCTGCGGCTTTCCGCAAACGCCTCGAACCCACTCGTTCCGGCACACCGGCGAATAACCTGCTTTGCCGGTCTTTGGATTTTCCCATCGGCGCGGCAAGACATCTTCCCTGCCGCGAAACAGGTTCCGGAACAGCGCGATCTTCGCGGCGGTTGGCGAAGTCATGGTGACGGGAGCGGCGGCAGGTGGCAGCCGCTTGGGTGCCTCAGCCCGCGCTCGTTCCAGAGCGCATAGGCGTTCGGCGATCTCCGACCGTTCACGGTCTAACACGGTAAGCCGGTCTTTCAGCGCCGCAATCTGTCGCGCTATATGGTCCGTATCGGAAATCGCGTCATGCCTTTCAGCGTAAGCATAGGAACTATGGCCGGGTGTGATAGGGCGTAAATTTTATACCAGATCTTGCTGGTCCGGACCGATGGCCTGGATCAGCGAGGCCTCAATCGCCGGACATCCCCATCAAGGGCTTGGCCCCGCGCCATCTGGCGCGCTCGCACTTTCTCGCGATGTCGCCTCCCAATGAGTCGCGCTCATCGGGATGCGCTCCCTCCGTCGGTTCACCGCCGTTTTTGCGCTGCTCTGCGCCATTCTTTCCCATGGATGTCCAGATCTCTCTCCTCCTCGGCATTTATGCTCGGCCAGTCGGGCATTAGCATGATCGATGTTCTCTATTTGTTCGATTCCACTTGACCCTCCGGAATTAAGTCGGTCAAATAGCCGAATATGGCGTAGCCGCGTTCGATCGCGCTTCCGCCGTCACTCGATAACCGCTGCGGGCACCTCGCCTCCGGCGGTTTTATTTTGTCCGACATTCCGAAGGTTATCCTCATGCAGATCATCTCGATCGTGCAGGCGCCTTATCGCGTGCCCACGCGGCCCAGGCTTCTGCTCGCCAAGGCATCGACCGTCTGGCTGTGGCCGG
>Ga0302314_10006591_pt1 | contig 20996 bp, 15 predicted proteins | sample III_Palsa_N2_3_FD_200533 | JGI IMG/M metagenome (GOLD analysis project Ga0302314, IMG submission 200533) | Peat permafrost microbial communities from Stordalen Mire near Abisko, Sweden - III_Palsa_N2_3 | ecosystem: Environmental > Terrestrial > Soil > Palsa > Peat permafrost | place: Sweden... | reverse complement strand
TCTTTCGGCGTCTTGTACAGCGCTACAAGTCGTGCCATGATCCTCCCCCTGGTAACTGCCCACCCACTATCCACCAACAACTCAAAACCTGCAACTCTCTATTTCGACTCCACCAGGCCCCGCTCCTGCAACAGCCCATCGATTGTCGGCTTGCCGTCTCGCCACTTTTCGTACATCGGCTCGAAGTCCTCCGAGCTCCCCTTCGACAGCACCATCGCGCGGAAGCGGTCGCCATTCGCCCGCGTCAGCCCGCCGTGCTGGGTGAACCACCCATAAGCGTCGTCGTCGAGCATCTCGCTCCACAGGTACGCGTAGTAGCCGGCCGAATACCCACCGCTCCAGATGTGCTGGAAGTAAGTCGATCGGTAGCGCGGAGGCACCGCATCGAGCGTCAGCTTCGTCTTCTTGAGCGCCGCCGCCTCAAACGCATCGGGCGACTGCACCGGCGCGTCCGCCGGCAGCAGGTGCCACTGCATATCCAGCTCCGCAGCGGTCAGCTCCTCGGTCAGCGCATATCCCTGGTTGAACCCCTCAGCCCGGTGCATCTTGGCCACCAGTTCTGCCGGCATGGGCGCGCCGGTCTTATAGTGCCGCGCATAGTGCGCAAACACCTGGGGATCGTCCCTCCAGTGCTCATTGAACTGCGACGGCATCTCCACAAAGTCCCGCGGAATATTGCCGCTCAAATCCGGGTAGTCGACCGACGCGAACATCGCGTGGAGCGCGTGCCCGAATTCGTGGAACATCGTCCGCACGTCGCCTTCGCTGATCAGCGCGGGCTCGCCCGGAGCCGGCTTCTGGAAGTTAGCCACGTTGTAGACCACCGGCTTCGTCCCCATCAGCTTCGACGCGCTCACAAAGCTGCTCGTCCATGCGCCACCGCCCTTGCTGTCGCGCTTGAAGTAGTCGCAGTAGAAGAGCGCGAGCGGCTTACCGTCGGCGTCCGTTACCTCGAAGACCCGCACATCCGGGTTGTAGACCGGGATATCCGTTCGCTCCTTGAACGTAATCCCATACAGCAGAGTAGCCGCATAGAAAACACCGTCCTTCAGCACTGTGTTCAGCTCGAAGTAAGGCCGCACCTGTGCCTCATCCAGGTCGTACTTGGCCTTGCGAACCTGGTCCGCATAAAACTCCCAATCGTAGGCCGCCAGCTTGAATCCACCGCCCTGGCTATCAATCAGAGACTGAATATCCTTCGCTTCGCCCGTCGCCTTCGCCGTAGCCGGACCCACCAGCGCATCCATCAGTTTTAGCGCCGCGTCCGGCGTCTTCGCCATCTGGTCCTCGATCTTCCACGCGGCGAAGCTCGGGAAGCCTGGCAGTTTCGCCCGCTCCGCCCGCAGCTTCGCAATCTGCGCGATCGTGTCCCGAGTATCCGTGTCGCCGCCGCGCTCGGTCCGATTCCAACTGTTCTCGAAGATCGCCTTCCGCGTGTCCCGGTCGGTCAGCATTTGCAGCACCGGTTGCTGCGTAGTGTTCTGCAGCTGGATCAAATACCCCGGCTGCCCGCTCCGCTTCGCCGCCTGCGCCGCGGCCGCAATCTGCCCGTCGGTCAGGCCCGCCAGCGACGCCCTGTCGGTCGTGACAAACCCGCCCGCCTTGGTCGCCGCCAGCAACCGGTCCTTGAACGCATTCGTCAGCACCGAGATCTGCCCGTTGATCTCCTTCAGCCGTGTCTTGTCCGCCTCGGCCAGATTCGCACCCGCGTGCACAAAGTGGTCGTACGTCACCTCCACCAGTCGCTTCTGCTGCGCATCCACGTGCTCCCGCTTGCCGTGGATCGCCTGCACCCGCGCAAACAGTTTCGGGTTCAGCACAATCGCATCCTCCGCCGCCGACAGCTTCGGCGCCTCCGCCTTATCCACGGCCTGCAGCGCGGGATTCGTGTCCGCCTGCGTCACTCCATTGAAGACGGTCCGAACGCGCCGCAGGAGCTGTCCGCTTTTCTCGTAGGCCAGAATCGTGTTGGCAAAGTCCGGCGCTGCGGGATTGTTGGCAATCGCCTCGATCTCCTGCCGCTGCTGGGCAATTCCCGCCTCGATCGCCGGCTGGTAGTCCGTGTCCTTGATCTTGTCGAACGGCGGCGCCTGAAACGGCAGCGTGCTCGCCACATAGAACGGGTTATCCGGCCCAAACTGCTGTGCCGCCGCGGGCATCGCCGCGCAAGCCGCAGCAATCACCCACACCACTGCCTTGATATGCAAAGTCCCGCGCTCGCTCATCGTCACCTCGGAGAGACTTCTAACCTATCACCCCTTCACAAACACAACCACTCCGTTCGCAGGGATCACCACGCTCGCGCTCGCCGGTAGCCCGTGCATCGGTACGCTCACCGCATTCACAGCGCCGGCATTCCCCACCACCTGCGGATTCACGCTCACGCCGTTCGCATTGCAACTGTCGTAGGCATCGCTGTTGAACACCTCCACCCACCGACCCGCGGACGGAAATCCCACCTGATATCCCCACCACGTCGACTCGCTCAGAGTCGCCACAACGACAACATCACTCCCCTGCCCCACCACCCACCTCTGAGACGCGATCACCCGGTCCGCGTCGCTGGTAAAGAACACATTCAGCCCTTCGCCGCGGAGCCCCGATTGCGCGCTGCGCAGCTTCACCGCATCCTGCGTAAACCGCAGATGGTCCACCATGGCCGAATCGGCCGCCACACCATCTGCCCCCAGCACCAGCCCGTGCCACCAGATCAAATGCGATGTATCCGTCGGATCTGCGAACCACTGCTTATCCTCCAGGAACTCCTGCCCCATAAATAGCTGCGGAATCCCCGGCGCCGTCAGCAGCAACGCTGTAGCCACGCGCGACCGGCTCCGCGCATACCAGCTCCGATGGTTCGATCCGTCCGCCAGCGTCGGAATCCGACGGCTCGTTCCCTCCTTCACAATGTCGTGGTTCTCCACGCACGGAATCGTCTGCCACGACTGCGCGAATCCCGTCGGCCAGACCGCCATCGCAATGCCGCTCATCTCCACCGTCGCGCCTGCGCCTCCCGCCGCCTGTCCCACCGCCGTCCGTATCCCCTCGCGCAGCGCGTCGTGCTGCACTGTGTCGAAGCCCATCCCGCCCTGTGCCGTGGCCGTCACTGCCTCCGTCGCCGGCTGGTCGTAGTACTCGCCCGGCCAGTACTCCGCATTCTGCAGAGCGCTCGGTTTCTGCGCTCGCACTGCCGTCGATAGCCCACGCACAAAGTCCCAACCGCCGCCTCCATTCATCGCCAGCAGCATGCTGATCTCGTCGTAGCGGAACCCGTCGCCGTGCATCTCACCCAGATAGAAGCTCGCGTTGTTCCTCAAGTAGCCGCACACGTCCGCGTTCCACAGCGCAAACGACAACCCTCCCACATACCCCTGGTCGGTAAAGTAGAGACTCTGGTTGTTGTCCCATGCGCCTCCCGGGCTGGTGGGCGCGCGGTCCCAGAAGTACAAGCTCTCGTCGTCTCCGTTCAGCGTCCCGCTCGGGTCCACCGTCGTCGGCACCGAGTAGCTATAGTTCCATCCACCCGCGTGGTTGTACACCACATCAAACGCGACGGCGATCCCGTACACATGCAGCAGGTCCACCATCGCTTTCAACTGCGCATACGGCGGCGTAATGTCAGTCACTGTCATCGGTGCAAATCCCTTGGCTGCCAGCAGCCTGTTGATCGTCGCCAGATGCTCCGCAAGCAGCGCCGGATCGTAATCCCCATACTCGATGTCCGGCGAAAAGTAGTCCGATCCGTCATAGCCCAGCGAAGGCCCGCGATCCTCATTGCCCCACACCGGCAGCGGCTGCACCACGTTCACGCCGAGTGCCACCAGATACTCCAGCTTCTCAATCACGTCCAGATACGTCGTTCCCCTGCCCGTAGCCTGCGCGGTGTAGGTCCCAATATGGAGCTGATAGATCACCATGTCGGAAAACGCGGGCGCAACAAAATCAGCATCGTGCCACGGATAAGCCCTCGCCGCCCGAATTACCGCCAAGCACACTGGAAACGGCAGCGTCGGATCATTCGCCAGTTCCCGCGCATACGGGTCGCGCTTGTACCCGCTCGAACCCTCCCCAATGACGAAAAACCCGTATGTATCCCCTTCGCCCGCCTCGGCCAGGAAGCCCGACCAGTAGCCGTTCCCATCATTCAGCATCAACAGGGCTGGATCCTGCCCGGAACGTTGAACCCCAGCAAACACCCCATTCACATACACCGCCGTGGTCCGCGGAGCCCACGCGCGAAACGTGGCGCCGCCGCCCGCCAAGCCCATCTCCGCCACCAGGTTCGCCCCCATCGGCGTCAGCGCCGAGCAATTCGCCTGCGAGATCATTCCGCCCTCCGCCACACCCTCCCATCTTCGCATCCGCGCCCAGACACACGCACGCCCCATGCCTCATTTGGTGAGACATGGGGCGCCGGTTAGCCCACATTTTATTGCGCGTTCACGATGGGGCGGGAGATGTACTGTTTCCGCCCCCTGCCGCACACTATGGATTCGGGACCGCGTCGTTCGGCCCCGTACCATTGGGTGCGGTCGTAGAGATGAACTGGTAGTCGTTCCATCCACGAACCGACGGAGCGGCCGACGTGTTCGTCAGTTCCAGACGCCACGCATCGTCCTCCGCCCCATACTGCTGGCTCATCGAGACGGTAATCTCGTTGCTCCCTCCGACGGTCTGGTTCAGATCGCTGACGGGCCACTCCAATACAAACCACTGCGTGTACCCCGAGAGCCCGGAACGGATCACGCAGTCGCTGTAGTTGGTGTAATGCCAGATCAACTGGTGGCCGTTCAAGGTAACCACGTAGCTGCCGTAGGCGCACGCCGCCGATATGGAAAGGTCCACATAGCTCTGCGAAGCGAAGCCTGCCGGAGTGGCAAAGTAGACCTGCCAGGGCGGAATCGGTGTCGTTACACCGTTCGTCCCGCTGGCTCCGGTAATGGACGCCACATACGATGGGATCGCGTAGTTATAGCCGTCCGTGGTGTCGTCGTTCGCGCTGTAGACCCCGGCAAACAGCCCCGGGTCGAAGCTGCTGCCCCAGTGGTTGTAGTTCCACAGTTGAAGGTTATTGGTGGCAGGAGTGCTGCCAACCGCCGTCGCGTAGTAAACCACGCCGCCGTTGGTGGACGCGAAGTCCTGCCAGTAGTTAAAGTTGCCCCAGTACTCGCGGTCGTCGTTACCGGTCGTCGTGTTGTGACCGTGCAGGAACTCATGCGACGAGCGGTCCGCCGTACCGATTGTGAACACCGGGGTCGCCGTCCCAAAGTTCTCCGGAACCCATGTCGCCGTGGGCACAATCGTGGTGTTGTTTGCCGTCACCATAATGCCGTCCTGGCGATACTCGCCCCACTGCCCCAGCACATACACGCTGAGCCGGTACGTCCCTGGCGCAACGCCGGTAAACGTCGTCGATCCGGTACTGCTGATGTCCGCCCAGTATTCCAGGCCGTTGCACGAGACCTGGAAGTTCGTCGCCGGGTCACTCAACACTGCCCATGCCGTATGTGTCGCGCCGGTCACTCCATTCATCTGGATTGAAACCGAACCCCGCGCCGTCGAAGCCACGTACCCGGCCGCCAAAAGGGGCGCCTCGTTGTCGTACTGTGGAATAAAGGCCGCCCCGGCCGAGATCGCGTCGGCGTACATGTCAGCCGGCGTCTTCAGCGCATTTCCGGTCTGGTTATACGCTTTCCCCAGCACATTGATGTGGTAGTAGTACGGCCCAAACAGGCGGTTGTAGGCCACCCCCGCTGCCGTGTTCATGTTCAACGGCAGGTCCTCGTGGTCCGAGTATGCCTCGATCATGTCAATGTTGCCGGTAAACCAGAGGTTCTGCTTGGTGGGCCCGCCCACAAAGGTGTCTATTCTCGGTAGCACGGTCCATGTCCCATAAGTAGTGCCCGACGGAGCCAAGCCGTACAGGCCATGTGCCTGGTGCAGATATTCGTACCCGGCGTAGTCGTACTTGGTGTCGAAGTAGCGCCCAAACGTGCCGGGTATGTCAGAGAAGCCATGCAGGTCCTCTGCCGCATTTTGCACTACCCGTCCCGGATCGGTGGAGCTTGTGTCCGAAACGGCCGGCCGCGGTATATTCTCCACCCCCAACTGGGTCAGGCTGGGATTGACCTCGTAGGTGTTGTTGAAGATTGACAGGTTGTCGCGGAAGACCCACTGCACCTGCCCCACGCTGGCGGCCGCGTCGCTCGACTTATGGATGAGCTGCACGTAGGTGTGGACGCCAGGATCGTTCGGAAACACGACCCAGTGTTCAACAAAGGTGTATGCGTTGCCGGAATTCGCCGTATCCCCAATCGTCTGCGACCAATCAAAATACGGTGTGCTCCCGGTTCCAGTGGTGCATGTGGTCGTGCCGGTAACCGTTCCGCCGACGATGGTGCATGCGACCGTGGTCGGCGCCGCAGTCCCACCCGTCGTCGGCACGTTGGCGTTGGCAAACGAGCCCGTGTTGTCCATGTACAGCCCGTCGGGCTGGCTATTGGAAACTGTCGTGACGTCGACCAACTGGTCCGAGTAGCCATCCAACACCCAACTCGTCAGATTCCCAGTGCTCGAATTCCAATCGAATGTGATCGCCCCGTTGTCGATCACCCAGGCGGCTGCCGTGCTTGTATTCACGGCGATCGTAAACGGCGTCGCCGTCCCCGACAACCCGACCGTCTGCGGACTGGTCGACGCGTTGTCCGTCAGCGAGACCGTAGCCGCATACGTTCCGGGCACAGTCGGCGCAAAGCTTGCCGTGATCGTGCAGGTCGCTCCCAGCGCCATCGTCACCGGACAGTTGTTCGACTGGCCGAAGATGTTCGCCGCGGTTCCGGTCAGCGTGATGCTGCTCAAAGCCAGCGGCACCCCACCACTATTAGTCACGGTCACGGTCTGCGTTTTGCCGGCAGCTCCCGCGACCATCGCTGGAAACGCGAGCGAAGGCACGCTCAATGTAATCGCCGGAGCCGGAGCCACTTCGGTGCCGGTCAACGCCACCGTGGCTGGCCCGCCCACGCTCGCGTCGTTCGCAATCGACAGCGTCCCCGCATAAGTTCCCACCGCAGCTGCGCCAAAGTTCACGGTAATGGTGCAACTCGCCGCAATCGCCACCTGGGTTCCGCATGTATTCGTCTGCGTGAAATCGCTGGCGTTGGTACCCCCAACGGTAAACCCGCTGATGTTGATCACCACCGGACCCGTGTTGCTCAAGGTGATGGGGAGTGAACCGGCGGTCGCTGTAGATGCGTAGATCGCGAGCGTCGACGGAAGCGAAATCGTTCCGTGGGGAGTTGCCGTGCCTGTCAGCGCCACCGCAGCCGGGGTCGAACTGGCACTGGTGGTGACATTCAAAGTAGCCGTGTACGTTCCCGCCGTCGTCGCGGAAAAACTCACCGTCAGTGTGCAACTCGTCGAAGCCGCTAACTGCGCTCCGCAACTGGACGTCCAGCCGAAGTTGCTGGCATTGGTTCCTGTAATCGCAAACCCGATCACGTTCACCGTGACGGTTCCGCTGTTCGCAATGGTCAGGTTTTGCGTGGTGCCCGACGCGGTCGACGTCGTCAATGCCAGGGTCGCCGGAATGGTCACCGCACCTTGCCCGCTCGAGCCGGAACCTGGACCCGCTGACGATACGCTTCCGCCGCATCCGGCGATTCCCACCATCGCGGCAACCAGGCCGGCACAACCGGCGCGCAACGCCAGCGATACCGCCTTGCGGCCGCGTGATCCACGCACGGCCTCAGCAAAGAACGGCTGAGAGAAGGAATTTCCAGGCAGGGAAGAAGAGGCATGCATCAGGCACTCCACGAACTCGGTAGGATCCTCGCGAGGAGAGGCGCAGGATCGCGTTGAAGATTCCGCATCGAAGAGCAGACGCGACAGACTGCAATGGAGAAACAGTTTCTCTTTCGCACAGCAATCTACGCGAGCGATTGCGGCCCTGTCAATGAATCTCTTCCCGCGGAGTCGGGCACTTTCTTAAGCCGGAGACTGTGCTCCCAACCCGCGCTAAATCTTGCACTTCCACTCCCGTCCCCTGAGCGGTCACACCCCTTTGCCCGTCCCATGATCCGCTGCCGATGCTGGGGTTAGTCTTGCAGGTGGCAGCCCGCAACCAGCAACTGTCTGCCCGCCCAATGCCCATCGCCAAGCTCACCGTCGAACTCTCCATTCCGCACGCGCAGTCGCTCAAGGATCGCCGCCACGTCGTCCGCTCCCTCAAGGACAAGATTCGCCACGGCTTCAATGTGTCCGTCGCTGAGCTGGACGATGCGGGCCTGTGGAATCGTGCCACTCTCGGCATGGTCGCGATTTCCAGCTCCTCAGCCTACCTCGGAGGCCAGATGCAGGAGCTCGACGACGCGCTGCACCGTCTCACCAACACGCTCGGCGCCGAGATCGTCGACTCATTCGTCGAGATCCTCGACTGAACCGCCGCAAACCCATGCCATGCCTGCAAATTTGGTATCCTTGAGTGTTGTCTGAAAGATGAGTCATGCCTGAACACCGAGCCCGAACTTACCACCGCAACCGCGTCGCCAGCACCTTCTCCGAAGAGATCGGAGCCATGCTCGAAGGCGAGCTCTCCGACCCGCGCATCGCTCCCAGCTACGTCACCGATGTTGTGCTCGCGCCGGGCGGCAAAAGCGCCCGCGTCTTCGTCGCCGTGCACGGCAGCGAAGCCGAAGAAGAATCTACGCTGGCCGGACTGATGACCGCACGCGCCTACATCCGCTCCCAGCTCCGCGATCGCATGGGCGTCCGCCACGTGCCCGACCTTACCTTTGCCATCGACCGTTCCAAGCGGCTGACGGGCCGCATGGACGAGTTGCTGGCCCGCACCCGCAAGCGCGACCGCAAACGCGACGAGAAGGCAGCGGCACCGGCTCAGCCGCAGCCCGCGGAGCCGCAGTCCTGACCGCGCGCGCATCCGCCGTGCCGGACCGCGCAGGCACATCAGTCGAGCCAGACTCTGATAGCCTTGTCTCGCTCAGCCAGACTGGTCGTCGATGGATATCTTGACCGAATCGCCACAATCCGCCTCCGCCGGCCAGGGACGATTCCACGGCGCGGGCACGTGGCTGCGCGATCACCTCGTCCAACTGCGCGGCGAGTCGCCGTGGGAGTTCGTCGTCCTGATCGTCGTAACCATCTTCCTGCTGCTGTTCGGGCTGGTGCCGTTCTTTGGCGGCGATCAGGTTGGCCTGGTGGGCGCGGATGAGCCGCGCTACGCGCAGATCGCGCGCGAGATGCTCAACGCCCACTCGCAGGTCTGCCACCAGGTCGACGCCAAGGTTGTCCCGCGCAGCCTGCGGCCAATCGACATCGAGAACTCCTTCCACTGCCTGGATGGCGGAACGGTTACGCCGATCCTTTACGGCCATCCCTGGCTGGAGAAGCCCGCCCTTTACTACTGGCGCGCGATGAGCTTCTTCAAGGAGTTCGGCGTGTCCGACTGGGCGGCTCGCCTGCCCTCGGCCTCCGGAGCGTTCCTGCTGATCCTGATGATCTTCCTGCACATGCGCCGCTTCCGGCCGGGAGGACAGCTCGATGCTGCTTTGATTACCGCATCGTGCGTGGCGATCATCGGCTTCGCCCGCGGCGCGTCGACCGACATGCAACTCGCTGCGCCGTTCTGCATCGGCATGCTCGGCTGGTACGCGTGGTACGAGACAGGCAAGAAGTTCTGGCTCTTCGACCTGTACTTCTTCGGTGCGGCAGCGACCCTGGCGAAGGGTCCGGTTGCGCCGTTCCTCGCGCTGGGCATCATCCTGCTGTTTCTCGGCCTGCGGCGCGAATGGTCTGCGCTGCGGCGGACCATCTGGCTTCCCGGCGTGCTGCTGTATCTGGTGATGGTGCTGCCGTGGTACATCGCGGTGCAGCGAGAAAATCCGACGTTCATGCACTTCTTCTTCCTTGAACATAACCTCGAGCGTTTCGCCACCAACCTTTATCAGCACCGGCAGCCTTTCTGGTATTACTTCGCCGTCCTGCTCGTCGGCCTGATGCCATGGACGGTAATCGCGGTTCGCGCCGTGGTCGCGGCCATGAGCGATTCCATCGCCGAGTGGAAGGTGCGGTTGAATCCCAAGCGCTACCTTGGACACTCGCGCGCGGGCGACGCCTTCCCCGAGTTCCTGGTGCTGTGGGCGCTGTTTCCCATCCTCTTCTTCACCTTCTCCAAGTCGAAGCTGCCTGGCTACATCCTGCCTTCGATCCCCCCGGTGACGATTCTCACGGGCGACTATCTCAACCGCATCCGGCGCAGCGGACTTCCCAAGTGGCTGCTGTGGTCTCACGCGTCGGCCTGCGCGCTGGTGGCGTTCGTGATCGTCCTCTCGCCGCAGCACATGACCTACGAGACACTGGTGCCTTCGGCGAGCTGGCTGCTGTGCGCGAGCGCGGCGGCGCTGCTGGTGTTCTTCACCGTGGTGAAGACGATCCGAATCGGCGGCATCGCGCACGTGCGCAACGCAACGCTGTTTCCGGTGCTCGCGGCCATGGTGTTTCTTCTGGGATTCCACGGCAAGGATCTCGACCTGAACTACTCGGCCAGGCCGCTGGCGCGCGAGATGCAGCAGCAGGCTCCCGATTTGCATGCCGTTGCCTTCGACGATGTCCGGCGCGACCTGGTCTACGGCCTCGCGTTTTACCGCGACGAGCAGCCCATCGACTACTGCGAACCCTCCAGCAGACCTCGCCCGACCGAGGAGAATTGCAGCGGCGGTGTCGATGTGCCTGCCGAAGCGCATCTGCTGGTGATTCCGGCCAATGAAGCGGCGCAACTGCAGCAATGGCTGCCTGGACGCGTGTACGAACCGCTGTTTCTCTACCCTTCGCAGGGCCTTGAAGTTTACAAGGTGTACGCCAGGCAATAGCAGTCTGGCGCGCTTTTCTGCACGCAACGTGGGATAACGCTCGACGCCGGCAAGCGTCGACAGGTATTTTGAATCGAAGTCGCAGTGCAGGTCGGGCCCCATGTCGAGTTTGCCGGTTGCCTCTCAACTCGAAGTTCTGGATCTTCGGCACTTCTCCGCGCGCCAACTGCGGCCGCTGCTGGAGCGTGAGGCAGAGCTGTGGCGGGAACGGCTGCGCTGGGACTACAGGAGCTCAACCGAGCTGCTGCTTCAGTACCTCGAATCCCGCATCCTCCACGGCTTCGTGGCGCTCGACCAGGGACGCGTCTGCGGCTACACGTTCTGCGTCTACGAAGGCCACAAGGCCGTCATCGGCGACGCGTTCGCTACGGGCCACAGAACGATGAGCGACGCGGACACAACCCGCGTGCTGCTGACGCACGTCCTGGAGATGCTGCGGCACTCGCCCGCGGTCGATCGCGTGGAGTCCCAGCTTCTGCTGTTCGACGCCGGCGAGTTCGCGGACGTCTTTGCCGGGCCCGAGTTCACTCTGTATCCTCGTCTCTTTCTGGAGTGCAGCCTGCGCTCGGCTGCGCTGGGCGATGCTGCGCTGGAAGTGCCCGCTGACCTGGAACTGATGCCATGGATCGCCCACGATTACCAGGCTGCGGCCGAACTGATCTATGCGTGCTACCAGGGCCACTCTGACGCCAGGATCAACGACCAGTACCAGACGCTGCACGGTTCGCTTCGGTTTCTGCACAACATCGTGCGGTTTCCGGGCTGCGGCATCTTCGAGGCAAATTACTCGTGGATGCTGCGTGACCGGCGCAGTGGCGCGCTGATCGGCATGGTCCTATGCTCGCGCGTGGCTCCCGAGGTCGCGCACGTGACCCAGCTTTGCATCGCGCAGGCGTATCGCGGTCGCGGACTGGGACGCCTGCTGCTGGCACGCAGCGCGGAGACGTTGCTGCGGTCCGGCTTCGAGGCGATTACGCTGACTGTCACCGAGGCGAATGGGCAAGCGGTCCGGCTGTACGAGCGGTTCGGCTTCTCGCTGCGGCATCGCTTCGATGCGATGGCTCTGGAACCACTCAAAAAGCGGCGCTGACCGGCTAAAGCTCCAACTCCTGCGGCTGCGTTCGCCTGGTCCAGCAGATGAGCCAGACGAGCAGGCAGAGCGCGGTTGCGCCGCAAGTGTCGAGCACCACGTCCACGGGTGTGCCGGTTCGACTGGGAATGAACGTCTGGTGAAACTCGTCGCAACTGGCGACGATGGCGGTCGAGAGGATCGCCAGAATGGAAGACTCGAGACGCCAAGAGAGCAGCGACATCTTGCCGCGGCGCGCGAGCGTATGCAGCCAGGCGCGGAGAAACGTGAAGCCGACGGCTCCGTATCCGACGAAGTGTCCGGTTTTGCGCATGAGGTGATGGAGAGTGTCCCATCTGCCATCGTTGATTGCGCCAAACACACGCTCGAAAATCGGCCGCAGCCAACTGCTGGTGTTCTGCGCAGAGAAGGTGTTGGTGGACTCGGTGCAGATGATGCCGATGGCGATCACGACCGGAGCCCACACGCTGAGCCACCAGCGCCAACCTGCCGCGTTGCGCCGTGAGCGTCCTAACCTGGAGTGGGACTTATAGAAGAAGACTGGACGCATCCCTCTAAAGTTATCAGTTCGGCGGTCGGTGCTGCAGCGTACGGACGTCAGTGGGCAGGGAGAGCCTTCTTTCGCTTGTAAGCGCGGAATTCCCAAACGAAGACGTTGAGCAACAACGCACCCATGGCGTCGATTAGGGCGTCGCGCAGGGAGCCGACTCGACCGGGAACGTAACGCTGATGCCATTCATCGAGGCAGGCGACAACAAAGGTCGAAGCGATCGCCAGCCCTGACGCAAACGGTGTCAGCCAGCGGCGGACGACCCACGCAAATGCGTGCGCCGATTTGTACCAGGCATTGCGGAAGATCAGCCCAACGATCCCGTAGCCGAAGAGGTGACCGGCTTTGCGGCAGATTCCGTTGACTTCACCGGTTAGATTCCAGTGCCAGGTTCCGAAGAGGACCTTCCAGACTGCGTTGACGATAGCCTGCGTGGTCGGTGCGCCCATAAAAGCGGTGGAGGTGAAGCAAATAAAGATCAGCGCGTAGAGAACAGGCCACCATTCGCGACGCAGCCTGCTGCGCCGAGGTGCCAGTTGGCACGGGTTGAATTGTATGGGCGAGGCTGACATCGTTTCGCATCTCCAAGCATGCACTGCAATCGAACCTGGCAGGTTCAAACTGCGATGAGCAAGTCAGATGCCAAACTGGTCGGTGTTTGTTACGTGTGACTTGAGTCGCTTCCCAGTTGTGTTGGATGCTACTTTGCGCGCTCCTGCGCGTAAGAATTACGCACTGGTGCGAAAAACGGCAATAAAATGTATCTGGAACAGTTGCTTATTCCGCGTGGTAGTTCGGTGCTTCGCGGGTAATGATGACGTCGTGAACGTGCGACTCGCGCAGGCCCGCGTTGGAGATGCGGATGAAGCGTGCGTTGGTCTGCAGCTCTTCGATGGTTCCGCAACCGAGGTAGCCCATGCCGGAACGCAGGCCTCCGACGAGCTGGTAGACCATGGCTTCGAGCGGGCCGCGATGCGGCACACGGCCTTCGATGCCCTCGGGAACGAATTTCGCGAGGCGGTTGGAGCCGTTGGACTCGCGCGCCGTAATCGAGGATCGTTCCGCGGCTGCGGCTCCAGTCATGTCTTCCGCGCTCTGGAAGTAGCGTTCGCCGGAACCCTGCGACATGGCGCTCAAGCTGCCCATTCCTCGGTAGGCCTTGAAACTGCGGCCCTGATAGAGGATGGTCTCGCCGGGCGATTCGTCGACGCCGGCGAAGAGCGATCCGATCATGACCACGTTGGCGCCGGCAGCGATGGCCTTGGTGAGGTCTCCGGAGTACTTGATGCCGCCGTCGGCGATGATGGGAATGCCTGCCTTGGATGCGGCGCGCGCGGCTTCGGCGATGGCGGTGATCTGCGGCATTCCAGCGCCTGTGACCATGCGCGTGGTGCAGATGCTTCCCGGTCCGATGCCGACTTTGACGGCGTCGGCGCCCGCGTCGATCAGCGCCATGGCGCCGTCGTAAGTGGCGATGTTGCCGGCGAGGAGATCGACGTCGGGGAAGCGCTTTTTGACTTCGGCGACGGCTTCGAGGACGCGCGAGGAGTGGCCGTGGGCGGAGTCGATGGCGAGGGCGTCGACGCGCATGGCGATGAGCTCGGCGGCGCGTTCGAGGAAGTCGCCGGTGGCTCCGATAGCTCCGGCGACGCGCAGGCGGCCTTTCTCATCTTTGCTGGCGTTCGGATACTTAAGTTTTTTCTGGATATCTTTTACAGTGATGAGCCCTTTCAGCTCGTAGTCGTCGTTGACGACGAGGAGCTTTTCGACACGGTGCTGGTGAAGGATCTCTTCTGCCTGCTCAAGCGTGGTGCCGACGGGGACGGTGATGAGGTTGGTCTTGGTCATCACGTCGTCGATGGGGATGTCGGTGCGCGAGACGAAGCGGAGGTCGCGGTTGGTGAGGATGCCGACGAGGCGGCCCTTGCGGGTGACCGGAACGCCGGAGATTTTGAATCGACGCATGAGTTCGAGCGCGTCGGAGATGGGCTGCTCGGGCGCGATGGTGACGGGGTCGACGATCATACCGGATTCGGAGCGCTTGACCTTGTCGATCTCACCAGCCTGCTGGGCGATGGTGAGGTTGCGATGGACGACTCCGAGGCCTCCCTGCTGGGCCATGGCGATGGCCAGGCGCGACTCGGTGACGGTATCCATTGCTGCCGAGATGAGGGGCGCGGCCAGGGTGATGCGCTTGGTGAGTTGGGTCTGGGTGCTGACCTGGGTGGGAACCACTTCGCTGTAGGAGGGGATGAGCAGAACGTCGTCGAAGGTGAGTGCTTCCGGAATCGGGGTGATGATCATTTTCTCTCGGTGTGCGGTGTTCGTACTGCGTTGTTCGTGGAGGAGGGCATGGGCGGGGGTTTTGTTGATTGTATTCCAGGTTCGAGGTTCGGGGTTCGGGGTTCGAGGTTCGAGGTGGGTGCGACGGGCGCGGCGAAAGCGGACAGGGAGATGGATTGCGTTGTCCGTTCTTCGTTGTCCGGTGTACGTTGTTCGTTGTCCGTTGCCGGTACTTCGTTGTCCGGAGCGGGTGATGGAGGCTGTGGTGTCTGGGGCGAAGGATCGGTCGGGGCGGCGCGCTGGTTTGCCCACTCGGATTCGGGCGGGTCGGGGATGTTGCGGGTGCGGCCGGCCGGGGCGAAGTGGGGGCTGAAGTCGCCCAGCGAGTCGTCGCCGAAGGCCTCGCGGATGACCTTGCCGGGGCGATGACCGACGCGCAGGCGGTGGGCGTTGGCCGAGGCGATCTGGAGGCCGTAGAGGACGACTTTGGCGAGGCGCTCGTCGACCAGGCCAAGCGCGAGGACGTTGACGACCTTGGAGATGGCGAGCTGGATCGATTCATGGTCTTCCAGGGGCAGGAGCTTGATCCAGGTGCGGAAGGCCTGGGGAGTGTGGTTTCTGCCGAATTTGCGGAAGCTGGAGTGGGTGCCTTCCAAGCGGGCGTGAAAGTAGCAGAGCAAGTTATCTTTGAGGGCGACGGCTCGGCATTGGAGTCCGCTAATTTGGATGTGGCGACAGAGTTCGGCTTGCATAGGTCTCTCCTGAGTTGCGAATACCCCCGGGGGGGGTGGTTTGTAAATATCCTGGATGCTTATATTTGGCGGAATTGTGCTGTAAACATAAGCATCCAAGCTAGTTACGGGTACATATAAGAAAACAAGCGTGTTAGTCGGGCAAAAAACAGCAAAGCCCCGGCGTGGGCCGAGGCTTTTGTTTGCCTGATTTGTATCTACTCTTTAAACGATAGCAGGTTGGGCAGAACTAGACCGCAGACATTTGAAAGATAGTTACCGTTTCGATTCAAGCAGTTGAGGGGTTCGACGAGGCCTTGGGGGTTGACACTGATTTTGGGGTTGGGGCCGAGCCCGGGGGAAGGTTCGAGATTGCGCGGTTTGGGTTGGTGGTTTCGGCGGGGGACGCGGCCGCGCGCTGCGGCTTGGGTTGGGCACGTACCTGGGCTTCGACCCCGGCTGGTATGTTTCGGGCCTTTGGCCCTTGATTCTGGGGCGGTCCGGAGGTATTGGCGGTGGGAGTGGGGGTGGGGTTAGTTCTCTGAGGGGTGGTCGACGTGGTCGACGATGAGGAAGCTGATGGGGGCGCGGGAGGGTTTGAGTTCGAGGCCGAGTTGAGATTTGAGGGCTTCGCGGAAGTTAGCTGTGTTGTCGGCGATGGCCTCATACCCGGAGGGGTCGTGAATCCAGTTGAGGGTGAAGTCGTAGAGGCCGGAGAGGCCGGTCTGATCGACGACAGGGTGCGGCGTCGCGGCGAGTCCGGTCATGGTGGGAACTGAGGTGGCAAAGAGGCTGAGGGGGACAGCGCGGCCGCCGTAGTGCTGGCCGGGAGTGGGGGACGGAACGTGAGCGACGATGCCGCAGACCGGAGGCAGATCGCCGACGACAGAGGGGGCGGTCGGCGGGTGAGGTGCGGGGTGATCGGGCGCAGGTTGATTCGATGCGGGTTGGTTCTGTGCGGCAGGGGCGGCGCAGGAATCGGCCTCAGAATGGGGTTGGAGGTTGGGGCCGGTAACGCCATGTCTGGCGACAACAAGGGCAAATACGGGAGCGTCGGCGGTGACGTAGTGGGCGGCGAGGCGGAAGCGGTCGGCGAGGAGGGATTGCATCATGAGGCGCATCTGGTCGATGGAGGTATCGGCGGGAGCGCGCGCCTGGATGTCGAAGAAGTCAGGCGCGGCGTCGAAGGAGCCGGTGACCCAGAAGGGCGCTCCGGATTTGGGTGCACCGGAGAAGATGCTGAAGCGGAGGGAGAGTTCCTGAGTTCCGGAGAGCTTGTAGGCGAACGAGATATAGCGCCAGAGAGGCTGGTGGGTGGCGATGAGGTAGCCGCCCGCGGCGGTGCGGGCGTCGTCGGGGTCGAGGGGTTCGTAGACATTGCCGGAGTCGAGGGGGACGTTGGTGTGTTGCGGGGCTCCGGTCTTATTCTGCTTGACCGAGGCGACGTCGAAGGTGGGCATCGGCAGGTTGGGACTTGGCGGGGTGAGCGTGGGTCTGCTCTGAGCGATCGCGGCGAGGGGGGTGAGGGTAGCGAGGAGGAGGAGGGTCATTCTCATGGCTGCTATGTAGCATACTACTCTTTTGAATGAAGTGAGAGGAGTCGCCGGCGGGTCGGGGGTGGCCGCATCCCTAAAAGTTGCATCGGGATTTGGGGTGGGGTGCGTATAGGGTTGGAGTTCAGGATAAGGTTGCGGAGCGCGCTTGCCTGACTGGAGAATGGCCTGGAATACCTGGAGACATTGAGGGACTGGTTGAATACGCTGGATCCGCGGCTGGCGGCGTATATCGTCCAGATTCTGCGGCTATGCTTCTGGCTGACGGTGCTGGCGGTGGTGTTTACGCCGCTGGAGCGGCTGTTTGCGCTGCGGCCGAAGAATATCTTCCGCAAGGCGATTGTGACCGATCTGGGCTATTACTTTGTGAACAGCCTGGTGCCGGGCATTCTGCTGAGTTTCCCGCTGGCGGTGCTGGCATGGGGAGCGCACCGGGTGGTTCCGGCGGGGCTGATCGGGGTGGTGGTGGGGATGCCACTGTGGGCGCGGCTGTCGGCGGCGATGGTGGTGGGGGAGATGGGGTCGTATTGGGGACACCGGTGGACCCATGAAATTCCGTTTCTATGGCGGTTTCACGCAATCCACCACAGCGCGGAGGATCTGGACTTCCTGGTGAGCACGCGGGCGCATCCGTTCGACATTGTGTTCACGCGGCTGTGCGAGCTGGCGCCGATGTACGTGCTGGGGCTGGCGTCGCCGATGGCTCTGAAGGGAAGCCTGGTGCCGGTGGTGGCGATTCTGGTGGGGCAATTCTGGGGATTCTTTATCCACGCGAATGTTAAGTGGCGGTTTGGGCCGCTGGAGTGGCTGGTGTCGACGCCGGCGTTTCACCACTGGCACCATACAAACGACGGGCCTGAGGTGATCAATAAGAATTACGCACCGATGCTGCCGTGGGTGGATTGGATGTTCGGCACGCTGTATCTGCCGAAGGACAAGCAGCCGGAACGGTACGGGATCGACCAGGCGGTTTCGCCGATTTTGTTTGGGCAACTGGTGGAACCGCTGATGGTGTGGAAGAAGGCGAAGCCGGCGGTGGCGGATGGGGCGAGTGCCGGCGAGGGTGAGGGCACTTTCGAGACGGGCGGGGCGCCGGTGAGCGAGGGTGAGGAGCTTCTGGTGGGGAAGACAGGCGCGTAGGCTGCGGCATCCTGGGTGCCATTGGGTGGGGATCGGGCAATCCCTTAATCTCTATCCCGTTACTTCCCAGACAACCGGGTGGTTACTGCTGTGCGTATTTGTAAACTACTGAGCTAGCATCTATTTTGCCTAAACTATGCAATGTTTTGCACATCAATTTTCCGGCCTGGCGGGGGGTGTGGAAGTGGCCGCGAAACGGCCCGAATTGGGGCGCTTTCGGGCTGCTTGTGATTGGCGACCTGATTGCTTGTGTCATAGGCAACAGCACATGCAGCATCAGGGAACGCCAGCAGGAGTAACGGGAAGCAAGGTCGCTCCGTTGAGCTGAAAGTTTTGTTGATCTGGACCACAAATCGCAGTAACCCAACGAGGATATTTCAAAATGAAGATGCATATCGGCCCTTCCTTTCTTTCTGGCCTGGTGTTGTCGGCGATGATCGCCTCCACTGCACATGCCAGCACGATCAATTTGTCTTCCGGGACATTGCCTACCCCTGACCCGAATGGCGGCAACTACATGCTGAATTACCACGGTGGGACGGTGACGGGCGTTACGAGCACCGGGTACAACTTTGTTTTCGCGAGCGCCTCCGCGGCCAATGCGACTGGAGCGAGCGGCGCGGCCGGCACGGTGAAGTTGGACAGCCTGGTTGTGGCCGATCCTAGCGCTCCGGGCCCGTTTCTGGCGCTGGATGGCGACTATGACTCGAGCGCGGTGGATGTGGCGGTGAGCACGGTTGCGGGGAAGACCTATACGGTGTCGTTTGACTGGGCCGGCACGCAGCAGACTGGTTTCGTGTATTCGACCACGGACATGCTTCAGGTTGCCCTGGGCGGCGATCCGGTGCAGGACACTGCGATGATCACGGTTGCTCAGCAGGGGTTTAACGGCTGGTATGACGTGACGGATACGTTTACCGCGTCTACGACGGGCACGGAGCAGCTTTCGTTCCTGGACGTGGCTACGACGGTGGGCCACACGTCGCAGGAGCCGGCGTTTGCGCTGGTGGACAACATCAGCGTATCGACTCCGTCGGCGACGCCGGAACCGAGCTCGCTGATGCTGCTGTCGACGGGCCTGATGGGTTTGGGCGGGTTTGTGCGGTCGCGGGTGAAGAAGAGCTAAGCGCGAACGTAAGTAAGTTTGGTGGGAAGAGGGGGGACAGCCGGGCGGAAGTTTGCCCGGCTGTATTTTTGCTGAGGGGGGGCAGCGGGTGCGGTTTGCGGCTGCGAGGAGAGCGGGCAGGGGCGGGCGGCATTGAAAATGCGGCGATGGCGATGTATGATGGGAGAGCAAGGAAGTTTCGCCCTGGCGATGTGAGCAGTATGCGCCGGGGTCCCCGTTCTATCCGCTGTTCGGTAGTGAGCCGTGAACGCACCGGCAGAAATGGCGGAAGAGATGAGTGGGCGAGAGCCCACTTTTTGTTGCTCCAAAGAAAGTTTGGCGATGGAGAGCCTGACGCGGGCTTAGAAGCAGGAACGAGCAACGACGAGAGCCAATGCGGGGGTTCTTCGACTTCGCTAAGAATACAGGGCCAGGAAGCCGGAACGAACGACAGAGATTCTGAGCTGCGCTCAGAATGACGAGCTTAGGTTTTATGGCATTGCAGATGGATGAAATTCGGGCGCTGGCGGAACGGGTTGCGGCGTCGCACCATCTGGAGGTTGTGGATGTGGAGTTTGGCGGCGGCGGGAAGTCGCGGGCGCTGCGGGTTTTTGTGGAGAAGGATGCGGCGGAACGGAAGCGGCTGGCAGAGCGGGCGGAGGCTGGTGAGGTTGAAGATTTACCGAAGGGCGTTCCGGTGGAGCTGCTTTCGGGCGTGACGCACGAGGATTGCGCGGTTTTCGCGACGGATTTTGGGACGCTGCTGGATGTAGAGGATGTGGTTCCCGGGAGCGAGTACACGCTGGAGGTGTCGTCGCCGGGGCTGGAACGGTCGCTGAAGAAGGCGGAGGAGTTTGAGCGGTTTGCAGGGAGCCTGGTGAAGGTGAAGACGTTTACGCCGGTGAATAACAACCGGGTTTGGACAGGACGATTGACGGGCTTTGCGGATGGCATCTTACGGATTGACCTGGCTGCCGTGAAACAGAAGGGCAAGGCCAAGAAGGCGGCGGTGGCGGACGTGATGGAGATTGCGCTGAAGAATGTGGAGAAGGCGAATTTAGTGGTGGAGATTTAGAAGGAAAAAGGAAAGTTGCATACCCCAGGGGCTAAAGCCCGTTTCTGGGGCCGATAAGCGGGAGGCCCAAGGCTGAAGCCTTGGGTTACCTAGAAGCAATGGCAAGGGATTGAAGCAAAGGCAATGCGGGGATTCTTCGCTCCGCTCAGTATGACGGTTTAGAGGTTAGTTGAAGACGAAATTGAAGGTGAGTGAACAGTATGGCTAGTGTTCTGTATCAGTCGATTGAGACGTTGAGCCGGGATAAGGGCATTGAGCCCGGGATCGTGGTGGGCGCGGTGGAAGACGCGATCGCGCTGGCGACGCGCAAGTATTACAAGACACAGGAAAATATGCGCGCGGAGATGGACAAGGAGACGGGCGAGATTCGAGCGTACGTGTTCAAGACGGTGGTTGAGGGTCCGGAGCAGGTGGAGGACGAGATCAACCAGATGACGCTGGAGGCGGCGCGCGCGCTGGCTCCCGAGGTTGAGGTGGGCGGAGAGCTGCGGTTCTACAAGGACACTTCCCCGCTGGGCCGGATTGCGGCGCAGATGGCGAAGCAGGTGATCTTCCAGAAGGTGCGCGAGGCGGAGCGGGACACGGT
>Ga0302314_10006590_pt1 | contig 20996 bp, 20 predicted proteins | sample III_Palsa_N2_3_FD_200533 | JGI IMG/M metagenome (GOLD analysis project Ga0302314, IMG submission 200533) | Peat permafrost microbial communities from Stordalen Mire near Abisko, Sweden - III_Palsa_N2_3 | ecosystem: Environmental > Terrestrial > Soil > Palsa > Peat permafrost | place: Sweden... | reverse complement strand
CCCGCCGCCGCCGCCCCCTCCGGCGTTCACGGCCAGGGACTTCGTGGTCTACTTCCCGTTTGATCAGTATGTGCTGACGCCGGAAGCCCAGACCGTGGTGCAGGAAGCGGCCAAGTACGCCAATGACGGCCATGCCACCCGCATCGTCGTCGTCGGACACACCGACACTTCGGGCAGCGTGAAGTACAACCTGCGTCTGTCTGAACGCCGCGCCAAGGCGGTGGCCGATGCGCTGGTCGGACTGAACGTTCCCCAGACCGTCCTCAACGTCGACTGGAAGGGCAAGACCGATCTCGCCGTCCAGACCCCTGATGGCGTGAAGGAACCGCTGAACCGCCGTTCGACGATCTCGATCAACTTCTGATCTGATCCAGACGGTCTAGCGAAAAACGACGAGGAGCCCGGCCTAACCGCCGGGCTCCTTTGTTTTTGGCGCAAAGCCGTATGCGTCGAGGCGCAAACGCTTGCCGCCCTTTCCCCGCTGCCCTTTCCCCGCTGCCCTTTCCATGTCCGTCGCCCGCGACTAAGTGAGGCGCATGAACGCTCACGTCCCCGCGGAATGGTCGGCGCACCGGGCCCTTTGGGTGGGGTTTCCCAGTCACGAGGAACTGTGGGCCGAGGATCTGGCGCCAGCGCAGATCGAGGTCGCCGCCCTGGTCCGCGCTTTGACCGGTCCGGGCGGCGAACACGTGCGCCTGATGGTCGTCGGCGCGGCGGCCGAGGCGACCGCGCGCGCGTTGTTGACGGACGTCGCGCGTGTCGAGCTGGTGCGGGCCAACTTCGGGGATGTCTGGCTGCGGGACACCGGGCCGATCTTCCTGCAGCGCGACGGCGCGCGTCGTGCAGCGGCGTTCCGCTTCAACGGCTGGGGTGGCAAATATGTGCTGGAAGGCGATGACGGCGTGGCCGAACAGATCGCCGCCGCCGCCGCCACGCCCCTGGAGCTGAACGATATCGTCCTGGAGGGGGGCGCCGTGGACCACGACGGCCTGGGTCTCGTGCTGACCACTCGCCAATGCCTGCTCAATCCCAACCGCAATCCAGGCTGGGACCAGGCCAAGGCCGAGGCGGCGCTGGGCCAGGCGCTGGGCGCCACCAAGGTGCTCTGGCTGGGCGACGGCCTGGCGGGCGATCACACCGATGGCCACGTGGACAATCTGGCCCGCTTTGTCGCGCCGGGCGTGGTCGCCTGCCCGATCGCCTGGGGTCGCGACGACCCCAACGCCCAGGTCTATGACGACACCGCGCAACGGCTGGCCCGGATGACCGACTCCCGAGGCTCGCCGCTGCAGGTCGTCCGCATCCCCTCGCCCGGACGGACCCTGGATGACGAGGGCGAGCTGGTCCCCGCCTCGCACATGAACTTCCTGATCGCCAACACCGCCGTGATCGTCCCGATCTATGACGAGGCGGCCGGCGCTTTCGCGCTCGACGCGCTTCGCAGCCTGTTTCCCGAACGCGCCGTGATCGGGCTTGCGTCCAAGGCGCTGCTCACCGGCGGCGGCTCGTTCCACTGCATTACGCAGCAGGAGCCCGCATGACCCGCCAGATCACGGTCGCGGCCCTGCAATGCGCCTATGGCGGCGACATGGACGCCAATATCGCCCGCACCATCGACCTGATCCGCGAGGCGGCGGCCGCCGGTGCTCAGGTCATCCTGCCGCCGGAGCTGTTCCAGGGCCCCTATTTCTGCGTGAGCCAGGAGGAGCGCTGGTTCGCGACCGCCCATCCCTGGCGCACCCATCCCTGCGTCACCGCGCTGGCGCCGGTGGCCGCCCAGCTGGGCGTCGTGCTGCCGGTCTCGATCTTCGAGCGCGAGGGGCCGCACTATTTCAACAGCCTGGTCATGCTGGACACCGACGGCAGTCCTCTCGGGGTCTATCGCAAGAGCCATATTCCCGACGGTCCCGGCTATCAGGAGAAGTACTATTTCCGGCCCGGCGACACCGGCTTTCGCGTCTGGGACACCCGATTCGGCCGGCTGGGCGTCGGCATATGCTGGGACCAGTGGTATCCGGAGTGCGCCCGCGCGATGGCCCTGATGGGCGCGGAGGTGCTGTTCTATCCCACCGCCATCGGCTCCGAGCCCCACGATCCCAGCCTGGACACCGCCGCGCCCTGGCGCCGGGCCATGCAGGGGCACGCGGTCTCCAACGTGATCCCCGTCGTCGGCGCCAACCGGACCGGTTTCGAGCCCTGGCCGGACTTTCCGGGCGGTGGCCAGCGATTCTATGGCTCCAGCTTCATCGCCGACCATCGCGGGGACCTGGCCGCGGATCTGGGGCGCGACGAGCAGGGCGTGGCCCTGGCCACCTTCGACCTGGATTTCCTGCGGACCCACAGGGCGGCCTGGGGATTCTTCCGCGACCGGCGGCCGGACCTCTACGGGTCTTTGACCTCACCGCGTCCCACGTGACAGTCCCAGTGGTGATCGAGACCGAACGGCTGAGGCTTCGCGATTTTCGCGAGGACGAGCGGGCGCGTTTCGCGGACCTGACCGGCGACGCCGAGGTGGGCGCCTGGCTGGGCGGAATCCTGACGCGCGATGAAGCCGACGCCGCCTTCGACCGCGTGCGCGCCGCGATCGCGGCCAAAGGCTATGGACTCTGGGCCGTGGAGCGGCTGGCCGACGGCGCGCTGATCGGCCAGATCGGCCTGAATTCCGTGCCGGACGATTTGCCGGTGGCCCCGGCCATCGAGATGAGCTGGCGCATGTTCCCCGCCGTCTGGGGCCAGGGCTATGCCGGCGAGGGCGCCGCGGCGGCGCTGGCCTGGGGCCTGGCCAACCTGCCGAAAACCACGCCGGTCGTGGCCTTCACCACACGCGCCAACCACCGCTCGGAGGCGATCATGCGCCGGATCGGTCTGGTCCGCGATCCGGCCCGGGATTTCGAGCACCCACGCCTGGCGCCAGGCCACCCCCTGCGCTCACACATCGTCTACGCGGCCAGACGCACCGCCTGAACGGACGCTCAATAGGGTGCGTGGATGGCCGCCTCGTCCTGCACGGCGCAGTTCGCCGGCGAGGCGTGGGCGCCGACGCGAAGGGCGGCCAGTTCGGCGCGCGCCTTGTCCATGTCCGCGCGGAAGGCTGCATCGCCGTGCAGCGCCGCCACCAGGGCCGCGCCGTTGGTGCGTCCGGCCTCGACATCGCTGGCGTAGTGCACCCCGCAGACCACACGGCTCTCGCCGATCGAGCGCGCCCGGCCGAGGATCTGGGTCGCCCGGTCCGGCGCCAGCTCCGCCAGGATCAGTCCCCAGGTCCAGGACAGCGTGGAGTGCCCGGAAGGATAGGACGGGCTCCTGGTCAGGCTATCGGTCTTGGCCACGCAGATGGGCGCGCTTGTCGCGTCCGTTACGGTATAGGGCCTTGGCCGGCCGTAGTGGTCCTTCGGGGGATTGGTCACGGCCGACGTGTCGACGGCGGCGCGGCGGAAAACGGCCGTCAGAGCGGGCGCGCTCGCGGCGTCCAGGTTCACGCCGACCGCGCAGCTGAACATGCTCGCGCCCTGGGCCAGATTGGCGTCGGTGGTGGCCAGACTCCAGCGCGGCGTGCCCGCCAGGGCCCGAGTCGCGGCGAAGATCTCCCGGTCTCCAGCCTCGCGCTTGGAGCCCTTCGCCGGCGGCGGCGGCAGGATGCGCAGGGTGTCCGGCGCCGCGCCGGGGGCCAGATAGCCCTTGAACGCCGTGTTTTGGGGCGCCGCGTTCTGGGCCCCCGCGTTCTGAGCCCCCGCGTTCTGAGCCAAGGCGACAGAGAATGCGGCCACGCAACCGGCGGCGAGCAAAGGCGCGAACAGACGCAACTTCATTTTAAATCCTTGATACTTACGCCCGTGCAAACTCAGCCCAGGACGGTCTTCCCGTTCTTGATCACCGTGACGCCGCGATCCTTGATCCGCGCCTCGAACGAGATCACCTCCCCATCCTTCCACAGATCGACCGTGATGGTCTCCCCGGGGAACACCGGCGCGGAGAACCTTGCCTGATGGCTCTTGAACTTCGCCGGGTCATAGCCGGCATAGGTCTGCAACACCGCCCGGCAGGTGATCCCATAGGTGCACATGCCATGCAGGATCGGCCGGGGAAAGCCCGCGGCCTTGGCCACCGCCGGGTCGCAATGCAGCGGATTGCGATCGCCCGACAGCCGGTAGATCAGCGCCTGGTCGGGGCTGGTGGGGATATCCACCGACATATCCGGCGCGCGTGCGGGAACCTGATGGGGTTCCGGCTGGCCTTCGGAAGGGCCGCCGAACCCGCCGTCGCCGCGCGCGAACAGGGATCCGGTGATGGTCACCACGTCTTCCCCGGCAGCGTCCGACAGGGTCGTCTCGGAGACGATCACCGCGCCCTTGCCGGCGCCCTTGTCCCAGGCCCCCACGACCCGGCTCCGGGCGGTGACCTGGCCCTGCACCGTCATAGGCTTGTGGAACTCGATCTTTCGCTCGCCGTCGACCACCAGCAGGTAGTTGATCCCCGGCGCGCCGGTCCCCGCGCCCCAGGCCACGACGCCGGCCAGGGTCGGAACCGCCTTCAGATCCTTTTCATAGACGAAGGCCAGCTCGTTCTCGTCCATCGGATCGGCCGCCATGCCGACGCCTAGCGCATAGATGATGGCGTCCTTGGCCTCCCAGGAGAACGCCTGGCCCTCGCTCTTGAGATCCAGGATTTCGGGATAGGCGATGGCCACGGGCGTTCTCCGAACTTTGCTTTTGGCCATTGAAGGCGACTGACGCGGGGGGAGGCAAGGCCTTTGGGGATGCATGCCTCAATCGCCTGGCCTCAATTGCCCGAGCGGGCGCTATCCGCTAGAAGCCCCGCATTGGGGCGCCTAAAATGATCGCGTCCTCCGTTTCGATCAGGAATTCCATGGCGACGTCCATTCCCGCGAACAACGCTCAACTCCAGGGCCAGGTGCTGTTCTACAAGAACCCCGAGGCGCTGGACGCCCAGCGCCACGGCAAGCTCGGCCTGCGCATGACCGACCGCCCGTTCAGCTTCGCCGCCAAGCAGCACTTCGTGCCCCTGCATGTGCCTGAATTCGGCCCGGCGGCGCTGTCCTACCCGATCATCTTCGCCGGCCCGCAATATGCGCCGCTGGCGGTGATGGCCATCGGCCAGGGCGAGAACCTTTTCATCACCAGCGACGGCCTGTTCCGTGGCGGCGCCTATATTCCCAGCTTCATCCGGCGCTATCCGTTCGTGGTGGCCAAGGACGACGCGCAAAACCGCCTTATGATCTGCATCGATCGCGGATCGGACCTGTTCGTCGAGGTGGGCGCCGACCTGATGCTGTTCGAAAACGGCGAGCCGTCGCAGTACACCAAGAACTGCATCGAGTTCTGCAGCAATTTCGACATGGATCGCCAGCGCACCGAGTTCTTCATCAACGAACTGCGCGAGCTGGACCTGTTCGAGTCAAAGACCACCACCTTCACCCCGCGCCTGCCCGACGGCTCGGAAGGCCCGCCGCAGATCATCGCGGAATACTTCGCGGTGTCCGAGGAAAAGCTTAAGGCGCTGCCCCTGGAACAGCTCGGCCGGCTGCGCGATTCGGGCGCCCTGGCCCAGATTTACGCCCACCTGACGTCGCTGTTCGGTTTCGAACGGCTGATCTACGAGACCAGCCAGCGTCAGGCCGAAACCGCGCCCCAGGCCGCCAACGCGTAGAGGGGCGCCAACGCCTAGCCGTCACCGCCCCCGCTGCAGGCGTAGACGCTGCGGGTCAGGCACGAAAAGACCAGCCGGCCGGCCGCGTCCAGAAGGTCGTGCTGGGCGATGACCAGTCCCTTGGCCTCGCCCACCGGATCCTTGCCCAGAACGGTCATGCGCCCGCGCAGCAACTCGCCCACCGGCGGGTTGCGCGCCCAGCGCAGCGCATCCACCGCCAGTCGCTTGGTCTGGGGCCAGTGGGCCGCCGACTGGCCGTCCAGGCGCGACCAGATCGCGTAGATCAGGGCGTCCGGCGCGCCCTGGGAAGGGTCCCACTCGGGCGAGAAGGCGGCGATGAAGTCGTCCAGCACCCGCTCATCGACCGACATCGCGCCCAGGGACACGACCTGGCCGATCTCGATTTCGTCAAAATAGGCTGGCATGAACGGCTCCGGGGAACGAAATGCTCGGCGCGTGGCGCGGCGATACTTGTTAAATTCTTGCCGCAATGATGCGGTGTTCGTTCGGAAAGTCGAGACCCGCGCCGGTCTTTGGCAATCCCTTGCCTTGAAGCCCCATCCCCTGGCCTGTAGCTCTTTCACCGTGCCCCAGACTGAAGCCCGTAAACTGCTGATCGCTCTCACCGGCGGCCTCGTCGCGGCGTTGGCTGCACTCTGCGCGCCTGCGGGGGCCGTGGCGGTCAATACCGGGCATATTCAGGCGGAGCTGGTCGCTGAGCGAGCCTCGATCGCGCCCGGCGGCGTGATCCACGTCGCCCTTCGCCAGTCGATCCAGCCGGGCTGGCACACCTACTGGCGCAATCCCGGCGATTCCGGCCAGCCGGTTACGCTGGACTGGACCCTGCCCGCCGGCTGGAGTGCGGGCGCGATCACCTGGCCCACGCCCCAGCGGCTGAAGATCGGTCCGCTGATGGACTACGGCTATACCGGCGACGTTCTGCTGCCGGTCGCTTTGACCGCGCCGGCGAGCGCCAAGGCCGGCCAGAGCGTCACGTTGAAGGCCCACGCCGCCTTCCTGGTCTGCAAGGACATCTGCGTTCCCGAAGACGCCCAGCTTACCCTCGATCTGCCGGTCTCTGCCACAGTGGGCGCTGTGGATCCGAAATGGGGACCCGCCATCGCCGCGACCCTGGCGGCCGCGCCAGGTCCGGCCGGGTTGAGCGCGGCGGTGACCGCCAGCGCGACCAGCCTGCGGCTGAGCGTGGTGGGCGCCGCGGTCAAGGGCGCCGATTTCCGCGACGCCTATTTCTATCCCTACGATCCCTCGGCGATCGACCAGCCGAGCCCCCAGGGGATCGATCGCGGCCCGCGCGGCGTCACCCTGGTGCTGATCCCCGGCCAGGGCTTCAAGTCCGGCAAGCCGCCGGCGGTGCTGGCCGGCGTGCTGGCCTTCGCCGGCAAGGCCTATGAGGTCACAGCCCCGCCGGGACCGCCCCTGGCCGGAGCGGGGGGGCTTGGACCGCCCAGCGCAGCCGGCGGCCTGGTCCAGCTGGCCACGGCGATCGGCTTCGCCTTCATCGGCGGCCTGATCCTCAACCTGATGCCCTGCGTGTTCCCGGTGCTGTCGATGAAGGCCGCGTCCTTCGCCGGCCACGCGCACCGCCCGCGCGACGCCCGCATCCAGGGTCTGGCCTTCATGGGCGGGGTGGTGGCCACCTTCCTGGCCCTGGCCGGCGCGCTGATCGCGGCCCGGGCGGCGGGACAGGCGGTCGGCTGGGGCTTCCAGCTGCAGTCGCCCAGCGTCGTGGCGGGCCTGGCCCTGGTCATGCTGCTGGTCGCCCTGAACCTGTCCGGCCTGTTCGAGGTCGGCTTGAGCATCCAGTCGGCGGCGGGCGAGGCCGGCGGCGTGGATCACGGCGGCGCCCTGGGCGCGGCCTTCACCGGCGCCCTGGCCGTGGCCGTGGCCGCGCCCTGCACCGCGCCCTTCATGGCCCCGGCGATCGGCTTCGCCTTGACCCAAGGGCCGGTCGTGGCGCTGTCGATCTTCCTGGCCCTGGGTCTGGGCCTGGCCGCGCCCTTCACCGCACTGGCCTTCTCGCCCCGCCTGCTCGGCCTGATGCCCCGCCCCGGCGCCTGGATGGAGGGGCTGCGCAAGGCCCTGGCTTTTCCGATGTACGCCACGGCGGCCTGGCTGGTCTGGGTGTTCAGCCAACAGGCCGGGACGCTGGGCCTGGGCGGGCTGCTCGCCGCCGCCGTGCTGACCGGCTTGGCCGCCTGGCTCTACGGCGTCGCCCAGCGGCGCCAGCTGGCGGGAGGCCGTTCCGCCGTGTCCTTCGCATCGGCCGCCGTCGTCCTGGCGCTGGCCTTCACCGCCGCCCTCTGGCCCCAGCCCGGCGGCGCGCCGGCCCAGGCGTCGGCGACGGCCGCTTCGGGCGATCTGGCGTCCGAGCCGTTCTCGCCGGCCCGTCTGGCCCAGCTGCGCGCCGAGGGCCGCCCGGTCTTCGTCAATTTCACCGCCGCCTGGTGCGTCACCTGCCAGGTCAACGACAAGGTCGCCCTGTCCGGCCAGCGTGTCGCCGACGCCTTCAAAAAGGCCGGCGTGGTCTACCTCAAGGGCGACTGGACCAACCGCGACGCCGTCATCGCCCAAACCCTGACCGAACACGGCCGCGCCGGCGTGCCGCTCTATCTGATGTATGGGCGCGGAAGCGACGACGGTGCTGTCCTGCCGCAGCTCCTGACCGAGTCGGTGGTCATCGACGCCGTGCAGAAGGCGGCGGGCTGAGGACTGTGCGTGCTTCGACACGCGCCTTTCAGGCGCTACTCAGCATGACGCTGAAAGTGAAACCCCAAAAACCTTCGTCATGCTGAGTAGCTGGCGAAGCCAGCGTGTCGAAGCACGCACCCGCCGCCTGAAAACCTACGCCGCCGGCTTAGGCGGCGCCGTGATCACCTCGACATTGTCGTTCAGCAGATAGGCCATGTCGCGCAGGGCCAGATCCTCGTCATGCCCGGTCTTGGCTCCGGCCACGGCCGCCAGCTTCACGGAAATGTCCTGGGATATGCCGTGCAATATGCATTTCAGATCGTCAGCCGCGCCGCGCGAGACCAGCAGCTGATGTCCCTTCTCATCCAGCACCGCCAACTCGCCGACCTGGGCGCTGAACGCGTCGAACCGCGGCAATTCCATCGACGCGGACGAGGCGCCGACCGCATGCCGATAGACCTCAACCTGCCGCTTCAGTCGGTCCGCCCGGCGAACAATATCCGCGAACAGCGGCTCGCCCGCCACCGAGGCCGGCGCGGCGATCGCCAGGCTCATCCGAGCCGGCTCCCCCGGCCCCGCCGAGGCGAACATCAAGAACGCGGCGACCGCGACATCGCAGGACATGGGATTTCCTTTCGGCTGAGGTTAGCCAAGCCTGCATGGTGGTAACCCGGACAGGGTAAACGGGGGTTTACCGGCGAGAACGGCCGGGCGTCGGAACCGCAGCGGCGGGCGGGGGTTTTGAATTCAACCCTTGCCGCCGGAGAATACCCATGCGCGCGCCCTTGATCCTCATCCTGCTGTCGGCCCTCGCGCTGACCGCCTGTGGCACGACCCATGAAAAGACCGTGGTGGTGAACCCGCCGCCGGACTCGACGACGGTCGTGCATTCGAATGGCGATACGACCGTCGACACGCCTCACTAGACGCGCCGCCGTCGCTACGGACGCCCGGATTCCTTGCTCCTGAAGGCGCGATCGGCTAAGCGCGCCCCATGACCGAGACCTTCCGCCCAGAGGCGCGCCCCGCGCGCGGCTTTCTCGACAAGCGCGCCGGGGACCTGAGCGCCGAGCGGCGCATCATCGACGCGGTGTCCGCCGTGTATGAGCGCTATGGGTTCGAGCGGCTGGACACGGGCGCCTTCGAATACGCCGACGCCCTCGGCAAGTTCCTGCCCGACGCCGACCGGCCCAACGAGGGCGTGTTCGCGCTGCAGGACGATGACGATCAGTGGATGGCGCTGCGCTATGACCTGACCGCGCCCCTGGCCCGCTTCGCCGCCCAGAACTGGGACGGCCTGCCCAAGCCGTTTCGCCGCTACGCCGCCGGCACGGTCTGGCGCAACGAGAAGCCGGGGCCCGGCCGCTACCGCGAATTCATCCAGTGCGACGCCGACACCGTGGGCTCGGCCCGGCCCGAGGCCGACGCCGAGATCATCGCCATGGCGGTGGAAGGTTTTGCGGCCGCCGGCCTGCCCGGTTCGGACTTCGTGCTCAAGATCAACAGCCGCAAGCTGCTGAACGGCCTGATGGCCTCGGCGGGGGTCGCCGACGCGGGCCAGAAGCTGGGCGTGCTGCGGGCGGTGGACAAGCTGGATCGGCTGGGCGCCCAGGGGGTGAAGCTGCTGCTCGGCGCCGGCCGCAAGGACGAGTCGGGCGCCTTCACCAAGGGCGCGGAACTGGGCGCGGCGGCGATCGACGCGGTGCTGGCCTTTATCGAGGCCGGCGGCGGCACGCGCTCGGCGACCCTGGACCGGCTGTCCAACGTGATCGGCGGCTCGGCCGAGGGCGACGAGGGCGTCGAGGAGCTGTCCCGGATCGGCGCGGCGCTGACCAGCCTGGGCGTCAGCGAGGCCCACGCCTTGTTCGAGCCGTCGGTGGTTCGCGGGCTGGAATACTATACCGGCGCGGTGTTCGAGGCCGAACTGTTGTCCCAGACCGTGGACGAGCGCGGCCAGGCCGTGCGGCTCGGTTCGGTCGGCGGCGGCGGGCGTTATGACGACCTGGTCGCGCGCTTCACCGGTCAGCCGGTCCCGGCCACCGGCTTTTCCTTCGGCGTGTCGCGACTGGCCGCGGCGCTGGCGGCCTCGGGGCGCGCGGGCGAGGGTCAGGCTCGGGGGCCGGTGGTGGTGCTGGCGCTGGACGCGGCGGCCATGGGCGAATATTTCGCCGCCGCGGCCGAGCTGCGCGCCGCTGGCGTGGCCGCCGAAGTCTATCTGGGCTCGTCCGGCATGCGCGCCCAGATGAAATACGCCGACCGGCGTCTGTCGCCCGCCGCCGTCATCCTGGGCGGCGACGAGTTGGCCGCCGGCCAGGTGACCATCAAGGATCTGGACCTGGGCCGCGCCCTGGCCAGCGGCGTCACTGACAATCAGCAGTGGCGCGCCGACCGCCCCGGCCAGGTGACGATCGCTCGGCCGAATCTGGTGGCGCATGTACGCGCCATTCTGGAGGCCGGCGCCAATCCGGAGCCCGGGGGATGAGCCTGGAGCCGCAGGTCCCGATCGAGGTCATGGCCGCCGTCCGCGCGCCCTTCGTGGCGCTGGGCGCGACGCGGATCGACGTGCCGGTGATGCAGCCCCTGGGCCTGCTGCTCGACCTGGCCGGAGAGGCCATGCGCGCGCGGCTGTTCGTGATCCAGGGTGAGGCCGGCGCGGAGACCTGCCTGCGCGCCGACTTCACCATTCCCGTGGTGCGGGCGCACATTTCGGCAGGAAGCGCCGACCGCCGCTATGTCTATGAGGGCAAGGCGTTTCGCGTCGCGCCGCGCGGATCGGACCACCCCGAGGAGTTCTTGCAGATTGGCCTGGAGGCCTTCGGCGGCGGACCCAGCCCGGCCGCCGACGCCGAAGTCGCGGGCCTGGCCTGGCGCGCGGCGGCGGCCGGCGGGCGGGACGACCTCAGCATGGCGCTGGGCGATGTTTCACTGTTCTCGGCCTTCATCGACGCGCTCGGGCTGGCCGACGCCCTGGCGGCGCGGCTGAAGCGGGCCTTTTCCCATCCTCGCGCCCTGCGGGCCGAACTGGCCCGGGCCCAGGCGGCTGTCGCACCCACCCGTCAGGGCGACCGGCTGGCCGGCCTGGTCGCGGGTCTGCCGGAGGCCGAGGCCCTGGCGGTGCTGGAGGATCTCTGGGCGCTGGCGGGCATCCAGCCGGTCGGCGGCCGCTCCGCCGGGGAGATCGTCCACCGGTTGGTGGAGCGCGCCGGCGCCGCTCAGGCTCCGCGTCTCGGCGAGGCCGAACGCGATCTGGTGGAACGGTTCCTGGCCGTGGCCGATCATCCCCGCCGCGCGCTGGACCAGGTCCAGGCCCTGGCCCGCGAAGGCGGCGCCGATCTGGATGCGGCGCTGGGCGACTGGAACGCGCGGCTTGATGCATTGATCGCCGGTGGCGCGCCGCTTGACCGGCTGTCCCTAGCCACCGGCTATATCCGTGCTTTTGGCTATTACGACGGCTTCCTGTTCGAGATCCGCAGCGCCGCCCTGGGCGAGGACACTCCCGTCGCGGGCGGCGGCCGCTATGACAGCCTTCCGAGCCGGCTTGGGGGAGCCGAACCCAAGGTGGGCGCAGTCGGCTGCATGGTTCGGCCGGCGCGCGCCTGGGCCCAAGCGCCCGTATTCGGGATCGGCCAGCAATGAGCGACGGTCCCCTGATCATCGGCCTGCCCTCCAAGGGCCGGGCCAAGGAGTCGGCCGACGCCTGGCTGGCCGACGCCGGTTTTCGGCTAGATGTGGACGGCGGCGAGCGCGGCTATCTGGCCAGCCTGGTCGGCCTGCCCGGCGTCCAGGTCCAGCTGCTGCCCGCATCCGATATCGCCGTGGGCGTCGACGCCGGCGACCTGCATCTGGGTCTGACCGGCGAGGACCTGCTGCGCGAACGCGGCGAGGGGGTGGACGCGCGGGTGATGCTGATCCGCGCCCTGGGGTTTGGCCGCGCCGACCTGGTGGTGGCCGCGCCGCGCAGCTGGATCGACGTCGAGGACATGGCCGACGTCGGCGAGGTGGCCAGCGCCTATCTGGCGCGCACCGGCCGGCGCTTGCGGGTGGCGACCAAGTACACGGTCCAGACCCGCGCCTTCTTCGCCCGGCTGGGCATCGTCGACTACCGCATCGTCGAATCCACCGGCGCCACCGAGGGCGCGCCCGGCGCCGGCACCGCAGAGCTGATCGTCGACATCACCACCACCGGCGCGACCTTGCGCGCCAACGGTCTGAAGGTGCTGTCCGACGGCTTGATCCTGAAGAGCCAGTTCCAGCTGGCCGCCGGCCTGACCGCCGACTGGAACGCGGCGCATGTCCAGACCGTCCGCCGGTTCCTGGGGGCGGTTGAGGCGCGGGCCCGGGCGCGGCGTCTGGCCCTGCTCGCCTGGCCGGCTGAACAGGCCAAGGCCGCCGAGAAGGCCACGGAGGATTTCCTGGCGCGGGGCGCCTCGCGGCGCGCCAACGGCCTGCTGGCCGAGGCGGTTGATCTGTTCGACGTCGCCACGGCCCTCGCCGCGGCAGGGGTGGGACCTGTTTCGGTGACACGTCCGGAATTCGCCTTTGAGCCGAATTCTGAGGCTGCGGACGCTCTTGCGAGCCGCCTCGGACTATAGTTTTGACATAACTGTCAAAATTATCGGAACAATTTCGCGGAGCCGCGCGAAAAGATTGACAGATAAGTGAAATTGGGGTCCAGTCGTTATGCGAGAGACAAACGGGCCGGCAGACGCCCAGAGTCTTCGGCGTTTCGGGGAGGAAACGCCTACCACTATCGAACCACCGAGCCCGTCGCGCTATATCCCCCGCGGCGGGCTCTGTTTTTTGACAAAATTGTCAAAACTTCTGTGCGTGCTTCGACACGGCCGCAAGCCCGGCCTACTCAGCATGACGAACTTATTTTGAAGCCCAAATACCGCGTCATGCTGAGTAGCGCCTGAAAGGCGCGTGTCGAAGCACGCAAAGGCCTCTCAACGCGCTCACACCCCCAACACCGCCTGCAACGCCGCGACCACCCGCTCCGGATCGCTGTCCGCCATGCCGGGAAACAGCGGCAGGCTGAGGCAGCGGGCGTAATAGGCGTCGGCGCCGGGCAGGTCGATCGGTCCGTAGCGCGCCTGGTAATAGGGTTGGCGGTGGACCGGGATGTAGTGGACCTGGCTGCCGATCCCTTGCGCCCGCAGACCTTCCATCACCTGCCGGCGTGACAGGCCGGCGGCGGCGAAGTCGATCAGGACCACGAACAGGTGCAGCGCGGGATCGCAGCCGCGCGGCGGCGTCACCGGGCGCACCAGCGGCGCCAGCGGCTCCAGCAGCGTCCGATACCCCGCCGCCAGCTCGCGCCGCCGGGCGACGAACCGGTCCAGCTTGGCCAGCTGGCTGAGTCCCAGCGCGCACAGCAGATCGGGCAGGCGGTAATTGTAGCCCAGCGCCTGCATCTCATAGATCCAGGGATTGACCGCCCCGTCGGCGTCGAAGGCCAGATCGCGGTGCTGGAAACCCGCCGGATCGCGGCTGATCCCATGCGTACGGTAAAGCCGCAGCCGCTCGGCCAGGGCCGGGTCGCCCGTCGTGACCATGCCGCCCTCGCCGGTGGTCATGGTTTTGACGGGATGGAAAGAAAAGCAGGCCAGCGCTGAGTGACGCCCGTCGCCCACCCGTTCGGGCTGGTTGTCGAACCCCATGGTCGTTCCGAGCGCATGGCAGGCGTCTTCGACCAGCGCGGCGCCGTGCGGTTCAGCCAGCCGCCGGACGCCCGGCAGGTCGACGACGTTGCCGGCCAGATGCACCGGCAGCACCGCCGCCAGCCGCCGGCCCGCCACCCGGTCAATCGCCTCCGCCAGGGTCCGCGGCGTCATCAATCCCGTGTCCGGATCGACGTCGGCGAAGATCACCTCGCCGCCTTGGTAGCGCGCGCAATTGGCGGTGGCCGCGAAGGTGATGGCCGGCGCGACGACCCCGTCGCCGGGCCGCAGGTCCAGGGCCAGCATGCTCAGATGCAGGGCCGCTGTGCCGTTGGAACAGGCCACCGCATGGCGTGCGCCGACCGTCTCCGCGAAGGCCTGTTCGAACGCCTCGACCCTGGGGCCCGTGGTCAGCAAGTCGGCGTGCAGGGCCTCGGTCACCGCGGCGATGTCGTCATCCTCGATGACCTGCCGGCCATAAGGCAGGAAGGGCTGGTCCTCAGCCATGGCCGGCGAGCAGGGCCTTCAGACCCTCGGCGTCCAGCCATTCGGAATTGGTGTCGCTGCTGTAGCTGAACCCATCATCCACGCTGCGCCCGATATCGCCGGCGAAGGGCGTGCGCGGATATTCCACGAACTGCGGCTCGATCACATAGCGGTCCGGCAGTTCGGTGGTCATGCGCGCGTCGTCGCCGGAGATCATCATCTCGTGCAGCTTCTCCCCCGGGCGGATGCCCACGGTGCGGTGGGCCAGGCCAGGGCCCAGGGCCCGGGCGACGTCGGTCATGGTCATGCTGCCGATCTTGGGCACGAAGATCTCGCCCCCCCGGGTCATCTCCAGCGACGACAGGACGAAATCCACCCCCTGATCCAGGGAGATCCAGAACCGCGTCATGCGCGGATCGGTGATCGGCAACTCGTCGGCGCCCTCGGCCACCAACTTCTCGAAAAGGGGCGCCACGCTGCCGCGTGAGCCGGCCACATTGCCGTAGCGCACCACGCAGAACCGCGTGCCGATATCGCCCGCCAGATTGTTGGCGGCGACGAAGGTCTTATCGGCCGCCAGCTTGGTCGCGCCGTAAAGATTGATCGGGTTGCAGGCCTTGTCGGTCGACAGCGCCACCACCCGCCGCACCCGCGTGTTGAGGCTCGCCCAGACCACGTTCTCGGCGCCCAGCACATTGGTGTGGATGCATTCGGACGGATTGTATTCCGCCGCCGGCACCTGTTTCAGGGCGGCGGCGTGGATCACGATGTCGACGCCGCGCAGCGCCAGGGTCAGCCGGCTCTGGTCGCGCACATCGCCCAGGAAGAACCGCATCTTGCCGTAGACCTCGGCCGGAAAACGGGCCTTGAGGTCGGCCTGCATCTCATACTGTTTCAGCTCGTCGCGGGAAAAGACGATCAGCTTACGCGGCGACTGTTCGGCCAAGGCGCGCTGGACGAAGCGCCGTCCGAACGAGCCGGTGCCGCCCGTGATCAGCACCACCTGACCGTCGAGCACCGGCTTGGTTGGCGCGAACGAGCGCAGGGCGGCGGTGGTCAAGGCTGATGCGGGCAAGGATGGGCCCTCCGGCGCGGCGCGAATCACCGCGCCCGCCATCCTGGCGCAACATGGGCCCGGCCGCATCCCTGGGTGATGTCGCGCCCTGCTTGGCGAAGAATCGACAGCCTTGACCGTTCCGACGCGTCGCGGCACTCTTTCCTCATCGTTCACCGCGCCTCGCGGTGGGCCGCGGTACCGCCGCGGTAGATTGAACGTCCTGACTTCGGTCCGGGCGGGATATCTGCCGCGGGGCGTCTTCATCCAGGAGACGCCGATGCCCGGCAAATTGGTCCTCAGCCCCGAACAGCGCGATGAATTTGATCGCCTAGGCGTCCTTCGCCTCCCAGGTCTTTTGCCGGCGGATAAAGTACGCCGTGCGCGCGAGCACGTGCAGCGCCGCCTCGCGCTCCTGGGACTTTGGAGGGACGGCGCCTGGCGTCTTGGCGATCGACCGAAGCCGCAATGGCCGGATACCGGCCTGAAAACCTCCAAGGCGATCGGCAACAAGCACCCGGACATAGAGGCGCTGCTGGAGGAGCCGGCGCTTCTCGCGGCTGTCGATGCGCTGCTCGACGGACGCGCGTTCGACCGCGCCGTTTACAGGCGGCCGCAAGTGCTGTTCACGCTGCCGAACACGGACAGGTGGACGCTGCCGACAGGCTGGCATGTCGATATTCCGCGATTGGCGAGCGGCCGGTGCCCCGGCCTGCAGCTCTTCACCTTTCTCGACATTGTCGAACCTCGCGGCGGCGGCACGCTGGTGGTTGCCGGCTCGCACCGCCTGTTGAACGAGGAGCGGTTCATCGGGGCCAGGGAAATGAGGCGCCTGCTGTGCAGGGAAGTCTTTTTTCGCCACCTGTTTTCGCAAGCGCCTGCCGGAGCAGAAGATTGGGGGCGGTTGCTGGGCCAAACCGCCGCTGTTGGCGATGTTACGCTTGAGCTTATGGAACTGACGGGGGCGCCGGGCGACGCCTATCTGACGGATTTGCGCGTGCTGCACGCCAGCGCCCCCAACGCTTCCGACCGCCCGCGCATGATGGCCACCTACCGCTTCATGCCCGGGAATGTCGTACGGGAGATGGTCGAGGCTTATGGGTGGGAGTGAGGCCGCTCACCCCGCCAGATTATACGCCCCGCCCCTTTGGAACCCTTCCCCCTCGATGGGGGAAGGGCAGGGTTGGGGGTGAACACGCCGAGGTCTGGGTGAAGAACGCGGTTGGAGTCCAAAGCTATCTTTCCTTCGCCGACTGTGGGCGCACCCCCACTCCAGCCTCTCCCCCATCGAGGGGGAGAGGCTTGATCTACCCCGCCAGATTATACGCCCCGCCCTTTTCGATCGAGCGCTTGAACGCCGGCCGCGCCTGCAGTCTCTCGATATAGGCCGTCAGCGTCGGATAGGGCGCCAGCTTGCCGAAGGCGCGGGCCACCTCCATGACGAAACTCATCTGCAGGTCGGCGCCGGTGAATTCGCCCAGCAGGTAGTCCTTGTCGCCCAGGGCGCCAGCTATGTAGCCGAGATTGTTGTCGATCTCGCTGTTGATGCGCGGGTGCAACGGCGCGGCGGCCTCGCCCAGGCGCATGACATAGAGGTTGAGCATCAGGGGCAGCATGGCCGAACCCTCGGAATAGTGCAGCCATTCCGAATAAGCGACATGGGCGTCGGAGGCGGGATCGGGCTGGAGCCGGCCGCCGCCGTAGCGGGCCACGACGTATTCCACGATGGCCCCAGACTCGGCGATGGTGATGGCGCCGTCGGTGATCACTGGCGACTTGCCCAGCGGATGGACGGCCTTCAGCTCCGGCGGCGCCAGATTGGTGGTCGCATCGCGCGTGTAGGGCACGATCTCGTAGTCGACCCCCAGCTCCTCCATCAGCCAGACGATGCGCTGGGAGCGCGAATTGTTGAGATGGTGGACCTTCAGCATGGCGGGCTCCTGCGTGATCGATGGAACGGCGTTATCGAAGACAGGCGCGGGGTCCCAGCGCAAGCGCACCGTCGCAGAAAGCCGACCGATCTAAGGCCGCAGCCGCTTCGGCAGGGCCGCGACCTCTTGCGGCGTCAATTTTCGCATGTCGACCACCGGGCAGATGCGGCGCGCGCCGTTCTGGCGATAGCTGAGGGTCAGGTCGACCGGCGAGCAGATGCTGGATCCGGGGTCCGCGCGGGTGAACTGGACATCAAGGCGAAAGCTCAGTTCCGGGCATTCGGTCATCAGGTCCAGCCGATAGACGTCGCTGACGCCTACGCGGATATAGACGATCCGGTCCGCTTCGGTGGTGAAGTTGTTGATATTGCTTGCGTAGAAACACTGCCGCCGCGAGGCGTCCTTGGCGAGCGGAGACGACGGCTCCGCGCGAGGCGCGAGCGGCGCGGCGGTGATCGCCACGGCGGCGGCGAGGCCAAGCGCCACGGCGCCGATCGGTTTCAGATGGAAACGCATCGACGTTCCTCCCTTAACTGGAGCCCTCATGCGAAGCTCTGTGGCGCATTGAACGCCCAAGACGACGGGCTCGTCGCCTGTCAAATCGGCCCGGATCGACGATTTCACTCAATTCCCTGGGCAGCGGCGAGGCAAAGCTCATGGCGAGCGCGGCTACATGCTCGGCCAGCAGCGGCGCGGCGCAGAACCCGCGCGAGCCCAGACCTGACAGGATGTAGAGACCGGGCGCGTCGGCGAGCGAACCGGCCACGGGCAGGAAATCCGGGGTGACCGCCCGCAGGCTGGCCCGCCCGTCCAGGCCGGCCACATCGATCCGGGCGGCCAGCCGGGGCCGCGCCCCGGCGAGCAGGTCCAGATTGCGGCGGTGGTCCTCGGGTCGCACGCCGGGCGCGTCGTCGTCCCGGTCGTGGGTCGCCCCGAACAAAAGGCCGGTGCGCGTGGGGATGACATAGCCGCCCCAGATCGCGGCGTGGGCCCGCTCGGCCGTCTGCGCGAGGCTGACCTGGCCTCGAACCACCGACAGGGGAAGCGCGCGCGCTAAATGCGCGGAGCCGGCGCCGGCGGCGATGCACACGATGTCGGCCTGGGCGATCTCGCCGCCTGACGGATCGAGCAGGCGCCAGGCGCCGTCGGCGCGCTCGATTCGGTCGACCTCGGCACTTTGCAGTTCCACGCCGGTCAGCCAATCGGTGAGGATGGCGGCGGGCTCGACCACCAGAGCATCCCGGATCCCAAGGCCGCCGACGTCCACGGGCTCGCCCAGCCCAGCCTCGGCTTCGGCGGCGGCGAGGCGGGCCATGGCGCCGGCTTCGAACAGCTCGTCGGCGGCGATCCGATCGAACCGGCTGGCGTCTTTCGGACCGGATTCAAGCTGGACCGCGCCGCGCCCAATCACGCCTCCCGGCAGGGCGCGGAACAGGTCGGCCGCGCGGGCCAGGGCCTGGGCGTAGAGACCCGCCACCGCGCCGCCCCCGGCGTCGAGTCGCGCCATGACCAGCGCGGCCGGGTTGCCGGAAGCGCCCGCGCCCGGCTCTGCCCTGTCGACGACCAGTGGGCGCGCACCCAGCGCCTGGAAAGCCCGGGCCAACGCCGCGCCGGCGATCCCGGCTCCCAGGATGGCGATGCGCGGCGCCCGGTCAGCCAATCCGACGTTCGAGAAACCTGGCAGTCGTGCTTCCAGGCGTTCGGACTTGCGGCCGAAGCCGGGTCGCTTTTCCACCACGAACCCCACCGCCGCCAGCCCGCGCCGCACCGCGCCTGCGACGGTGAAGCTGGCCACGCAAGCCCCGGGCGCCGAGTGCGCGGCGACGCCGGCCAGGACCTCGGGCGTCCACATGGCCGGATTGCGTGCGGGGGAGAAACCGTCGAGGAACCAGGCGTCGGCCTCGCCGGTCCAGGCGGCCAGCGCCGCTTCGACGTCCATGACGGCCAGGTCGAGGACGGCGCCGATTTCGCCGAACTCGATCCGATGAAAACCGCGTGCGCGCCGGGGCCACTGGTTCAGCAGTTCGCCGGCCAGGTCGCCGATCTGCGGCCAGGTCGACAGGGCGCGGCGAGCGTCCTCCACCGGCATGGGGAAGGCTTCGACGGAAAAAATGTGCAGCCTGGCCCCAGGCTCGCGGGTATCGCGCCACAACGCCAGCAGGGCCAGGATGTTCAGACCGCTGCCGAAGCCGAGCTCGCCGACCACGTAGCGTTGGCGGCCGCGCCAGGCGTCGGGCAGGCCGCAGCCCGCCAGGAACACGGCCCGGGACTCGGCGAGGCCGTCGGCGGTGGAATAGTAGACGTCGTCGAACAGACGCGAGCGCGGGACGCCGTCGTCGCTCCAGGCCACCGGCGAGTCGGAGTCGGATGGATCCGGCAAGGAGGAGCCCGGGGGCCGCGGCGACTGGGTCATGCGCGGCGGATTGTTAGCGCGGCTTCGGGTCTAAAGAGACCCTAAATACAAGAAGGGCCGCCCAGGGGCGGCCCTTCCCATAGAATTTCGCTGGAGGCGAAACTTACTTGGCGGCCGGAGCAGCGCTCATCGCGCCAGCGGCGGACGAGGCGGCGACGGCGGCGCTCGACGCGGCGACCGAAGCGTCGGAAGCGGCGGCGGCGGCGTCGGAGGCGGCGGCGGTCGCTTCAGAAGCGGCGTCGGACGCGGCGGTCGTGTCGGCCTTCTTGGCGCAGCCAACGATGGAGAGAGCGGCGACGGCGACGCCGGCGACGAGGATCTTGCGAAGAGCTTCGGAGGTCATAATTGTCCCTGGTCCCCAGTAGGAGGTTGGTGCGCCGTCCGCGAACTCGCCATCTTGAAACCAGCCGTTTCCGGCGGGCGACGAAATGGCGCACCCACGCGCGCTGCGTAGGAATATGCCGTCATCTGCGAGAAGGGCAAGCACCAAGTTCACGACAGTGTGATCAAATCGCGTTCTTAACCCTCGGCGGGGATGGTGCTGAGGGTCTCTTCAAGCTCCAGGAAGCTGGGCTGCGAGGGCGTCGGCACGCTGCCGCGGCCAATCTCGACCGAGATCTGCGCGGCGTTGCCGTGCAGGTGGGCCACCAGCACGGACTGGATGATCCGATAGAACGAGCCTTCCTCCTCGACCACGTCCTTCAGCCGCGCAGCCATCGGGCCGACCATGCCATAGGCCAGGAACACGCCGAGGAAGGTGCCGACCAGGGCCCCGCCGATCATCATGCCGAGCACTTCCGGCGGCTCGGTGATCGAGCCCATGGTCTTGATGACCCCCAGCACCGCCGCGACGATGCCCAGAGCGGGCAAGGCATCGGCCAGGCTCGACAGGGCGTGCGCTGGCGAGAGCGCTTCGTGGTGATGCTTCTCCAGCTGCTTCTCCATCGCATCCTCGACCTGGTGCGGGTCTTCCAGGTTCATGGTCATCATCCGCAGCGTGTCGCAGATGAAGTCGATGGCGAAATGGTCCTTCATCAGCCGCGGGTAGCGGGAGAAGATGGTGCTGTCGGTCGGCT
>Ga0302314_10006588_pt1 | contig 20998 bp, 17 predicted proteins | sample III_Palsa_N2_3_FD_200533 | JGI IMG/M metagenome (GOLD analysis project Ga0302314, IMG submission 200533) | Peat permafrost microbial communities from Stordalen Mire near Abisko, Sweden - III_Palsa_N2_3 | ecosystem: Environmental > Terrestrial > Soil > Palsa > Peat permafrost | place: Sweden... | reverse complement strand
AGCCGCTGGGGGCAAAACCATTCGGTCCGGACGCCGGCACGCCGCTGCCCGACTTCTCGTACTGCGCGTAGCAGTTGAAGCTGTCCGACAGCACTCCGACCGTGATGCCCGAACCCGTGAGGCTGGTATGAGACTGGCGCAGCGCCGCGCTGCCCTGCGCGAAGTCACCCTGCGAAGTCACGGCCCCGGCGCGCGTGCGCATCATGGCCGCGCGAATCGCATGCAGTTCCGGCCGCGCGGTGGCGGCCGCAAGCTGCGCCACGGGCAACCAGCCGCCCACATCGTTGGCGTACACCGCCGATCGCTCCAGTCCCAGGGACTCGAGCGCGCGCCGCAGCTCATCCGGATTGCCGCGCGTCACGGCATCGATCGCCACCATCGGCGTTCCGGAGACCGCTCCGCGGCTGAAGCGCGCGGCGGGGTTCAGCGCGCGCAGATCCTCGAGTGCATGCTCGGGGCGAACCCCGGGCGCGTGCCGGGCGATATCGGCCAGTGCCGCGTCCAGCTTGCCGCTGGTGCCGGCGGGCGCGGATGATGTGCCGCGTCCACCGTAGGCATGCAGCTGCGCGGGGCCGGGGGCAACCGCGGGCCGCAGGGCCGGCGGACGCACCGGGGCACTGGCCTGCAAAGTGAAGCCCGCGCCCAGCAGCGCGATGAGGGCGATCCCCGAACGGTGTGATGGCATCGGTGTTGACTGCCTGGCCGGCTGCGCCAAAGAATGCCCTCTGGCCGACCTTGGTTGAACTTGAAGAAAATTGTATAGCTAAATGATTGCCAACCGAAAACTTATTTGTGATGGATCGACTGACGCATGAAATACCTCCACACCATGGTGCGCGCGGCCGACCTGAAGAGCTCGCTCGCCTTCTACTGTGACGCCCTGGGGCTGCATGAAGTTCGCCGCATGGAGCACGAAAAGGGCCGCTTCACGCTCGTGTTTCTGGCGGCGCCCGGAGATGAGGAGGCGCAGATCGAGCTGACCTACAACTGGGATCCGGAAGTGTACGCGGGTGGCCGCAACTTCGGCCATGTGGCCTACGAGGTCGACGACATCTATGCGACCTGCGAACGCCTCATGAAGCATGGCGTGACGATCTGCCGTCCGCCGCGCGACGGGCACATGGCCTTCGTGCGCTCCCCCGACCAGATCTCGGTCGAACTGCTGCAGAAGGGCGGGCGCCTGCCGCCGAAAGAGCCCTGGGCGTCGATGCCCAACACGGGCATCTGGTGAAACCTTTCCGGCCCGGCAGACGAATAACTGCCTGAGAAGGCGCGCGATCGACGCGTTGCCGCCGAGCTTCGCGTGTTATGACCCTGTCGCTGGCATTACTGGTGTTCCTGGGCGGCGTGCTGACTATCCTCAGCCCCTGCATCCTGCCGGTACTGCCGTTCGTGTTTGCGCGCGCGGAACAACCCTTCCTGCGCAATGGGCTGCCGCTGCTGCTCGGGATGGCGCTGACCTTCGCAGCGGTGGCGACCCTCGCGGCCGTGGGCGGCGCCTGGGCCGTGCACATCAATCAATACGGCCGGTTTTTTGCGCTCGTCGTGCTCGGCGCGCTGGCACTGACCCTGCTCTGGCCGCGGTTTGCCGAGACGCTGGCGCGTCCGTTCGTGGCCGCCGGGGATCGACTGTCGCGTCCGGCACCCGGGGCTGGCGCGGCCTCGTCAGGGATCTCGCGCTCGGCCCTGCTGGGCGTGGCGACAGGGTTGCTGTGGGCGCCTTGTGCCGGGCCCATCCTGGGCCTGGTACTGACCGGTGCCGCCATCGCAGGTCCGACACCGCGCACCACGGTATTGCTGCTGGCGTACGCGGCCGGCGCCTGTGCCTCGCTGGCATTGGCATTGCTCGCCGGCGGTCGCGTGTTCAGCGCCATGAAGCGTGCACTCGGTGTGGGCGAGTGGATCCGGCGCACCCTGGGCGTCGCGGTGCTGCTGGGCGTGGTCGCCGTGGCATTCAACTGGGACAGCGGCATTCTCACGCGCCTGTCATTTGCGCACACCGATCGACTGGAACAGTCGCTGCTCAAACTGGTGCCGCCGGGCGCCGGTGCGACCGCAGCCTCACGCAGTGCGCAGTCCATTGCTACGGCGGCCACCCCGCTCGCGGCGCTGAGCGGCGCCACCGGCTGGCTCAACTCCCCGCCGCTGACCGCCGCATCGCTGCACGGCAAGGTGGTGCTGGTCGATTTCTGGACCTATTCCTGCATCAACTGCCTGCGTTCGCTGCCGTACGTCAAAGCCTGGTACGAGAAGTACAAGGACCATGGGCTGGTGGTGATCGGCGCGCATTCGCCCGAATTCGCGTTCGAAAAGGAGCCCGAGAACGTGCGGCGCGCCGTGGACGAACTGGGGATCTCCTATCCCGTCGCACTGGACAATCAATATGCAATCTGGCGCGGTTTCGACAATCGCTACTGGCCCGCGCACTACTTCATTGACGCCAACGGGCAGGTGCGCTCGCATCATTTTGGCGAAGGCGACTATGCGCAGTCCGAGCAGACGATCCGGCAGCTGCTGACCGAAGCGGGTTATCGCGATCTGCCGGCTGTCGGCGGCGATGATCTGCGTGCCGCGGGACTTCAGGCTCCCGCGGATGATGCGTCGGTGCACTCGCCGGAAACCTACGTCGGTTATGCGCGTGCGGAACGCTTCGGTGCGGCTGCAGGTCTCACGCAGGGGCAGCCTGCGACCTACGCGTATCCGTCCGTGCTTGCGAGCAATCAATGGGCGCTGCAGGGCCGGTGGCTCGTGGATCGCGAGGACGCGGCGCTCCAGGGCAGCGATGGCGGCCTGGCGTTCCGGTTTCGCGCGCGCGACCTGCACCTGGTACTCGCGCCGTCGGCCGACGGCCACCCGGTACGATTCCGGGTGCTGCTCGATGGCGCGGCGCCCGGCGCGGATCATGGCGCCGACACCGACAGCGAGGGCTACGGCGTGGTGCGCGAGCAGCGCCTGTATCAATTGGTACGGCAGTCGGGGGCGGCACGCGAGCGCACCTTTACGATCGAGTTTCTCGATGCGGGTGTGCGGGCTTACGCCTTCACGTTTGGTTAGGAGCATTTGGCGAGGAGCAAGCGATGTCCAACGGTAATGATCAGAATCTCTCGCGGCGTGTGGTGCTCATCCAGGGTCTCGCCGCGGCGGTCTCGGGCCTGTGCATCGGCCGCTGGTCGCTGGCTGCGGGCAGCGCCGGCGATACCGTGGTGATCGAGAAATTTGCGCCCTCGGGCAAGAGCACCGGCGTCGTCACGCTGGCAAAAGTCATCAAGAGCGATGCGGAGTGGCGCAGCCAGCTGGCGCCGCTGGCCTACCAGGTGACGCGGCGAGAAGGCACCGAATACGCGGGCACCGGACCCTACACGAATAACCACGCCGACGGCCTGTATCGCTGCATCTGTTGCGACACGGCGCTCTACGATTCGAAGACCAAATACGACTCGCACACCGGCTGGCCGAGTTTCTGGCAGCCGATCTCGGAGCACAATGTATCGACCAAGACCGACCGCAGCTTTGGCGATGTGCGCGATGCGATCGCCTGCCGACTGTGCGATGCCCACCTTGGCCACGTCTTCTCCGATGGCCCGAAGCCAACCGGTCTGCGTTATTGCATGAATTCCGTTGCCCTCAATTTTGTCGCGCGCGCTTGAAGCGCCCGCGCACACCCTCATATGAATCGATGAATCCCAAGGAGCCCACACCATGCCTGCCACAACCCTCAACTCCACGGCCCTGAGTCGCATCGCACTGGCCGCCGCATTGCTGCTGGGCGCCGGGCTGCTGGCATCGTGGCGCGCGCCCGCCGGCGAGCAGGCGGCGCTCATCGCCGCTCCGGTCGTCGACAGTCCCAAGAGCGCGGGTCCGGCGCAGACCGCGGTGCTGTCCGGTGGCTGCTTCTGGGGCGTGCAGGGCGTGTTCGAACATGTGCGCGGCGTGCGTCGCGTGGTGTCGGGTTACGCCGGCGGAGCCCGCGGCACCGCCGACTATGGCAGCGTCAGCACCGGCAGCACCGGTCATGCCGAATCAGTGCAGATCAGCTTCGATCCCGCAGAGGTGTCTTACGGCGAGATCCTGCGCGTGTTCTTCTCGGTGGCGCACGATCCCACCCAGCTCAATCGCCAGGGGCCGGATGTGGGCTCGCAGTACCGTTCGGAAATCTTCTACAGCACTCCCGATCAGAAGCGCATCGCCGAGGCCTACATTGCGCAGCTGGACCAGGCGCACGCGTTCGCGCGGCCGATCGTCACGCGCGTCGACAGCCTGCCCGGCTTCTATCCTGCCGAGGAGTACCACCAGGATTTCCTGGTCCACAACCCGAGCTATCCGTACATCGTCTTCAATGACCTGCCCAAAATAGAGAATCTCAAACGGGTACTGCCCGACTACTACGTCGGTCGGCCCGTGCTGCTCAGCAACGTCATCGCGCACTAGGGGCGTTCGAGGGCTCTGATAGACTCGGGCGTCCCTATCGGACCCCCGGGAGCGATGTCATCCATGAGTCTGCAGCGCCGCAGCGATCAAGCCTGTTTTGGCGGTCGCATCAGTATCTACTCGCATGCTTCCGAGGCGATCAAGGCCGAGATGCGCTTTGCGCTCTACCTGCCGCCGCAGGCCGCACGCACCAAAGTGCCGGCTCTCTACTATCTTGCGGGCCTGACCTGCAACGAGGAGACCTTCATCATCAAGGCCGGCGCGTTGCGCCTGGCTTCGGAGTACGGCCTGGCGCTGGTGGCCTGCGACACCAGTCCCCGCGGGCTCAATATTCCGGGAGATTCCGCGGCGTGGGATTTCGGCGTGGGTGCCGGCTTCTACATCGATGCCACGGCGGCGCCCTGGTCGACCAACTATCACATGGGCAGCTACGTCAGCGAGGAGCTGCCGGCACTCATTGAAAAGAACTTCTCCGTCATTATCGGGCGGCGCGGCATATTCGGCCATTCGATGGGCGGACACGGTGCGCTGGTGACAGCCTTGCGCAATCCCATCGCGTGGCAGTCGGTATCGGCATTCGCGCCGATCTGCAATCCGGTCGCCGTGCCCTGGGGCAAGAAGGCCTTCGGCAACTATCTTGGCGCCGACACCTCGCAGTGGGAGCAATGGGATGCTTCATTGCTGATGCGCCGGCGGCCCTACCCGGGCCACATCCTGATCGACCAGGGCCTGGCGGACCAGTTCCTGGCCGATCAGCTGCACCCGGACGCGTTGGACGCGGCGGCCGCGGCGTCGGGTCAGGCGCTGAACCTGCGCCGGCACGAGGGCTACGATCACTCCTACTGGTTCATCCAGACCTTCATTGCTGATCATCTCGCGCATCATGCCAAGAGCCTGCTCTAGGGATCTTCCCACTGGCCATCGGGAAAAAATCAGCCTAACATTCGGGTCCGGTTCTACCGCGGCCCTAGAAGTCCGGTAACCAAGAGAAGTTTGAGGGGGTTGGGTCAATTACGGCACACAAGTGTGACGTGCTCGACCCGACAGAGTTGGGCAACCGCCACCGGGGGGTAGGCATTCGCTCTATAAGACTATGAAAAATAGAGCCTTTCTTTCGCAAACCCGGCTGGCACGGCGAGTGCTTAGTCATGAGCTGATAATTCCCGCCCGGACTCCGACAAAAGTCCCGGCGGAATACAAGACTTGATGCGATTTAGGAGGAGAACAGCGTATGGAATCCGTATTGAGGAGAAGGGTGGGGATGTTTTGTGCCGCGGCGGCACTCACCGCGATCTCCACAGCGACGATCGCGGATGAAGTGTCAGACCGCGCGAAGGACCCAAATCTTTGGGCGGCACCAGGCGGGGATGCGGAGTTAACCCGCCATAGCAGACTCAAAGACATCAACACGACCAACGTCAGCAAATTGCAGATGATCTGGTCGCAGTCGAGCGGCACTCTGCGTGGCCATGAAGGCCAGCCACTGGTAGTAGTGGTCGATGGCAAGACGATGATGTACATGGAGAGCGGCTGGCCGAATATCGTCCAGGCTCTCGACCTGACCAACCCGGATCAGCCTCAGCAGATCTGGCATTACAACAAGTCCACTGATCGCGATGAATCGGCCGTAGCACGTGCGTGCTGCGACACGGTGAACCGCGGCTTGTCGTATGCCGATGGCAAGCTGGTGTTTGCAACCCTGGACGGCTTCGTAGTCGCCCTGGATGCGAAGACCGGTAAAGAGGACTGGGTCGTCAAGGACGCCTGGCCGGATAAGGGTGAGACGATCACGCCGGCGCCGATCATTGCCAATGGCAAGGTCATCATCGGCTTTGGTGGCGATGAGTTCGCAGCCCGCGGCCGCCTGGACGCCTACAACCTGGCTGACGGCAAGAAGGTGTGGGAGTTCTACGCCACCGGCAGCGATAAGGATGTGGGTCTCACGTCCAGCACCAACAAGGCGCATCCGGAATACGGCACTGCCGGCAAAGACCTCGGCATCAGCACGTATCCTGGCGATGAGTGGAAGCGCGGCGGTGGTGCACAGTGGGGCTTTTACAGCTATGACCCAGAGCTGAAGCTCGTCTACACCTCGTCGGGCAATCCTGGGCTGTGGAGCCCGTCTTATCGCTGCGGCGACAAGACTCAGCAGGAGTGCAACAGCGGCAAGTGGGACAACAAGTGGTCGATGAGCATATTCGCCCGCAACGTCGATACCGGTGAAGTCGCCTGGGTGTACCAGATGACGCCGTTCGACCAGTGGGACTATGACGGCATCAACGAGAACATGCTCGAAGACCTCAACGTCGACGGCAAGATGCACAAAGTGCTGATCCACTTTGACCGCAACGGCTTCGCCTATGTGTTGGATCGTACCGATGGCACGCTGCTGCGTGCCAACAAGTACGTCACGACCAACTGGGCGGAGAAGATCGACATGAAGACGGGCCGTCCCGTCAAAGTGTACGAGCACTCGCCCTTGCTGCCGAATGGCAACACCCAGGCATGCCCCTCGGCGATGGGTGGCAAGGACCAGCAGCCGTGCGCGATCGATCCGACCGAGCCCGGCATGGCCTATTGCCCGACCAACAACTGGTGCATGGAAGACGAGCCGCAACAGCGCTCGCACACCCAGCAGGGAACCGTATACGTGTTTGCTAACGTGTACATGTATCCTGAAAAGCCAGGCGTTACCGGCAAGTTCAAGAAGTTCAACGTGCTGACCGGTGAGACGGTCTGGGAAATCCCGGATCCGTATCCGAACTGGGGTGGTGCGCTCGTAACCGACGGCGGCCTGGCCTTCTATGGCGATCTGCAGGGCAATTTCCGCGCTGTGGACCGCAAGACGGGCAAGGTGTTGTGGGAGCGACGTCTGGGCTCCGGCATCATCGGCAACCCGATTGCCTACAAGGTTGCTGGCAAAGAGTACATCTCCGTTTGGAGTGGCATCGGTGGCTGGATCGGACTGCCGGTGACGGCGGGTCTGGATCTGAGCGACAAGTTCGGCGCAATTGGCGCGACTGCGATGACCAAGGCGGCCAACCTGGACAAGATCCCGCAGGGTGGCACGCTCTATACGTTCCGAGTCGAATAACAACAATTTGAGACTGTTTGGTTGATACTGGCGCCCGATGTCCGAAAGGACATCGGGCGCCTTTTATATGGGGGCCGTTAAACGGCTCCGCCGCGCAGTCGGCCCTTTCCTACGAATTGAACGCTTCTGCAGGCGCGGTAGTCTTAAGGCAATAGAACTAAGATCGAGGACGACACCATGAACCGCACCATCCCCTTAAGTATTTCCGCGCTGCTGCTCGGTCTGTCCGGCGCGACGATGGCTGCCGCGCCCATGGCTTCGCTACGCGTCTGCGCCGACCCGGGCAACATGCCCTTTTCGAACAGTCGCGGCGAAGGCTACGAACAGAAGATTGCGCAGGTGATTGCCGATGCCCTCGGCACCAACGTGGTCTATTACTATCGTCCGGGTATCGAGCGCGGCATGACGCGCCAGACACTGAACTCGGACAATTGCGACCTGATGCTCGACCTTCCGGGAGACGCGGAGGGCGTGCTGAGTACCGCGCCGCTGTATCGCTCCACCTTCGTGCTGGCGACACGCACCGATCGGAACCTGGCTTTCAAGAGCCTGGATGATCCGCGGCTCAAGACCCTGAAGATCGGCGTCTACCAGACCTCGGCGATACGCGAGGCACTCGATGAACACGATGTCCGCAACAACACCGTGGTGCATTACCTGAGCCACGACGCGGACACCAATCCTGAAGATGAGCCGGTGTACCAGGTCAAGCAGGTGGTCGATGGCTCGCTGGATGTGGCGGCGGTCTGGGGACCGTTTGCCGGTTACTACAAGGCCATGAAGCACGCGCCGATCACGGTGCAGCCCGTGAACCTGATGGAAGACGACATGCCGATGGAATTCGACATGACATTGGCGGTGCGCACGCAAAAGCGCGAATTCCGCGATCAGATCGAGGCCGCTGTCAGGCAGCAGAAGGACAAGATTCACGCCATCCTGGTCGACTACGGCGTACCGCTGGTGAAGTGCGAGGACTGCATCATCGATGGCGATCTGCCCTCGCACGGTCCTTACAAGGCGGCTGAGAAGCCGCAGTATCATGGTCCCGCCATTTCGAACGTCACGATCGCGATGCTCGATGACTGGCTGGCCCATGGTTCCAAGCCCAGCACCGAGCTCAATAACGCCGTGATTGCAGGAGACCCGGTGCGCGTGAGCTACCTGGTCGAGAAGAAGCATGCCGACATCAATGCACGTGATTCGCAGGGCAACACCCCGCTCACGAACGCCGTTCGCATCAAATCGGCCGACATGGTGGCTTACCTGGTGGAGCACAAAGCCGACGTGGGCCGTACCGACGGCGATGGCTGGACGCCCCTGATGACGGCCGCGTGGATCGATGATGGCGGCCTGGTCGAGTATCTCGTCAGTCACAAGGCTGACATCAATGCCAAGAACCCGGCTGGCCTCACGCCGCTGGGTGTGGCATCCGAGTACGGCAAGGACATTGCCGTGGTGGCGCTGGTGAAGGCCGGCTCCGACGTCAATCAACGCATCGGCAGCGGTTACACCCCGCTCATGCTCGCGGTGGCCGGTCGCTCGGATCGTTCCGCCAAGGCGCTGCTCGATCACGGTGCTGATGTGAATGCCCGCAACACCGGCGGCATCACGGCACTCATGATCGCGGCGGCTGCCAACGAGGCGGACCTGGTGAGCATCCTGATCAAGGCCGGCGCGGATGCGTCGGCCAAGGATGAGGACGGGAAAACCGCTCTCGGCATCGCGCGCGACAAAGGCAATGATGCCGTCATCAAATTACTCGAGCAGCCGTCCACGGCTGCCGGTACCAGTTCCAGCTGAAGGAGGACGATGTGCTACGAGAAGGATTGATTGGAAGCCTGGCGACGTTCGCACTGGCCGCGACGTCGCTGGTACAGGCTGCCGCGGCGCCCGCCGCTGCGCCGGCCGCGCCTGCTGCGGCTGCCGCGGGTGCTGCTGCGGGACAGACACCGATACAGATCGAGGCGGCAGCCCCTAAAGGCACGCTCAAGAACCCGTACTCCGACGACAACAAGGACATCACGGAGGAAGGCCACAAGCTGTTCTTCAACTACAGCTGCAATGGCTGTCATGGCGGCACCGGCGGTGGCGGTATGTGTCCCCCGCTGATCAACGATGTCTGGGTCTATAACGGCGATGACGACACGCTGTTCCGCCTGGTGACCCTCGGCAGCATCGCGCTGCAGGCCAAGGGCTACACGCGCCGCGGACGCGAGAACGTCGTGGCGCCCATGCCTCCGTTCGGAGGCCTGATTCCCACGGGCGATGAACTGTGGAAGATCCTGGCCTGGGTGCGCTCCGCATACAACGGCGATCCGAAGTACAAATTCGGCTCCCCGCCGCCGCCGCCGCCGCCGCCGGACGAGTAAGCCCGAGCCGCGCCTTCGAAGTTGTCCCCGGCCGCTGGCGGCCGGGGACAGCTTCACCCACTTCAGTCTGTGTCAGTTGTGTCACAAGGATGTGACGGCTCCGACTCTGCCAATCCCAGGATATTCCAGTGTTGCCTATGGAGTGGTCGATAGCGGCTTGAATTAGCAGCAAATTGCGTTGCCCCAAATTATGGCACAGGGGCTGCAGTTGCAGCCTGAGTCCTTGCAATAACGACCAGGCCAAGGAGGCAGGCAGATGAAGTCCAGAGCTGCAGTCGCCCTGGCCGCGGGCAAGCCGCTGAGCATCGAAGAGATCCAGGTCTCGGCGCCAAAGGCCGGTGAGGTGCTGGTGAAGATCGTCGCCACGGGCGTCTGCCACACCGATGCCTTCACGTTGTCGGGCAAGGATCCGGAGGGCATCTTCCCGGTCATCCTCGGTCATGAGGGCGGTGGCATCGTGCAGGACGTCGGTGCCGGGGTGACCAGCGTCAAGGCGGGCGATCACGTGATTCCGCTCTACACACCGGAATGCGGCGAGTGCAAATTCTGCCGCTCGGGCAAAACCAATCTTTGCCAGAAAATCCGCGCCACCCAGGGCAAGGGCCTGATGCCCGACGGCACCACGCGCTTTTCCCTGAACGGCAGGCCGATCCTGCACTACATGGGCACCAGCACCTTCTCGGAGTACACCGTACTGCCGGAGATTTCGGTGGCGAAGATCAATCAGAACGCTCCGCTCGACAAGGTGTGTCTGCTCGGATGCGGCATCACCACCGGCATCGGCGCCGTGCTCAACACTGCCAAGGTGACGCCCGGGTCCACCGTGGCGGTGTTCGGCCTTGGCGGCATCGGCCTCTCAGTGGTGCAGGGCGCGGTGATGGCGCAGGCGGGGCGCATCATTGCCGTCGATACCAACCCGGAGAAATTCTCCATGGCGCGAGCGCTGGGCGCGACCGATTGCATCAATCCAAAAGATCATGATGGGCCGGTTCAGCAGGTCATCATTGATATGACCGATGGTGGTGCAGACTATTCCTTCGAATGTATCGGTAACGTCAACGTCATGCGCGCCGCGCTCGAGTGCTGTCATAAGGGCTGGGGTGAATCGGTTGTAATTGGCGTGGCCGGGGCGGGTGAGGAGATCCGCACGCGTCCATTCCAACTGGTCACCGGCCGAGTGTGGCGCGGCTGCGCATTCGGCGGCGTCAAAGGCCGCTCGCAATTGCCTGGATTCGTCGAGCGCTACCTGGCCGGCGAAATCAGGATCGACGAGATGATCACCGAAGTGCTGCCGCTCGATGAGATCAACAAGGCATTTGATCTCATGCACGAGGGCAAAGTCATCCGTTCCGTGATCCGGTTTTGACCATGCCTACCGGCCGTTGCCGCGCTGCTGTAAGATATTGCCCGCCGGGTTCTATCAAAACGAACGGCGCATCCGCGGGCCAAGAAAACAAGAAAATCCGACGGCCCGTATGCGTCGGCGGACGACGGCTGCCGGAGGGGTACATGCGATTGAGACTGGACAGTCAAGGCCATGCGCGACTCATCGAGTCGACGGTCAATGGGATTGCAGAAGCGACCACCATCGGCCAGGTGGTGCGCCGTTCGTGGAGCCGATGTCTCTCCACCTATTCACTCGATCCGCAGCAGGTCAAGAAACCCGTCATCGTCGAACGCAGCGAACTCGAATCACGCTGCGTGCGCATCGGCGCGGTGCTGCCGATTGCACGTGTTGAGATGCTGGGACTGTCGCGCCAGATGGCGCACACGCAATACGGCATCATGCTCACCGATCAGGATGGGGTCATCCTCAGCTATGTCGGTGATCCGGCCTTCTCGATCACCGCACGGCGCAGCGGCTTCCGCGAAGGCGCGATCTGGAGCGAGCAGGAGCTCGGCACCAATGGCATGGGCACCTGCCTGATGACGCGCCAGCCGATCGTCATTCATCGCACCGATCACTTCCTGGTGCAGAACACCGATCTGACCTGCTCGGCCGCGCCGATCTTCGACATGCAGGGCCGCGTCATCGCTGCGCTGGACATCTCCGGTTGCTCGACCGGTGCGCAGACCCACACGCTGGCGCTGGTGGAGATCGCCGCGCAGAACATTGAGAATCGCGCGCTGCTTCAAGCCTGCAAGCCATACTTTGCGCTGCGCTTCCATCGCTATGCCGAATTCGTGAGCACGCCCGGCGAAGGCGTGCTGGCCTTCGATGAGGCCGGCACCATCATGGGCGCCAATCGCAGCGCGCTTGAGATGCTCGGCTACGCCGATCACAAATCCCTCTGCGGCCATTCGCTGGCGACTATCATCGATGCGCCGCTCGCGCTGCTGCTGCAGATGAGCATGCGCCACGGCTTCAAGCCGGAGCCGCTGTCCGCTCGCACCGGCCATCGCAGCCTGTTTGGGGTCGTGCAGCCGCCGGCCGATGAATTCCGGCACGTGCCGAAATCGGTCATCGTCGGCACGCGCACCAGCTCGGACGTGCTCGATGTCATGGAGACATCCGATCCGGTCATGATGCGCAACGTCCAGACCCTGCGCCGCATTCTCAACCGCGATATTTCCGTGTTGCTGCTGGGCGAGACCGGCACCGGCAAGGGTTATCTGGCCAAGGCCATCCACAACGCCAGCCGGCGCGCGGACAAGCCCTTCGTGTCGGTCAACTGCGCGGCGATCCCCGAACTCCTGATCGAGAGCGAACTGTTCGGCTACAAGGCCGGCGCCTTCACCGGTGCGGCGCGTGAAGGCAATATCGGCCGCGTGCTGCAAGCCAACGGCGGCACGCTGTTTCTGGACGAGATCGGCGACATGCCCATCCCGCTGCAGGCCCGGCTGCTCACCGTCATCGAGGAGCGCGAGGTGGTGCCGCTCGGCGGCAGCAAGGCGGTCGCGGTGGATGTTCGCGTCATCAGCGCGACGCATCGCAACCCCGCCGAGATGATCGCCAAGGGACTGTTTCGCGATGACCTGTACTATCGGCTCAATGGGATTTCCCTGACTCTGCCGCCGCTGCGCGAGCGCAAGGACGCCGCCGATGTGGTGCGCTGCCTGCTGCGCATCGAGGCGGGCGAGCGCACGCCGGTGCAGATCGACGAGGCCCTGGTGCAGCGCCTGGCGCGCTTTCCCTGGCCCGGGAACTTAAGGCAACTGCGCAATGTCCTGTGCACCATGCTGGCACTGCGCGAATCCGACTACCTGACGCTCGAGGACTTCGATGAGAGCTGGCTCGATGCCGGCACGCGCAGCGCCCGCCGCGCACCGGTCGAAGTCGAACCCGCGGCACTCGCCGATGAGGATGACGGCGATGTGCTCAGCAGCGCCGAATGCGATGCGCTGCGGCGGACACTCGAGACCTGCAATTGGAACGTCAGTGCTGTGGCAGTGCGCCTGAACCTGAGCCGCAAGACGGTGTATCGGAAAATGCATCGCCACGGATTGGTACGCCCGGAGCTGGGCCGGGCTCCGCAGCACGCGGCGGGTGACGAGGGACCTGTTTACGGCGATGATGCATCCAGCAATCGGTTTCACGACGGCACGCCAGCCGTCATCAGCGATCGGAGGTAAAAAAATGGCAATTTCACTTCATCCGGTGATCGACCATGGCTTCAAGAAAGCCACACCGGGCTTTCAGGGCGGGACGCTCACATGCAAGTGCGCGCAGAATCCCGTCAAGGTGGCCGTCAAGGCCCAAACGGCGCACAACCACGCCTGCGGCTGCTCCAAATGCTGGAAGCCCAAGGGTGCGGTTTTCTCCGTCATCGCGGTCGTCGGCAAGGACAAGGTCAGCGTGCTCCAGAACGGCGACAAGCTTGCCGTCGTGGATCCGAAGGCTGCCATCCAGCGCCACGCCTGCAAGGGCTGCGGCGTGCACATGTTCGGCCGCATCGAGAACACGGGTCATCCGTTCTACGGCCTGGACTTCGTGCATACGGAGCTTTCCTCCGAGCAGGGCTGGTGCGAGCCGCAGTTCGCGGCGTTCGTGTCCTCGATCATCGAGCAGGGCTTCGACCCCTCGAAGATGGGCGAGGTACGCGGCCGGTTCAAAGAGCTGGGTCTGGAGTCCTACGACTGCCTGAGCCCGCCTCTCATGGATGCCATTGCAACGCACATTGCGAAGGCCTCCGGGGCACTCAAGGCCTGAAGACAACATAATTCTTCGAGACAGCGGAATCTCCCGGCGCAAGCCGGGAATTCCTCACTGTCCTGCGCCCTCAGGGTGCATCAGTGTAGTACTGCTGTTCCTCACTCAATGGCCGGCACTTGCGCCGGCCATTCTTTTTGCTTGTACGATCACTGCATGAATCTGCCGCTCGCCGATCATCCCCTCGTCGCCGAGGCGGTAGCGCCGCGCGAGAGTGCGCTTAAGTCGCGGCGCCCCGTGGGGATCAGCCTCAAGCTGCGGCTGTGCCTGCTGATCACGGTCCTGATCGCCATGATGATGCTCGCCGGCGGCGCCTACATCGTCGAGCAGGCGCGGCAGGACGTGCGCGCGGAAGTTCGCTCGACCATGAACCTCACGAGCCACTTCCTCGATGCACAGCTGGCGGTGCTGCAGGATCGGGGCCTGGCCCAGGGCTATGCGGTGCGGCTGTTCCAGCTGCGCGAACTGCGCGATGTCCGCCACCTGATCATCAATTTCTACGACAGCCACGGCAATGTGCTCGATACCAACGAACTGCCGGGCGATCGCAAGCCGGATGCGCCTTTCTGGTTCGTGTGGCTGGTTCGCGCCTCGACGCCGCCGATGGAGGCCAGCCGCCGCACCGTCTCGTTCAACGGCCATGCCGTCGGCGAACTGGTCATCCAGCCGGATCCCACCTATGAGATCGATGAGAGCTGGGACACCTCGAGCGGCCTGCTGCTGCTGCTGTTCCTGTTCTTCGTGGCGGTCAACAGCCTGGTGTGGTGGGCAGTCTCGCGCGCGCTGCGCCCCGTGGAATACATCCTCGGCGCGCTCGGCGACATCGAGCGCGGGCACCTGGGCGCGCGCCTGCCGGTGTTCGACCTGGCCGAAATGTCGCGTATCAGTGTCGGCTTCAATCACATGGCCGAGACGCTAGAGAGCAGCGTCGCCGACAACCATTCGCTAACGCGGCGCCTGATGCAGATGCAGGAAGAGGAGCGCGAGTACCTGGCGCGCGAGCTGCACGATGAGATCGGGCAGTGTGTGACCGCCATCCACGCCGATGCGGTCGCCATCGGCAATCGCGGCGGCGAGCCGGTGCGCGAGAGCGTGCAGTCGATCGTCGAGGCCATCGCGCGCATCAAGCAGATGGTGCGCAGCATGCTCAAGCGGCTGCATCCGGGCGCCCTCGAAGGCCTGGGCCTGGGTGCCGCGCTGCGCGAGCTTGCGGGAGCCTTCCGGCAGCGCCATCCCCAGACCGCCTTGAGCCTCAAGGTTGCCGACGAAGCGAGCGGGCTCAAGGGCGAGCTGGGAATCTCCCTGTACCGAGTGGTGCAGGAATGTCTGACCAACATCTCCCGCCATGCCCAGGCCGGCGAGGTGCAGATCGTCGTGACGCATTCCGTTGCGCCGGGGCAGTCGGCGCCGCAGCTGGACCTGACGGTGCGGGACAATGGCTGCGGCTTTGACCCGCGGGTGGCCGGCCGCGGTTTCGGCTTACTCGGCATCCGTGAGCGCGTGCGCGGGCTGGGCGGCACCTGCCGCATCAGCAGCGCACCGGGTGAGGGCACCACGATTGCCGCGCAGGTGCCGCTGGCATGAATGCGGTGCCCATCAAGCTGATGCTGGTGGACGATCACGCCATCGTCCGCTCAGGCTTTCGGCGCCTGCTCGAGCAGGAGCCGCATCTGCAGATCGTCGCGGAGGCGGACAGCGGCGAGCGTGCCTACGCGCTCTACGTCAAGGAGATGCCGGATGTGGTCGTCATCGACCTGTCCATGCCCGGCATGAGCGGCTTCGAAACCATTCGCCGCATCGTCGCACGCGAGCCTTCGGCGCGCATCCTGGTGTTCAGCATGCACGAGGATGCCATGCGCGCGGAGCGGGCGATCCAGCTCGGGGCGCGAGGTTATGTCACCAAGAGCAGTGCGCCCGAGGTGCTGGCCAAGGCCATCGTCGAGGTGGCGGCCGGGAAGCTGTATCTGAGCGCCGATGTGGCCCAGGCGATCGCGCAATCGAAGCTCACCGGCGAGGATCACCCGCTGAAGCTGCTCACGGCCCGCGAGTTCGAAATCTTCCAGCTGCTCGTGGCCGGGAACGGGCCCACCGAGATCGCCGCCATCCTCTCCCTGAGCGTCAAGACGGTGGCCAACAACCGCACGCTCATCAACCAGAAGCTGCGCACCTCCGGCGATGTCGAGCTCATGCTGCTCGCCATGCGCCACAACCTGCTCTAGGGCCAGTCCCGTCCCGCCTGTAGCGCTTTCGTCCCATGACTGGGGCGGAATGCCACACCTATGTCAAAAAGAGTCCAATGTCGTACGGAAACAACATCAAAATCCTGCAGAAACTAGGGCTTCTGTGCTTTAATCCCACGCGCTGAGTTGGCACATGGCTTGCCTTTAGATCTTGGCGGGTGCGAGGGGTCGCGCCAGCGGATATCGAGTCCGCAAACTAGCGACATGAACTGATAAAGAAACCTAGGAAGGAGCAGCCGATGAATCATTTCAAGAGAACGTTGTACCCGCTTGCCTCGATCGCGGCGGGTGTCTGTGCAATGACCGCCGCCATGCCGGCGGCCGCAGTGGATCTGAAGACCGCGGATGGAACCTGGACCTTTTCCATCGACGGCAATGTGAACGTCGATTACATCTATTCGAGTTGCGAGTCGGCCGATTCGGCCCACGGTCTGAACGATGTGGGCGGAGCCTGCGTCGGTTCTTCCGCCAGCAAGAGTACCTCCAGCGTGTCCAACGGACTGCTGCCGGCGGCCTTCACCTTTGGCGTCGCCACGACGCAGAACGGCATCGATATGTCGGCACACCTGGGCGTGTATCCCGGTGTGGTCACCAATGACGGCGGGAGCCCCAACCTGCAGGCCAATTCGGCCGGCAACGTAGCCCTGGGCACCACCGGACTGGATGTCCGCCAGGTCTATATGACCTTCGGCAACAAGGACATGGGTACCTTCGAACTGGGCCGCAATATCGGCCTGTTCGAACAGGACATCATCCTCAACGACATGACGCTGCTGGGTGTGGGCGGCCCGGGCGGGGCGGCGGGGCCGAACCCGGCCAACACCACCTTGGGTGGCATCGGCTTCGGTTACATCTACACCGACTGGCTCTCGCAGATCGACTACACGACACCTGACTTCAGCGGCGGCACCGCGACGATCGGTATCTTCAGCCCCCTCAACTCGCTGACGGGTCCCGGCACCGCCGAGAACAAGCCCGCCCCGGGCTTCCACGGCAAACTGGCCTGGAAGGGCACGTTCGATGACGTGAAGGTGGCGCTGTCGGCCTCCGGCCTCTCGCAGCAGCAGAAGTACACCCTCGGCGGTGTCAACGGCAGCTGGCAGGGTTCGGGCGGGGATGTGTTCGGCAAGGTCGACATCCAGGGCTTGGAACTCGTGGCCGGCGGCTACTACGCCAAGGGCCTGGGCACCACCGGCATCTTCATCCTCGGCACGGATGCGGCGGGCGATGCTCGTAACTCGTACGGCTACCTGGTGCAGGGCACGTACAAGGTAGGTCCCACCAAGTTCGGAATTCAGTACGGAGTGAGCCGCCTGGCGTATGCGAATGCGGCCGACCGGGCTGCCGATCTGGCCACGGGCATCCCCCTGGTGGCGGCGAATGAGAAAGTCACCGGCGGCGTGTACTACGACCTGACCAAGAACCTGATGATCCTCGGTGAAATCAGCTGGGTGCAGGATATTGGCCACTACAACACGGTCGCGGCCAATGGCGACGTCGGCGACAGCAACACCGGCGTGACCGGCAACGTGGGTGTTTTCCTGGCGTTCTGATTCACCAACCACGAACCGCCTCTTCTTTACAAGGCGCTTCCACGAAAAGCCGGTGCCGCAAGGCACCGGCTTTTTTTTACTCCTCCGGGGCGATCGTCACGATCAGGCCCGAGAGCTGTTCCTCCAGCACGATCTGGCAGGACAGGCGCGATGTCTCGCGACGCGTCGGCACATCCGCCAGCATCTCGCGTTCCTCGGCGATGGCCTCCGGGAGCCGGGACACCCAGGCACCATCGACATACACGTGGCAGGTCGCGCAGGCACAGGTGCCGCCGCAGATGGCCACCACGCCGTCCGGCAGGTCGCGCAGCTGTTCCATGAGAGTCGCGCCCGCGGGCGCTGAGAGCTCGTGCTCGACTCCCTGGCGATCGATGGCTCGTACGATGGGCATGGTGTCTCCTTCGCGGGGACCATACGGTCCTGGGCGCGGCGGGTCGAATCACCAGTGGCAATGGCCTCAATACCGGCTGGAAATAAAGCCTTCATGGCGTGCGTGTATTGCTGGTATGTCGACTTTTCATTCGACCGGGGAAGGGCGCGTCCGTAACTTCCTGCAGGCATGGCCAGCCCGACCTTCCTGCATTTCATCGACAACCGCTTCGTCCAGTCCGCCTCGCAGCGAGGGTTCGACAAGTACTCGCCGGTGGATGGCAGCCTCATCGGCACGGTGGCCGAGGCGGGTTCCGAGGAGGTCGATAGCGCCGTACGCGCGGCTGCCGCCGCGATGTCCGGACCCTGGGGCCGCATGACGCTGGCACAGCGCTGCGATCTGCTGCACGCGGTGGCACGCGAGATCGAACGCCGTTTCGAGGATTTCCTCGATGCCGAAGTCAATGACACCGGCAAGCCCCGTTCGGTGGCCTCGCACCTGGATATCCCGCGCGGCGCCGCCAATTTCCGCGTGTTTGCGGATGCGGTGCGGAACGTGCCGACCGAATTCTTCGAGATGACGACACCCGAAGGGCGCAAGGCCTACAACTACGCCGTGCGTGTGCCCAAGGGCGTCGTCGCCGTGGTCTGTCCGTGGAATCTGCCGCTGCTGCTGATGACCTGGAAGGTCGCGCCAGCGCTGGCATGCGGCAATGCCGTCGTGGTCAAACCCTCCGAGGAGACCCCTGCGACGGCGACCCTGCTCGGGGAGGTCATGCAGTCAGTGGGCATGCCCGCAGGCGTCTACAACGTTGTGCATGGCCACGGCGAGGGTGCTGCGGGCGAATTGCTGACACGCCACCCGCTGGTTTCGGCGATCACGTTTACCGGCGAAACCGCCACCGGCACGGCCATCATGAAGGCGGCGGCCGATGGCATCCGCGCGGTGTCGCTGGAACTCGGTGGCAAGAATCCCGGGCTGGTGTTCGCCGATTGCGACCTGGACGCGGCGGCGGCCGGCATCGCGCGCGCCGCCTTCCTGAACACCGGCCAGGTGTGCCTCGGCACCGAACGGCTTTATGTCGAACGCCCCGTGTTCGAGCGGTTCGTGGCGGCGCTCAAAGCCAAGGCTGAAAGCCTCAAACCGGGCCACCCATCCGATAAAGCCACGGGCATCGGTCCGCTGATCAGCATCGCGCATCGCGAAAAGGTGCTGCGGTACTACCGGCAGGCCGTGGCCGAAGGTGCCACCGTGGTTTGCGGCGGCGGCATTCCCAAGATGCCCGAGTCGCTGCGCGGTGGCGCCTGGATAGAGCCTACGATCTGGACCGGTCTGCCCGAGAGTTCGAGCGTGGTGCGCGAGGAGATCTTTGGCCCTTGCTGTCACGTGCGGCCGTTCGATTCGGAGGCCGAGGCCGTGGCGCTGGCCAATGACACCCCCTACGGCCTGGCGGCTACGGCCTGGACCTCCGATGTCTCGCGATCGTTTCGGCTCGGTACCAGCCTCAACGCCGGGATCGTCTGGATCAATTCCTGGTTTCTGCGCGACCTGCGCACACCCTTTGGCGGCTCGAAGCAGTCGGGCATCGGCCGCGAGGGCGGCGTGCATTCGCTCGAGTTCTACACCGAGCTGCGCAACGTCTGCGTCAGCACCTGAGCGCCGATGCGCGGCAAGATAGGACTGGAAGAGCATTTCGCCATCGCCGATACGCTGCAGGACTCAGCCGGCTTTGTGCCGCCGGATTATTGGCCGGAGCTGAGTCACAGGCTGCTGGACATTCACGAGCGCCGGTTGCGCGAGATGGACGCCAACGGCATGGAGATGATGCTGCTGTCGTTGAATGCTCCGGCCGTGCAGGCGGTGCCATCGGCGGCAGCGGCGCGTGCGCTCGCGATGCGCGCCAACGACTTCCTGGCTGAGCAGGTGGCTCGGCGGCCCGAGCGATTCCAGGCGCTGGCGGCGCTGCCCATGCAGGATCCGGAACAGGCCGCGCGCGAGCTCGAGCGTTGCGTGCAGCAGCTGCATTTCCGCGGTGCGCTGGTCAACGGCTTCAGCCAGGGGGAGAACCCGGACCAGCTGCTCTACTACGACCTGCCCCGGTACGAGCCCTTCTGGGACTGCCTGGAGCGGCTGGATGTGCCCTTCTACCTGCATCCGCGCAACCCCATCCCCGCATGGTCCCAGATCTATGACGGCCATCCCTGGCTGCTCGGACCCACCTGGGCGTTTGGCCAGGAGACCGCGGTGCATGCGCTGCGGCTCATGGCCTGCGGCCTGTTCGACCGTCATCCGCGCGTCCAGATCGTGCTCGGCCACATGGGGGAGGGGCTGCCCTACAGCATGTGGCGCATCGATCATCGAAACGCCTGGGTGAAGGCCCCCAAGGGCTACCCGGCCAGGAAGACCTTCGGTGAGTACTTCCAGTCCAACTTCCACCTCACCACCTCGGGCAACTTCCGTACGCAGACGCTGATCGACGCGATGCTCGAGGTCGGCGCGGATCGCATCCTGTTCTCGACCGACTGGCCGTTCGAAAACGTCGATCACGCGGCAAGCTGGTTCGATTCCGCGGCGATCAGCGAGGCGGATCGGCTCAAGATCGGGCGGACCAATGCGCAGCGGCTGTTCAAGCTGCCGCATTGACGGGGAAAACACGCGCGCTGGGCATCATGTCGGGGGCGCGAGTCTCGCATTGCTATCTTTCATTAGACCCTACCTGCCACGCGGCGTAGCTTGGATGGCGAGCATTGCGTCCTGACCATAGACGACCGGAGGTTGGAAAATGACGGACCCC
>Ga0302314_10006586_pt1 | contig 21000 bp, 19 predicted proteins | sample III_Palsa_N2_3_FD_200533 | JGI IMG/M metagenome (GOLD analysis project Ga0302314, IMG submission 200533) | Peat permafrost microbial communities from Stordalen Mire near Abisko, Sweden - III_Palsa_N2_3 | ecosystem: Environmental > Terrestrial > Soil > Palsa > Peat permafrost | place: Sweden... | reverse complement strand
CGAGGCCGGGTCGCGGATGCGCATCCGCCGGCTGACCGCGCCGCCGGACCTGCGTGACTTCGACGAGAAGATCGCCCAGGTGCGCAAGGACAAGGAGTCGGCCATCGACTCCCAGGACTTCGAGAAGGCCGCCGCCCTCCGGGACACGGAGAAGCAGCTGCTGGCGAAGAAGGCCGCGCGCGAGAAGGAATGGAAGGCCGGCGACATGGACGTGGTCGCCGAGGTCAACGAGGAGCTCATCGCCGAGGTCCTGGCCACCGCGACCGGCATCCCCGTCTTCAAGCTCACCGAAGAGGAGTCGCAGCGGCTGCTGCGGATGGAAGACGAGCTCCACCGGCGGGTCATCGGCCAGAACGACGCGATCAAGGCCCTGTCCCAGGCGATCAGGCGTACCCGCGCCGGCCTGAAGGACCCGAAGCGTCCGGGCGGCTCGTTCATCTTCGCCGGGCCGTCAGGCGTCGGCAAGACCGAGCTTTCCAAGACGCTGGCCGAGTTCCTGTTCGGTGACGAGGACTCGCTGATCCAGCTGGACATGTCCGAGTACATGGAGAAGCACACGGTCTCCCGGCTGTTCGGCTCGCCTCCCGGCTACGTGGGTTACGAAGAGGGCGGGCAGCTCACCGAGAAAGTGCGCCGCAAGCCGTTCTCGGTGGTCTTGTTCGACGAGATCGAGAAGGCGCACCCGGACATCTTCAACTCGCTGCTGCAGATCCTTGAGGACGGGCGCCTCACCGACGCGCAGGGCCGGACGGTGGACTTCAAGAACACCGTGATCATCATGACCACGAACCTGGGGACGCGTGACATCTCCAAGGGCGTGTCGGTCGGCTTCGCCCGCCAGGGCGACACCCGGGGGTCCTACGACCGGATGAAGGCGAAGGTCGGGGAGGAGCTCAAGCAGCACTTCCGGCCCGAGTTCCTCAACCGGGTCGACGACATCATCGTGTTCCACCAGCTGGAGCAGAGTGAGATCTTCGAGATCGTGGACCTGATGATCGCCAAGCTCGACGAGCGGCTGAAGGACCGGGACATGGGCATGGAGCTCCGGCCGGCGGCGAAGCAGCTGCTGTCCGAGCGGGGCTACGACCCGGTGCTCGGCGCCCGGCCGCTGCGCCGGACGATCCAGCGGGAGATCGAGGACATGCTGTCCGAGAAGATCCTGTTCGGCGAGCTGCGGCCCGGCACCATCGTGATCGTCGATGCCGAGGGCACCGGCGAGGAGGCGAAGTTCACCTTCACCGGCGTGCCGAAGCCGGAGTCGACTCCCGAGGCGATCCCGGTCTCCGTCCTCGCGGCGAGCGACCCGGTGAGCGGGACCAACCCGACCAGCGCGCCGTCCTCGGACGGCCCGGGCACCGCGACGGCGCTCGGCTAGGTTCAGGTCGAAAGAAGCGGGGCCCGGGAACATCGTTCCCGGGCCCCGCTTCTTTCGCGTCGTCTCTGGCTGGGCGCCGTCAGGCCGGCAGGGCGAAGCGGCCGTCCGGGAGCGGGTCGACGAGGCCGTCGGCGATCAGGCCGTCCAGGGCGCGGGCGCGCTGGACGTCATCGGGCCAGACCACGTCCAGGCGGGCCTGGGCCACCGGCTCCCGCGAGTCGCGCAGCACCCCGAGCAGGCGACCGCGGCACTGGCGGTCCGTGCCCTCGTAGCTCTGGCCGACCGGCCTGGCCGCCGCCGCGGGCCGGCCGGCCGTCAGCCAGGCGCACTGGGCCGCGACCGGGCACTCATCGCACTTCGGCGCGGCCGCGGTGCAGGTGAGCGCGCCCAGCTCCATGACCGCCACCGACCAGCGCGCGGCCACGGCCGCGTCCGCGGGGAGCAGGGACTCGGCCAGGGCGTACTCGGCCACCGTCGGCGCTGCCCCGGGGAACTCGCGCCCGGAGGCCAGCCGGGTCAGCACGCGCCGCACGTTCGTGTCGAGCACCGCGTGCCTGCGGTGAAAGGCGAAGACGGCGACCGCGGCGGCGGTGTACGCGCCGATTCCCGGCAGGGCCAGCAGCTCGGCGTGGGCCGACGGTACCTGCCCGCCGTGCCGTTCGACGATGATGCGGGCGGTCTCGTGCAGCCGCAGCGCGCGGCGGGGATAGCCGAGCCGCCCCCACTGGCGCACGGCCTCGCCCGGCGCGTCGGCGGCCAGGGCGGCCGGCGTCGGCCACCGGGCCAGCCAGGCCTGGTGCGCGGGGATGACCCGGCTCACCGGGGTCTGCTGGAGCATGATCTCGCTGACCAGGACCGACCAGGCGGACGCGTCTGGCGTCCGCCAGGGCAGGTCGCGTGCGTGGACCGAGTACCAGCCAAGTACCGGTTCGAGGTAACCCGAGGACATAGCGAGCATTATCCCGCCCCGGTACCCCCGCCACCCCCCAAACCCCGGCCGCGCCCGGGCCGCCGGCGAGTCTGCCCGGGGTTCTGTTAGCACTGGATAATACTTTCCGTATGCAAATGGATACGGATCGTAACGCGGATGAGATTGACGGTTACGCCGATTACCACGAAACCGATGATTTCGCGGAGCGGCACGCCTCGACCGTCTACTGGCGGCGGCGGTTCATTATCCTGGCCGGCGGCATCGTCGCGCTCGGGCTGTGCGCCTGGCTCCTGCCCGGCGGCCGCCCGGCGGCGGCGCGCGCGTCCGCGGCCGCGGCGGCCATGCGGAGCACCCTCCCGGCGGCGGCCTACGGCGACTCGTGGCCGGGGCCGCAGGCAACGCCGTCGCCGTCGCCGACGCCAAGCCCGAGCCCGAGCCCGAGCCCAAGCCCGCGGGCCAAGAAGGCCGCGGCCAAGACCGCGAAGAAGCACCGGAAGACGCCGAAGCCGGGGGTCGGCTACCACCCGGGCACCGCGTCGGCCACCCTGGCCGGAGAGCCCCGCTGCGCGCCCGCCGACATCGTGCTCAGCCTGTTCACCAGCCAGGCTAGCTACACCCCGGGCGAGGAGCCCAGCTTCAGCGTGTACGCGGTCTCGACGTCGACCGCCGCCTGCGCCCTCGCCTACGGGCCGGGCTCGGCCCACGTGGTCGTGACCAGGAACGGCCGCGTGGTCTGGAACTCGGCCGACTGTAAGCCCTCGGCCGCGCCGCCGGTCAAGTTCACGCTCGGCGTGCCCCGGGTGCTGACGCTGCCGTGGAACCGCCAGGCCACCAGCCCGTCCGGCTGCGCCGGGTCGCTGCCGGCCGGCGCCTCCGGCACGTTCGACGCGGTCGCCCTGACCGATGGCCAGTCAAGCCCGGTCCGGAGCTTCAAGCTGGGCCGGTAACCCGGCGAATGCCGCCCTCATCGCCTCGCGCACGTCTTCCACCTCGACGACCCGCATACCGGAGCCGGAGCTTGAACCGGAGCCGGCCGACGAGCCAGCCGGGACGATCGCCTGCTTGAACCCCATCCGCTCGGCCTCGGCCACGCGACGGGGGACGCCGGCGACGTTGCGGACCTCGCCGGCCAGGCCGACCTCGCCGACCACGATCACGCCCTGGGGCAGGGACAGGTCGGCCACCGAGCTGGCCAGAGCCAGCGCGACCGCGAGGTCGACGGACGGCTCGGTCAGCCGGACGCCGCCCACGGTCGCGGCGTAGACGTCGGACTTGCCCACCTTGACGTCGGCCCGGCGCTGCAGCACCGCGAGCACCATGCCGACGCGGGAGGCGTCGAGCCCGGAGGTGACCCGGCGCGGCTGCTCGAGCACCGAGGCGCCGACGAGCGCCTGCACCTCGGCCAGCAGCGGCCGCCGCCCCTCCAGGGTGACGGTCACGCAGGTGCCGGGCACCGGCTCGCGGTGCCGGGAGAGGAACAGGCCGCTGGGGTCGGCCAGCCCGATGAGGCCGTACTCGCCGAGGTCGAAGCACCCCACCTCGTCGGTGGGGCCGTAGCGGTTCTTGACCGCGCGGACCATCCGCAGCCGGGAGTGCCGGTCGCCCTCGAAGTGCAGCACCACGTCGACGAGGTGCTCCAGGGTGCGCGGCCCCGCCACCGAGCCGTCCTTGGTCACGTGGCCGACCAGGATGGTCGACATCGCCCGCTCCTTGGCCACCGCGGTCAGCGCGGCCGCGACCTCGCGGACCTGGGTGACGCCGCCGGGCACGCCGTCGACGCCGCCCGCCGCGATCGTCTGCACCGAGTCGATGATCAGCAGCCGGGGCTGGACGGTTCCCACGTGGGCCAAGATCGCGTCCAGGTCGGTCTCCGCGGCCAGGTACAGGTTCTCGTGGGCCGAGCCGATCCGGTCCGCGCGCAGCCGGACCTGCGCGGCCGACTCCTCGCCGGTGACGTAGAGCACGGGGCCCGACGCGGCGACCAGGGCGCCCGCCTCGAGCAGCAGCGTGGACTTGCCGACGCCGGGCTCGCCCGCGAGCAGCAGCACCGCGCCGGGGACCAGGCCGCCGCCGAGGACCCGGTCAAGCTCGTCGAGCCCGGTCGGCCGGGCCGACGCCTGGGTCGCGTCCACCTGCCCGATGGGCATGGCCGCGGTCGACACCGGCCCGCCGCCGAGCCGCCCGGCCCCGCCCGGGCCGCCGCCGTAGGCCGCCGCCCTGATCCCGGCGCGAACCAGCCGGGGCACGGCCGCCTCCTCCACGGTGCCCCAGGTCTGGCACTCGCCGCACCGCCCGACCCACTTGGTCGCCTGCCACCCGCATTCGGTGCACCGGTAGTTCGCCGTCGACTTCGCCATGCCCGCACCATATCGGCGGGCTATGACATTCGCCGCCGCCCGCGCCTGTGGAGTCGCCCGGTAACGGCGCATAAGCTGAGTGAGTTACTAGCGATTGACGGGAGGAGGGACGCGATGACCGGGCTGCCCGCGGTACCCGTCGTGCTGTCCACCACATCCGTCTACCCGGAGAAGACCCCGGACGCGTTCGCGAAGGCCGCGCGGCTCGGGTACGACGGCGTTGAGGTGATGGTCTACACCGACCCGGTCAGCCAGTCGGTCGACGCCCTGGCCCGCCTGGTCGACTACCACCAGATACCGGTGCTCTCGGTGCACGCGCCCGGCCTGCTGCTCACCCAGCTCGTCTGGGGGCGGGAGCCGTGGTCGAAGCTGATCCGGGCGAAGGACCTGGCCGAGCGGCTCGGCGCGAAGGTCGTGGTGGTCCATCCGCCGTTCGTCTGGCAGCGCGAGTACACCCGGGGGTTCGTGGAGGGCATCACCAAGATGTCCAACGAGACCGACGTGATCTTCGCGGTCGAGAACATGTTCCCGATCCGGGCGGGCGCCAGCGAGGTGTCCGGCTACGCCCCGCACTGGGACCCGACCAAGCTCGACGTCCCCAACGTCACCCTTGACCTGTCGCACACGGCCGCGTCGGCTTCTGACGCGATGGTCATGGCGAACGATGTGGGCAGCCGCCTCGCGCACATCCACCTGGCCGACGGCACCGGCGTGTCGAACGGCCCGGTCCCCGACGAGCACCTCGTCCCCGGCCGCGGCCGGCAGCCCTGCGCCGAGCTGCTGCGCGGCGTCGCCGCGACCGGCTACCAGGGCATGGTCGTCGCCGAGGTGAACACGCGGCACGCGCCCACGGCCGAGGACCGGCTCGCCGACCTGGCCGAGACGCTGACGTTCGCCCGGACCCACCTGGACTCCGTGCCCGTCACCTGAGGAGCCCTGGCCACTGCTTGCTGGGGATTTGCAACTGCAAGCACGCGAGCTAGCATGGAGCTATGGCTAGCATGAACTCGATCGGGGACTACATCAGGCAGCAGCGCGAGCAGGCGAAGATCTCGCTTCGCCAGCTCGCCGATCAGGCCGGTGTGTCCAACCCTTACCTCAGTCAGGTCGAGCGCGGGCTGCGCAAGCCGAGTGTCGAGATCCTGCAGCAGATCGCCAAGGGGCTCCGTATCTCCGCCGAGGCGCTCTACGTGCAGGCCGGCATCCTCGAGGACCGGCCGGGTGACTCCGGCGTCCGGTCGGCTCTGCTCACCGATCCGCAGCTCACCGAGCGGCAGAAGCAGGTGCTCATCGAGATCTACGAGTCCTTCAGCAAGGAGAGCCAGAAGGCGCCCACCGCCGAGGTCGTCGGGGTCATCCGGGCCGCGCCGACCCCGCCGGCGGCCGAAGAGCCGTCCGAGCCGGCCGGCGACGCGTGGGCCGAGGCCGCCGACTCCGCCGACCCCACCTAACCCCGCGCGGGACAAGGTAGCGTTGAATCGTGCTTGGAATAATTGGTAACGGTGCGTACGCACCGCTCGACTACTTCTTCGTGGCGCTCGCGATCGCGGCGTTCGGCGTGGAAACGTGGGCGTTCATCGACGCCATCATCCGGCCCTCCAACGCGTATGTCGCGGCCGGCAAGCAGACCAAGCCGATCTGGCTGATCATCCTGGGCGTCGCCTTCGTGCTCGGGCTGTACGCCGCGGCCTACGGCGGGGTGACCAACATCCTCGCGGTGGCGGCCTTCGTGGCGGCGGCGGTCTACCTCGCCGACGTGCGCCCCAAGGTGCGCGGTGTCCGCAGCGGCAGCTCGAGCAACGGTCCGTACGGTCCCTGGTAGAGCAAAAGATCAAGAGCAAATGGGTGAACGGTCCCGTGGTACCACGGGACCGTTCACCCATGACTTGATTCTGGCTTTAGGGCGCCACCAGCAGCAGCAGCGGTGCCGTCACCAGCAGCGCGGCGGCCAGGACGATGGCCGCCTGGGTGGCCCGGGACAGCGGCGGGGGCGGCGTGAGCAGCCGCAGGACCCGGGCCGTGAGCTCGCCCTCGGCCTCGGCCACGGCGAGCGCGCCCGCCGGGGCGCCGTCGGTCCCGGCGGTGCCGAAGCGCAGCAGCGCGGTGGCGAGCTCCCGGGCGGTGATCCCGCAGGCCGGGGAGGCCCGGTAACCGAAGGCCTGCCCGATGAAGGGCAGCGACGTCAGGCCGGGCAGGCCGGGAACCCGCAGCGCGTGATCGTCGGCCATCATCTCGACCAGCAGCGCGACGCTCCGGTGGGCCTGGGTGACGCCCGCCGACCGGGGGAAGACCCGGCGCAGCGAGGTGAACGGGAGCAGCACGAGATCATGCCGGGCGCGCAGGTGGGCGCGCTCGTGGGCCAAGACGGCGGAGAGCTCGGCCGGGCCGAGCAGGTCGAGCGTTCCCACGCTGACGACGATCCGCGAGCGGATGCCGGGCAGGCAGTAGGCCGCCGCCGCCGGGTAGTCGATCACCAGAGCGCCCGGGACCTTGGGATCGCCGTGGGCGAGCAGCGCGAGGAGCTCACGCTGGCGGCGCCGGGCGCCGATCGCGTCGGTGAACGCCACCACGAGCACCCCGCAGAGCACGCTGAGCAGGGCGATGCCGGCGGTGAGGGCGAGCAGCCGGACCGCGGTGAGAGCTGGCGGCTGGTGCGGCGCCAGCAGCTGGCCCGAGGTCAGCCGTCCGGCGAGCACCGTCAGCCCGCCAACGACGCCGACCTGACGGCCCGGGCCGCTCACGCCGATCGAGAGGAGCGCGCCGACGGCCGCGAGACCGCCGGCCAGGCCGAGCGCCTGCCACAGCAAAATCGCGGCCGCCGGGGATCTGCGTGGCCAGGACGCGCGCAGCATGGCGCTCGCGCTCCGGACGCTTCCCATGGCGACCGCGGCTAGCAGTACCGCTTCGGCCATTGCCCCCATAACCCGATCCCGACGTCTCCTTCTAGGTTCCTGTTGTCCTCGAGGTCCAGGTCCGCGAGTGCGTCACGGAGTACCTCGGCCTCGGGACCGGACACGCTCTGCGCGAAGCGCGCGAGCGCGGCGACCCGGTCGCCGGTCTGGTCCAGAGCGGTCAGCATAAGCTCCGTCACGTACGCCTCGCGGGTCGCGGCCGGCCGGTACCGCCAGGCGCGGCCGTCCCGTTCCCTGCGCGCGAACCCCTTCTTCGAAAGCCGGTCAAGCACCGTCATCACGGTGGTGTGAGCTAGGTTGCGCTCGTCGAGCCCCGTACTGACTTGTCTGACCGTCAGCGCCGAATCCGTCTTCCAGAGGACTTCCATGATTGCACGTTCGAGGTCGCCCAGCCTGTTCACTTCTTAACCTTACCGTTGATGGAGTTTCCGTGACCAGAGCTGAAGAGTCGTGCGCCAGCGGGGATTTGGAGATCTGCACGGTGCCGAAGATGATCGCGCCGAGCGCGGCGATCTCCGGCAGCAGCCACCAGCCGACCCGCAGTTCCTCGCTGTAGAGGGTGACGCCGTAACTGATGCTGATCAGTGCGTCGCCCACAGTGAGCATGGGCTGCGAGGCGACCAGGGAGCCGGCTTGCAGCGCGTTCTGCAGCAGGAAGAGCGACCCGACGCCCGCCACGGCGACGCCGTAGATGTGCCAGCTGGTGAAGAAGGCCGCCGCGCCCCCGTTGAGGTCGGCCACGGCGTTCTTCATCAGCGCCGCGGTCAGCGCGTAACCGCAGGCCGCGGCCAGGCCGAGCAGGGCCGCCCGGGGCTCGCCCCTGGTCCCGGTGGCCAGGGCGATGAGGACCGCCTCGAAGGCGGCGGTGGCGATCAGGGCGATGACCCAGCTCCGGTCCTGGGCGGTGTCGGTCGCGCCGGTCGGCTGGGCCAGCGCGAGCCCGGCGCCGAGCGCGAGCGTGGTCGTCGCGATCGCGGGCCAGGGCAGCTTGCGGAGCGCCTCACGGTTGTGGTTGGCCAGGGCCGCGAGGACCAGGGTGACCGGTAGCTCGATGATGAAGATCGGCTGCACCAGGGCGATGGGGCCGGTCGCGAGCGCCGCCGCCTGGGCCACCGCGGCCACGATGACCATGCCGATCCCGGCCAGCCACACCCGGCGCTTGATCAGGTCGGCGATGAGCGACACGTGCAGGGAATGCTCCGGCGGCACCTGGGCCGCCGCCTTGCGCTGCAGGACCGCGGCGCAGGCGTTGCTCGCCGCGGTAAGCAGCGCGAAAAAGACGCACAGCATCGTATGCACCGCGATGTGGTGCACGTGCAAGGGAATACCAGCTTCCTCTAGCATCGTCATGCTGGGTCCGGCTTCTGGTCACCGAAGACGGCCGTGCTACCGTTCGTGTCTGGGCGTAGAGCGGCGAACGGGAGCAGGTTTGCGAGGCTCTCTCCCCGTTTCTCCCGCCATGCCCATTCCCGCGTGATGGCCGAGGCGAAACCAATTCTGAGCGCCTCGTTGAACGCTTCGTCGCAGTAGGTGAGAACACAGCCGAGCAGCCGGTCTATTTCCGCCTCGGAAATCGCCGCGAGCGGCATGCGGCCGGTCAGGTAGACGTCGCCGGTCGGGTCGAGCGCGAAGTGCACGCCGTACATGCGGGCGCTGCGCTCGAGCAGGTAACGGTAGAAGACCGCGTGGTTCTCGTCCGGCTGGCGGCAGAAGAAGGCCTCCACCTGAAGGCTGTGCTGGCCGGCGATCAGCCAGGTCATCGTGGCGAGCTTGTGCTGTCCCTCCAGGCGGACCAGGTAGGCGCCCGGTTCTGGGTGCTCGTAATCGAGTCCCAGGGCGTCGAGCGCCGCACCGAGGGCACTGCCGTTGTCCGCCGCCATCAGCTGTTATGCCCCGATTCGAGCTGCCGCGTGTCCGATGTCTTGGCCTTTCCACCGGACATGCCCAGAGGAATAGCCGGGCTCTCCCCCCCGGGAGATAACCGCCTCGTCCATGGCTCCGGTATACACCCTGGCCAGCATGTCCACGGTGGCGGACCAGCCGAAAGCGGACGCGTGTCGCCGCGCGCCCTCCGACAGGGCGGCCAGGTGCCGCGGTGTCTTGATGAGGCGCTTGATGACCCGCGCCCAGTCGGCCGGGTCGTGGCCGTCTACGAGGACGCCGGAGTGGCCGTCCCTGACGACCGTGCTCAGGCCGCCGACCCGGGCCGCGACGACCGGCGTCCCGCAGGCCTGGGCCTCCAGCGCGACCAGGCCGAACGACTCCGAGTGCGAGGGCGCGAGCAGGACGGTCGCGGCCCGGTACCACTGGGCGAGCTCGGCCTGCGGGCACGGCGGCTCGAACCGCACGATGTCGCTGATCCCGAGCTTCGCCGCCAGCTCGTACATCCGGTCCGGGTCGGCCCGCTGCTGACGGCCGCTCGGGCCGCCGACCAGGACGACCCGCAGGGTCTTCCGCAGCCCGGGGTCGGCCTCGACGAGCCGGGCCGCCGCCTTGAGCGCGATGTCGGGGCCCTTGAGCGGCTGCACCCGGCCGACGAACAGCAGCACCACCGCGTCCTGGGCCAGGCCGAGCGCGCTCCGGGCCTCGTGCCTGGCCTGCGCGCCGCCCGGCTGGAAGAGGCTCAGGTCCGCGCCCGGGTTGATCGTCGTCACCTTCGCCGGGTCGGCCCCGTAGAGCTCGATGAGCTGGCGGGCCTCCTCGTCGGTGTTGGCGATCATCCGGTCGGCCGCGGCGACCACCTCGAGCTCGCCGGAGATCCGCTCGTCCGGCTCGGCGGTGTCGCCCTTGGCCAGCGCGGCGTTCTTGACCTTGCCCAGGGTGTGCATCGACTGGATGAACGGCACGCCCCAGCGCTCCTTGGCCGCCGCGCCGACCTTGCCGGACAGCCAGTAGTGCGCGTGCACCAGGTCGTAGTTCCCGGGCTCGGCCGCGGCCTCGGCCCGCAGCACCTCGTGGGTGAACTCGCAGACCTGGGCGGGCAGGTCAACCTTGTCGACCTCCTCGAACGGGCCGGCGACGACGCTGTGCACCATGACCCCGGGGACGAGCTCGGCCAGCGGCGGGGTATCACGGCAGACCGCGCGGGTGAAGATCTCCACCTCGGTGCCGAGTTCCGCGAACCGCTTGGCCACCTCGACGACGTACACGTTCAGGCCGCCGGCGTCGCCCGTGCCCGGCTGGTCGAGCGGGGACGTATGGACGCTGAGCGTGGCGATCCGTCGCGGAAAGCGAGGCGGAAAGCGATTGGGCAGCGTAGACACAGATGTAACCAACCCCGCGACCGCTTGTCATGTTCCCGTGTGCCCGGGTTAGTCCTCTTCTCGCTGGTCTGGCCATGTTCGGTAAGGCCTGGGGGCGCTGGATTCTTCCCTCGTTCCGCCTCTGGTCTCGTGAGGGCGAGGCGCGCTTCTCGCGCCCGCGTGCCGGCAGCTACGCTTGCCCGCATGGGAACCCTTGTGCTGTTGCGTCATGGTGAGAGCGAGTGGAACTCGAAGGGCCTGTTCACCGGCTGGGTGGACGTCGGGCTCGCGGAGAAGGGGGTGCAGGAGGCGGGGGCCGCCGGGCGGATGATCCTCGACGCCGGGCTGCGTCCTTCCGTCGTCCACACGTCGGTGCTCACCCGGGCCATTTCCACCGCTGCCGGGGCGCTTGAGGCCGCCGGGCTCAGCTGGCTGCCGGTTCGCCGCTCGTGGCGGCTGAACGAGCGCCACTACGGTGCCTTGCAAGGCAAGGACAAGGCGCAGACCCGCGAGGAGTTCGGCGACGAGCAGTTCATGACCTGGCGCCGCTCATACGACGTCCCGCCGCCGCCGATCGCCGACGACGACCCGCTTTCCCCGGTCGGCGACCCGCGCTACGCGACGCTGCCGCCCGAGCTCATGCCGCGCACGGAGTGCCTGCGGGACGTGGTGGGGCGGCTCCTGCCTTACTGGTACGACGCGATCGTGCCCGACCTCGCCGCCGGGCAGACGGTGCTGGTGGTCGCGCACGGCAACTCACTGCGGGCACTGGTCAAGCACCTGGACGGGATCAGCGACGCGGCGATCGCCGAGCTCAACATCCCGACGGGCATCCCGCTGCTCTACGAGCTCGACGACGCGTTCAAGCCGACGGTCACCGGCGGGCGCTACCTGGACCCGGACGCGGCCGTCGCGGCGGCCGAGGCCGTGAAGAACCAGGGACGCTGAAACGGCCGTCTGGTGTCGGCAAGGTGCTCGGCAGGCGTCGGCAGGGGAGCGCGGAAGTGAACATCCGGAAAAGAGTGAAATTTACCGCTATCTCGCGATTGTGGTCGACCCGGCTGCCCCGCGTACCATCAGATACGTGAGTATTGACTGGTCACGCGGGAGGGTGCAGCCCGGGCGGAGCATATCTTCGCTGGTCCGGTGGCCGGTATGGCGATAAGGACGCGAACCGGCAACGCGGTGCGCCAGCCGCGCGGCCCACGGTCGCGAACCGCGCAGCAGCCCGCGCGACTTCCGCCGGGGATCGCCTCGGTGCTCTCCGTGCTCTCGTCATCGGCTGTCGTCGTCGACAGTGAGGACCGGGTGCTGCGCGCGAGCGCGGCGGCCCGCTCCTTCGGGATCGTCAAGGGTGACCGGCTCATGGTGAGCGAGCTCGCGGCCCTGGCCCGGCAGGTGCGCCGGGACGGCGAGATCCGCGAGGCCGAGTTCGAGGTGCCGGTACCCCGCCTAGGCGGGCGCACGACCACCTTCGCGGTCCGCGTCGCCCCGCTGTCCAGCGCCGTGGGGGGCGGTGGCCTCGTACTGGTGCTCGCCGAGGACCAGACGGAGAGCCGGCGGGTCGAGGAAGTGCGGCGGGACTTCGTGGCCAACGTCAGCCACGAGCTCAAGACCCCGGTCGGCGCGCTCGCCCTGCTCGCCGAGACGATCGAGGACGCCGCCGACGACGAGGAGGCGGTCCGCCGGTTCGCCGGCCGGATGCGGCAGGAGGCCGCCCGGCTGACGTTCCTGGTCCAGGACCTGATCACGCTGTCGCGGATCCAGGCGGCCGAGCCGATACCTGACCCGCGCGCGGTCTCGGTCGACCTGGTCGTCGCCGAGGCCCTCGACCGGTGCCGGATGAAGGCGAACGCCCGCGGCATCACCTTGGCGTCCATCGGAGTCCGCGGGCTGACCGTGTTCGGCGAGGACGACCTCCTGGTGACCGCGGTGCGCAACCTGCTCGAGAACGCGGTCGTCTACAGCCCGGAGCGCACGCGGGTCGTGGTCTGCGTGAAGAAGCTGGGCGACGGCGGCCTGGAGATCAGCGTGACCGACCAGGGCATCGGCATCCCCGAGCGCGACATGGAACGGATCTTCGAGCGCTTCTACCGCGTCGACCCGGCCCGCTCGCGGGCCACCGGCGGCACCGGGCTCGGACTCGCCATCGTGAAGCACGTGACCGCCGCCCACGGCGGGCGGGTCACGGTGCGCAGCGTGGAAGGCGCTGGCTCTACGTTCACCCTTTGGCTACCCCTGCGGAGCGACAATGACGGCCCAGGCGCCGATCGCACGCGCGTTTAACCCCCTCCGGAAGATCCCGGATACCCCCCTGTCAGGAGGACCCCAGTGACCCGCGTGCTTGTGGTGGAGGACGAGGAGTCGTTCAGCGACGCGATCTCGTACATGCTCCGCAAGGAGGGCTTCGAGGTGGCCGTCTGCGCGACCGGACCGGATGCGCTCGACACCTTCGACCGCACCGGCGCCGACCTGGTGCTGCTCGACCTCATGCTGCCCGGCCTGCCGGGCAGCGAGGTGTGCCGCTCGCTGCGCGAGCGGTCGAGCGTGCCCGTCATCATGCTGACCGCCAAGGACAGCGAGATCGACAAGGTGGTCGGCCTCGAGCTCGGCGCCGACGACTACGTGACCAAGCCGTTCTCCTCGCGCGAGCTCGTCGCCCGGATGCGGGCCGTGCTGCGCAGGCGAGGCGACACCGAGGAAGTGGCCGAGGCGACCCTCGAGGCCGGGCCGGTGCGGATGGACGTGGAGCGGCACGTGGTCAGCGTCCGGGGCGACCAGGTCCAGCTTCCGCTCAAGGAGTTCGAGCTGCTCCAGGTGCTGCTGCGCAACGCCGACCGGGTGCTGACCAGGATGCAGCTCATCGACCGGGTGTGGGGCGCCGATTACGTCGGCGACACCAAGACCCTGGACGTGCACATCAAGCGGCTGCGGGCCAAGGTCGAGACCGACCCGGCCAAGCCCCGGCACATCGTGACCGTCCGCGGGCTCGGGTACAAGTTCGAGTCGGTCGGCTGATAGCCGGCTGATCTGCGGTTACGGCGTCAGGAGCTCGGCGTGGCGCTTGGCGTCGCCCCGGCCTTCTTGGTGGACACCTTCTTGTCCGACTTCGCCGCGGCCGAGGCGGCCGGGGTGGCCGCCGCCGGCGCTACCGGCGCCGCCGAGTAGGTCGCGAAGTCGAACTGCTTGGCCTCCACCGGGACCTGCAGGGTCGTAGAGCCCGCGTGCTCGAAGTCGAGGGTCACCGAGACGTACCCGCCGGCGGTAAGCGGCGTGGTCAGGCTGTTCAGCACGACCTTCGGCTGCGGTCCCATCAGGTTGACCTCTGAGTTCAGCGGGAGGGCGACCGAGGTGCCGGTCACGGCCACGCTGCCCGCCGCGCTCTTGGCCGTGACGCCGGTCAGCGAGTCGGCGTTGGTGCTGCCGTTGTAGAGCGACAGGAACAGGCCGGCCGACGAGCCGGTGGGCACCGCCCCGGAGGGCGCGCCGAGCACGAAGGCGTCGGAGATCCTGATCCCGTTGAAAACCGTCTGGGCTCCGGCGGACGCGTCGTGGAACTCAAGCGTCGGGGCATTCTCCCCGGCTTCGCACCCGGCGATCGCCGGGACCAGCAGGGCCAGGGCGCCTACACCGAGGAGCAGGCGGCCAGCGGTGGTCTTCCCGAAGCTTGCGCGGATCACGGCGAATTGCCTCCTCGTTCATGGGACGAGAGGTGTGAGCTCACTCCCGTTACGGCCAAACGGCCTGACGGTCCACTACAGGCCGTAGAAATGGTATCGGTACCGGGAACGCCGGATACGCCGGGCCGGCCTCACGGCCTCCGGCGGCTCGCGGGACCCGTGCCGCCGGTCCCGCCTTGCTCCGTCAGGCGGGCGTCGGCTGGCTGGCGGCGGGCTGGCTGGCCGACGGCTGGCTGGGCGACAGGCCGCGGCCGTCGAGTGCCAGGGTGCCCATCGTCGTGCCCAGCTGGAAGTCGCCGGACAGGTTCTTGCGGACCTCGGCGGTGGCGTCGTGGAACACGAGCAGCACGGTGAGGCCAGCGGGACGGTACGCGGCGGTGAGCACGCCCTTCGGGTCAGTGGCCGGCCTCGCGGCCTCGCCGCCGTAGCGAGAAGTGATCGAGTCGAGCTGCTTGATCGCCGCGCCGGTCGCGACGAAGTACAGCGCGACCCGGGCCGCGCTCGCCTGGCTCGCCAGCCGCTGGAGCGCCGGACCGCAGCCGCAGTCGGCCGGCACGAGCGCGATGACCGAACTGGTCAGCGAGCGCGCGGACACCACGTGCCCGTCGAGCTGTACGGTGGCCGCGGGCAGGTCGGTCAGGCTGGCCGCCGTAGTCGGGCCCGCCGCTGCCGTCGGACGCGCCGCCGCCTGGGGACTGCTGCTGCCGGCGGTGGTCGGCGCCTCGGCCGGGCTTATCGTCGCCACCGAGAGCAGGGCGCCGCCGACCAGGGTCAGGGCGAGGCAGACCGCGATCAGCGGGACGATCGCCGCGGGTCCGCCGAACTGGGGCCGGTTGAGCGGCCGGACAAGCCGCAGCAGCCGTTGCCGCCTCCGCTTGGCCCGCATCTCCCGGCGGTAGGCGAGCACGTCACGATCGAGATCCCTGGCGTCGTCGGGGATCACGACGTTTACCGGGGGCAGGCTGCCGTCATCCCGCCCCGGCTCGCTGGCGAAGCTCACTGGCACCTCTTCCGGCTGTGGCCGCGGCCACGGACCCTTTTTCTTAAGTATGGGCCAGCGGAGACGCGCGTGCGGACCCGAGCGCGGTGATTTCCTGAGTCAGGACACAACCTCAGGTAGACTAGGTATCTATCGTCAGCGGCGACGTGACCAGAACCGTGGTCTCGGTGGCACGCCCGCACGCGGCGGTAGGCGCGTGAGAGGACCGTGCCGACCGCCGTAGATGCCCGTTGAGCATCCTTGTTGTGCTCGAAATTAACGTATTGACCTGCATATTTGCAGGCTAGGGCATTTTATCGGTGGTCCAGGCCGTGGTAAGATAGCCTTCAGCGGAAGGGGTACTTGCCAGATGTCTTTTAAGGTCGGCGATACCGTCGTTTACCCCCATCATGGGGCTGCTCGCATCGAAGCCGTTGAAAGCCGTACGATCAAGGGCCAGGAGCGGACCTATCTTGTCCTGAAGGTCGACAAGGGCGACCTTACCGTGCGGGTCCCCGCGGACAACGCGGAACTCGTCGGTGTACGGGACGTGGTAGGGGCCGAAGGGCTTGAACGGGTTTTTGAGGTGCTCCGTGCGCCACATACCGAGGAGCCCACGAACTGGTCGCGTCGGTACAAGGCCAACCTGGAAAAACTCGCCTCCGGCGACGTGAACAAGGTCGCCGAGGTAGTCAGGGACCTCTGGCGCCGGGACAAGGAGCGCGGTCTCTCGGCCGGAGAGAAGCGGATGCTCGCTAAGGCCCGGCAGATCCTGGTCAGCGAGCTTGCCTTGGCCGAGAGGACCAACGAGGACAAGGCGGAAGCCCTCCTCGACGAGGTGCTGACGTCCTAGCAAGCCTCAGGTGACCAGCAGCTTCGTGCAGTAGGCGTGATGCGGGCCTCTGGGAGGGTGATCTTCGGGTCGCTCGCCCAGGGGTCCGCAGCCATTTCCCGGGCTGTCACCTTCCCGGTTCGGGCGTGTGCCCCGGCTGCCATCCTCCCCGGCCGGCGTCGTCCCGGGTCGGCGCCTCCCTGGGCCGGCGTCCCGGCCGGGCCATGACCGCCCGCCCGGGATAGGGTGCTCCGGTGGAGATGCTGCCGCGGGTGGGACTTGGGGTGGACGTGCATCCGTTCGAGGCTGGACGGACGCTGTACCTGGCCGGGCTCGAATGGCCGGGCGAGACCGGGCTGGCCGGGCACTCCGACGGTGACGCGGCCACCCACGCGGCCTGCGACGCGCTGCTGTCCGCCGCCGGCCTCGGTGACCTCGGTGCCCATTTCGGCACGTCCCGCCCGGAGTGGGCCGGAGCGCCCAGCGTCGCCTTCCTCCTGGAGACCGCCCGCCTGGTCGCCGAGGCGGGCTTCGCCATCGGCAATGTCGCGATCTACGTCATCGGCAACCGGCCCAAGATCGGCTCCCGCCGGGCCGAGGCCATCGCGGTGCTAAGCGAAGCCCTGTCCGGCGCCCCGGTGTCCCTCTCGGCGACCACCACCGACGGCCTCGGCCTCACCGGCCGCGGCGAAGGCATCGCCGCGATGGCCACCGCCCTGATCCTCCCGCGCTGACCGCGCCTACCGGCGCACCCCGTCGGAACAAAAGGGGCAATTCGGACGTCCGTCACCCCGGGACGATGATGGCGGATTATTTTCCGTGCGCCAGCACGGAAAATAATCCGCCATCGTGAGAACTGCTCGACTGCGCTAGCCGTCGTCCCCGTCGTCCCCGTCTTCGTCATCGTCTACTGGCGGGATCGGGGTGGCGCGGACCCGGTTGAGACGGGGGACCGTCGCGAACGGAGCCGTCGCGAAGGGCGGGGCGTCATCGTCGAGTTCCGGCCGCCGCGGCGGCCGCGCGGAGTCGGCCGCGTCGTCCCCGGTGAAGCTGCGCGCCTGCGGCTGGTAGGCGGGCTCGCTGCCCTCGCCGTCCGCCGTCTCCACGGGATAGACCTGGCCGGCGAGCTGGGCATCATCGAAGGCATCCCAGTAGTCCTGCCGTGACGACGGCTCCCGCCGCGGCCAGACGTCGTCCCGGGAATCACCGCTGTCCGGCGCGTCCCCGGTGGTCGTGCCCCCGGCGACCGGCGATTCCGCGGCCTCATTCGTCCCGGCATTGTCCGTGCCCGCGCCCGCTGACTCGGTTTCCGCGGCAACGGGCAGGCCATCGGTGCCGGCCAGTTGGTCATCGCTGGAGCCATCCGCGTCAACGGCCGTGGGGGGCACGTCGGCCGGGGCAACGGGAGCTTCGGTTGAGGTACCAGCACTGGCTGGGGGAGCGGCGTCGGCCGGGGTGTCAGTGGCGGTTGCGGTGGCAGCTTCGGCTGGGGCGGAGTCACCGTCTGAGGGAGCAGCGGCGTCGGCGGTGGCAGCGTCGGCTGGGGCAGTGACATCGGTCGCGGCGGAGTCGTCGACCGGGGTGAACCAGTTGGTTGGGGCGGCGGCCTCGGCCGGGGCCGGGACTTCCGTCGCGGCCGAGCCGTCGGCTGCAGCGGGAACGTCGGCCGCGGCTGGCTCACGCTCCGCCGCCGGCTCACGCTCCGCTGTGGGCGCAGGATCCGCTGCGACCGCAAGATCCGCTGCGGGCTCCGGATTCGCGGCCGGTTCATTGTCCGTGGCCGGGCTGGGGACCACAGTGGCTGCGGTGGCGTCGGTGGCTGCGGCGGCGCTAGGAACGGCGACGGCGTCGCTGGTCAGGACCGGGAAGCCGGTAGCTGGCGTCACTCTCATGGCCTGCCTCGCCGCCCGGCCCCAGGTCATCGGGACGGCTGGCACTGCCGTGGTGGCGGCCGCGGGTTCCGTGGCGGCAGGCTCGGGCTCCGGTGCTGGCGTTGACGCCGTTACTGGAGCGACGGGCTCAGGCAGGACGAGCTCCGGCGGGATGGGCGCGGGGGAGACCTCCGGGGATGACATCGCGGGCACCAGCACCGTCGGCACCGGCATCGTCGCCGGCGGCACGGCAACCGGCGCCGCGGCCGACGGCTGTATAGCGGACGGCGGCGTTGACGACGGCAGCGTCGACGACGGCATGGTGGGCGTGGGGAGCGCTGTGGTTTCCGCGGGCGCTGTGGTCTCCGCGAGCACGTCGGTTTCCGCAGGCCGGACGGCTTCCGCGGGGGCTGCGGTCGCCGGGGGCAGGGCGATCGGCGGCGCGGGCGGGCGGGGAACCGCCCCGGCGGCGATGGAGGCGACGCCGACCGAGGCAGCGCCGACCGAGGCAGCGCCGGCGGCCGGGACGGGTGAGGCTTCGGCGGTCACGGTGCCGGTCACCGCGGCGGGCTGCTGCCGGGCGGCCCGGCGGGCGGCCCGGCGGCTGGGGGCGGCCACGGCGGACTGGGTGCGGGAACTGCGGAGCAGGGTGATCAGCAGGCTGAAGGCGAGCAGCACGGCCACCACGGGGGCGCCGGCGACCACGCCTTCGGTCTCCCGGTGCGGCAGCGCGTAGTTCGTGGCGTGGGCCACGTCGGTCGCGCCGACGGCGGCGAGCACGACGATTATCACCAGCCAGGCCCAGCACCGGGCCCACCAGCGCCCGTCCCTGAGCATGATCGCGGCGACGCAGGCGATGACGAGCACGGCGTCGAACAGTCCCGGGTAGCCCCGGGCGAGCCGCGGGGATATGCCGCCCTGCAGTGCGACCGCGTGCACTCCCGAATACGACAGGACGAAGGCCGCCGCGGCCACGGCGACGACCACGATTGCCACCAGGACATTGACCAGGCGGCGAAGCCAGCGGCTCTGGGGTGCTGAAGGCTGCGCCGCGGGGATCGGCGGAGCCGGGACAGGAAGGTTCATCAGAACGTCGTTCCAGACATGCCAGGAGGGGGACCCTGCCGGGGACTAAGCGAGTTTCCCCGGTCACTGGCTGCCAAGATATCGGTGTTAATCCTGGATTGGAACGATTTCAGGGCTTAGCGACGAGTGTCGCAGCAAGAGCGATGGGAGATCGGATACCGTACGCTATTGGGGGTGACGCTTCGCCTGTACGACACATTCTCCCGGGACGTTCGCGAATTTCGGCCAGTCACGGCCGGGCGGGCGTCGATCTACCTGTGCGGGGCGACCGTTCAGGGGGCGCCGCATCTCGGCCACCTGCGCTCGGCAGTGTGTTTCGACATTCTCGTGCGCTGGCTTGAATCGTCGGGCTATCAGGTCACCTACTGCCGGAACGTCACCGATATCGACGACAAGATCCTGCGCGCCGCGGCGGCGGAGGACACCGATTGGTGGGCGCTGGCCGAGCGGAACAAGCGGGCCTTCACCCACGCCTACGAACTGCTCGGCTGCCGGCCGCCCGACGTGGAACCCCTGGCTACCGGGCACATCACCGAGATCGTCACGCTGATCGCGCGGCTGATCGAGCGCGGGCACGCGTACCCGTCGGGCGGCGACGTGTACTTCGACGTGCGCTCCGATCCCGGGTACGGCGCGCTGTCGGGGCAGCACCTGGACGACATGCGGCCCGCCGAAACCGACGCCGACGACGCCGACGACGCCGGCGGCGGCGGCGTGGCCCGCAAGGCCGACCCCCGTGACTTCGCGCTATGGAAGGGAGCGAAGCCCGGCGAGCCGTCCTGGCCGACTCCCTGGGGCCCCGGGCGCCCGGGCTGGCACATCGAGTGCTCGGCCATGTCCACCAGCTACCTCGGAGCCACCTTCGACATCCATGGCGGCGGCGTCGACCTGGTCTTCCCGCATCACGAGAACGAGCGCGCGCAGTCGCTCGCCGCGGGCGACGATTTCGCCCGGTACTGGGTTCACAATGGCCTGGTCGCGCTGGCCGGGCAGAAGATGAGCAAGTCCTCGGGGCGCGTGCTCGCCGCCGCCGAGGCGCTGAACCTGGTCCGGCCGCAGGAGCTGCGGTACTACCTCGGGCAGGCGCACTACCGCTCAACGCTCGACTACTCACCGGACGCGCTGGAAGAGGCGGCCGCGGCCTACCAGCGGATCGAGCGGTTCGTCACCCGCGCGCAGCATGCCGTCGACGCCCGTGAGCCGCAAGAGGCCTCCGCGGCAGAAGAGGCAGAAGAGCCCGCTGTGACCGCCGCGCGGCTGCCGATCTCCTTCGCCGCCGCCATGGAGGACGACCTTAGCGTCCCCGCCGCCCTCGCCGCCGTGCACGCCACAGTGCACGATGGCAACTACGCTCTAAGTACGGGAAACATCGAGAGCGCGGGGAACTGCCTGACTCAGGCCAGGGCCATGCTCTCGGTCCTCGGCCTCGACCCCCTCGCCCCCACCTGGCGGACGAGTGACCAGGGCGGACGGCTGCATTCGGTGGTCGACGCGCTGGTCGCGCTGGCCCTGCGGCAGCGGGAAACGGCGCGGGCACGGGGCGACTATGCTTCAGCGGACTCCATCAGGGACACCCTGGAGGACACCGGAGTGGCCGTAGAGGACACACCGGAAGGCCCGCGATGGGAACTCAAGCGATGAACTGGTGGAACCGACGATGAGCGGGCAGAAGAACGGCGGCAACGACGGCCGGGCGGCGAGTGGCGGATACTCCAAGCGCGGCAAGGCCCGCCCG
>Ga0302314_10006585_pt1 | contig 21000 bp, 18 predicted proteins | sample III_Palsa_N2_3_FD_200533 | JGI IMG/M metagenome (GOLD analysis project Ga0302314, IMG submission 200533) | Peat permafrost microbial communities from Stordalen Mire near Abisko, Sweden - III_Palsa_N2_3 | ecosystem: Environmental > Terrestrial > Soil > Palsa > Peat permafrost | place: Sweden... | reverse complement strand
GGGAGGTGTCCAAGTCGATTAGATAGGTAACAGATTGGACCGGATAGATGGGTGACAGTTCTCTGTCGGCTGGGAGGACCAGCCGATGCCTTGGCAAGAGAGCTGCGCGATGGACGGACGGATGGGTTTCATCGGCGATCATCTGTCGGAGTTGTGGACGATGACGGAGCTTTGCGAGCGCTACGCGATCAGCCGGAAGACGGGTTACAAATGGCTGGATCGTTATCGTCTGGAGGGTGCGGCGGGATTGATGGATCGCCCGCGCGCGCCGCTTGCGCATGGTCGGGCGACGGCCGCTCATCTTGTCGAGGCGATTGTGGGCATGCGGCGCGAGCGTCCGAGCTGGGGTCCGCGCAAGATCATCGGCAAGCTGATCGACCGCGAGCCGGAGGCCGACTGGCCGGCGCCCTCGACGGCGGGCGAGATTCTGAAGCGGTCGGGATTGGTTTGCGGCCGGCGGCTTCGGGGCCGGGCGCCGCCGCGGCTGGGCGAGCTGACTTCGCCGCGCTATGCCAACCACGTCTGGAATGTCGATCACAAAGGCTGGGTGCGGCTGGGCGACGGCGCGCGCGCCGAACCTTTGACGATGACGGACGGCTTCAGCCGCTATCTGATCAGCCTGGCGGCGACCGGCAGCACAGCGCAAGAGGAGGCCAAGCCTGTGTTCGAGCGGGCTTTCGGCGATTATGGCCTGCCCGAGATCATCCGCTCGGACAATGGCGCGCCATTCGCCTCCAAAGGCGTGAGCGGGCTGACGACGCTTTCGGCCTGGTGGATCAAGTTGGGCATCCGGCATGAGCGGATCGACCCTGGCTGTCCCCAGCAGAACGGCCGGCACGAGCGCTTTCATTTGACGCTGCTGGAGGCGATGCGCCCGCCCGAGCCCAACCGCGCCGCCCAGGCGCGCCGCTTTGCGGCTTTCGCGCGCGACTATAACGAGGAGCGCCCGCACGAGGCGCTGGGACAGAAGCCGCCGGCGAGCGCTTACCGGCCATCGAGCCGCCCGATGCCGCCCCGCCTTGCCGAGCCCGACTATCCGCCCGAGGCGGCGGTCCGCAAGGTTCGCTCCAACGGGGAAATCAAATGGCGCGGCGATCTCATCCATATCGCGGACGCCCTCATTGGCGAGGCGGTCGCCGTCGAGGAAACGGAGGCCGGTCAATGGCAGGTGCGTTTCTTCGACGCGCCGATCGGCGTGCTCGACCCTGAAAACCGAAAGCTGCGCCGCTGCGCCGTCCCCATGCATGGGAACGGCGCGGCGGCGCAAGAAACAAAAACATGAAAAACTGTCACCCATCTATCCGGTCTGTTTTGTCACCCATCTATCCGCTGGACAGAGGGGGGTCGCACCGACCTGTCCGAACAAGAGTTGCGTCATCCGATAGGCTGGCGCGACCCCCCTCCCTATCCCTCCCCCACAAAGGGGGGTGGGAACGCGCACCGGTCCCCTTATGCGCCTATCCGCCGTCCTCATCCGCCTCGCCTCGCTCATCGTGACGTTTTTCGGCGTCGCGGTCGTCGTGTTCGTGCTGGTGCGCGTCGCGCCGGGCGATCCGATCGCCATGATGATCGGGCCCGGCGCCAGCGCGCAGGACATCGCCGACCTGCGCGCGCTCTACGGGCTCGACAAATCGATCCCCGTCCAGTTCGTCATCTGGCTCGGCCATGTCGTGCGGGGGGATTTCGGCACGTCGATTTCGCTGCGCGAGAGCGTCACCGAGGTGGTGTTTGGCCGGCTGCCCGCCACGCTCGAACTGGCGTTCCTGGCGCTCGCCATCGCCGTGGCGCTCGGCGGCGCCAATGCGATCCTCGCCGCGCTCTGGCGCGGCACGGCGACGGAGGCCGGCGTCGATCTCTTCAATGGCGTCACGCTGTCGATCCCCGACTTCCTGTGGGGCCTCATCTTCATCCTGCTGTTTGGCGTGGCGATCCCGATCTTCGACATATCGGGGCGCGTCTCGCCGACGCTCGAACTGCCCTTCGTCACGCCGTTCTTTCTCATCGAAAGCCTCGTGCGGCTGCGCGGCGACCTGTTCCTGGATTTGCTCGGCCATATGATCATGCCGGCGATGGCGCTCGCTTTGCCGCTCGCCGCCGTCGTCTCGCAGATCCTGAAAACCTCGCTGAAGGAGGCGATGCATCAGGACTACGCGCTCATCGCGCGCACCAAGGGCTTTTCCGAGACCTATGTGCTGTGGCGCGAAGCGCTGCGCAATGCGGTGACGCCGTCGCTGACGGTCATCGGCGTGCAATTCACCTTCCTGCTCGGCGGCACGGTGATCGTCGAGCGGCTGTTTTCCTACGAGGGCCTCGGCAATCTGGCGATCGACGCGGTGATCAACCGCGACCTGCCGCTGATCCAGGGCATCGTGCTGCTGTTCGCCGTGCTGTTCGTCGGCATCAACCTGACGGTCGATCTTTGCACCGTCGCGCTCAATCCGAGGCTGCGGCATGGCTGAGCCGCGCGCCATTCATCGCCGCCTTAATGTCCGCCTGTGGCTCGGTGGGTCCTGGATCGGGCTGCTGTTCTTTTGCGCGATATTCGCCGGCGCGCTCGCCCCGCACGACCGGCTCGCCCAGGACCTCATGCTGCAGACCCTGCCGCCGGCCTGGATCGACGGCGCGGAGCCCGGCTATTATCTCGGCACCGACAGCCTCGGGCGCGACATCCTGGCGCGCATCCTCTATGCGACCAGGCCGGCCCTCATCGTGGCGATCGTCGCCAGCAGCGCGGCCTGCGCCTTCGGCTCGCTGCTCGGCCTGATGGCCGGCTTTTTCGGCGGCTGGACGGATCGCGTGATCTCGCGCCTCGTCGATATCTGGATGGCGTTTCCCCCGGTCCTGCTGTCGATCCTGCTCGTCGCCGTCATGGGGCCGGGCCTCTCCTCGGTCATCATCGCGATCGCGGTGATCGACTGGACGCGGTTCTGCCGCGTCGTGCGCGCCGAGGCGATGCAGCAGCGGCGGATGGACTATGTCGACAGCGCCAAGGCGATGGGCTACGGGACGGGGCGCATCATGGCGCGCGAAGTGCTGCCCAACGTGCTGCCGGCGATCCTCGTCTTGTTCTCGCTCGAAATGGGCATCGCCGTCATCGTCGAGGCGATCCTCTCCTTCGTCAATCTGTCGATCTCGACCGACGATCCGACCTGGGGCTCGATGATCGCCGAGGGGCGCTCGATCGTGCATCAGGCCTGGTGGGTGCTGGTGTTTCCGCTGCTCTGCCTGTTCCTCACCGTGCTCGCCTTCAGCCAGTTCGGCGAAGGCCTCAAGGAACGTTTCGATCCGGTGATGCGGTGAGCGCGCCGTTCCTCGAGATCGACCGCCTGAGCGTACGGCTGCGGCGCGGCGGCGCCGGCCGCCTGCTGCGCCAGGTCTCGATCGCCGTTGCGCCGGGCGAGGTGCATGGGCTGGTCGGCGAGAGCGGCGCCGGCAAGAGCATGATCGGGCGGGCGATCTTCGGCATCTTGCCGCGCGCCGTCGAAGTGATCGAAGGCGCGGTGCGGCTCGGCGGGACGGACCTCTTCGCGCTTTCCGATCGCCGGCGCCGCCGCCTCGTCGGCGTCACCGCGTCTTTGATCCCGCAGGACCCGCTGACCGCGCTCAATCCGTCCAAGCGGATTGAGGTCCAGATGACCGACCGGCTGACCAAGATCCTTGGCCTCACCGGCGCGGCGGCCCGCGCGCGGGCGCTCGGCCTGCTCGAGGAAGTGCATATCCAGGACCCGGCCCGGGTGTTCCGCAGCTATCCCCACGAATTGTCGGGCGGCATGCGCCAGCGCGTGCTGATCGCCTCGGCCTTCGCCGCCGAGCCCAGGCTCATCGTCGCCGACGAGCCGACCACCGCGCTCGACGTCACCGTGCAGAAACAGATCCTGAAGCTGATCGCCGAGATGCAGCGCCGCCATGGCACCGCGCTGCTGTTCGTCACGCATAATCTTGGCGTGGTGGCCAAGATCTGCCAGCGCGTCAGCGTGCTCTACGCCGGCAAGATCGTCGAGCAGACCGATGTCGCGACGCTGTTTGCCGCGCCCGCCCATGCCTACACGCGCGCCCTGATGGCCGCCACGCCCCGTTACGACCGGCCCGATGAATCTTTGGCGCCCGTGCGGCCCGAAGTGATCGAGGCGTTGGCGCGCGAGATCGCGGCGAGCGACGCGGACTGGCGCGAGGCCCGTCTGGCGCGCGGCGAGGGCCGGGCATGAGCCCGCCGCTGTTCAAAATCGAAAACCTGCGCCTGTCGCTGCCCGACATGACGCGCAAGCCCTTGTTTGGCGCCGCACCGCGCATCGAAATCCTCAAGGGCGTCAGCTTCGACATCGCCGCCGGTTCCACGATCGGCATCGTCGGGGAATCGGGATCGGGCAAGTCGACGCTCGGCCGCGCTATGGTGCGTCTCTACGAGCCCGACAGCGGCGCGGTGCGGTTCGACGGCGTCGATATCGCCCATCTCGCGGAGACGGCCTTGCGCCCGCTGCGGCGCGACCTGCAGGTGATCTTCCAGGACCCCTATTCCTCGCTCAATCCGCGAAAGTCGATCGGCGCCATCATCGGCGCGCCGCTGTTGTTCCATCGCGTCGCCGCAAGCGCCGGCGAGGCGCGCGAGCGGGTCGCCGCGGCGCTCGACGCGGTCGGCCTCCCCGCCGCCTTCGCCTCGCGCTACCCGCATGAGCTGTCGGGCGGCCAGCGCCAGCGCATCGGCATCGCGCGCGCCATCGCGCTGTCGCCGCGCTTCGTGCTCGCCGACGAGATCGTGTCGGGCCTCGACGTCTCCAGCCAGGCGCAGATCCTCGATCTGCTCGGGCGGCTGAAGGACGAACTGAAACTGACGCTCGCCTTCATCAGCCACGATCTTTCCGTCGTGCGGCGCCTGTGCGGCCGCGTCATCGTGATGCGCGGCGGCGAGATCGTCGAGAACCGCGAGACGGCGGCCTTGTTCGAAGCGCCGCAGCATCCCTATACGCGCCAACTGCTCGCCGCGATCCCGCTGCCGGAGATCGATCCGGGCTGGCTGGAGAGCTGAAGCAGCGCCCCCCCTTCTCCCGCGTAGCGGGAGAAGGGGCGCGCCGCGCCGCGCGCGTTGCATTGACACACCTCCCCCACAGAAATATGATTTTGCAACTATTTCGACGTCCCCGGAGGATTGCCAGCATGGCGGAACGGTCTTTCGCTCGCGAAGTCGAAGACCTCAGGCTTGGCGAGGGTCAGGAATTCAAGGGCGAGGGCATACTCGCCATCACCAAGGCGCTGCTGCAATCGGGCGTCTCCTATGTCGGGGGCTACCAGGGCGCGCCGATCTCGCACATGATGGACGTGCTGTCGGACGCCGCCGACCTGATGGAAGAGCTCGGCGTGCATTTCGAGACCTCCGCCTCCGAGGCGACCGCCGCCGCGATGCTGTCGGCCTCGGTGATGTATCCGATCCGTGGCGCGGTGACCTGGAAGTCGACGGCGGGCACCAATGTCGCTTCCGATGCGCTGTCCAATCTCGCCTCCAGCGGCGTCACCGGCGGGGCGGTCGTCATCATCGGCGAGGATTACGGCGAGGGCTCCTCGATCATGCAGGAGCGCAGTCACGCCTATGCGATGAAGTCGCAGATCTGGCTGATGGACCCGCGTCCCAATCTGCCCTCGGTGGTGCGAACCGTCGAGACCGCGTTCGAACTGTCGGAGGCCTCCAACACGCCGGTGATGGTCGAAGTGCGCATCCGCACCTGCCATGTCCACGGCGCCTTCATCGCCAAGGACAACAAACGCCCGGCGTATACCTTGCGCGAGGCGCTGGAGAGCCCGAAGCGCGACACCGGCCGCATCGTGCTGCCGCCTGCCTCCTTCGCGCACGAGAAGGAAAAGATCGAGAAGCGCTGGCCGGCCGCGGTTGCGTTCATTAAGGCGCGCAAGCTCAACGAGCATTTCGGGCCGGACGGCGGCGAGGTCGGAATCATCCTGCAAGGGGGCATGTATAATGGCGTGATGCGCGCCTTGCAGCAGCTCGGCCTTGCCGATGTCTATGGCGAGAGCGCCGTGCCGCTCTATGTGCTGAACGTCACCTATCCCCTCGTCGACGACGAGATCGTCGCCTTCTGCCAGGGAAAAAAGGCGGTGCTGATCGTCGAGGAGGGCCAGCCCGAATATATCGAGCAGGCGCTCAACACGATCCTGCGGCGCCGCGACATCCAGACCAAGATTGCCGGCAAGGACGTGCTGCCGCTCGCCGGCGAATATACCGCGCCGGTCATGCTGCGCGGCATTCTCGATCTCTTCGCGCGGCCGCTGCTTGGCAACCAGCCGCCGCTCCCCGATCCCTCGGCGGTGCTGGCCGATCCCAAGCTGAAGGTTCTCGCCGAAACGGTGCCGGCGCGCCCGCCGGGGTTTTGCACGGGCTGCCCCGAGCGGCCGATCTTCGCGGCGATGAAGCTCGTCGAAAAGGAGCTTGGCCAGCATCATGTGGCGGCCGATATCGGCTGCCATCTGTTCTCGATCCTGCCGCCGTTCAATATCGGCGCGACGACGATGGGCTATGGCCTCGGCCCCGCCTCGGCCTCGGCCTTCAACGTCGCCTCCGACAAGCGCTCGATCTCGATCATGGGCGATGGCGGCTTCTGGCACAACGGCCTTGCCTCGTCGGTCGGCAATGCGGTGTTCAATAAGCACGACGGCGTCATTATGGTGGTCGACAATTATTATTCGGCGGCGACCGGCGGCCAGGATATCTTGTCCTCGCGCGCCCATAACGGCCGGCGCGAGACCAACAACAGCATCGTCGACGCGGTCAAAGGCGTCGGCGCCAAATGGGTGCGCCAGATCGACCGCACCTATGACGTCGCCAAAATGCGCGACACATTGCGCGAAGCGCTGACGAGCCCGGAAAAAGGCCCCAAGATCATCGTCGCCTCCTCGGAATGTTCGCTCAACAAGCAGCGCCGCGTAAAGCCCCTGTTCGCGCAGGCGGTCAAGGCCGGCAAGCGCATGGTCAAGGAGCGCTTCGGCGTCGACGCGGATGTGTGCACCGGCGATCACGCCTGCATCCGCCTGTCGGGCTGCCCGTCGCTCTCGGTCCAGCATACCGACGATCCCCTGAAGGACGATCCGGTGGCGGCGGTCGACAATTCCTGCGTCGGCTGCGGCAATTGCGGCGAGGTCGCGGAAGCCGCCGTCCTGTGTCCGTCCTTCTACCGCGCCGACATCATCCATAATCCGACCGCCTGGGACCTGCGGCTGGCGAGGTTCCGCGCCGCGATCATCGGCTTCCTGCAACGCCGCCGCGAGGCGCGTCGCATCGTCTTCGCTTCCTGAGGGAATGGCCGCGTTGGACGCCCCGCAAAGCGCGCTCGCCGTCAGGCTCGACACCGACAAGCCGATCTCGCTGGCCGTGCTGGCGATGGGCGGGCAGGGCGGCGGCGTGCTGAGCGACTGGATCGTCGCGCTCGCCGAGGATTGCGGCTGGTGCGCGCAGACGAGTTCAGTGCCCGGCGTCGCCCAGCGCACCGGCGCGACGATCTATTACATCGAAATGCTGCCGGCCAAGGACGGCCGCGCGCCCGTCCTCTCGCTGATGCCGACGCCCGGCGACGTCGATATCGTGCTGGCGGCCGAATGGATGGAGGCGGGGCGCTCGATGCTGCGCGGCCTCGTCACGCCCGACAAGACCGTGCTGATCGCCTCGACGCACCGCGCCTTCGCGGTCGGCGAGAAGGAGAAGCCCGGCGATGGGATCGGCGATCCCCTCGTGGTGACCGACGCGGCCGGAATCGCCGCCCGGCGAACCATCGCCTTCGACATGGAGGCGCTGGCCAACAAACACGGCAGTGTGATTTCCGCGGCGATGTTCGGCGCGCTCGCCGCCGCCAAGGTTCTGCCGTTCCCGCGCGCTGCCTTCGAGAAAGTGATCGCCGCGGGCGGCAAGGGCATTGCGCCGAGTCTGAAGGCGTTCGGCGCCGGATTCGACGGGGTGACGGCCAAGCCCGCCGCGCCGCTGTCGCGCACGCCGGCCAAGCGCTTCGATCCTTTGCCGCAATCGGCGGGCCATCCCGCTTTGGACGCGCTTCTGGCGCGGATTCGCGGTTCGTTTCCCGCCGCCGTGCATCCGATCCTGTTCGCCGGCGTCAAGCGCCTCGTCGATTTCCAGGACCCCGCCTATGCCGGCGAATATCTCGACCGCCTCGCCGATATCCTCGCCCTCGACGAAAAGGGCGCGCGCGGCTATGCGCTGACCGAGACGGCGGCCAAACATCTCGCGGTGGCGATGGCCTATGACGACGTGATCGTCGTCGCCGATCTCAAGACGCGCGCCCGGCGCTTCCAGCGCGTCCGCGACGAAGTTCTGGCCGAGCCCGACCAGCTCGTCTACGCCACCGAATATATGCATCCGCGCGGCGAGGAAGTCGTCGGCCTGCTGCCGGCGGCTTTGGGAGCCTGGATCGAGCGGCGCCCAAAATGGCTCGCGGCGATCGATCGCCTCGTCAACAAAGGGCGCCGCGTGCAGACCGGCACGGTGCGCTGGTTTCTCGCGCTCTATCTCGTCTCGTCGCTGCGCCGTTTCCGGCGCGGCACGTTGCGCCATCGCCATGAGCGCGCGCATATCGAGGCCTGGCTTGACCTCGCGCGCCGCCATGTCGAGGGCAATTACCCTCTTGCCGTCGAGATCCTCGCCGCGCGGCGGCTGGTCAAAGGCTACTCGGACACGCATGCGCGGGGCCTATCCAAATACGACCGCGTCGTCAGCGCGGTGCCGCGTCTCGGCGGCCGCGCCGACGGCGCCGATTGGCTGCGCCGCCTCGTCCAGGCCGCGCGGCTCGACGAGGACGGCGCCGCGCTCGACGGCGCGCTGAAGACGGTCGAGACGCTCTGAAGCGTGAAACAGTCAAGCGTCATTGCGAGCGGAGCGAAGCAACCCAGGCGTCGAGACCTCTCCAGATAGCTCACGACGCCTAGGTTGCTTCGCTCCGCTCGCAATGACATCCCTCATTTCACGTTCCATCCCGCGAAACTCGCGGCGGCGTCCGGTGCGATCGCCTTGGCCGCCGCCATGTCGGCCTCGCCGCCGGCGGAATCGCCCTTCTTCTGCTTGGCCAAGCCGCGCCCGTAGAGCGCCTGCGCCCCTTTGGGGTAGCCTCGCAACGAGGAATCGTAATCGGCGATGGCGCTGTCGAACTGGCCGAGCTTCAGATAGGTCACGGCCCGGCTGTTGAGGGCGGCGACGTCGTCCGGTTTCAGCCGCAACGATTCGTTGCAATCCTCCAGCGCCGGCGGCAATTGACCGACGATCGCGCGAAGAAAGCAGCGACCCGTCCAATAATCGGCGTTGGTCGGCTGCAAGGCGATCGCCTGGCTGAAATCGGCGATCGCCCGGCCGTCGGCGCCCCCGGCATGATAGAGAAGGGCGCGCGCATGGTAGGCTTTGACATATCTCGGATCGAGCGCGAGCGTCAGGTCGTATTGCACGATCGCCTGGCCGCTATCGCCCTTGGCCTGATAGGCGAAGCCCCTGGAATAATAGGCGTCGGTGAAGGTCGGATCGATGCCGATCGCCTTATCGTAGTCGGCGATCGCATGGATATAGTCGCCCTTGATGCGATAGGCGAGGCCGCGCCCGTAATAGGCGTCGGCGAATTTCGGATCGAGCGCGATCGCTTCGCCATAGTCGGCGACGGCGCCGTCGTAATCGCCCTTCTCGTGATGGGCGACGCCCAGGGCATAGCGAGCTTTGACGTTTTTGGGATCGAGCCGGACTGCCTGCGAATAATCGGCGATCGCCTGATCGATGTCGCCCTTGGCGCGGTAGGCGATGGCGCGCGCGTAATAGGCGTTGGCGTAATTCGGATCGATGGCGATCGTCTGGTAGTAATCGGCGATCGCCAAGTCATAATCGGCCTTGGCCTGGTAGGCGACGCCGCGCGAATAATAGGCGTCGGCGTGTCCGGGATCGAGCCGGACGGCCTGCGTGAAGTCGGCGATCGCCCGGTCCTCCTCGCCGAGGGAATGGTGGGCGCCGCCGCGGGCGTAATAGACGTATTGGTCGCTGGGATCGAGGCGGATGGCTTCATCGTAGTCGGCGATCGCCCGATCATAGTCGCCCTTGGCCTGGTACGCGTAGCCGCGGAAGAAATGGAGGTCGGCATCCCCCGAATGAAGCTGGATCGCGTCGGCGAAATTCGCGATGGCGCGGTCGAGATCGCCGAGCGCCTCCTGCAGGGAGCCGCCGACGACATCGCCGAGCAACGAAAGGGTCTGGCTGAAGGTCGGGCGCAGGGTCTCGCGCTCGCCTCGGATCGCCTCGTCGTAGTCGGCGACCGCCTTCTCATGCTCTCCTCTGGCCTGGTAGGCCGCGCCCCTTGCCTCGTGAAAGTCGGAATTGCCGGGATCAAGCCGGATCGCCGCGTCGTAGTCGGCGATCGCCTTGTCCTTGTCGCCCACGGCGAAATAGGCGAGGCCGCGGCGATAATAGGCCCAGGAGGATTGCGGATCGATGTTGATCGCCTCGCCGTAATCGGCGATGGCGCGCGCCTTGTCGCCCTTGGCGGCGTGCGAGCGGCCGAGATTTTCATAGGCGAGGGCGGCATAGGCGGGATCGGTGGCGATCGTTTGGCCGTAGTCGGCGATGGCGCGGTCGTAATCGCCGTTGAGGCGATAGGCGTTGCCGCGATTGAAATAGGCGCCGGAGCGTTGCCTGGCGGTCTCGTCCTGGTCCTCGATGACCGCCGTGCAGCCGGCGATCGAGAGTTCGCGATTGTCTTCCTGATCGCAATTGGCTTCGTCGGCGTCGCTCGCCGCGCGAACCGGCGCCGTCGCCGCGAGCAACAGCGCAATGTACAAGGATGCCGTCAGAAAGCGCATGGCCCCTCCTGCGCCCCGAAGCGCTGTTTGGGAATTGGACGATATAGGCGTCGCGCGGCCGGTTGGCGCGTTTGTTGGTCCGAGCGCGACCCTATCGCAAGGACGGCGTCCCGCTTGAGGGAGCGCCGAGGCCTTACGGTCTAGGGGCCGAAATCTATAGCGGCAATTGCGACAATGGGCAGGGGTCTTGCCAGGCTCCGTCCCGTAATCGTCTGTTGCGCCAAACCGGCGCGGAAGACATGACTGCCGACGGCGGCGGACGTCTTCCGGCGCAGGGCCAGACCCCGGCGCGAGCCGCGAGGTCGCAAATCGAGAGGGGTCGCCATGCCGAGAGTATTGGCGCTGATCCTGGTATTTTCGGCGGCGCTCGGCGCGACCGCGGCGTTGGCCGATGCGAGGCAGGACTGCGAAAAGTTGCGCGGAGACGCGGAAATCCAGGCCTGCGACCAGGCGATCGGCGAGTTCCCGCGCGACGCGGAAGCTTACACCCACCGGGGCGCCGCCTATCTGGACAAGGGCGACCTCGATCGCGCCATCGCCGACGACACGAAGGCGCTCGAGATCGACCCGAATTCCGCCAAAGCCTGGTACGGCCGCGCCGGCGTCTACGTCGCCAAGCGCGATTTCGACCGCGCCATCGCCGACTACACGAAGGCGATCGAGATCGATCCGAAACACGCCGCCGTCTATAACAACCGTGGTTTGGCCTACAAAGGCAAGGGCGATCTTTCCAGCGCCATCGCCGACGAGACGAAGGCGATCGAGATCGATCCCAAACACGCCGCCTCCTACAACAACCGCGGCAACGCCTACGTAGCCGCCGGCGATCTCGACCGCGCCATCGCCGACTACACGAGCGCGGTCGAGGCCGATCCGAAATACGCCCAAGGCTTCTACAACCGCGCCAACGCCCGCGCGGCCAAGGGCGATTTCGACAGCGCCATCGCCGACTACACGAGCGCGATCGAGATCGATCCGAAATACGTCGCCGCCTACGGCAACCGCGGCGCCGCCTACAAAGACAAGGGCGATCTCGACCGCGCCATCGCCGACGAAGAAAAGGCGATCGAGATCGATCCGAAAAACGCCGTCGCCTACGACAACCGCGGCAACGTGTACCTCGCCAAGGGCGATTTCGACCGCGCCGTCGCCGACTATACGAAGGCGATCGAGATCGATCCCCACAACGCCAAAGCCTTCCACAACCGCGGGTTCGCCTATGTCTCCAACTTCAATCTCGACAAGGCCATCGCCGACGAAACCAAGGCGATCGACATCGATCCGAAATACGTCGCCGCCTACAACATCCGCGGCAACGCCTATGCGGGCCTGGGCGATCTCGACCACGCCATCCCCGACTATGCGAAGGCGATCGAGCTCGATCCGAAAAACCCCGGCCCCTACAACGCCCGCTGCTGGCTGCGCGCCACACACGACCGCGACCTGCCGCTCGCCCTCGCCGATTGCAACGCCGGCGCCCGGCTGGCCCCTGACAACGCCAACGTTCTGTACAGCCGCGGCTTCGTCTATCTGCGGCTCGGCCGCCTCGACGAGGCCATCGCCGATTACGACGCGGCGTTGAAGATCAATCCCAAGCAGGTGGACGCCCTCTATGGGCGCGGCCTCGCCAAGCGAAAGAAAGGCGATCCGGCCGGCGGCGACGCCGACATCGCCGCCGCCAGCGCCATTCAGGCTGACATCGCCGTCGATTACGCGCGATACGGAATGAACTGACAGGCGCTGGCGTGCCGCCACGTTCCGTCGGCCACGCCGCCGCGCTTATGTCCGCGCCTTCGGGACAATCCTGCCGCGACGCTCTGGCTAGCGTCCGCCCAGCGCCTTGGCGACGAGGTATCCCGAGCCACCGCCAAGCCCCGGCCCCGGATGCGTCGAGGCGCCGATGTGATAGAGGCGCGGCACGCTCGTGGTGTGATTGATCGAGCCGGGCAGCGGACGCCACAGGAAGAACTGGTCGATCGCGCAGGCGCCGCCGTAGGGGTCGCCGCCGATGAGATTGACGTTGAGCGCCTCGAGATCGGCCGGCGAATAGGCTTTTCGCGCGATCACCAGATCGCGGAAGCCCTCGATGTGATGGGCGAGCCGCGCCTCGACGCGATCGGCGAAGGCCTCGCGGATCGCCTCGCTCCAGCGCCCGTCCTCGGGCGCGGCGATTTCGCCCGCCGCGTCGCCCTTGAGGAAGCGCGGCGCTTCGGGAAGCTGCAGCCACAGAATGGCCGCGCCCTCCGGCGCGCGGCTCGGATCGAGCGCGGTCGGCTGTCCCACGCAGATCGTCGGCTCGGCCGGCAGCATGCCGCGTTCGGCCTCGTTGGCGGCTTTCGAGACGCCGTCGAGGCCGGTCGTCAGATGCAGCAGCGCGACTTGCCCAAGTTCCGGATCGCGCCACTGGGGCGGCGCTTTCAGCGCGTAGTGGATTTGCATATCGCCCTTGCCGTAGCGATAGCCGGCGAGCTGTTCAGCGACCTCGCTGCGCTTGCCGCCGGGCAGCAGGCGTTCGTAGAGCTGGTTCGGCGTCACGGAGGCGATGACGCCGCGCGTCGCGGCGATTTCGGCGCCGTCGGCGAGCTTGACGCCGCGCGCCGCGCCGGCGTCGTCGAGGAGGATCGCGGCGACATCGGCCGAGACGCGGATTTCGCCGCCCTGATCCCTGATGAGCGCGGCGAAAGCGTCGAGCAGCTTTGCCGCGCCGCCCTTGACGATCGGCGCGCCGGCCGCCTCCACCGCAAAGGCGATCACCTTGGCCATCTGACCGGAATAGGCGCTTTCGGGGCCAAGGCCGGTATGCAGCACCCAGGGCGCCCACAGCGCATGGAACAAGGGCGAGCGGTAGCGCTGTTCGAGCCAGGCGCGCGCCGGCAGGAGCGCCTGGCCGAAGAAGGCGGCAAGGCCGCGCGGGCCGCGCTTCCAAGTCTCGCGCGCGACGATCCTAAGCATGTTCCACGACCACAGCGAGCCGCCCAGCAGCGCGAACAGGAACGGCGCGTCGGCGCCGAGCCGGTCCATGTCGGCGCCGTAGCGCGCGCCGTCGCCAGCCGCGAGCGCCTCGAAGGCGGCGATGTTGCGGGCGCGGTCCATCGAGAAGATCTGATGCTTGCCGTCGGGCAGCAGGACTCCGGTCGGGAATTTCGAATGGGCGAATTCGAGTCCGCGCGCCGCAAGATCGCCGGCAAGTTCGGCATAGGCCGGCGAAGTGACGAAAAGCACGAAAGTCGTCGCCATCACGTCATGGATGAAACCGGGCGCGGTGATCGCCTCGCTGCGGATACAGCCGCCGATGCGCTCGTTGCGCTCCAGCAGCAGCACCTTCCTGCCCTTCTTGCCGAGCATGGCGGCGGCGACCAGCGCGTTGATGCCGCTGCCCGCGATGATGTAATCGACCGCCATGAAAAACGCCTCTCTGGGAGCGCGACCGTCTCGGTCGCCTCTTTCTGCGCCAGGGTTCTGGCTTTCACGGTGTTAAAAGCGGGCGAGACGCCCGCGCTCCCGAAAATTCACCCCGCCAGTTCCTTGAGATAGCGGTCGGCCTCCTCGGGCACAGCGAACCAGGGAAAGAAATCGAGCGGCTGGTTGAAGCCGTTGGCGATGCGTTTGGCGAGCGCGGGGAAACCCTGCGCGGCGCCCATCAGGTTCAGCACATGCGGGGGCGGGGGCTGCAGCAGCGCATTGGTCCAGCCCGTCACATATTGCGCATAGGCCCAATAGGCGTCGAACGTCGCCTGCATGAAGGCGGCGTCGAAGGGCTTATCGCCATGCGCGAGGATCGCGTCGAGATAGGTCTTGGCGGCCTTCGAGGCGTTGTTGGAGCCCTGGCCGGTGATGGGATCGTTGAGGCACAAAGCGTCGGCAAGCCCGAGCACCAGCGCGCCCGAGGGAAGGCGCCCGACCGGCTTGCGCACGACGGGCGCGAAGGAGCCCGACAGGATGCCGTTGGCGTCGGTGAGCTCGACCGAACGGCAACGATCGGCCTCCCAGGGCAGGAACGTCTCGAGGATTTTCTTCGAGCGCGCGAGATGTTCGGCCGGCGTCTTGACGTCCTTCCAGCAATCCATCGGGCCGCCCGGAATCCCCTCGAACACCATGATCTCGCAGGGGCCGCTGACGGTCAGCGCGGGAAACACGAAATATTCGCCGACCGTCGGGATCAGGTTGAAATTGACCGCGGAATGATCGGGGCGGGGAATCATGCCGTTGCAATAGGTCAGCGCCAGCGCGCGCTGCGGCTTGTCGAACGGCGATTTCTCGGCGTCGCGCACGAACAGTTTGGCGATCTCGCCCTTGCCGGCGGCCACCACCACGAGATCGGATTTCTCCGCATAGACTTCGAGATGGGCGACATCGGCGTCCTTGATCGTCAGCTTGCCGCCGCGCCGCTCGAATTCCTTCATCCAGGCGGGAAATTTCACGCGCTGGTCGACGCTTTGCGCGGGCTTGTCGAGCCTGCCATTCCATTCGATCGCCTTGCCGCCCGACCCGTCGGGCGCGGGGACGACGAAATTGATGGAATCGACGGTCGGGCAGGTTTTGTCCCAAAGATTGAGGCCAAGATCGCGCTCATTCTGCAAGGCGATGTCGAACATGCATTGGCTCGACATCACCTTGCCCTTGAGAATTTCCTCGCCGCTGCGATTCTGGACGAGATGGACCTCATAGCCTTTGTCGAGCAGGCCGCAGCCAAGCTGCAGGCCGGCCTGGCCGCCGCCGACGATCGTGATGTTGCGTTTGGAAGACGCCATGGCAATGCCCCCTTGATCCCTGGTCGAAACAAACTCGCGCGCGCCGGTCCGATCAATCCATCAGCAGCGGAATCGCCGGATCGGCGCGCTCGGGCCCCATCGCGGTATAACCGCCGTCGACGCGGATATCCGTGCCGGTGATGAAGCTCGCATTGTCGGATAGAAGAAAGGCCACCGCCTCGGCGACTTCCGAGGGGTCGCCGACGCGGCCGAGCAGGTGAAAGGGCTTGGCGACGCGGTCGGTCTTGGCGCGGTCGCCATGGGTGAGCTGGACCATGATGTTGCTCCAGGTCCAGCCGGGCGACACTGCATTCACCCTTATGCCGTCGGGCGCCAGATCCATCGCCTGGTTGCGCGTGAGCTGCAGGAGCGCCGCCTTCGACACCGGATAGACCCAGCGGCCGGTCTGCGCGACGCGCGAGGAGATCGAGCCGAAATTGACGATCGCGCCCTTGTTTTTTTTGAGATGGGGGCGCGCCGCCTGCATCAGGATCAGCGAGCCCACCACATTGACGTCGAAGGCTTTCAGCCAATCGGCGCGCGACGTCTCGCCGGCATTGTCGAGATAGGTGCAGGCGACATTGACGAGAAAGTCGAGCCGGCCGGTCGCCGCGACGACGCCCTCGACCAGCGCGGCGATGTCGGCGTCGAGCGTGAGGTCGCACTTCACGAAGCGGACCTTGTCGCCCAATCTCGCCGCCGCCGCCTCGCCGTCCTCGACATTGATGTCGGCGATGACGACGCGCGACCCGTAGCCGGCGAGCGTCTCGGCGACCGATTGGCCGATCAATGTGGCGCCGCCCGAGACGATCGCCGTTTTGCCCTCAAGCCCGCGCATGCAACGCCCCCTACGCGAAATGCCGCCGTCTCCCACGGATATTGCGCCGATAGCGGCCCGCTTGCCAAGGACGTCCGCTGGCGTCAAATACAATAGGACTCGAAATTTGAGTAATGAACTATTGCGCGCTAAAAGGTAGCCGGAGCCGACGCCGCCGCTCGCCGCGGATTCGCGCCGGCCTTTCGAACGGGATTTGTTGAATGCCCGCCAAGACTTTACGCAAGAGCCCGCCGAGGGCGACCAAGGCGCCGCCGGCGCCGCCGCGTCCCGCCGCGCCGGAAGGCGAGGGGGCGCGCGCGCATCTGGAAATCCGCATCTGGCTGCGGCTGCTGACTTGCGCCAATCGCATCGAGACCGTGCTGCAGCGAAAGATCGCCGCCGCCTTCGGCATTTCGCTGGCCCGTTTCGACCTGCTGGCCCAGCTCGAGCGGGCCGGCGGCGTGCTGACGATGACCGACGCCTCCCGCCGCATGATGGTGACCAACGGCGCGGTGACCGGGCTCGTCGACCGGCTGGTCGAAGAAGGCTTCGTCGCCCGCCAGCCGCATGCGACCGACCGGCGCACCATCCTGGTGCGCCTCACCGAGGCGGGCCGCCGCCGCTTCCTCGAAATGGCGCGCGAGCACGAGAGCTGGATCGCCGGCCTGCTGTCGGGCCTCGAAAGAGAGGGCAAGGAGCAACTGCTGGCGAGTCTGGGCGCGCTGAAGCGCCAGCTCGACGGGGCCGAGGCGGCCTCGTGACGAGGCTATAACCGCGCGATCTCGGCGACCAGTTTGTGGATCATCGCCTGGCCGAAACTGTTGAAGTCGTCGATCGGCAGCACGAACGAACCGAGGCCGCCGATCACATTCTCGCGGTAATATTGCTCGAGGCCGCCCGGCGGGTTGGTGTGGAGCGCGAGATAGCCGCCCGTCTCGGCGGCGCGCTTGTTGAAGATCGATAGCCCGTTGATGACGAGGCCGGCCTTCAGCGCCGCGTCGCGCGCCTCCGTCACCAGGCGGCCCTGGTTGCTGGTTCCATCGCCGGAGACGTCGATCAGATGGCGGTCGGCGTCAAAACCGCTCTCGGCCAGCAGGCTTGCGGAAAAATCGATCGCCGAGCCGATCGCCGTGCGCCCGACATAGGATCGCGGCGCGGCGAGCAGCGCCTCAGCGAATTTGGCGGCGTCCGCCTCGTTGCGGATCACCGTCCAGTCGACGACGGTTTTCTGCTCAGGCTCGCCGGCCCATTCCACGAAGCTGACGGCGATCGCGCCATGCGCGCCCGAGCGGATCGCCTCCAGCACGCGCGGGCTGGTGATCGCCGCGGCGTAGCCGCGCCGCTGCAAAGTGAATTCGTCGTCGTTGATGCTGCGCGATACATCGGCCGCCAGCACCAGCGCGACGTCGACGGGCTCGCCCGCAAGGGCGGGCGTCGCCGCCGCGACGGCGAGCGCGAGGACAAGGGCGCAAAACCGCATAAGCCGCATCGAAATCTCCCGCGCAGCGAAACCGCAACCGCGGAGATATAGAGGCGCCTCAAGGCGAGATTCTGGCGGGAACGGCCGCCCAACGCGGCCGCCGGCGGGCGCGATTGCTTGCCTGCCTCGTCCGGTCGCGCCATTGTGACGCGCGCAAGCCGGCCGCCGGCCCCAGGAGCCCCCATGAGCGTCGAATTCCTCCTCACCTCGTTCATCGTCGTCGTCTCGCCCGGAACCGGCGTTCTCTACACGCTGGCGGCGGGTCTTACGCGCGGTTCCCGCGCCAGCGTCGTCGCCGCGTTCGGCTGCACGATCGGCATCGTGCCGCATATGGCGGCGGCGATCCTCGGCCTCGCCGCGCTGCTGCACGCGAGCGCGCTCGCTTTCCAGAGCTTCAAATATCTCGGCGTCGCCTATCTCCTCTATATGGCCTGGAACACGTTGCGCGAGCGCGGCGCCTTGCGGGTGGCGGGCGAGGTCAGCGGTCGCTCGGCGCTGCAGGTGACCGTGACGGCGATATTGATCAACATCCTCAACCCGAAACTGTCGATCTTCTTCCTCGCCTTCCTGCCGCAATTCGTCAGCGCGGGCGAAGCCCATCCGCTGTCGCGCATGCTCGCGCTCAGCGCCGTGTTCATGGCGATGACTTTCGTCGTCTTCGTCGGCTACGGCCTGTTCGCCGCCTCGATCCGCGACCACGTGATCTCGCGCCCGCGCGTCTTGACGTGGATGCGCCGGACCTTCGCCGGCGCTTTCGTCGCGCTCGGCGCCAAGCTCGCCTTCGCCGATCGGTGAGGGCTTTGGCCTATTGCGGCGGCCGGCAAAGCCGCCGATAGGCGTAAGCGACGATGGCGGCGCCGTTTTTCATCAGCGTCCGGTCGAGCGCGACCGGGGCGTCCGGCGTGTCGAGCAACAGGCGATCGACGAGAACCGTCGTGTCGTCGCCGCCCGAAACTTCCAACAGTTCGAGCCGGGCGACGCTGAGGCTGGGCCAGGCGATCGCCCGATCGCCCATCGTCAGGCCCGCCGCATCGAGCCGCACGGCGGTCCCCGGCGGCGGCAAATCGGCGGCGCGCGCCGGCGCCTGGGCCAGCCATCGCCGCTGCGTGCGCCGATAGCTCCAGCGCAGCAGCCACAGCACGAAGACGAGAACCGCCAAGGCGAACGGGAATATGTATAGGCGGTCCGGCGGATCGGCCATCACGGCGACGCCGACGATCAGCAGTATGCAGAAGCCGGACATGAAATAGAAGAAAAAGCGCGACGCCCGCGTGATCGCCGCGGACGCCTGCGCCTGCGAGATGACCTCGCCCGCGACCTCTGCCGGCTTGGCGCCGAGCGAGATCGTGCGCTCCCGCTTGGCGGCGAGCGGCAGCGTCTCCCTGCCGTTGACGAGGACTTTCATGCGCGGTTTCCCCCCAGAAATGACTTCGGCGCCGGGCCCAATCGGCGGCGATCTTGCGATTCTTCGCAGGCTCGCCCGCCGCTTATAGCCGATCGGACGCCGATTGCCTGGCGGCCCCGCCCGGCGATAGGCTCCAACGCAGGGAGCCCTCATGATCCAGCTGTACTACACCCCCGACACTTGCTCGCTCGCCTCGCATATCGCGCTGGAGGAAGCCGGCGCGCTCTATTCGACCGTGCGGATAAGCTTTGCCGCCAACGAGCAGCGCAGCCCGGAATATCTCGCGATCAACCCGAAAGGGCGCGTTCCCGCCCTCGTCACCGAACGCGGCGTGCTGACCGAGACGCCCGCCATCCTCGCCTTCATCGCGCAAGCCTATCCGCAAGCCCATCTCCCCCCGCTCGACGATTCCTTCGCCTTTGCGCAAGTCCAGGCCTTCAATTCCTATCTCTCATCGACGCTGCATGTCGCCCACGCCCACCGCATGCGCGGCTATCGCTGGGCCGACGATCCGGCCGCCATCGCCGAAATGCAGCGCAAGGCGCCGCAAGCGGTGAGCGCCTGCTACGAGCCCGTCGAGCGCTCCATGCAGAAAGGGCCGTGGGTGATGGGCGAGGCCTATACGATCTGCGACGCCTATCTCTTCACGATGGCGCAATGGCTGGAGGCGGACGGGGTGGATGTCGCGCGGCTGCCGAAGGTGGTCGACCACCGCCGGCGGATGGGCGAGCGGGCGGCGGTGAAGCGGGCGATCGCGCAGGAGATGGGGTGAGGGGGCGCGAATTTACGGAGCGACGCGCCGCCCTCTCTCCGTCATGGCCGGGCTTGTCCCGGCCACCCACGCCGACGGGCGGCGCTTGTTCTTGAAAGTCTCTCGCAACGGCGCCGCGTGCGGACGAATGCAAGCATTCGCCTTGGGATGGCTGGGACAAGCCCGGCCAGGACGGAGAGAAGGGTTGTGCAACCGCCAAATCTTGTCGCAGCATGCGCCAATGCGCGGTGGCTGGGTCTACATCATGACGAACCGGCCCAACGGCACGCTCTACACTGGCGTGACGAGCGATCTTTCGCGGCGAAGTTGGGAGCATCGTGAAGGCCGCGTTAAGGGCTTCACCAGGACGTACGGCTTGAAACGCCTTGTCCTCATCGAATTCTACGAAGACATTCGCAACGCCCTTCAACGCGAGCGCAACATGAAGCACTGGTCGCGCGCCTGGAAAGTGCGCCTGATCCTCGACGCCAATCCCGAATGGCGGGATTTGTATGAGGATTTGAACAAGTGACGGCGTCCGCCGCCTGTCCGTCCGCCGCCTTCGTCCGCCGGCGCGACGTCCCATATCAACCCCCACGCGTCATGGCCGGGCTTGTCCCGGCCATCCACGCCGACGGGCGGCGCTTATCCTCGAAAGCCTATCGCAGCGGCGCCGCGTGGATGGCCGGGACAAGCCCGGCCGTGACGCATCAGGGTCTTGGGACCACGAATATCATCGTCCGACGCGATCGCGCTGAACCGTTCTTCGAAATGGATTGCAACAGTTTGACCGCGTTTCGACCCCCGCTTCGTCCTGGCCGGGGGGGGGGCGGCCCCACCCCCCCCCCGGGGGGGGGGGCGGGGGGCGGCGCCGAATAGACCACCGCCGGCGGCGGCTGCGTGGCGCCGATGATGGCGGCACCGGCGACGGCTCCCAGCAGGGCGCCGACGACCAGACCG